>Ga0209638_1000251_pt1 | contig 36074 bp, 33 predicted proteins | sample BarGraNGADG00211_FD_184490 | JGI IMG/M metagenome (GOLD analysis project Ga0209638, IMG submission 184490) | Arctic peat soil microbial communities from Barrow, Alaska - Barrow Graham LP Ref core NGADG0002-211 (SPAdes) (version 2) | ecosystem: Environmental > Terrestrial > Soil > Wetlands > Peat...
CGGGAGCCGATACTCGCGGCGAACGGCCGCCGCGAGGCTCCCGGCGACCGGCCCGGGACCGCCCTCGGCGACCGCCACGCGACCGGGCCCCGTCGACGCTCCGTCCGGGAAGAGCGTCATCCGCTCCCCGGTGATGGGGGCCGGCGGCGGGCCGGCGAAAACCGACGAGACCTGGGCGGGCTGCTCAAATGGAGATGGGATCTCCGGTCGCGCGGCATCGCGCGCGCTCCGCCCGTCGCGCACCGTCGCCGCGATGCCCGGTGCAGGCTGGGATTCGACCCGCACGCGGCGGGCCTGCCCGACCGCGGCCGCCCCGGCCGATGCCGCGGGCGCAGCGAGCGCGCTGCCCAGGCCGCGCGCTCCCCGCCCCAAGGGTGCGAGCAGTGCGCCGACCGGCCGGTCCAAAGCGACCACGAGCCCGGCGAGGAGGATGCCCAGGAAGACGATGAATGCGCCCAGCGGGCTCACGAGGTGGCTGACGAACGAGGCGAGCCCGGCGCCGATCCGGCCGCCCGACCGCCCGTCGAGCATCCCGCCGTCAACGAGGAGCGCGATCAGGGCAAGGGCCGCCGCGTACGCGACGGCCGACCCCGCGAGCGTTCGCAGCCACCCGGCCCGGACGCCTCCCGCTCGCTCCAGCCAGACCCCGAGGCCGATGAGGACCAGGGGGAGGAGCCAGCGGCCTGAGCCGAACCACGGCGCGATCACGTTGAGGATCCAGTCGGTGAGCGCGCCGCGACCCTGGAACACCAGCCCGATGAGAATCACCGCGCCGAGCACGAGCAGGACCACCGCCACGAGCGAGCGCGTGACGTCCGGCGAGAGCCGCGGGAGTCCCGGGCCTGTCGACCGGCGGCGGGGCGCCCGGGTCCGCGGTCGTGTGGCGGGGGGACGGCGGCGGGTCGCCACCTAGACCTCGACGACGACCGGAAAGACCATCGGCCGCCGCTTCGTCTGCTCGTAGAGGAACCGCGAGACCCCGTCCTTGATCTGCGTCTTGAGGAGCGCGACCTCGCTGATGTGGCTGCCCGGGTTATCGATGGAGGCCACGACCCGGCGGATCGCCTCGGCCATGATCGGGTCCTTCTCGTTGAGGTGGACGAAGCCGCGCGTGATGATCTCCGGCTGCCCGATGACCGCCCCGGTCTGCTTGTCGACGGTGACGACGACCATGAACATCCCGTCGTTGGCGAGCGCCTTGCGATCGCGCAGGACGATCTCCCCGACCTCGCCGACGGACAGCCCGTCGACGTAGACGTAGCCCGCGGTCACCGGCTGGCCCCGGCGTCCGGATCCGTCGGCCAGGATCTCGATGGGGGTCCCGTTCTCGATGATGTAGACGTTCTCCGGCGCGACGCCGGTCTCGATCGCCAGGCGCCCGTGCTGGACCTGCATCCGGAACTCGCCGTGCATCGGGATGAAGTGGCGGGGCTTGGTGAGGCCGAGCATCAGCTTGAGCTCCTCCTGGCTGGCATGCCCCGAAACGTGCGCCCGCTTGATCGTGTGATAGAAGACGTTCGCGCCGGCCTTGAACAGGTTGTCGATCGTGCGGTTGACGTACTCCTCGTTGCCCGGGATGGGACTCGCCGAGACGATCACCGTGTCACCGGGCTGGATCTCGACGTAGCGATGGTCCCGGTTGGCCATCCGGGCCAGCCCTGCCATCGGCTCGCCCTGGGCGCCGGTCGTGCAGATGACGAGCTTGCCGGCCGCGACATCGCCGATGCGGTCCTTGGCAACGATCCTGTCCGCATCGTAGGTCAGGTACCCGAGGTCGCTCGCGACCCGGAAGTTCTGCTCCATCGAACGCCCGATCACGGCCACCTTCCGGTCGAAGCTGGCAGCCGCGTCGAGGACCTGCTGGACCCGGGCGATGTTGCTGGCGAAGGTCGCCACGATGACCCGGCCGTCGAGCGGCTCCATGATCTCGCGGAACGCCTCGCCGACCGTCCGCTCGGACGGCGTGTAGCCCGGGTTCTCCGCCCTGGTCGAATCCGAGAGGAGGCAGACGACGCCCTCCTCGCCCAGCTTGGCCAGGATGTGGAAGTCCGACAGCCGGCCGTCGACCGGGGTGTGGTCGAACTTGAAGTCGCCCGTGTGGACGACCGTGCCGACCGGCGTCCGCAGCGCGATCCCCATCGCGTCGGGGATGGAGTGGCCGATCCGGAACGGGACCACCGTGAAGGGCCCGATGGGGATCTCGTCGCCGGGCTCCAGGCCGAGGAGCGGGTTGTTGTGAAGCTTGTGCTCCTTGATCTTGTTGCCGAGCAGCCCGCGCGCCAGGATCGACGCGTAGACGGGCACGCCGGGGAACTCCGGGAGCACGTACGGCAAAGCGCCGACGTGGTCCTCGTGCGCATGCGTGATGAGGAACGCGCGGACCTTGGCGCGGTTCTCCTTGAGGTACGAGATGTCGGGGATGACGAGGTCGATCCCGAACATCTCCTCGTCAGGGAACATCAAACCGCAGTCGATGACGACGATGTCGTCGCCGTACTCGAACACGTACATGTTCTTGCCGATCTCCCCCACCCCGCCGAGCGGGATGATGCGGAGCGGCGTGTCGTTGGTCGCGGGTCTTTGGCTGGTCATGGCCTCACGTGAAGAGTGTCAGCTGATCGATGTCGGGTTGTCGTTGTGGCGCGTCGTGGGACTCGGCGTGCAGTGAATCGGCGCTCGCCGCGCTCGGGGCCGTGACACCGGCCGACGCCATGGCGCGTCGCTCCCGGAGCTCGCGCGCCTCGACGAGAGCCGCCGGGATTCGCGCGACGTCCGCGAAGCTCGCCGTCTCGACGGCCGCAGCCCGCAACGCGGCAGCCGGGTGGTACATGGCGAACACGCGGGCGTGCCCCGCGCCCGTCGCGGGGTCGACGTCTGCCATCGTCCCGTGGGCCCGGCTGATGGTGGTTCCCGGCATGAACCGGCCCATCGAGTGCCGGCCAAGGGTCACGACGAGCGCCGGATCGAGCACCTCCAGCTGGCGCCGGAGGTACGGCGCGCAGGCCGCGACCTCGTCGGGCTCTGGGTCACGGTTGTCGGGAGGACGGCACTTGACGACGTTCGTGATGAAGACGTCGCCCCGCTGCCAGCCGATGGACGCGAGCAGGCGGACGAGGAGATCGCCGGCGCGCCCCACGAAGGGCCGGCCCAAGCGATCCTCGTTCACGCCGGGGCCTTCGCCGACCAGGACGACCTCGGTCATCGGATCTCCCTCACCGGGCACCGCGTTCGCGCGGCCGGCGTGCAGCCGGCAGGCAGTGCAGGCCCGAACCTCCGCCGCGATCGCATCGAGCGCCGCGCGGCGTTCGGGGGCGGTCACGCGAGCGTCTCCGCCTCCGCGGGTCGTGCGCGGCGTGATGCGGGCGCGACCCAACCGCGCGCGACCAGCAGCTCGGCGAGCTCGACGGCATTCGTTGCCGCACCCTTGCGCACGTTGTCGGAGACGCACCAGAACGCGAGGCCACGTCCGTCCGGGATCGACGGGTCCTGCCGGACGCGGCCGACGAAGACCTCGTCCTTGCCCGCCGCTTCCGTCGCGAGCGGGTAGACGTGGGCGACCGGGTCGTCCTGGACGACCACGCCCGGAACGCGCGCAAAAAGGGCACGGGCGGCGGCCGGCGTCACGGGCGAGCGGGTCTCCACGTGAACGGCCTCCGAGTGCCCCACGAACACGGGAACCCGGACGGCGGTGCAGGAGACGCGAAGGTCCGGCAGGTGGAGGATCTTGCGGCTCTCGGAGACGACCTTCCACTCCTCCTTGGTGTAGCCGTTCTCCAGGAAGACGTCGATCTCGGGCAGCGCGTTGAATGCGATCGGGTGCGGGTAGACCGCGGCCTCCTTGGGCATGCCCGCCGCGTGCGCCCGGATCTGCGTCTCGAGCTCTGCGATCGCGTCCGCGCCGGTCCCCGAGACAGCCTGGTAGGTGTCGACGACGACGCGCTCCAGGCCGGGCCCATCCCGCAGCGCCATCAGGAGCGGAACGAGCTGCATCGTGCTGCAGTTCGGGTTCGCGATGATCCCTTCGTGGGCGGCAAGGTCCGAGGCGTTGACCTGGCTGACGACGAGCGGGATTCCCGGGTCCATGCGCCACGCGTTGGAGTTGTCGATCACCGTGCAGCCGTGCGCAACGGCCTGCGGCGCGAGCTCGCGGGAGACATCCGCGCCGGCCGAGAACAGCGCGATGTCGACGCCCTCGAAGGCCTCCGGCGTCGCCTCCAAAACGGAGAGGGGCCGGCCGGCGACGCGGACGGTCATCCCGGCGGAGCGGCCCGACGCGAGGAGCCGGAGCTCCGCCATTGGGAAGGCCCGCTCGAGCAGGACCGAGATCATCGTGCGGCCCACGACGCCGGTGGCGCCGACGACCGCAACCGTGAGGGGTCGGGTGGTGGTGAGGGACATGGCTCCGCTGCTCGTGGATGGACTGGCGGGCACGGCGCGAGTATACCAGCGTGCCCCCGGTCTCCCGGGGGCACGTGCTCGTCGACGGATGCGGGCGGGCCGGTGACGGGGCCCGCCCGCGCGGTCAGCTCTTGGCGAGGTGCCGCTGCATGGCGGCCTTGCGGGACAGGTTGACCCGGCCCTGGCGGTCGACCTCGGTGACGACAACCATCACCTCGTCGCCCACCGAGACCACGTCCTCGACGGACGGGACGTGGTAGTCGGCCAGCTCGCCGATACGGACCAGACCCTCCTTGCCGGGCAGGATCTCCACGAAGGCGCCGAAGGTCATGAGGCGGGTCACGGTGCCCAGGTAAAGGGCGCCGATCTCGACCTCACGGGTGAGGGACTCGATCCAGTTGATCGCCTTGCGGGCGTTCTCGCCGGAGACGGCGGCGATCTCCACGGTGCCGTCGTCCTCGACGTTGATCTCCGTGCCCGTCTCCTCCTGGATCTTCCGGATCATGGAGCCGCCCTTGCCGATGATCTCGCGGATCTTCTCCGGGTTGATCTTGATCTTGGTGATGCGCGGCGCGAAGTCGCTCATCGTGTCGCGGGCGGTCGGCAGGACCTCGAGCATCTTGTCGAGGATCGTCATCCGCGCGGCGTGAGCCTTCTCGAGCCCCTGCCGGATGATCGCCTCGCTGATGCCGGTCACCTTGATGTCCATCTGGAGGGCGGTGATCCCGTCACGGGTGCCGGTCACCTTGAAGTCCATGTCCCCGAACGCATCCTCCTTGCCGAGGATGTCGGTCAGGACGGTGAACGTCCCGTCGCCTTCCGACATGAGGCCCATCGCCGCGCCGGCAACCGGCGCCGTGATCGGGACGCCGGCGTCCATGAGCGCGAGCGTGGAGCCGCAGGTGGACGCCATCGAGGTGGAGCCGTTGGACGTCACGCACTCGGAGACGAGGCGGATGACGTAGGGGAAGTCGTCCGAGCTGGGGAGCACGGGCAGCAGCGCCCGCTCCGCGAGGTGGCCGTGGCCGATCTCGCGCCGCCCGGGGCCGCGCATCATCTTGTTCTCGCCGGTGCTGTACGGCGGCATGTTGTAGTGGTGGATGTAGCGCTTCTCGGTCTCGGGGCTGATCGTGTCGATCCGCTGGACGTCCGAGGATGGCCCGAGGGTCGCGATCGTGAGGGCCTGCGTCTCGCCGCGCGTGAACAGGCCGGAGCCGTGCGCACGCGGGAGGACGCCGACCTCGACGGTGATCGTCCGCAGCTCGTCCACGCCGCGACCATCCATGCGAATCCCCTCGGAGAGGGTCAGCTTGCGGGCGGTCTTCTTGTGGACCAGGCCGAAGAGCGACTTCGAGACGCGCGCCGCGCGGCGGGCCGCCTCGAGCTTCGCCTTCGCATCGTCCTTCGACGTGCGGCTCGCGCGGATTGAGTCCGCGATCCCATCGGAGAGCGTCGTGAGGCGCCCCGGCAGCTCCGCGGCGATCGCGAGGAGGAGCGCAGCCGTGGCTTCCGCGTCGGGAAGCGCGCGATGTGCCTGCTTGAGCTCGATGCCGAAGAAGCGCGAGAGCTCGCCCAGCGTGTAGCTGGGAAGGTCCGGGTAGCCGTCCCGGGCCAGCGTCAGCGTGTCGAGGTAGGTGCCCGGACGGACGCGGGTCCCGTCAGCGAGCGCGGCCTCGAGGAACGCGATGTCGAACCCGACGGAGTGGCCGACCAGGGTCGCCTCGCCGACGAACGCGAGCGCCTGCCTGGCGGCGTCCGCGGGGCTCGGCGCACCGGCGACGTCCTTGTCCGTGATCCCGTGCATCTGGTTGCCGAAGATCGACCGGCCCGGGTTGACGAACGTGGACCAGTGGTCGGCGACCTTGCCCTTCTTGATCCGGACCGCGGCGATCTCGATCAGGTCGGCCATCTCGGCGTTCGTGCCCGTCGTCTCGACGTCGAGCACGACGAACTCGGCGCCCGCCTTGACCTTGGCGGCGAAGTCGAGCACGGAGCCCGTGCCGGCCTCGAGGAACGGGATCCGCTTGGTCTTGCCGACGGCCTCCTGGAGCTGGAGCTGGATGTCGACGAGCGGCTGGAGGGCGCGGTGGCCGAACAGGATGGCCTCGGCCATCACCGACTCGGGCAGGATCTTGGCCCCGGCCTCGACCATCATGATCGCCTCGCGCGTGCCCGAGACGATGAGGTCGAGGTCGGACTCGGCCAGCTCGGACATCGTGGGGTTGATCACGAACTCGCCGTCGATCCGGCCGATGCGCACGGCCCCGATCGGGCCGAGGAACGGAATCTCGCTGATGGTCAGCGCGGCGGACGCGGCGATGGTGCCGAGGACGTCCGGGTTGTTCTCCTGGTCGGTGGAGAGGACGGTGAGGACGACCTGCACGTCATCCTTGTAGCCCTCCGGGAAGAGCGGCCGGATGGGCCGGTCGGTCAGGCGGGCCGCCAGGATGGCGGCCTCCGACGGCCGCGATTCGCGCTTAATGAAGCCGCCGGGGATCTTGCCGGCCGCGTACATCCGCTCCTCGAAGTCCACCGTGAGCGGAAAGAAGTCCAGGCCCGGGCGGGGCTCGGACCGGTTGGCGGTGCCGAGCAGGACCGTGTCGCCGTATGTCACGGTGACCGATCCGCCGGCCAGGCGGGCGAGCTTCCCCGTCTCGATGGTGAGGGGGCGTCCGCCGAACTCGACGGAAAAGGTGAGGGACACGAGCGTTCCTTTCTCGCTCGCGTCGGGGATGGACCGCTGCCGGCGTTTCGCGCCGACCTCCGGATGCATGAAGCCGGGGCGCTACCCCGGCTTCAGCGGGCGCTCAGCGGCGCAGGCCGAGCCGTGCGATGACGGCGCGGTAGCGCGGCGCATCCTTCTTCACGAGGTACGCGAGAAGGCGCCGGCGCTGGCCGACCAGCTTGAGGAGGCCGCGGCGGGAGTGGTTGTCCTTGGGATACTGCCTGAGATGCCCCGTGAGATCCTTGACCCGCTCCGTCAGGAGCGCGATCTGAACCTCGGGGGAGCCGGTATCGCCTTCCCTTGTCGCAAAGTCAGCGACGATCCGGTCCTTGGTTTCCCGCACGAGCGGCACTCGGTCCTCCGACACGAAAACTTGTACTAACCGTTCTTGCAAACCTGCGGAGAGTAACAGGGGTCGGCGGTTCGCGCAAACGCGACCGGCCGCGAACCGGGCTCGGCGCCGACCCCGGCTATGCCGGCCGGACGAACGCGACCCGCAACCGGCCGCCCGCCGGTATCCCACTCCGGGCGTCGACCTGCAGGGCCCCATCCGCGCCGACCTGCACGACGGCCCGCGACGGGCGTGCCTGGCCGCTGCCGGGCGCGATCGGTGCCTGGAGCATGGCCCGGTATCGCCCGGGCGTCGGTAGCGCGACGGGGACCTCGAACGCCAGCGTGGCCTCTCGGTCATCGATCGAACGCTCGACGACCTCGCCGGTGACCGCGACCCGGCGGCCGAGGAGCGCTCTGGCCGTCGCGAGGTCGCCCGTGGCGATCGCCGTGCGGATCTCGGTGCTGCGGACCTGCCGGCCCGCGAGGTCGAACGGCGGGACCACGACCACCGTGAACCCCTCGCGCGTGCCGAGCGCGGCAAGCGCCAGGGGCGTCCCCCGACGCTCGTGGCCGAACGCGGCGTCCGGCGTCATGAGGAAGCCGGCGAGACCGGTCCGCGACGCGATCGACGCGACGAACACGTCGTAGGGCGTGCGGCGGAGCGCCTCGTCGAAATGCTGGACGATGGTCACGCCGACGCCCGCCTTCGCCAGCCGCACAAGGCGTTCGCCCGGATCGCAGAGGAGCGGCGGCGCGGCGCCCGCCATGATCTCGTCGGGGTGGTGGTCGAAGGTCAGCACGGCCGGAACGGCGCCGAGGCGGGCGGCGGCCCTGCGCAGCTCGCGCAACAGGTAGGCATGCCCGCGGTGAAGCCCGTCGAAGACCCCCACGACGACGAGGAGCGGCCCATGGTCCGGGCGCAGCGCCGTGACGCCGTGCAGGACCTGCGACGGCCGGCTCGCGCGGCTCGGCGTCCCGGCGAGGAGCCGGCCGGCGGGCTCAGCCACGCGGCGCGGCGCCGTCGCGCGGCACGAGCACCTTGTCGGGTACGAGCCGGCCGCCCGCCCGCCGGGCGATCGCGGCGAGCGACCCGTCCTCGAAGAGGAGCCGGACCCGAACGGTGGCATCCGTTGGGTTCGCGGCCTGCGCCGGGTCCCGCGCGGCGCCCGACGGCGCGGGAAGGCGGCCGCCCTCCCCGATCCATCCGCCGTGGGCGACCACGACGAGCTCGTCGGGGCGCAGCGTCACGGCGGGAAGGTCGTCCAGGCCGGTCCCCACCGGTCGGAGCAGGCTCGCGAAGCGCCCGGTCGCTGCTGCCTCGCGAGCCGTGTCGAGGCTGATCGCGTCCCCGAGCGTGAACGGGCCCGCAGCGGTGCGGCGCAGCGCCCCAAGGTATGCGGCATTGCCGACGGCCGTCCCGAGATCGCGCGCGAGCGCCCGGACGTAGGTGCCCGCGGAGCAGGTGACGTCGATGACCGCGAGCGGGCGCTCCGGGTCCGTCTCGTCCCAGCGCTCCAGGGAGAGCGCGTCGAAAGTCGTCTCGCGCGACGGCAGCTCCGGGGCGTGCCCGGCCCGCGCGAGGGCGTACGCCCGGCGCCCGCCGACCTTACGCGCCGAAAACGCCGGCGGCAGCTGCAGGTGCGTCCCGAGGAACCCGGCCAGCGCGGCCTCGACGGCCTCGCGCGTCGGGACCGGCCCATCGCTCGGCGTCAGCTCGCCCTCCAGGTCGTCGGTCGTGGACGAGGCACCGAAGCAGACCGTGGCCCGATAGGCCTTCCGGGCGCCGAGATGGAACTCGACGACGCGCGTCCCGAGGCCCAGGTACAGCGGGAGAACCCCGGACGCGAACGGGTCGAGCGTCCCGCCGTGGCCGATCCGCTTCGTCCCCGCGAGGCGCCGCACGAGCGCCACGACATCGTGCGACGTCGGGCCGACCGGCTTGTCGACCACGAGGATGCCGTCCAGTCCCGCGTCGACGCGGCGCGGCCGACGCTCGCGGACCGCGTCGGCGGACGCTGCCGGGGGCTCGGGCGTGCTCCTGGTCCCGCCCGACCGCTCGTCTACCGCGGGCGGCTCCCCGGTCGTCAGGGGTTCGTCCGACACCGGGAGCTCGTCGGTCACCGGGCCACCGCCCGGGCGAACCGGATCGCCACCGGGAGCACGACCGATGCGGCCTCGGCGAGCGGGAGCTCGAGCGACGCGCCCGCGGCCCGGGCGTGCCCGCCGCCGCCCCACGTCGCGCACAGCGCCGTCGCGTCGACCCCGCCGGGCTTCGTCCGGACGGAGACTCGCGTGGCGTCGTCCTTCTCCTTGAGGAGCAGCGCGACCTCGGCCGTCTCCGACTGCGCGAGCAGGTCGATGATTCCCTCCGAGTGCTCCGAGCGCGCGCCGGTGACCCGCAGGTCTTCCAGCTCCATGGTCGACGCGATCACCAGACCGTCCGCGTGGGACTGGAGCCGCGCGAGAACCCGCCCGAAAAGGGCGAGCTGCGCGTCCGGCTTCGTGCGGTAGAGGCGGCGGCTGATCTCGGAGAGCGGCGCCCCCGCCTCCACGAGCGCGGCCGCGACCTGGAGCGTCCTGGGCGTCGCGTTGGGGTGCGCGAAGGTGGCTGTGTCCATCACGATCCCGGCCGCCAGGGCCGCGGCCAGCCGTCCCTGCCCCAGCGCCAGGGGCACGCCGAGCCGCGTGGCGAGGAACGCGACCATCTCGCAGGTCGCCGCGGCACCCGGGTCGATCCAGACGAGGTCGCCGGACGCGTCGTTGCTGGCGTGATGGTCGATCGTCAGGAGCGGCGTGGCGGCGAACAGGGCGGCGTTCCGCTCGCGGATCGCGCCGGCCCGTGAGAGGTCGCCGCAGTCGCACAGGACGACGAGGTCGTATGGAACCCCCGGCTCCGGGTCGGTGCGGACGATCTCGCTTCCCTCGAGGAACCGGTAGAGGTCCGGCACGGCGTCGGACGCGGCCACGGTCGCCCGTCCACCGCGCGCCTCGACGAGCAGCGCGATGGCGATGGCCGCGCCCAGCGCGTCCGCGTCCGGGCTCTCGTGGCCGATGGCGAGCACGCAGCGCGCGACGCGCATGCGCTCGACGACGGCGTCCGGGACCGCCGTCGCGAGCGGTCGCAGGTCGATGGACATCAGGGCGTCCGGTGGGGTCGACCGGCGCGCGAGTGGGGCCTGCCGCCCGACGTCGGATGGGCGCGGGCCGGGTCGTCGTTTCGCCGACGCCGCGCAGGCGGGCCGCCCGGCCGCGCGTCGGTTCCGCCGGCAGGCCGGGATTCGTGCGCGATGGCGTCCTGCCCCGCGATGACATCGGGCTCCGGCGTGTCGCCCTCGCGGGGCAGCCGAGCGACCGGCGTCGGCAGGGACTCGCGCACCGGCGCGTCGGCGATTGAGGCCGCCCGCGGCGCGTCGCCCCGCTCCAGCTCGTCGAGGATCTGGAGCACCCGGGTGCCGTGCTCCATCGACGCATCGAGCACGACGTGGAGCGCGGGGATCCGCCGAAGGTGGAGCCGGACACCCAGCTCGCGCCGGACGAAGCCCATCGCCCGCTCCAGGGCCTCGAGCGTCTCGCGCCGCTCGGCTGTGTCGCCGATGACGCTGACCCAGACTTTCGCATGCGAGAGGTCGCGCGTCGTCTCGACGTCCGTCACGGTGGCGAACCCGATCCGCGGGTCCGCGACCTCGCGGGCGAGGATCGCGCCGATCTCCTGGCGAAGGAGCTCGTCGACGCGATCCGTGCGCTGGCTCATGCGGCGCCCCTACCGGAGGTTCGAGCGACTCACCGACTGCTGGGTGAACGCCTCGATGATGTCGCCCTCGGCGAGGTCGTGGAACCCGGCCAGGCCGATACCGCACTCGTAGCCCTGCGCCACGTCGCGCACGTCGTCCCGGAAACGCCGGAGGGAGTCCAGCTTGTCCGTGGCGATGAGCTTGCCGTTGCGATAGACGCGGACGCCCGCCGTCCGGGGGATGTGTCCGTCGGTCACGATCGACCCGGCGATCACGGTGCTCTTGCCCACCCGGAAGATCTGGCGAACCTCCGCGCGACCCTCGACCTGCTCGACGATCTCCGGCTCGAGCATGCCCTTGAGGGCGGCCTCGATGTCGTCGGTCAGCTTGTAGATGATGTCGTAGAGGCGGACGTCGACCTTCTCGGCCTCCGCGGTGCGGCGCGCCTGCGGGTCCAGCTTCGTGTTGAAGCCGACCACGATGGCGTTCGACGCCGAGGCGAGGAGGATGTCGTTGTCCGTGATGTCGCCGGTGCCCTCGTGGAGGACGCTGATCCGGACCTCGTCCGAGACGATCTGGCCCAGCGCGTGCGTGATCGCCCCGAGCGAGCCGGACACGTCCGACTTCAGGATGATCCGCAGCTCCTTCGACTGGCCCTCCTGGAACTGGTTGAAGAGGTCCTCGAGGGTCGCCTTCTGGCTGGTCCCGGCCTGCGCGGTCGCGGCGATCCGGGTCTGCTGCACCATCGACCGGGCGATCTTCTCGTCCGCCACGACGCGCAGGATGTCGCCCGCCTCGGGGACATCGTCGAGCCCCAGCACGAGCGCGGCGGACGAGGGGCCCGCTTTCTGGATCCGCTTGCCGGCGGCGTTCTCGAGCGCCTTGATCTTGCCGTAGGTCTTGCCCACGACGACGATGTTGCCGATCCGGAGCGTGCCCGTCTGGACCACGACCGTCGCCACGGGGCCGCGGCCCTTGTCGAGCTCCGCCTCGATGATCGTGCCGACCGCCGGGCGCTTGGGATCCGCCTTGAGCTCCTGGAGGTCGGCAACGAGGTTCACCATGTCGAACAGGTCGTCGAGGCCCTGGCCCGTCTTGGCCGAGACCTGCACGAGCGGGACGTCGCCGCCGTACTCCTCGATGACGACGTTCGCCTCGGTCAGCTCGGTCTTGACGCGATCCGGGTTCGCGTCCGGTTTGTCGATCTTGTTGAGCGCGATGATGATCGGCACCTTTGCGGCGCGCGCGTGGCTGATCGCCTCGAGCGTCTGCGGCATCACGCCGTCGTCCGCAGCCACCACGATGATCGCGATATCGGTGACCTTGGCGCCACGGGCGCGCATCGCGGTGAACGCCTCGTGACCCGGCGTGTCGAGGAAGACCACCTTCCTGTCGTCCCTGACGATCTCCGAGGCTCCGATGTGCTGGGTGATCCCGCCGCGCTCTCCGGCTGCAACGGCGGTGCTCCGGATCGCGTCGAGCAGGCTCGTCTTCCCGTGGTCGACGTGGCCCATGACCGTCACGATCGGCGCACGGGGCACCAGCAGGGCCGGGTCCCCATCGACGAAGAGCGTCTCCTTCGTGGCCGGCGCCGGCGCTTCCGTGCCCTCGTCCTCGGCCGCCGTGACCGGCGCCTCGGCCTCGTCCGTCTCGAAGCCCAGCTCCGTCGCGACGAGCGACGCGGTGTCCCGGTCGATCAGCTGGTTGATCGTCGCGAAGATCCCGCTCTTGATGAGCTCGCGGATCACGTCCGCGGGGTTGACCGCGAGGACCTCGGCAAGCTCCTTGACCGTGATCGTCGACGGCAGCACGACGGCGGCCCGCTCGCGGGGCTCGGCAACCGAGACCGGCGTGAACGCGCCGCCCTCGCGTCGCTGCGGTTTGCGAGGCCCGCGGCGTCCGCGGGTTCCGCTCCTGCTCCTGGCCATCAGGCCCCTCCTTCTCGGTCGTCATGATTCTGCATCAGGGATGTCGAGGCGACGGCCCGCGTCGTGCCGAAGAGCCCGGCCGGGATCTGGACTGCGAGCGCCCGCCGCAGCGTGCCTTTCGCGATCGCCAGGTCCTGGCAGGCGGGGTCGACGCAGACGTAGGCACCCCGACCGGGCGCCCGCCCCGTCGCGTCGAGCGCGATCGTCCCACCCGGCGTCCGCACCACGCGGAGCAGCTCGCGCTTCGGGCGTGGCGTCCTGCAGGCGACGCAGGTCCGGGTGGGGTGCTGCCTCGGTGGCAGGACGCCGCCGGCCCGCCCCGCTACGGTGTCACCTCCGCCGTGGAAGCGACGGCCGGGGCTTCCGCATCCGTGGGTGTTTCGGCCGGGACGGGGTCCGCGACACCGGCGGGAACGGCGACGGGCGCGACTGGGGCCGGTGCCGCGGCCTCCGGCGCCTGCACGTCGCTGCGGATGTCGATCCTCCAGCCGGTCATCTTCGCGGCCAGCCGCGCGTTCTGCCCTTCGCGGCCGATGGCGAGCGAGAGCATCTTCTCGGGAACGATGACGCTGGCGATCCGGTGCTCCTCGTCGATGTGGACGGCCACGACCTGCGCAGGGCTGAGCGCCTTCGCGACGAAGACGGCCGGGTCTTCATGCCACTCGATCACGTCGATCTTCTCGCCGGCGAGTTCCGCGACCACGGCCTGGACGCGCGCTCCACGCTGGCCCACGGTCGCCCCGACCGGGTCCAGGCCTTCCTGGCGCGAGGCGACGGCGACCTTCGACCGGCTGCCGGGCTCGCGGGCGATCGCCTTGATCTCCACCGTGCCCGCGTGGATCTCGGGCACCTCGAGCTCGAAGAGCCGGCGCAGGAACCCCTTGTGCGTTCGGCTGACGAGCACCTGCGGGCCCTTCGGGCCGCGGCGCACCTCCAGCACGAACGCCTTGACGTTCTGGCCGATGCGGTAGTGCTCGACCGGCGACTGCTCCGTCGTTGCGAGGATGGCCTCCGCCTTGCCGAGGTCGAGGATGATCGCCCGCGGTTCCACCCGGTTGACCGTCCCGGTGATGAGGTCGCCTTCGCGGCTCGCGAACTGGTCGTAGACCACGTCGCGCTCCGCCTCGCGGAGGCGCTGCAGGACGACCTGCTTCGCCGTCTGCGCGCCGATCCGCCCGAACGCGTCCTGGCCCAGCTGCTCGGTGACGATCTCCTCGCCGATCGTGGCGTCGGGCTTGATCGCCCGGGCCTCCTCGAGCGTGAGCTCGGTCAGCGGGTCCTCCACGACGGCGACCACGAGGCGCTCGCGCGTGACGAGCATCTCGCCGCGCTCCGGGTCGATCCGGACGCGCACGTCCTCGTTGCCGGGGATCCGGCGGTAGGCGGACTCGATGGCGTCGGAGATCGTGAGGATCAGGTGCTCCCGGGGAACGCCCTTCTCGGCGTTGAGCTGGAGGAGGGCGCCCACGAAGTCGCGGCTCATGCGGTCCACCTCCCACAATCATGTTCGACCAACGGCGGCCGTCTCGGCCGACCGAAAGAAAAACGTGGGGGTCACCCACGTCATGGAGCGGCGCGGTCGAAGTTGCCGGGAGTATACCGCACGCAGGCCGAGCCTCCCCGGCGCGGCGCGTGACGGACTCCCGGTGCGGCCGGGCAACGGCCCGGTGCGCGCCGGCACCGGGTGCCGCGCCGTCGCGGAGCGCGGCGGCTACCCGCTCGGCGCGCCCGCCGCGATCTCCGACGCCACGCTTCCCGGGGTTGGGTAGCGCCGCTCCACGTACTCCTCCAGGAGCCCGATGAAGCGGGCCACGATGTCGTCGCCCCGGTACGTCGCGAAGAGCTTCCCGTCGACGAAGACGGGCGCCACGGGCTCCTCGAACGTGCCCGGGAGGCTGATCCCGATGTCGGCGTGCTTGCTCTCGCCCGGCCCGTTCACCACGCAGCCCATGACCGCGACGCGCAGCTCCTCCACGCCCGGATGGAGCTCTCGCCAGGCCGGCATGCGCTCCTTGAGGTGGGCCGTGATGTCGCGCGCCATCTCCTGGAAGAAGACCGACGTCGTGCGGCCGCAGCCCGGGCACGCGCTCACCTGGGGCATGAAGCTCCGCAGGCCCAGCGACTGGAGCACCTGCTGGGCGACCTCCACCTCGAGCTCGCGACCCGCGCCGGGCTCCGGCGTCAGGGAGACCCGGATGGTGTCCCCGATCCCCTCGCTCAGGAGAACGCTCAGCCCCGCCGTCGAGGCGACGATCCCCTTCATGCCCATCCCGGCCTCCGTGAGGCCCAGGTGGAGCGGGTAGTCGCATTGCGCGGCGAGGCGCCGGTAGACGTCGACGAGGTCGCGCACGCCGGACACCTTGGCGCTCACGATGATCCGGTCGTGGCGCAGCCCGGTCTCCTCGGCCAGCTCGGCCGAGCGCAGGGCCGAGGCGAGCATCGCGTCGATCATCACGTCCCGGCTGTCGCGCGGCTCTTCGAGAGCGGCGTTCGCCTCCATCATCGAGGTCAGGAGGGCCGGGTCGAGGGATCCCCAGTTCACGCCGATCCGGACGGGCCGGTCGTGCTCGATGGCGACGCGCACGATCGTCGCGAAGTTGTCGTCGTGGCGCTTCGCGCCCACGTTGCCGGGGTTGATCCGGTACTTCGCCAGCGCCCGCGCGGCCTCCGGGTAGTCCACCAGGAGCTGGTGCCCGTTGTAATGGAAGTCGCCCACGATGGGCGTCTCGAAGCCGAGGTCACGGACCTTGCGCACCATCTCCGGCACGGCGGCAGCGGCGGCTTCCGTGTTCACGGTGACCCGGACCAGCTGAGACCCGGCGGCGGCAAGCTGGACCACCTGGAGCGCGGTCGCATCGGCGTCGGCCGTGTCCGTGTTCGTCATCGACTGGACGACCACCGGGTGGGCGCTCCCGACAAGCACCCCCCCCACGTCGACGGATGGCGTGGGCCGGCGGCGCGGGCGCGAACCGCCGGCCGGACCGGGGTCGCCGGTCACGGGGTGGTCCCGCCGCCCAGTCGAACGACGTCGAAGACGCTGATCCAGAGGATGAGCCCGAAGAGGAGGACGAAGCCGACGAGGTAGGTCAGCCGCTCGGCGGTGATCGCCGTCTCTGCCGATGGTGCCGCCACGCGGATCCCGACCCGGCGCAGCCCCCGCCGACCGCGGGTCAGCAGCGCCTTCAGCAGCAGGATGAAGACCCGCCCGCCGTCGAGCGCCGGGATCGGCAGGGCGTTCATGAGGGCGAGGTTCGCGGACAGGAGGGCTGCGAGGTAGAGAGTCATGATCGGGCCGGCCTGCCAGAAGACCTGCCCGACGATGCTGACGATGCCGATCGGCCCCGATACGGGCGGTGCCTCGGTCGGATGCGACACCATCGACGAGACGAGCTGGCCCAGGCCGCTCCAGACCATCCCGAAGGCCCGCCCGGTCTGGTCGGCGCCCAGGGCGATCGCGTCGCCGAGCGGCCGGCCGTCGTAGTTGCCCGGATACATCTCCTCGAAGGGCTTCGTGCGCCCGGAGATGCCCAGCGTGCCGTGGGTGGCGTCCACCTGGCCGGCCGACCGGAGCGTGACCGGCACCGCGAGGCGTGCACCGTCCCGCTGGATGCCGAGGGTCACGGTCGTGCCGGCGTCGGCACGGATCGCACCGAGGACGTCCTGCGACGAGAAGATGTCGAACTCCTGCCCGTTCACCGACACGATCGCGTCGCCCGGCTGCAGGCCGGCGGCCGCCGCCGGCGAGCCGGCTTCGACCTCCCAGAACCGCGCCCCCGCGATCGGCGACGCGAACCAGGCGATCGCCGTGAAGATGCCGAAGGCGAGGAGCAGGTTCATGCCGACGCCCGCCAGCAGGACGACGAGCTTCTTGGGGAGACCCGCAACCGCGAATGACCGCGGGTCGTCCGAGTCGCCGTCCTCGCCCTCGAGCAGGACGTAGCCGCCGATCGGCAGCCAGCGCAGCGAGTAGAGGGTCTCGCCCTTCGAGCGCAGCACGCGCGCTCGCGGACCCATCCCGATCGCGAACTCGTGGACCCGCATACCGAAGAGGCGCGCCGTCACGAAGTGCCCGACTTCGTGGAGGAGGATCAGCACGCCGAGGATGACGAGAGCCAGGACGATCGTGATGGCAACCTGGACGATCTGCATGTGGCTCCTACGCTCCCGGCCGGGGAGCGGCTCCCGGCGCGCCAAACGCGGCGCGGACCTCGCGGTCGAGCGCGACGAGATCATCGTACCCCGGCGCCTGCCCGGGACCCGTTCCGTAGCGATCGACGGCCGCTTCGAGCAGGCGCGGGATCCCCGGGAAGTCGAGGCTCCCGTCGAGGAACCGCGCCACGGCCACCTCGTCGGCGGCGATGAGCGCCGCCGTGGCCCGTGACCCGAGCAGACCGGCGTCGCGCGCGATCCGCAGCGCCGGGAAGCGCGTCTCGTCGGGAGCGCGGAAGTCGAGTCGGCCCGCGGCGACGAGGTCGGGGGCGGCGGCCGGCGACGGACGGCGGGACGGGTACGTGATCGCGTACTGGATGGGGAGCCGCATGTCCGGCGTGCCGAGCTGCGCCTTCATCGACCCGTCCACGAAGCGCACGGCCGAGTGCACCATCGACTGCGGATGGACGACGACCTCGATCCCGGGGTACGCCACGCCGTAGAGCCAGTGCGCCTCGATCACCTCGAGGCCCTTGTTGGCGAGCGTCGCCGAGTCGATCGTGATCTTTGCGCCCATGCTCCAGGTGGGATGGCGGAGCGCCATCGCCGGCGTGACCCCGGCAAACTCCTCCATCGGCATCTCGAGGAACGGGCCGCCGGAGGCTGTCAGGACGAGCGCCGCGACGCCGGAGAGCTCCTCGCCGGCCAGGCACTGCCAGATCGCCGAGTGTTCCGAGTCGATCGGTCGGAGCCAGCCGAGCGCGCTCGCGAGCGCGTCGCGCGGGTCCATCGCCGCGTGCTCCGCGGCACGCGCATGCGCTTCCCGCATGACCAGGTGCCCGCCCGCGACGAGCGTCTCCTTGTTCGCCGTCGCGACCACCTTGCCCGCCCGCAGCGCGGCGAGGACCGGCCGGAGGCTCACGACCCCGCCCGTCGCGACCACCACGAGGTCGACGTCGTCCCGTGTCGCGAGTTCGACGAGCGCGTCCGGGCCGCTCACGCGGATGGTCCCGGCCGGCAGGTCGAGCGGCCTCGCGGACGCGAGCGCGACCGCGGCAGGCCGGTGCTCGCGGGCCTGTGCCTCGAGGAGCGCCGCCTGCGTACCGGTCGCGAGCGCGACCACGCGCCAGTCCGGGGCGAGCCCCGCAAGGACGTCGAGCGACTGCCTCCCGATGGAGCCGCCGGAGCCGAGCAGCGCGACGCCGCGCGGCCGGTCAGGGTGCGACGAGGAAGACATACGCCACCAGGACCGGCGCGGCGAAGAGGAACGAGTCCACCCGGTCCAGGATTCCCCCGTGGCCGGGGATCGCGTTCCCGGAATCCTTCGCGCCCGCCGCGCGCTTGAGGAGGCTCTCGGCGAGGTCGCCGGCCTGCGCCGCGCCGCCCAGGAGCGGCCCGAGGACCAGGGCCTCGAGCGGTGACCGGCCGCTCAGCGCGAGGACCACGGCCACGCCCAGGACGGCGGCGACCAGCCCGCCGATGACGCCCTCCAGGGTCTTCCGCGGCGAGATCCACGGCATGAACGGGCGCCGTCCCATTGCCCGTCCCACCAGGTACGCGCCGGTGTCGAAGCTCCACACGCCGGCGAGCAGGATTAGCACCCAGCGTCGCTCCGGCCAGAAAGAACCATCGAGCGCGGCGCGGTCCACCACCTGGGTGGTGAGGATCGCGAGCGCGCCGAGGAGGCCGACGTAGAGCGCGCCGAAGAGCGTGGCCGTCCACGCGGCGAAGCCGGCGCTCGCGTCGCGCCGGGCGAACGCCGCGACGGCCAGGCCCACCGCCACGACACCGACGACCGCGACGCCGTTGAACGCCTCGACGCGCCCGGCGAGGTCGAGGGCGGCTGCCGGGCGGCCGAGCAGCTGACTGCCGAGAACGGCCGGGATCGCGGCCGCCGCGACGATGGCGGCCGATCCCGTGACGACCCCACGGTGCACGACGGGCTGACCCGCGAGGGGCAGGAGGCGCTCCGCCTCGATCGCGGCGGCGATCGCGAGGACGATCGCGAGGATCCCGATCCCGAGCCCGCCGGCCGCCGCGGCGAGGACGACGACCGGGACGATCACGAGCGCGCTGGTCGTCCGCTCGCGCACGGCGGCCCCGGTCAGCGCCCGAACCGGCGTCCGCGCCGCGCGAACTCCTCGAGCGCCGTGTCGAACGCCTCCGCGTCGAAGTCCGGCCAGAGCTCCGGGCAGGAATGGAACTCCGCGTAGGCCGATTGCCAGATCAGGAAGTTCGAGAGGCGCTGCTCGCCCCCGGTCCGGATGACGAGGTCCGGGTCCGGCAGCCCGGCCGTGTAGAGGTGCGCCTCGACGGTGGTCTCGTCGACCTGGTCGGCGGGCGTTCCGGCGGCGACGATGGCCCGGACGGCGTCCACGATCTCGGTCCGGCCGGCGTAGTTGAAGGCGATGTTGAGGACCAGGCGCGTCCCGCCCTCGGTCGCGGCGAGCGCCTCCGTGATCGAGCCCCGGATGTCCGCGGGCACCTCCGCGAGGCGTCCCGACACGCGGACCCGGACTCCCTGCCGCACGAGCTCGGGCGTCTCCGCGCGGATCGCCTGGTCGAGCAGCGAGAAGAGCCCGGCGACCTCCGCGTCCGAGCGCGCCCAGTTCTCTCGGCTGAACGCGTAGAGCGACAGCACGGCGATGCCGCGCCGGATTGCATGCTCCACGAGCCACCGGATCTTGTCGACGCCGGCGGCGTGCCCCTCGAGCTCGGCCAGGCCGTGGGCGCGCGCCCAGCGGCGATTGCCATCCATGATGATCGCGACGTGGACCGGCCGCGGACCGGCCTCCGGGATGGTGTCGATCGCCGGTGCGATTGGCTCCGCCTGGGTGGCGCGCCGCGCGTCCATCGGCCGGGCGACCTGGGCGCGGCTCACCTAGACCTCGAGGACCTCGCGCTCCTTGGCCCCGCCGACCTTGTCGACCTCGGCGATCTCGCGATCGGTCACCCGCTGCAGCGTCTCCAGCTCGCGATGCGCCTCGTCCGTGCCCAGGGTGCCATCGCGCTCTTCCTTCTTGATCGCGTCGGCCGCCTCGCGGCGCAGGTTCCGGATCTCGACCCGGGCCTCCTCCATCCGGCGATGGACGACCTTCACGATGTCGCGTCGTCGCTCTTCGGTCAGCTGCGGGATGTTGAGCCGGACCGCCGTCCCGTCGACGTTCGGGGTGAGGCCGACGTCGCTCTTCAGGATCGCCTTCTCGATCGCCCCAAGGACGCTCCGGTCCCACGGCTGGATCACGATCTGGTGCGGCTCGGGCACGCTGATCCCGGCGAGCTGGTTGAGGGGAGTCGCCGCGCCGTAGTACTCCACGAGGATCCGCTCCACCAGCGCCGTCGAGGCCCGGCCGGTGCGGATCCCCTGGAGGTCGCGCTCCAGGATCTCCACGGCCCGCGACATCTTCGGCTCGATGGTCCCGAGGACCTGGCTGCTCATGCGGGGGTACCTCCGGCGATGCGGGTCCCGACCTGCTCCCCCATCGCGGCCCGGCGGACGTTGTCGGGCTGATTCAGGTCGAAGACGATGATCGGAAGATCATTCTCCATGCACAGCGAGACGGCCGTCGCGTCGAGCACCGCGAGACGATCGGTCAGGACGTCACCGAACGTCAGCTCGGTATAGCGGCGGGCATCCGGGTGGGTCAGCGGGTCGGCCTCGTAGACCCCGTCGACCCGGGTGGCTTTGAGGAGGACGGACGCGCCGATCTCCACTGCCCGGAGAGCGGCCGCCGTGTCGGTCGTGAAGTACGGATTCCCGGTGCCCGCCACGAAGATCGCGACGCGGCCCTTCTCGAGGTGGCGGATGGCGCGGCGACGGATGTACGGCTCGGCCACCTCGTTCATGGCGATCGCGGTCATCACGCGCGTGGGGACCCCAACCCGCTCGAGCGCGTCCTGCAGCGCCAGGCCGTTCATCACCGTGGCGAGCATCCCGATGTAGTCCCCGGTGGCGCGGTCCATCCCCCGGGCGGCGGCGGCCATGCCGCGGAAGATGTTGCCGCCCCCCACCACGATGCCGACCTGCACGCCCGCCGCCCGGGCGGCCGCGATCTGGCCCGCGATGAACGCGCAGAACGCCGGGTCGACGCCGTACTGGCGCTCGCCGAGCAACGCCTCGCCCGAGATCTTGAGCAGAATCCGGCCGTAGCGTGGCACTGGTACGGCGCCGGCCGTCGCCGTCCCGGCAGCCGCCTCGCTCACATCTCCTCGCCGAGCGCGTAGCGGGCGAAGCGACGGACGCGGATGTTCTCGCCGATCGTGGCGATTGCCGCGGTGACGAGGTCGCGGACGCTCAGGTCGGTGTCACGGAAGGGCTGCTCCATCAGGCAGACCTCGGCATACCACTTCCTGAGCTGGCCGTCGACGATCTGCGGCCGGATGTGCTCGGGCTTCTTCTGGGTGGCCTCGTCCGCAAGCAGCGCGGCCCTCCGGGCCTCGAGCTCGGCGGCGGGAATGCGGTCGACGTCCACCCAGATCGGGGCAAGGCCAGCGACCTGCACCGCGAGATCGTGCACGAGCTTCTGGAACTCGTCCGTCCGCGCCACGAAGTCGGTCTCGCAGTTCACCTCGATCAGGACGCCGACGCGGCCGCCTGGATGAATGTAGCTCGAGACCAGGCCCTCGCGCGCGTCGCGACCGGCCCGCTTGGCCGCGGCAGCGAGCCCGCGCTCGCGGAGGAGGGCGATGGCCTTCTCGAGGTCGCCGTTCGACTCCTCGAGGGCACGCTTGCAGTCCATGAAGCCGGCGCCGGTGCGCTCGCGCAGCTCCTTGACGTCGCTCGCGGAGATAGTGGCCATTGGTGCGTGCGTCTCCTGTCAGGTTCGGTCCGGCCGGGCTCGTGCCGACGGCCGGGCCGGGCGGTGAGTGAGTCAGTCGGTCGGGACGGGCACGTCGATCGCTGCGCCGGCATCAGCCGCGACGGCGGTCGCCGCTCCGGGCAGAAGCGCCTCCTCCTCGAGGTCGGGCTCGAAGGTGAGGGCGCCACCGGCCGCGAGCTGCGCCACGAGATCGTCGGCCGAGGCCATCTCGTCGGTCTCGAAGGCGGCGGCCATCTCCGGCTCCGGCTCGGGCTCGCGATCGCTCCGGGCGGCCCGCTCGCGGCTCCCCTCGATCGCGGCGTCGGCGATCAGCGAGCAGAGCAGGCGGATGGCGCGGATCGCGTCGTCGTTGCCCGGGATGATGTAGTCGAGCTCGTCCGGGTCGACGTTCGTGTCGCCGGTCCCGATGATCGGGATCTCGAGCTTGATGCACTCGGCCACGGCGATCCGCTCGCGGGCCGGGTCGATGATGAAGACCGCTCCGGGCAGGCGCCGCATCTTCCGGATCCCGCCGAGGGAGAGCTTCAGCTTGCGCAGCTCCTCGGTCAGCACCGCGGCTTCCTTCTTCGACATCCGCTCGAAGTCGCCATTGAGCTGGCGCGCCTCCAGCTGCTCGAGAAGGCCGAGGCGCTTCTTGATCGTCACGAAGTTCGTGAGCATGCCGCCGAGCCACCGGCTGGTGACGTACGGCTGGCCCGCCCGCTCGGACTCCTGGATGATCGGCTCCTGGGCCTGCTTCTTCGTTCCGACGAAGAGGACCTGCTCGCCGCGGGCCGTGGTCTCCCGGATCGCGTCCAGGGCGAGGTCGAGGCGCTTGACCGTCTGGGCCAGGTCGATGATGTGAATCCCGTTGCGCTCCGCGAAGATGAACGGGCGCATCTTGGGATTCCAGCGGCGAGTCTGGTGGCCGAAGTGAACGCCGGCCTCGAGGAGCTGCCGCATGGAGACGGTGGGCACGGGGGTGGACCTCCTGTTTCGGTTGTACCTCCGCGGGCCCTGCCCCGGGACCGGGCGACGCTTCCGCGGCCCGGCACCGACCCGAAGCGTGGTCTGGCACCGCGTGTGATCTCGCCGGCCAGGTTCTCGGCACGGCGGCAAGCCACCGGGCGAACCGGCGGCCGGGGGAGTCTACCACAGGCCCCGGGCCCCACAGGCCGTCTCTCAGCCGATCCCCCGGTGATGGCGGACGCGGCCGGGCAGGCCCGGCGCCGTCGGCGGCTCGACGACCACGAGGTCGAGGCGGACGGGAAGGTCCGGCAGGCTCCGGCCATCGGGAAGCCGACCGGCCCCGACGAGCCGGCCGACGCCGGCGCGGAGGTGGCCAAGCTTGCGCCGATCGACGGTCTCCTCCGGCAGCCCGAACGCGCGTGATCGGCGCCAGCGCACCTCCACGACCACGAGGGCCGGCGGAGGACCGGGATCCACCGCGACCAGGTCGAGCTCAGATCGACCCACGCGCACCCGGCGACCGAGCACCGCCCAGCCACGAGCGACGAGGCGCTCGGCCACCGCGTCCTCGGCGGCGTCGCCCGCACGCTGCGAGGGCGTGCGCGACGTGGTCGAGCCGGCGGAGACCATGCCCCACCCTACCCGTCTGCCGTCACCACCGACTTACCAGGCCAGCGCCACGAGGGCTTCTGTGTCGGCATCGCCATCCGGCGGCTGGTCGAAGGACGGCACGAGCGACTCGAAGGTGAGCTCCAGCTGCTCGATCCCGGCGAGCGCCTCCCGGACCGGGGCGAACGACCGCCGGTGAAACGGCGTCACGCCGAGGGCCCGGAGGGCGGCCCGATGCTCCGCGGTCGCGTAGCCCGCGTTGCGCTCCCAGCCGTAGCCCGGATAGCGAATCGAGAGCCGTGCCATCAAACGGTCGCGGACGACCTTGGCCACGACAGAGGCGCAGGCGATCGAGTAGACCGACGAATCGCCGTCGACGATCGCGTCGTACGGGCCCACGTCCGCCTCGAAACCGGCAATCCGGAGCCCGTCGACCAGGACGTGATCGTGGCCGCCGAGCCGGGCGATCGCCCGACGCATGGCGAGGTGGGTGGCCTGGTAGATGTTGAGCCGGTCGATCTCCGTCACCGAGGCGGCACCGACGCCGATCGCGAGCGCGCGCCGCCGGATCTCCGGGGCGAGCGCCTCGCGCTGCGACGCCGAGAGCGTCTTCGAATCGCGGACACCCTTCACCTGCCGGCAGTTCGGCCGGACGATCACGGCCGCGGCGACGACCGGCCCGGAGGTGGGCGCCACTCCTACTTCGTCGACGCCGGCGACACGGCGGGCGCCGCTCTTCCAAAGCTGGCGCTCGCGGCGCAGGGTGGGCACGGGTGGGGCCATCGCGGACAGCGTAGCCCAGGCACCGCTCCCCCGCCGGGGCCCGGGAATCGGACGGCCCCGCCAAGGCGGGGCCGCTGCGCGTCGGCTGTGTGCCGGATCGGCGCGTCGCCAATCAGCTCGTGCGGCGTTCGCGGAGCGTGGCGGACTTGCCGACCCGCCGGCGCAGGAAGTACAGCTTCGCGCGACGCGCCACGCCGTGCCGGACGACCTCGATCTTCTCGATGCGGGGGCTGTTCACCTTGAACGTGCGCTCGACGCCCACACCGGAGGCGATCCGCCGGACGGTCAGCGATCGCGTGATTCCCCCACCCGTGAGGCGGAGGATGGTGCCTTCGAAGATCTGCACGCGCTCCCGGTTTCCCTCGACGACCTTGGCGCTGACCTTGACGGTGTCGCCGGGCGCGAGGGCCGGGATGTCACTGCGAATCTGGTCCTTGACGATCTCGTCGAGTACGTTCACCGGGTCGACCCCTGCTGCACTGGGCGGCCGGGACGGTCCGCGAGCCGCGATTCTGGGCACGATGGATCGGTCGCGGGAGGGCGACCGACGGCGGAGTATAGCACGCGCCACCCGCCCTCACGGCTGGTGTCAATCCCCTCACGGCTGGGCGGCCGCGTCGCGCGAGGGCTCGCGCGGTGCGCCATCGATGCCCTGCGCCTCCCGCTCCTCGACCACCTCGTCGAGCAGGCGCGCCTCCTCGACGCTGAACGTGCGTCCCTCGAGAAGGTCCGGCCGCCGATCGAGCGTGCGTCGCAGCGATTCGCGCAGGCGCCAGCGGCGTACGGCACCGTGATCGCCCGAGGTCAGGATCTCCGGGATGCCGATCCCCTCGAACACCGCCGGACGCGTGTACTGCGGGTATTCGAGGAGGCCGCTCGTGAACGACTCGTCGACGAGCGAGCCCGGCTCGATCGCGCCCGGGAGCAGGCGCAGGATCGCGTCACAGACGACGAGCGCGGGCAGCTCGCCCCCGGTCAGCACGACGTCGCCGATCGAGAGCTCGAGGTCGACCATACCGCGGATCCGGTCGTCGACGCCCTCGTAGCGCGGGCAGACAAGCACGAGGTGGGACCGGGTGGCCAGGTCCTCCGCGCGGCGCTGGCGGAACGGCTCGCCCGCGGCATCGAACAGGATCACGGTGCTGTCCAAGCGGCGCAGCGCCGCCAGCGCAGCCGCCACCGGCTCCGGCCGGAGCACCATCCCGGCGCCTCCGCCGTACGGAGCGTCGTCGACGCTCCGGTGCCGGCCCAGGCCCCATTCCCGCAGATCGTGGACCCGGATCGTGGCGAGCCCCTCGTCCTGGATCCGGGCCGGGATGCTGGCCGCCAGCGGCCCGGCCAGCATCTCCGGGAAGAGCGTCAGGATCTCGATCTCGAGCGGCACCCGGACGACGCTCAGTCCGCGGCGATCGCGGGGTCGGCCGGGAGCGAGGTCGGGGCGTCCACGGCACCCGACGGCGGCGGGTCCGGGTCGACGTTCGCGGGACGCGGCCGTATGACCTGCGGATCCCCCTTGCGGGCCCGCGGTGCGCGGGGCGGACGGGCCGGCCGGATCTGGTCCGGTCGCGGCAGGTCCAGGGCCTCCGGGTCCGCCACGATCTCGCCCCGGCGGGGTGCCAGGATCCGCACGAACGGCCGGGCCACGGGCAGGTCGAACGCGCCCCGCGGGCCACCCTCGACCACGAGCATCTCCGCGCCGCCCGAGCGGTAGACGTCCCGCACCGTGCCGAGCGGCTCGCCGTCCGGATCGACGACGGGGCAGCCCATCAGCTCGTGCCAGTAGTAGCTGCCGCGGGCCAACGGCGGGACGATGCCGGGATCCGCCTCCAGGTAGACCGAGAGATAGGCGGCGGCCGCGTTCCGCGTCGGGATCTCGCGGAACCGGATGATCCAGCCGGGCGCGGCGGCCCAGGCCTCGGCGACCGTCAGCGGCTCGGCGCCGCCCTCCGGGTAGAGGTGGGCACCCGGCGCGAACCGGGCAGTCGGGTCGTCGGTCAGCACCTCGACCCGCAGCCCGCCGTTGACGCCGTGAAAGCCGCGGACGAGCGCGACGACCAGCCGCCCCGCATCCGCTCCCGGTTGGCCCGAGATCAGACGATCTCCAGCTGGAACAGCTCACCGTCACGGGCACCGACGACCTTGAGGAGCGTCCGGAGCGCCTTCGCGACGCTCCCGTTCCTCCCGATCACCTTGCCCATGTCGTCCTCGGCGACGCGGAGCTCGATGACGGTCGCGCCGGCCTCCTGCGTTACCACGACCGAGACCTGGTCCGGATGATCGACGAGCGCCTTCGCGACGAACTCGACGAGCTGGGGAGCTGCCATCGCGGGCCCGTCCTACTTCGCGGCCGGCAGGACGCCGGCGTTGCGGAGGAGACGCTCGACCGTCTCGGTGGGCAGGGCGCCCTTGGCGATCCACGCCTTCGTCTTCTCGACGTCGACGGCGAACTCCACCGGCTCGGTCCGCGGGTTGTAATGGCCGAGGATCTCGATCGTGCGGCCGTCGCGGGGACTGCGGCTGTCGGCGACGACGACGCGGTACGCCGGCTGTTTGGTTGCGCCGACGCGGGTGAGGCGAATTCGAGCTGCCATGTCCTGGTCTTTCTCCTCCTGCTGGGTGCGGGACGGCCCGACCGGGCCGAGTCCCACGGCGTGCTGTCTACTTGAACACGAGCACTTGGCGACTGGTCCGGTTGGCGCCCGGCGCCTTGGTCACGGACGCGAACGCGTCGAACGGCACGAGGAACGGCTGCACGTTCGTCTCGTAGCTGGTCTTCTCCGCCGCGGGCATCATCGCCTCGGCCGCGGCGCGGATGCCGGAGATGTCGACGAAGACGTCGCTCACGCCGTCCCCGCCGGCCGCTGAGATGGCGGTCGTGTAGGCCGGCGCCGCCGCTAGCGAGGAGGCCGCCGACGTGTCCACGACGTCCTTCACGAAGTCGACCGTCCCAAGGACGAAGACTCCCTTCTGGACGGTGGCCGCGATCTCCGGGACGGCCATCCCGGAGGCCTGCCCGGGCACGGTCACGATGAAGAGGCTGCCACCGCCGTAGGGCTCGGTCCGGGTTGAGATGCCGGCGCCCGACCCCGCGAGCGCGAGCGCCGCCTGGACCTGGCCGAGCGTGCGGGTCGCAGCCGCCTCGTCGGTGGCGATCGCCGCAACGCCCCCGCTGAACGTGCCGCCGTTGTACTCGACGGCGATCGCCGAGTCACCGGCCCACCCGAAGAGCGACTGGAGTCCGCCGATGGCGGCGAGCGCGGTGTCCACCTGGTCGAGCGTGCTCTTCACCGACGGGTCGCACGCGAGGCCGGCCTTGAGGCCGGACCAGAACGCGACGAGCGAGGCACCGGCCTGGCGGCCCTCGAAGGCCGCGAGCGTGGTCACCGGCAGGTGCGCCGCGATCGCGCTCGGGGTGTCCTTCCCGGCGCTGCCGGACGCGGGCGCCCCGGACGGGACCGGCGCGACGAGGTCCGTCACGAGCGCCGAGTCCGCCGCATGGGCGAACCCTGCCGACCAGTCCGGGACCGCCGCAGCGGCGCTGTCCTTGCAGGCCTGCGGGATGTTCGCGGAGGTCCCGGCCATCCCGATGATCGCGTCGAAGAGCGACCGCGTGTCGACGTAGCCGAAGCCGAGGTAGGCGCTCGGCGCGCCCTTCAGGGCTGCGACGAACCCGCTGGAGGCGGCCACGGGGCTTGCGCCCTTCGTGTCGAGGGCCGCCTTGACCGAGACCTCAGGTCCGAGCAGGAGGACGGTTCCGCGGACGGCCCAGGCGATGCTGACGCCCGCCTTGGTGACCGTGGTGATCTGCCCGTCTCCGTAGGTGGCCGTGGTCGGCGTCCCGCCGGCCTGCTTCGCCACCCAGGCCGTGGCGGCCGCGGCGTCCTTGACGCTTGCCAGCACGACGGCGCCGCGGTCGGGCGTCTTGACCGCGGTCGGGTCCTTCTGGGCGGCTGTCGCCAGGTCCAGCAGGTCGCGCGTCACCGCCACGCCGACCTCGCCGGCGACCCAGGGCTTGAGGTCCGTGGTCCAGCTGATGCCCGACTTCTGGAGGGCCTGGTCGAGCGCCTGGTCGATCTTGGTGTCGAGCGAGGCCTGGTCCTTGAAGCCGGGGAACCTGGCGATGATGTTCCCCACGTTCTGGCGCTGGGCGCCCGGGAGGTCGGCGCGGCCCTCGAGGTAGATCACCGTGCCGGCCGGGATCCAGCCCTCCACGGTGGAGGTCGCGCTGCCCGAGGCCAGGAAGATCGTGCCGACCGACACCGCTCCGACGACGAGCGCCACGACGACGAGCGCGATTCCCCAGCGCAGGAGGCCGGCAGGGCGTGGCGAACGCGCACCACCCGTGGAGGCGCCGTCCTGTTGCGGTGTCCCCGGCTCGACCGGGGCGGGCGTGAACTCGGCCATCGCGTGTCTCCCTTGGCCTCAGCGGCCGAAGAGCCCGGGAAGCCGACGGCCCCCGCGGAGCTGCTTCATGAGCTTCTGCATCTCGCCGAACTGCTTGACGAGTCGATTGACCTCGACGATCGACGTGCCGGAGCCGGTCGCGATCCTGCGCCGCCGGCTCCCGTTGAGGATGGTGGGATCTCGCCGCTCCACGCGGGTCATGGAGCGGATGATCGCCTCGGTCCGCCGGAGGTCGCCCCGGTCGACCGAATCCTGCGCCTCGCGGGCCATGCCCCCGAGCCCCGGGATCATCTCCATCACCTGGCCCAGTGGCCCCATCTTCTTGACCTGCTGGAGCTGCTCGAGCATGTCCTCGAGCGTGAAGCTGCCCGACTGCATCTTGGCGGCAGCCTTCTCGGCTGCGCTGGCGTCGAACGCGTCCTGGGCGCGTTCGATCAGGGTCAGGACGTCCCCCATCCCGAGGATCCGGCCGGCGAGGCGGTCGGGGTGGAACGGCTCCAGGGCGTCGGTCTTCTCGCCAGTGCCGAGGAACTTCACCGGCAGCCCGGTCACCGCGCTGATGGAGAGCGCGGCGCCGCCGCGCGCGTCCCCGTCGATCTTCGTGAGCACCAGCCCGGTGAGCTGGACGGCGGCGGCAAACGCCTGTGCGACGGCCACGGCCTCCTGGCCGACCATCGCGTCGATCACGAGCAGCGTCTCGACGGGTCGGACCGTCCGCACGAGGTCTGTCACCTCGGCCATCAGGACCTCGTCCACGGTGAGCCGGCCCGCCGTGTCGAGGATCACCGTGTCGCGCACCTCGCGGCGGGCGTGCTCGATCCCCAGGCGCCCGATCTCCGGGACCGGCGTCCCGGGCGGGGCCGCGAAGACCGGCAGGTTCAGGGAGGCACCGAGCGTCATGAGCTGCTCGATGGCGGCGGGGCGGTACGGGTCCGCGGCCACGAGCAGGGGCCGCCGGCCGATCTTCACGATGTGACGGGCGAGCTTCGCTGCGGTCGTCGTCTTGCCCGACCCCTGCAGCCCGACGAGCGCGATGACGGCCGGGTTGCCGGCGAGGTGGAGCGAGCGGTCGCCGGCCGAGAGGAGGGCCGTCAGCTCCTCGTTGACGATCTTGACGACCTGCTGCCCCGCGTTGAGGGACCCCAGCACGTCCGCGCCGATCGCGCGCTCGCGGACCCGGGCGGTGAAGTCCTTGACGACCTTGAAGTTGACGTCGGCCTCGAGGAGGGCGAGCCGGACCTCGCGCATCGCCGTCTCGACGTCGGCCTCGCTGACCCGGCCACGGCCGGTGAGCGAGCCGAGCGTGCGGCGCAGGCGCTCGGAGAGGGCGTCGAACATGGCCGGGCGAGGCTCCTGTGGACCGGGGTCGTGACGGCGCGGGGCTGCGACGTCGCGCGGTGCGCGGGTTCTGGCGACACCGAGGCAAGCGGGAGTGTACCCCACCGATCCCGGGGCCCGCCCAGCCGACCCCGGCCACCATGCCGGGCGCTGGTCAGGCGAAGAGCGCCCCGACGAACGCCGCCGGGTCGAACGGGAGCAGGTCCCCGACCCGCTCCCCCACCCCGACGAAGCGGACCGGGACGCCGAGCGCCTGCTCGATCGCGAAGACGATCCCGCCCTTCGCCGTCGAGTCGAGCTTGGTCAGGATGATCCCCGTGAGGCCTGTCGACTCGTGGAACGCCTTCGCCTGGGCGAGGCCGTTCTGTCCCGTCGTCGCGTCGAGCACGAAGAGGACCTCCGGGGACGCGCCGGGAAGGCGGCGATCGATCACGCGCCGCATCTTCGCCAGCTCGTCCATCAGGTTCGACTTCGTGTGGAGGCGGCCCGCCGTGTCGGCGATCAGCACGTCCACGTGCCGGGCCACGGCCGCGTCGACGGCGTCGTACACGACGGCCGACGGGTCGGCACCGGGCGCGTGGGCGACGACCTGTGCCCCCGCACGCTCGCCCCACGCCCGGAGCTGCTCGATCGCGGCTGCCCGGAACGTGTCGCCGGCGGCAAGCAGGACCACCTGGCCCTCGGCGCGATAGCGGAAGGCGAGCTTCCCGATCGTCGTGGTCTTGCCGGTTCCATTGACACCGACGACGAGGATGATCGCCGGGGAGCCGGGGCCGGCGCGATGCGGGGCCCAGTCCGGCTCGCGCTCGACCAGCAGCGCCGCGAGTTCGGACCGGACGGCCGCGACCGGCCCGCCGCCATCCCTGCGCCGCCGGGCGCGCTCCACGACCTCGAGCGCGAGCGCCGCGCCGACGTCGCCGGCGATGAGCGTCTCCTCGACCTCCTCCCAGGTCTGTTCGTCCGGGTCGCCCCGGCCGAGGATCCCCTTGAGGCGGGCCATGAAGCCGCCGCGGCTCCGCTCGATGCCCGCCGCCAGCGGCGCCTCTGCGGACGACGCCACGCTCGAGGGGACCTCCTCCGCGTCCGCGTCGATCTCGGCGCTGGCCGGCGGCTCAGGACGGGCGCCTTCGGGCTCCGCCAGCTCCACCTGTGGTCCGGCAGGCTCCGGATCGGCGCCCTCCGGTCCGGCACCAGAAGGCTCCCGGGCGGCGAGCTCCGCCTCGAGCTGCGCCTCGATCTCGGCGTCCGTGACCGGGCCGTCGTCCACGGGAAGGTCGGGCTGGGTTGGTCGCCGCCGCCAGAACATCGGTCGCCTCGCTCGTCAGCCGGCCGGCGCCGGATCCGCGGTCGCTCGCTCGCGCCGTCCGTCGACGCGCGCCACGCGGTCCGCGATCGCCGTCGCCTCGTCGAGGCGGAGGCTGATCACCCGGCTCACGGCGTCGTCCCCGACCGTGATCCCGAAGAGGGCGTCGGCTGCCTCGATCGTGCCCCGATTGTGCGTGATGACCACGAACTGCGTCGACGCGGCAAGCTCACGCAGGGCCTCGACGAACCGGCCGACGTTCGCCTCGTCGAGCGCGGCATCCACCTCGTCGAGGACGCAGAACGGGACGGGCCGCACTTCGAGCATCGCGAAGAGGAGCGCGACGGCGGTCAGGGCGCGCTCGCCCCCGGACAGCATCGAGAGCGCCTGCGCCTTCTTGCCGGGCGGGCGGGCGACGATCTCCACGCCGGTCGCGGCCAGGTCGGTCGGGTCGGTCAGGCTGAGGCGGGCGAACCCGCCGCCGAAGAGCTGCTGGAAGCGCCGGTCGAACGCCGCCTCGAGGGCAAGGAACGTCGCCCGGAACTGCGCCGAGATCAGGGCGTCCAGCTCCGCGATCAGCGCCCGGGTTCGATCGATCGCGCGGTCGAGGTCCCTGCGCTGGCCGTCGAGCTCGTCGAGGCGCGCCCGGACCGCCGTGTGCTCCTCGAGGGCGAACGGGTTCGCCGCACCCATCTCGTGGAAGCGTCGCCGGAGCCCCGCGAGGCGACCGGCCGACGGGCCCTCGGCGGCCGGGGCCGCGATCTCCCACCGCTCGCCGGCCCGGCCCAAAGCGGCAGCGAGTCGCGCCCCGTCGTCGTCGCCGGCGTCCGAGTGCGGGCCCGGATCCGGCCGTGCGTCCCTCGCCGCGTCTGCCGGGCCGGCCCCAACGAGGGTGAGCGCGCCCACCCCGAGCTCGCCGAGCCCGGCGAGCTCGACCAGCGCCTGTTCGCGGACGGCGTCGAGGCCGAGCCGCGCCTCGAGCTCGCGAACCGTCGCGGCGCCGGCGACCTCCTCCGCGCGCCGCAGGGCCTCGCGCGCCGCGGCCACTGCCGTCTCGGCCCGACGCAGCCGGTCGCGATCCGCCGCGTCGTCGGCCAGGCAGCGATCGAGGGTGCTCCGTGCAGCTCCCTCGCGCGCGGACGCGCCGGCCAGGTCGAGCTCGCGCGCCCCGCGACGCGCGACGAGGGTCTCGTCACGGACGGCGAGCACCGTCGCCTCTGCGTCGGCGCGAGAGATCCGCTCCTCGGCCAGCGTGGCGGACGCGTCCGCTCGCGCGCGTCGATCGTCCGCTGCCCGGCGCTCGAGGTCGCGGGCCGCTCGATCCGCCGTGAGCCGCTCGTGCCGGCCGCGAAGGTCAGCGATCCGTGCCTCCCAGGCAGCGAGCGCCCCATCCTCGTCGCGCGGCGCGGCCCCGGCGTCCGCGAAGGCGGCCGGGACGCCGGCCGCCGCGTCGTCCGCGGCCGCGGCCGCTTCGAGGACAGCGAGCCGCTCGGCGAAGGCCGCCCGTTCAACGCGCAGGGCCGCCGCGCGCGAGGCGTGCCAGCCAGCCTCCCGGGTCGCCTGCTCCACGTCGCGCGAGGCGCGCCGCTCGGCCTCCTCGGCCGCCCTCCGCCGCGCCGCCACGTCGGCCTCCGCGCGCCGCGCGTCATCGTGACCAGCGCGGGCTGTCGCGGCGGCAGCCTCGGCGGCGGCGAGGCGCGCAGCGGCTTCGGCGCGCGCGGCCTCCGCTGCCACCACGTCGCGGCCAAGCGCGTCCGCCTCCGCGCGCCGCTCGAGCCCTGCGTCGGCGATGCCCAGGCCGACCGTCCCGTCCGCGGTCACGACGGCGCCGGTCCGCGCCGCCACCCGCCAGCCGGCGGGAAGTGCCGCCGCGACGTCGAGCGCGTCCACCAGCGTCGGGACCCAGGCGCAGTGGGAGAGGATCCGGGAGGCGGTCCCAGCGGCGTCGACGCGGACCGCATCCGCCAGCAGGCCGCCGCCCGCCCGCGCGACCGCGGCGCGCACGGCGGCAGTCTCCGCGGCGGGCGGCCTCGTCGCGCCCGGCCCGGCGGCGTCGCCGAGTACCAGGAGACCACGCTCCCCGCTCAGCGCGCCGAGGTTGTCGCGGCCGACCACGTAGGACCGCGCCAGCTCCCCGAGCGCCGCGGAGACGGCCACGCGAAGAGCCGGGTCCACGTCGAGCCCGGCGGCCAAGGCGCGGCCGCCCAGGCGTCGCGCCGCCCGGCCGATGCCGCGGGTCTCGTCCTCCGCGAGGGCGGCCTCGAGGGCCGCGAGGCGCCCGCGAAGCGTGGCCGCCAGGGCCCCGGCACCGGCCGATGCGTCGGCAGCGGCGAGGCGCGCAGCCTCGGCCGTTGCGGCGGTGGCGCGCGCATCGTCGCGGGTCCTGGCAGCGGCGCTCTCATCCGAGCGCGCCGCCTCGGCCGCCGCCCGGAGCGATGCCGCCTCGAGATCGAGGCCCGATGATCGAGCGGCGGTAGCCTCGGCGGCCGCGGCCTCCTCGGCCAGTCGGCGTTCGACCTCCGTGAGCCGGGAGCGCAGCCCGTCACGCTCGGTGACGCGGGTGACCCGCGCCCGCTGGAGTGCTGCGGCCGCCTCGGAGCGGGCGACCGTCGCGACCCGGAGGGCCTGCGCCTCACCCCGCGCCTCTGCGAGCGCCCGGTCGACGTCGGCGAGCTCGGCCTCGAGCGCCCGGTCCGGCTCGGACACGGGGAGCGCGAGCTCCCGGCGGCGGGCCGAGAGCTCGGCCTCGGCGGCCGCTCGCTCGGCCGCGAGCCGGTCGCGGTCGCGCGTGATCCCTGCGGCCTCGGCCGAGGCCCGCGCCGCGTCGAGCTGGAGCACGGCGAGCGCCGACCGGGCGTCCTCGTGCGCCGCCCGGGCGGCCTGCTCGATCTCGGCGCGGGCGCCGAGATCGCGAGCCGCGTCCGCAGCCGCTCCCTCAGCCCCCTGCAGCGCGTCGAGGGCCGCGGCGGCGGCGCGCCGCGCTCGGTCCAGGTCGATGCCGGCCGCGCGGTGGCTGGAGGCCGCGACGTGCCAGCGCGTCCCGAGCGCGGCGACGAGCGCCGCCGCGAGCTCCTCCCCGGCGCGGGCGCGCGTCGCCTGCTGCTCGGCCTGGGCGGCCAGGCGTCGCGCCTGCGGGCGCAGCTCTCCGAGGATGTCCTCGACCCGCGCGATGTTCGCGGTCGCCTCCTCGAGCTGCTCCTCGGCCTTCCGGCGACGTCGCTCGTGGCGCCGGACGCCGGCAACCTCCTCGAAGAGCGGACGCCGCTCCTCCGGCCGAAGCGCGAGGGCCTGGTCGACCATCCCCTGCCCGATGAACAGGAAGGCATTCTCCGCGAGATGCGCGGCGTCAAGGAGGTCGACCAGGTCACGGAGGCGAACCCGCTGGCGGTTCACCAGGTAGTCGTTCTCGCCCGAGCGATACAGGCGCCGGCCCAGCTCGATCTGCACGAATTCGACCGGCACGAGCCCGTCGGCGTTGTCGAGGACGAGGGTGACGTCCGCCATCCCGAGCGCCGACCGGCGCTCCGACCCCGCGAACACGACGTCCTCGGACTTGCGAGAACGGATGGCGCGCCCCTGCTCGCCCAGCGCCCAGCGCAGCGCATCGGCCAGGTTGCTCTTGCCAGAGCCGTTGGGACCGACCACGGCGTTGATCCCCGGGGCGAACTCGACCACGGTGCGCTCGGCGAACGACTTGAAACCCTGGAGCCGGAGCGCGACGAGCCGTGCGTTCCGGCTCACGACCCGGCGTGCTCCGGCGGGTCCGCGGACGCCGCCTGGCCCCGCGCGGCACGCCGGCCGAGGGCGTCGAGGCCGGCCTCCGCGGCGGCTGTCTGCGCGGCGCGAAGCGAGCTCCCGGTCCCGGTCCCGACCACCTCGCCGCCGACCGCGACCTCGATGACGAACTCGCGGGCGTGGTCCGGCCCCGACGACTGCACGACGCGGTACTCCGGGCGCTCGCCGGAGCGCTGGGTCAGCTCCTGAAGCCGGTTCTTCGGGCTCTTGAGGGTCCCGGCCGGCGCGTCGGCCTCGAGCTCCGGCGCCGCGAGGGCGAGGAGCCAGGCGCGAACCCGGTCCCACCCACGGTCGAGGAAGATGGCGCCGGCAAGCGCCTCGAACACCGATGCCAGCAGCGCCTCACGGGCGCGGCCGCCGCGCTGCTGAGCCTCGCCCTCGCCGAGCAGGATCGCCTCGCCCAGGTCGATGCGGCGGGCAAGGCGGGCCAGCCCGCTCGCGCTCACGATCGCGGCGCGCCGCGTCGAGAGGAAGCCCTCGTCGTCCATCGGATGGCGCGCATGGAGCGCCTCGGACACGACGAGGCTGATCACCGAATCGCCGAGGAACTCCAGGCGCTCGTTGTGGCCCGGCGCCCCGTCAGGGTGCTCGTGCAGCCAGCTTCCGTGGACGAGGGCGCGCTCGAGCAGGCCGGGGTCGTCGAAGGTGATGCCGAGGCGCGCGCCGAGGGCTGCGGACGCGCGCGAGGCGGGCGGTTCGTCTCCCGGCAATGGCCGGGCGCGATCAGCTGGCGTGCTCGTCGATGTAGTCGGAGGCGTCCTGCACGGTCCGGATCTTCTCGGCTTCCTCGTCCGAGATCTCGATCCCGAA
>Ga0209638_1000252_pt1 | contig 35916 bp, 32 predicted proteins | sample BarGraNGADG00211_FD_184490 | JGI IMG/M metagenome (GOLD analysis project Ga0209638, IMG submission 184490) | Arctic peat soil microbial communities from Barrow, Alaska - Barrow Graham LP Ref core NGADG0002-211 (SPAdes) (version 2) | ecosystem: Environmental > Terrestrial > Soil > Wetlands > Peat...
CCGCGCCGACGTTGAAGATCTGGATAACGCCCTGCGCGTCGGTGGCGATGCTCGAGAAGTTGGCGCTATTGAAAATCGCGCTCTGCAGGGCCCCCGCCTCGAGCGGCGCATCCTGGCGGCGGGCCGCGGTGATGCCCGTCGCCGTCCGATCGGCGGGGTTGAGAACGGCGGGAGCGCGTGTGTCTTTGGGCATGGCCGACCTCTCCTAAGTACTTCGACTCGCAATTACGGCCACGATCGGCTTTCGGCGCACGTGGCCGGCTGTGCTCGCTCAGCACTTAGTCCTGAGGGCACAAACACGTCGCCGTATTTGTGCATCGAAGGACTAAGGCGCGAAGCTGGCGGTTCCGGACATTGCGAACGCGGATTCCGACGATGATCACGGCGATGACGTGTCCCCGTTGGGGCCATGCGGGAGCGGACGCGAGGGGGGAGCCCTCGGAGCGACGCGACGTCCGATGCCAGCGGCCCGATCCTGTGAGGACGAGTATCTGCCCCCCGGGGGGGAGGAGCAACGCGAGGGCGGCCCCCGCGCCCTGTCGCATCGGCTCGCGCCGGTATCTTATCCGGTTTCCGTGAAAAGGAAGAGGAGGCCTTGTGGAGCCGGCAGGATCCACAGGCTGGCGGCGCTGTGCACCGGAGCGGCCGCGGTCCACCGGACGGACGCCGTGCGGCGTGTCCTCATCGGGTCGTTTCCGCCGGCGCGTCCAGGTCCCGTGGGTCGTTGCGACGGGCAAGTACATCGGCGAAGGATTTGATGACCCCCGGCTGGACACGCTCTTTCTGACGTTGCCCGTGTCGTGGCGCGGGACCATCGCCCAGTACGTGGGCAGGTTGCACCGTCTCTACGACGGCAAGCGCGACGTTCGCGTGTACGACTACGCGGACCTCGACGTGCCGGTGCTGTCGCGCATGTTCGATCGGCGCTGTCGGGCGTGTGCAGCGGTCGGCTACTCCATCGTCCTGCCGGCCAGTACCGTGCCTGGCTGGCCCAATGATGTTCCACTGCCTGCTGACCCTCAGTGGAAGCATGATTACGCGGAGTCGATTCCGGCTGAATGCCGACTTGCCGATCGCCTTTGACGGCTGGGGGCGGATGGAGGTGGATCTGCTCTGCACCGATGCGCGTGTAGTGATCGAAGGCTCACGCTTCCTCTCTTGCGGGACTTCGCAGTGCGCGACGGGGCCGCCGGTATGTATACTGACGGACGCTCGGGTGGCGCTCGTGCTTCGCTCCCAGCGCTCGAATGTACACGCCGATCGCGGCATCGTCGGCCGCGCCCAACAAGAGAGTCTGACCATGACGCACACCGGAAAACTCGGCTTCAGGATTTTCACCGACCTGCCTCGGCCCGAGGCGGCGCTGGTCGAGCGGTTCAAGGGCCTCGCGTCGCCGAACCTTGCCGACGCGATGGGTCGGTTCCATTTCATGGACCCCGGCGTGCAGATGCGGACGGGGCTGCCGTTGTGCGGGATCGCCGTCACCGTCATGGCCCGCCCTGCCGACAATCTCATGGTGCACAAGGCGATGGAGATTGCGGCGCCCGGCGACATCATCGTCGTGAACACCAGCGGCAACACGGCCAGCGCGGTGTTCGGCGAGTTGATGGGGAATTCCGCCGTTGCCACCCGGCTGGGCGGTCTCGTCGTCGATGGCGCGATTCGTGACCTGGAGGGCCTGGCCGCGCTGGGATTTCCGGCGTTCAGTCGCGCGGTGTCGGCCGGCGGATGCGACAAGGACGGTCCCGGCGAGATCAACGTCCCAATCGCGTGCGGCAACGCGGTGGTCATGCCGGGCGACATCGTCGTTGGTGACCGTGACGGCGTGGTGGTCGTGCCGCGCGTCGAAGCCGAGGAGGTGCTGAAGCTGGTGCTCGCGCTCATGGATCGCGAGACGAAACGCGTGGCGGAGATTCGCGCGGGCAAGGTGTTCAAGGGCGAGATCAACGACACGCTCAGAGCGAAGGGCGTGCTCTGATGACGCCGCTCCTCATGACGCCGGGACCGACACGCGTTCCGGACCGCGTGCTCGCAGCCGGCGCCATGCCGATGGTTCACCACCGGAGCGAGGACTTCTCCGGATTACTCACGTCGGCCGTCGGGCGGCTCCGGCCACTGTTTGGCACGCGGGGCGACGTGCTTCCCGTGCACTCCACCGGACGTGGGGCGCTCGAGGCGGCCATCACCAACCTGTTCTCGCCTGGCGACGAGCTGGTGGCGGTCTGCAACGGGCGCTTCGGCGAGATGTGGGCGGAGATTGCCGAAAGGTTCGGCGTCGTCGCGCACCGTTGCTGCGCCGACTGGAGCGTCCCGGCCAGGGCGCCCGAGGTCGAGGCGGCGCTCGACGCACACCCGAGATCACGCGCCGTCATCCTCGCGCACAGCGATACGTCCACGGGCGCGCTGAACGACGTGGCGGCCATTGCCGGAGTGGCCCGACGTGCGGGCGCACTCGTGATGGTGGACGCCGTCAGCTCGCTCGGCGGCGCCCCATTCCGTTTCGAGGAATGGGACGTCGACCTCGCCGTGACCGCGTCGCAGAAGTGCCTGATGTCGAGCCCCGGCCTCGCGTTCGTCGCGATCGGCGAACGCGCCTGGGAGGCGCAGAAGACCGCCCGCCTGCCACGCTCGTATTTCGAGTTCGCCGCCATCAGGAAGAGCCTCGCGCGCGCCCGTCCCGAAACACCGGGCACGACGCCCGTCCATCTGGTCGCGCAGGTGAAGGCGGCGCTCGAGCAGATCGAGGAGGAAGGTCTTGAGCGCGTGTATGATCGCCACGAGAAGATGGCGCGGATGACTCGCAGCGCGGTGACCGAGCTTGGGATGTCGTTGCAGTGCCCTGATCTCGAGCGGTTGTCGCCAACGCTCACCGCGATCCGCGCACCCAAGAACATCAGCCCGGCAGTCATTCGTGACCAGATGCGGTCGCGCGGCATCCTCGTCGCACGTGGGCTCGGACGCTTCGAGCCGACGTGTTTCCGCATCGGCCACATGGGCGACATCCGGCCGGCAGACGTTAGGCGCACGCTGGATGCGCTCGGCGACATCGTGGCCACCGGAGCGAGGTAGCGTCCACTCCAGCGAGTGCTGGGATGAAAACCCGGGCCGACTGTCCCAGTGAGGTCCATGGGCAAGACCATCAGCGAGAAGATCCTCTCACGAGCATCCGGGTGCGACGCGCGGGCCGGCGCACTGGTGATCTGTGACGTCGATTGCGCCATGGGCACCGACGGCTCGGTGCCCATGGCCCTCGACTACTTCGAGCGCATGGACGGGACACGGGTGTTCGATCCGGACCGGATCGTCTTCGTGATGGATCACTACGCCGGCGACCCGCACTCGCAGACCGCGGGCCTGCACGAACGCATGCGGGCCTTTGCGGCCAGGCACGGCGTCGCCGTGTACGACACCGGCGAGGGCATCAGCCATCAGTTGATGGTCGAGACCGGACGCACGCGTCCCGGCAGGCTGCTGGTCGGCGCCGACAGCCATTCGGTGACCGGGGGTGCGCTGAACGCGTTTGCCACCGGCATCGGCTCGTCGGACCTGGCGGCCACGATGATCTGCGGGCGGATCTGGCTGAAGGTGCCGCGGACGATCAAGGTGGTGCTCACCGGAAAGACTGGGCCTGGTGTCTTCCCGAAGGACATCGCGCTGGCGTTGGCTGGGATTCTGGGTGCCGATGGCGCCGCCTATCACGCCCTCGAGTACGACGGCCCGGCCGTTGCCGACCTGGACGTCGAAGACCGGCTCGTGATCAGCAACATGTCGGTCGAGATGGGCGCCAAGGTCGGCATCTTCGGCGCCGACGTGAAGACGATGGCGTACCTCGATGGTCGCACGGCGGAACCCGTCACGCCTGTCGAGGCTGACGCCGATGCCGAGTACAGCCGCGAGGTCACGCTCGATCTGTCGCGGCTGACGCCGAACATCGCCCGGCCGCACGCTGTGGACAACGTCGTGGGCATCGGTGAGGCGATCGGCACGCCCATCCAGATGGTCTTCATCGGCACGTGCACCGGCGGGCGCGTCCGCGATTTTCACCAGGCGCTGCAGATCCTTCGTGCGGCAGGCGGCATCGCCCCCGGTGTGCACCTGGTGATCACGCCGGCCTCGAGGGACGTGGAAGCCGAGTTACGGCGCGATGGCAGCCTGGACAGTCTGGCGGCGATGGGCGCGACGATCACACCGCCGGGATGCGGCCCCTGCTGTGGAACCGCCGCGCCAGTTCCCGGCGACGGCGTCAACGTCATCTCAACGGCGAATCGGAATTTCAAGGCCAGGATGGGCAATGCCACGGCGTCCATCTACCTCGCGTCGCCGGCCGCGTGCGCGGCTGCGGCCGTCGCCGGTCGGATCACCGACCCGCGCGATGTGGCGGAGGTTCGGCGATGAGGACCGAACTCGCGGGTACGGCCAGGCGCCTTGGGGACGATATCAATACCGACTACATCATCGCGTCCAGCCGGAAGAAGGAAACGCTCGACCCCACCGTTCTGAAACAGTACCTGCTCGAATCGATCGATCCGACCTTCGCGGCGTCCGTGCGCCCCGGCGACCTGCTCGTTGCGGGAAAGAACTTCGGCTGCGGGTCGGCCATGGAGATCGCGGTGACCGTGGTGCTGTCGGCCGGGATCCGAGCGGTGCTGGCGCGCAGCTTCGCGCGAACCTACTATCGCAATGCGATCAACAACGGCTTGATTCCAATCGAATGCGACACGAGCGGGATCGTCGAGGGCACGACACTGCGGGTGGTCCTCGACGAGTCGGGTGTCCACGTCATCGATGACAATCGAGGGCGTGAGGTCTCGGGGCTCCCACTGCCACCCATCATGATCGACATCCTCGGTGAGGGCGGGTTGGTGCCGTATTTCCGAAGGCACCACGACTTCGGACCTCGCCCCCTGCTATGAAGCTGCACACGAAGATTCTGATTGGGCTGCTGGCGGGCGCCGCGGCCGGCGTCGTCTCGCGGGCGCCTGGTGCGGACTGGCTCGCCAATGCCCTCATCGCGATCGAGCCCGTCGGCACCATCTTCGTCAACCTGATCATGATGGTCGTGGTTCCGCTCGTCGTGGGCAGCCTGTTCGTCGCCATGGCGTCGCTCGGCAATGCCCGCAAGCTCGCGACGCTCGGGGGGCGGACGCTGGGCTTCTTCCTGGCGACGACCATGACCGGAGCGGTCATCGGGATGTCGGTGGCGCTCGTTGTCGGGCCTGGCGCTGGACTCGATCCTGCGATTCGGGACGCGCTCGCCGCTCAGTTCGAGTCGAACGCCAGCAGGGCGGCGGCGGCCGCCAACTCGGCTCCCGGGATCGTCCAGCTGCTGCTCTCGATGGTTCCGCAGAATCCGTTCGGCGCCGCTGCCAGGATGGAACTGCTGCCGCTCGTGGTGTGCACCGTGATCTTCGGCGCGGCGGCGACCCAGATCGCCGAGCCACGGCGTCAGGTCCTCGTCGGTTTCTTCCAGGGTCTCAATGACATCTGCATGGTCATCATCGCGTGGGTGATGAAGCTGGCGCCCTACGCGGTGTTTGCGTTGATCGGCACGACCGTAGCGCGGTTCGGCACCGACCTGCTCCGACACCTGATCGTCTATTGCCTGGTTGTGGCGGTCGGACTCTCGCTCCAGGTGTGCGTGCTCATGCTGCTCCTCAAGCTGCTGGCCCGCGTGAAGGTGATCGATTTCTATCGCGGTGTGGCGAAGGCGCTGCTGGTCGCCTTCTCCACGTCGTCGTCGAGCGCCACGCTGCCGGTGAGCATCGAGGTGGCCGAGAAGAACCTGGGCGTCCCAGACGAGGTCGCCGGCTTCGTGCTGCCGCTGGGCACGACGCTGAACCTGAACGGCGCGGCGGTCTATAAGGGCGCCACCGCGGTGTTCATCGCCCATGTCTACGGCCTCGCCCTCGGCCCGGCCGGCTATCTCACGATCATCGTGTCAGCCACGCTGGCCGCCGTCACCGGTGTGGGCGTGCCGGGCAGCTCGCTAGTGACGACGCTCATCGTGCTGAACGCAATCGGGCTGGGCTCACACGCGGTGTCGGGCATCGCGCTGGTGCTGGGCGTGGACCGACTGCTGGACATGCTGCGAACGACCGTCAACGTGATGAGCAGCCTGACGTGCGCGGCGTACATCGCGCGTCGAGAGACGTCCGCCTCCCGACTCCTGACTCCGGACTCCTGACTCCTGCGGACCTCCATACTGCGGAAATCTGAACGGTTCTCGACGGGAAACGGACTCACATGGGGGAGGCGGTGTCCGGTATCTATACTCGGCACCGAGCCCCAGCGCCGCTCAGCCGGTGAAGTATGATCACGGGGTGATCGGTGAAGGGTTCTATCGCTGGGAGGAAGTCATCCGGTAAGAGCGCTCGCGGGTTCCTGAAAGGAGTGTTCCATGATCAGCCGACGATTCTGTGGCGTAGGGGTCGCGCTTGGGATGGCGATCGCCCTCGTCCCGCACGGTTTCGCGCAGGACCTTGTGATCACCATTCGCGCGGCCACGCTGCTCGATGGCAGGGGCGGCGTGCGGCACAACATCACGCTCGTCGTCCGGGACGGGAAGATCGAACGGATCGACCCATCCCCCGCATCGGCGCCGACGCCGCCGACGTACGACCTGCACACGCTGACCGTGCTGCCCGGCCTCATCGACACGCACGTCCACGTGGCCTGGCACTTCGGCCCCGACGGCCGCTATCAGCCACGCGACACGTCTCAGGCGCAGGCACTCGGGTACGCGCTCGAGAACGCGTACCTGACATTGATGGGCGGGTTCACCACCGTGCAAAGCGTGGGGAGCGCGATCGACGGGGAGGCCCGCGACGCCATCAATCGGGGCGTGATACCCGGGCCCCGTATCCTCACGTCGCTCAACGCGATCACCGAATCCCGGCTGACCGTCGATCAAATCCGCGAGCGGGTCCGCCAACTCAAGAAGGACGGCGCCGACCTGGTCAAAATCTTCGCGTCGGGCAGCATCCGCGACGGCGGGAAGCAGACGCTCTCCAACGAACAGATCGAGGCGGCCTGCGGCGAAGCGCGAACACTCGGCCTGCGGACACTCGTGCACGCCTACGGCCCCGACACGATCAAGACCATTATCCTCGCCGGCTGCACCGCGATCGAGCACGGGACGTTCATCGACGACGATGGCCTCAGGCTGGCCGCCGCTCGGGGCACCTTCTTCGATCCGAACATCGGCCTGGTGAAGCAGAACTACCTCGAGAACCGCCCGAGATACCAGGGCATCGGCAACTACAACGACGAGGGCTTCGCGTCGATGGAGAAGGCGATTCCCGTCGACCTCGAGATGTTCAAGCGGGCGCTCACGGTGAAGGGGCTGAAGATCGTCTTCGGCACCGACGCGGTCGCCGGCGCCCACGGCCACAACGTCGAGGAACTGATCTACCGAGTCCAGCGAGGCGGCCAGGACGCCGCGTCAGCCATCGTCTCGATCACGTCACTGGCTGCCGAGTCACTGAACCTGAAGGATCGCATCGGCGCGCTGGCGCCGGGGATGGACGCGGACCTCATCGCCGTGAACGGTGACCCGCTGAAGGACATCACGGCGCTCAGGCGCGTGTCGTTTGTGATGAAAGGCGGCCGCGTGTTCAAGTCCGTGCCGCCGACCGGCTCGTAGGTGGGCGGCCGGGAAGGTGGCGCGCTCCTCGCGCGCCACCTCGACCGACTGCCTGGTCGGCGCCATCCGCGCCTACCGGTCCCCGCAGTAGAGGCCGCTGCAAGGTGGCGCCGCGCCACTGGACGCCTTGATGCTGCCGACCATCGTCGGGTGGATCGTGCAGTAGTAGTTGGCACCGTCGGTGGCCACGGTCAACACCGGGCTCGATCCGCCCGGGGCGATATCCCCGGTGTCGAACGATCCGTCGACCGCCATGAGGTGGTGCGTCAGACCGTCGTTGTTCGTGAAGGCCATCGTCGTCCCCTTGGGGGCGACGGTTGGGTTGGGTGAGAACGACTGGTTCGCCCGATTGCCCACGATGGAGATCGTGATCGCGGCGCCGCCCCCGCCACCGGACGGCGTCGGGCTGACCGGCGTCGAGGTCGAATTGGAACCGCCGCAACTCCAAGCGCTCACCGCGAATACCGTCGCCGCAATCAGGATTGTCGTCCGCATTGGGTTTCTGCCTCCTGGCGGCGTGTCGCGATGCCGCCGACAGGTCTAGCTGCAACGCCCGGGCCGCGTGAGGTCGGCACCGAAAGGCTTGTTTTGCTGGGAAAACCGAATCACACCTGGGCCGATGACTCCAGTATCTGGTAAGCGCTCCAGGGAATCGTAAGCCGGCATCGCCGGATGGCGCGGCCGCTTCGGGCCCGGCTGGCCGAGGAGGAGTAGGACGTGGGGCTGGCGGACCGGTGCCCGTGGTGACGGCGAGCGTCGAGCAAAAGTCCATGCCGGTCACCCTGCCGGCCGTCGGGACCGTCGAGGCGCCTCTGTTCAGCCTCGATCCCCGGCCGTTCCAGGCGGCCCTGCAGCAGGCTGACCCCGTCGGCGAAAGAGCCAGCAGCCTGCGAAGGTATAGTCATTTCGGGGACACTACACTAGCGCCCGCGCCCGGCTCATCTTTCGCCTCTTGAACGAACCTTCATTCTCGCCAAATAGTCTGCTGGCTGCTGGCTGCTGCCCGCTGTCAGCTGTCCCCCCGCCGGTGCGATCGGCCGGTCGCCCCTACCTTCTGAACGCGACCTTGATTTCCCCGAGCGCACTGACCAGGCCGGCCTGCACCGTCGGCGCGTGGCTGATGCTAGACCCGTCGCGCAGTGACGCGGAGAACGACGCGGGGCCCTGGGCCGGCTTGAGCCCCTGGTCAACGAACTGCGTGGTCCTGATCCACAACCGGCGGCCCAGCTGGTAGTGGCGGCCATCGAGCAGCCCCGCGATGGTCTGGTCCACCAGATCGCGGCGCGCGCTGATGCTGGCAGGGGTCTCCGGCTCCTCGACCAACTCCTCCAGGTTCTGCAGCGGATCGTGGCTGCCAAAGGCGTAGATCGTGTCGAGCCCCGCCTGCGGGTCGATCGTGAGCCAGTCCGACTCGACCGGCGCTTCATACGTGTGCCCTGCGCGGACGCGACTTGCTCCCTTGACCGTCTCCGCCGGGAAGAGCACCGTCACCCGCCCGCGCGCATCCTTCGCGATCACGTAGGCGAACCCGTCGGCGCTCGGGCTGAAGACGATGCGGATCTGGTCGCCGCCTGACACCGGGCTGCCAGGAGCCAGCGGGAATTCCACCCACGCGCCGTTGTCCGCGCGTTGGCCGAAGCCCGACCAGTACAGCGTGAACGGGGCCACGGGCGGCAGCTGTTTGGAACGCAGCCACGCCTTGATGAGCGGCGGCACCGTCTGCAGGGAATACCCGACGAACACGAAGATCGCCGCGAACAGGAACCACCGCTTCGTCCGGCGCATCAGGTGGCGATCGTCAACCGTCGTGTCGCTCGACAGGCTGTGCTGGATGAGCGACAACGACTCGGCGAGCCGGTCGGGGTCGTAGCTGAGCGCCTGCTGTTCCGCGAGGGCGGAAAGGCCGTCGGGCAGCGTCGCAGCAACCAGGGGCGGCGCCCCGGCGACAGACACGCAGATGACGTTCCTGGCCGTGCCCAGCGCGTGCGCCACCTCGAGATGAACCGGACTGGAAGGGTCGGCCGCCGCCTCAAGACCCGAGGACGTGGCCAGGAAGAGGAAATCGGGGATCTCGTCGATCAGCGTTAGCCGGTGATCGGTTGAACCCGTCACCCTCGTGCGGTCTTCCAGGAAGACGCGAAAGCCGCGCCGCGTCAAATAGGAGGAGATGATCGAGGCCATCCCGGCGTCTGCGGCGCCGGCACCGCAGACGAAGACATCGTACTCGACGGGTTCCCGGCGTTGCTTGTGACCCACCGTGCCGGATTGTACACGGCCCTGCGGTCTCGTCGTGCGAGTTCTCTCGATCCGGGCCTGTCCCGCGTCTCGTCTGCGAGTACCCGGACCGGCATCTCGCGTACGGCCGGGGCCGCGCTATGATGGAGAGTGTTCGCAAGCAATGGCGCCAGCCGGTCGCCCGACTGGCAGCTACGCTATCTGTTTTCCGCGACGTCGAAGACTTCGCGCAAAAGGTGGCCTCATATGTGTCGTTCGTGGCTGACGAGTTCCGTGATCGGTATCATCATCGCGGCGGCCGCGTGCAGCGGTTCTGCGCCGAAGGAGCCAGCCGGCGCGCCAGCGGGAGGCAAGGCGGCCGCGCCAACGCTCGAGACGCGTTGGCTTCGAGGGCTGTGGGCCAACGACATTCGCGACCAACTGGCCACGGTCGGCCTCACTTGCAAGGGACCGTTCCAGGAGAAAGGCACCAACGTCTGGATGTGCGAATCCGGGACTCCGCTCGTGAGCTACCAGATGCGCTTCTACGGCAGCTCGCCGGGGAAGATCGAGTACATCAATGCGGTCGTGACGCAGAGCGGGCCGGCCAAGGACGCGCTGGCGTTGCGGGTGTTCGCGGTGCTCGCGGGCCTGCACTTCGACGGGGCGGATCAAGCCAAGGCCCGCCAGTGGCTCCAGGCAACGATAGCCGCCGGGGGCAACACGGTGATCGGGCCGGCCAAATACAAGCTGGCGGGTGACGCCGGGCGCCGGACGTTCGACGTCAAGGCCAGTGGCTCCGAGTGGTAGTTTCTCGATCCGATCGGGACGGAACCCTCCTACTGATTGACCTGCACAACGTGGAACGCCCGGGACGGGCCGATGGCGGTCACCTTGTCGCCAACGAGCTTGCCCAGCGTCGCAGTGTACCGCCCTGCAGGAACGAGCGGCGCGCCACCACGGCCGAAGCCTCCCGCCGCGCCCGCCGCCGCCGCTCGTGCCGCGCTGACCCTGCGGCGCGCCTGCCGGCGCGGCAACCGCCGGCGCGGCAACCGTCGGCGCGGCAACCGCCGGAGTGGCAACCGCCGGAGCGTCGCCACGCAGGTTCCACGCGATGCGCCGCACGCCGGTCGTCGTCCCGAGTTCGATCTGGCGCACCTGCTTGCCCGCCCCGTCGGTGATCGTCAGCACCAGCTTCGTGTCGGCCGGCAGTGCCTGCTTGAGCTGATACGTGAACACCGCGCCGAACGGAGGGTTGGGCGCCGTCCAGTTGCCCGCCATCGCACCAATGCTCGCCGAGCCCGCCGGGCTCATGCCCGTCTGGCTGAACGAGTACGTGTCGCGCAGCGGGAACAGCCTGGCTTCCTCCGCCAGCGCCTGTGGGGTGATCTCACGGAGCGGGCTGTAGTCGTCGAGCACGTAGAACCCGCGGCCGAACGTCGCGAGCACGAGGTCGTTCTCGCCGCGCTGCACCGTCATGTCGCGCACCTGCGCGGGCGGCATCCCACCCTTCAACTGCACCCAGTTGCGGCCGCCATCCACCGTGAAGAAGAGTCCGAACTCGGTCCCGGCGAACAGCAACTCGCCGTTCACGTGGTCCTGGATGATCGACCACGCGTCATGACGATCGGGCAGGTTGCCCGTGATATTCGACCAGGTCTTTCCGCGGTCGGCGCTCTTGACGATGTACGGCTTGTAGTCGCCGCGCTGCCAGTTGTTCAGCGTGACGAAGACGGTATTGGCGTCGCGCGGCGACGCGAAGACGTCGCTCACGTACGTCCACTGCGGCACGTTCGGGAACTGCTCGATCTTCCGCCAGTTCTTACCGCCGTCCTCCGTCACCTGCACGAGGCCGTCGTCGGTGCCCACCCAGATGAGGCCTTCGAGCAGCGGGGATTCGTCCACCGAGACGATGTTGCTGAGAGCGGTGGTCGAGACGTTGAGCGCCACCGAGTCGGGCGGCCACACCTTCCCCATGATCGGGATCTCTTCCCGCTTGAGGTTGCGCGACAGGTCGCCACTGATCGCCGCCCAGGTGTCGCCGCGGTCGTCGCTGCGGTAGAGCTTGTTGCTTGCCCAGTAGACGCGTGTGGGAGAGTGCGGACTGATGATGTAGGGCGCATCCCAGTTGGCGCGATCGCTACCCGCAGCCGCTCCGCCTCCGGCGCCGCCGCGCTGGCCCTGGCCGCCCTGCGCACCTGGCGCCTGCGCACCGGCGGCACCGGCCGCGCCTTGAGCACTCGGCGCCGCGCCGGCCGGCGCTCCGCCCAGCGAATCGTCGCCCCCGGCGCCGCGCATCTGACGCGACATCGGCGGCCGGATCGACCGCGACAGCCCCGTCTTCAGATCCAGGCGCGATACGTTGCCGTCCTGGGATGACGCGTAGACGATCGTGGGATCGTTGGGATCGTTCCTCGTCTGGAAGCCGTCGCCGCCGCCGACGATGAACCAATCGCTCGTCCGCACGCCCCATCGATTGAGCGACCGCGACGGGCCGCAGTGCGACCAGTTGTCCTGCGCGCCGCCGCACACGTTGTAGAACGGCTTCGCGTTGTCCACCGACACCCGGTAGTACTGCGTGACCGGGATGGACGCGAAGAACCGCCACGTCGCCCCTTCGTCGTACGATTCCTAGAGGCCGCCGTCGTTGCCGAGCAGGATGTGGTTCTTGTCCGTGGGATCCCAGACGATGGCGTGATGATCGACGTGCACGCCGGTGTTCTCCCAGTTGACCCGCGCCCACGTCTTGCCGCCGTCGGTGCTCCGTTCGACGTTGGTGTTCATCGACCAGATCGTGTCGGGCTTGTTCGGGTCCACGAAGATCTCGTGGTAGTAGGCCGCGCCGCCGCCGCGATACCAATCGTCGGTCGCGCCGCCGCGTGCGCCCACCCGGGGAGCGCCTGCCTGGGCGCCACCAGCCTGGGCCTGCGGTGAGGGCGCCGCCTGGGCGCCGGCTGCACCCGCGCCGCCGAATCCACGCAGCCCAGAGGCTGCTGCCATCTTCCCGATGCGCGCCCACGTCGCGCCCCCGTCGTCTGACCGGTAGAAGCCCGACTCGTCGCGCTTCGCGTCGATGATCGCGAGCACGGTGGCCGGCGTCTTGCGGCCGTCGATCGCCAGCCCCGCACGCCCCATGTCACCCTTCGGCAGCCCCCTGGCCAGCTTCTTCCAGGTCTTGCCGCCGTCGGTCGTCTTGAAGATGCCGCCTTCGGGTCCGCCGCCGATCATCTGGCCCACGGCGCGCCGGCGCTGGTAGGCCGAGGCGTAGAGGACGAGCGGGTTCTTCGGGTCCATCACGACGTCGCTCACCCCGGTGTCGTCGCTGATCCTGAGCACCTGCGCCCAGGTCGCGCCGCCGTCGGTCGTCTTGTAGAGGCCACGATCGCCGCCCGCCGACCACAGCGGTCCCTGCGAGGCTACGTACACGGTGCTCGTGTTCCGCAGGTCGATCACGATCTTGCCGATGTGCTTCGACGCGGCAAGCCCCATCCGCTTCCAGGTCTTGCCGGCGTCGATCGACTTGTAGACGCCGTCGCCGAAATGCGCGCTGCGCTGGCTGGCGTTTTCGCCTGTGCCCAGCCAGACGACATTCGAGTCCTTCGGGTCGATAACAACGCAGCACAACGTGAACGACGTGTAGTCATCGAAGATCGGCGCGAACGAGATGCCGCGGTTCACCGACTTCCACAAGCCGCCGAACGCTGTGGCGACGTACCAGACGCTCGGGTTCTTCGGGTCGATCGCGATGTCGGCCACGCGCCCGGTGGCCAGGGCTGGGCCGATGCTCCGAAGTTCCAGGCTCTTCAAAACGTCGGCCGTCAATGCGCCGCCGCCCCCCTTGCCCTTGGCCGCCCGCCACCAGGGCGGTGACAGCCAGGCCGGTTACGATTGCCGTCAGCAGAATCCTCTTCATCCTCATCACCCCGCGAGAAACCATATGGTCGAGAAGGCACGCCAGCCGGGCAGTTGCGCGCCTCGGGCGGCTGGGTTGGGGGGATTGTATCGATGGCGGGCATCTTGCTGCAAATGCGGGCGGTGCGGGAATCCTGGCGCGCTCGACCATCGGCCGCGAGCCCCGAGCCTCGAACCTCCATCGCGCTCGCCTCCGGGTGTAGAATCCGCAGGGTCACACGATGCACATCGACCTACCGCGCGACGCGCGCCCGCCGTGCGCCTGGCGATCGCCGCCGGGAAGCATGTCTACTGCGAGAAGCCGTCGGCCGCGACCGCCGCCGAGGCCATGGAGCTGTACCAACTCGCAAAGAACGCCGGCATCAGGCACGGCGTCGTGCAGGACAAGCTATGGCTGCCCGGCGTCGTCGCGTTGAAGGGCCTGATGGCCCGCGGCTTCTTCGGCCGCGTGCTCTCGGTCCGCGGCGAGTTCGGCTACTGGGTATTCGAGGGGGACACCGTCCCCGCGCAGCGTCCTTCGTGGAACTATCGCGCCGAAGACGGCGGCGGCATCATCGCGGACATGTTTGCGCACTGGCGATACGTGCTCGACGATCTGTTCGGACGGGTCACGGCGGTGTCGTGCCTTGGCGCGCGCCACATCGATCAGCGCTGGGACGAAGCGGGGCGCGCGTACGCATCGACAGCCGACGACGCGGCGTATGCGACGTTCGAGCTGGAAGGCGGAATCGTCGCGCAGTTCAACTCGTCGTGGTGCGTTCGGGTGCGTCGGGACGACCTGCTGACGATCCAGGTGGACGGGACAAGAGGGTCCGCCGTGGCTGGGTTGCGCGACTGCTGGATCCAGCCTGCAGCCGCCACGCCGCGGCCAGTGTGGAATCCGGACGTGGCCACTGCCGCCGATTACCGCGCCGACTGGGAACGGGTGCCCGACCCGGCAGCCCACAAGAACGCGTTCAGGGCCGAGTGGGAACTCTTCCTGCGTCACGTGGTGTGTGACGAGCCGTTCCGGTGGGACCTTCTTGCCGGCGCGAAGGGCGTACAACTGGCTGAGCTTGGGGTGGAGTCGTGGCGGACGAGGACCTGGGTGGCGGTGCCGTCGCTCGAGGCGTGAGGACCGGAATGAAGAATCGACGTGTGGCGCTGGTCACGGGCGGGGCGAGGGGGATCGGGCTGGCGATAGCCAGCCACCTGGCACGCGACGGGTTCGACCTGGCGATTTGCGGAACCAGGAGTGCCGAGACCGCGGGCGATGCACTGGCGGCGCTGGGCGAGCACGGCAGCAAGGTCTTCTACCACGCGTGCGATGTCGCCGACCGTGCCGCGCGCGCGGCGTTGGTGGAGGCGGTCCGCGAACGCTTCGGGCGCCTGCACGTGCTGGTGAACAATGCGGGGATCGCGCCGACCGAACGGCGCGACCTGCTGGATGCCAGCGAGGAGAGCTTCGAGCGGGTGCTGCGCGTCAACCTGCAGGGGCCGTACTTCCTGACCCAGGCGGTGGCCCGCTGGTTGATCGAGCAGCGCCGAGCGGACCGGGCGTTCCGCGGGTGCGTCGTCAACATCTCGTCGATCTCGGCCAGTACGACGTCGATCGACCGCGGCGAGTACTGCGTGGCGAAGGCCGGCCTGAGCATGGCCACGCAGCTCTGGGCGGCGCGCCTCGGGGAGTGGGACATTCCGGTGTACGAGGTGCGACCGGGCATTGTCCACACCGACATGACGGCGGCCGTGAAGGCCAAGTACGACCGGCTGATCGCGGAAGGGCTTCTCGTGCAGTCACGCTGGGGCGAGCCCGAGGATGTGGGACGGGCGGTCGCGATGCTGGCGCGCGGTGAACTGCCGTACTCCACGGGCCAGGTGCTGGCGGTCGACGGCGGCCTCGCCGTCCAGCGCCTCTGACCCAATTCAGCAGAGGGAATCTCGCCATGCTCCATCATCGAGTCAGCCGGTTCGTGATTGCCCTGTTCGCCGCAGTTCTTCTCGGAGCCGCCGCGCTCGCCCAGCAACAGGATCCGGCGGCCAAACCGGAAGGATTGCGCTTCCGCTTCCTCGGTCCCGCGGTTGGAAACAGGATCGCGGCCGTCGCCGGCGTGCCCGGAGACCCCAGCATCTACTACGTCGGCGCCTCGTCCGGAGGGGTGTGGAAGACCACTGACGGCGGGATCCGTTGGACGCCCGTTTTCGATAGCCAGCCCGTCGCGGCCATCGGCGCGCTCGCGGTGGCGCCGTCGGATCCGTCCACGGTATGGGCGGGCACGGGCGAGGCGTGGGCGATCCGCGACATCGATGTGATGGGCGACGGCGTCTACAAGTCTGTTGACGCAGGCCAGACCTGGTCGCACATGGGGCTCGACGAGACCGGCCGGATCGCCAGAGTGCTGGTCCACCCCAGGAACCCGGAGATCGTCTTCGTCTGCGCGGTCGGACGCACCACCGGGCCGCAGCAGGAACGCGGCGTCTTCCGGACGACGGACGGCGGCCAGCACTGGGAGCGCGTCCTGTTCGTGGACGAGAACACCGGCTGCTCCGGCCTCGCGATGGATCCCAACAACCCCCGCACGCTGTTCGCCGGCACCTGGCAGGTGGAGATGCACACGTGGGCGATGTTCAGCGGCGGGCCGGGCAGCGGGGTGTTCGTCTCGCGCGACGGCGGATCGAAGTGGACGCGCATCGAGGGGCACGGCCTGCCGAAGTCTCCCCTCGGCAAGATCGACGTCGCCGTCGCTCCCTCCAATTCGAATCGCGTCTACGCGCTCATCCAGACCAAGGACCAGGGCTCGCTCTGGCGCTCGGACGACGGCGGCGAGTCGTGGCGCGTCGTCAACTGGCAGCGCGGGTTGATCGGGCGGGCCGGCTACTACATCCGCCTGGCGGTCTCTCCGACGAACGAGAACGAAGTGCTGGTCGCCGACAGCGCGTTCTGGCAGTCCACCGACGGCGGCGAGACGTTCCGCGAGACCCCGTGGGGCGGAGACACGCACGACATCTGGATCGATCCGCGCAACCCGGATCGTTTCGCGATTACCGACGATGGCGGCGTACTGATTACCACGCAGCACGGACGCAGCTTCCTGCGGCCCCTGCTGCCGATCGGCCAGATGTACCACGTGGCCGTGGACAACCGGGTCCCGTATTGGGTCTACACCAACATGCAGGACGACGGGACGATGCGGGGACCAGTCACCCAGCCGGAGCTGCTGCCCGGCGCCTACTTCACCGGGGCCCCGTGGGAACACCACCTCGGCGGGTGCGAATCCGGGTTCACGATTCCCCATCCGGCCGACCCGAATATCGTCTGGGCCACCTGCTACGGCAACAAGGTCACCAGGTACGACGCGCGCACGAAGGTCGCGCGCTCGGTGCAGCCCTGGAAGATCACGCTCGACTCGCCGCCGAACGACACCAAGTACCGTTGCCACTGGACGGCGCCGATCGCCATCGATCCGTTCGATCACAACAGCGTGTATTACGGCTGCCAGGTCATCTTCAAGACGACGAACGGCGGCCAGAGCTGGGACGTCATCAGCCCGGATCTCTCCACGAACGATCCGAGCCGGATCGTCTCCTCCGGCGGCATCGTCGGCGACAACCTCGGCCAGTTCTACGGCGAGGTCGTGTTCGCCATCGCGCCTTCCGAGGTGCAGAAGGGGCTGATCTGGGCGGGCACCAACGACGGCCAGGTCTCTCTGACGAAGAACGGCGGCGGCGAGTGGACGAACGTCACGAAGAAGATCGTCGGCCTCCCGGCCTGGGGCACCGTCACCCGCATCGAGCCGTCGCACTTCGACGCCGGCACGGCCTACATCGCGGTCGATTTCCACCTGATGGACAACCGCGACCCGTTCATCTACAAGACGACGGACTTCGGGCAGACGTGGAAGAAGATCAGCGACGGCCTCCCGGCCAAACACCCGCTCGCCTACGTCCGTACGGTTGCCGAGTCGCCCAACCGCAAGGGGCTGCTCTTCGCGGGCACGGGGCACGGCTTCTACTACTCGCTCGACGACGGCGCGCACTGGACGGAACTGCAGACAGGGTTGCCGCGGGCGCCGGTCACCTGGATCGCCACGCAGAAGGCGTTTCACGACGTCGTGGTCTCGACTTATGGGCGCGGGATCTACGTGCTCGACGATGTGACGCCGCTCGAGCAGATGGCTGCGGAGAGAGCGGACGCCCCGATCCGGCTGTTCACGCCGCGGCCGACCTATCGGTTCACCGAAGGTGGTCACGCCTCCATCAACTTCTCGCTCGCTGCCGCCCCGAAGGACCGGGTGACGCTCGAGATCCTGGACGCGAGCGGAGCGGTTGTCCGCACCGTGCGCGCGACGGCACAGTCGGGGCTGAACCGGGTTCGGTGGGACCTCCGCCACGAGGGACCGCGCCTGGTTGCGCTGAGGGCGACGCCGCCCGAGAACGCCTACCTCTTCGACGAGCCGCGATTCCGCGGAAAGGACACACGGCCGGTGACGCACTGGGGGCTGGAGGAAGCGGGCGCCGGACCGACCGTCATCCCGGGGAGGTACTCGGTTCGCCTCACGGTTGACGGGCGCTCGTCCACCGAACCGCTCGAGATCCTGAAGGACCCCGCCATTCCGGGCAGCGACGCGGACCTCGCCGCGTCGCTCACGCTGCAATTGCGCATCCGCGAGGACATCAGCGCGACCTCGGACATGATCAACGAGATCGAGATCGTGCGCCGCGAGCTCGAAGAAGTGCAGCGTGGGTGGCGGGCCCGGAAGGGGCAGGACGACGCGTTGAAGACGGTGGCCGCGATGATGGAGAAACTGATCGCGGTGGAGGACCGGCTGATTGAGCCGGCCGCGCGACTGAGCGACGACAAGTACTTCGTCCAGGCGTACCGCATCTACATGAGCCTGCTGTGGCTCAATGGCGAGGTCGGCCCTGGCGCCGGGGACGTCGCCGGCGGACAGAATTTCCGCCCGACCGATTCGTCGGTGGCCACGCTGGAGACGATCGAGAAAGACCTGGACGCGGCGCGCGCGGCCTACCGGGGCTTGATGGACAAAGAGGTGCCAGCCTTCCGGGGCGCGATGGCAGATCGGAAATAATCACCGGCCACTATTTCTTCACAGGTGCCGGCGCCGCCGGCGCACTGATCGGCGCCGATTTGCCGCTCACAACCGACGACGAGCCGCCGCGGTGCGAGACGATCCCCAGGACGACCGCGCCCACGATGAACAAGACCGCGGTCACCGTGGTGATGCGGGTGAGGAGCGTCGCCCCGGCCCGCGCCCCAAACGCCGTCTGGCTGCCGCTGCCGCCGAATGCGGCCGCGATATCGCCGCCGCGCCCCTGCTGGAGCAGGATCGCCATCAGCAACAAAAAGCACACCAGCACGTAGAAAATCGTCACGATGTATTGAAGAACCACGGCTGCTCACTTCGCCGGTCTGAAAACCCGGCACGGCAGGCCTGAAGGCCCGCCCGACAAACACCCGAACGTCGCTCGCGGGCCAGCAGATCCGCGCGGCACTGCCGAAAGCCTGAAGAGGAAAGCTGGCACCTTGGGTCGCCGAAGCGCGGAGCGCTCAGGCGACAGAACCTATTATTATATCCTGCCGGGCCGGCTCGCCGCCACGATTTCCGCAAACGCCTTCGCGTCCAGGCTGGCTCCGCCCACCAGCGCACCGTCCACGTCCGCCTGGCTCACCAGTTCCCTGGTGTTCGCCGGCTTCACGCTCCCGCCATAGAGTACCCGGCACGAGTCGCCGGCTTCCGCGCCAAACCACTCACGGAGGCGGTCGCGGATGTGCACGTGCGCTTCCTGCGCCTGGGCGGAGGTTGCGTTCCGCCCCGTGCCAATCGCCCAGACCGGTTCGTACGCCACGGCGAGCGCCGCGACCGTGTCGGCCGACAGCCCGTCGAGGCCCAGCCTCAACTGCCGGTCGAGCACCGACAGCGTCTGCTCCCGCTCGCGCTCCTCGAGCGTTTCGCCGACGCACACGATCGGCGTCAGCCCGGCGCCAACGGCCGCCTTCACCTTCCGGTTCACGTGCTCGTCGGTCTCGCCGAACTTCGTGCGCCGCTCGGAGTGGCCGATGATGACGTAGCGCGCGCCGGCCTCTTTCAGCATGCCCGCGCTGATCTCTCCCGTGAACGCGCCCTCGCGTTCCCAGTGGAGATCCTGGCCGGCAATCCCGACCCGGGTGTCGCGCACCGCCTCGGCCGCCGCGTGCACGCCGACAAAGGGCGGAGCTACCACGATTTCGACGTCGTCCACCGCGGAGACCAGCGTGCCAAAGTCGCGCAGGTAGGCCACGGTCTCGGCGACCGTCTTGTACATCTTCCAGTTCGCCGCGACGAAGGGTGTGCGCATGGGACAGTTGCCAGTGGCCAGGAGTCAGGAGTCAGGAGTCAGAAGTCAGAAGTCAGAAGTCAGGAGCCAGGAGCTAGCAGTCTGTCCCGATGACTGACTGAACACTGACCACTGGTCACTGGTCAGTGACAACTGACCGTTACTTGTTCGCCAGCGCCGCGACGCCGGGCAGCACCCGTCCTCCCAAGAACTCCAGCGACGCCCCGCCGCCCGTCGAGATGTGGGTGATCCGGTCTGCCACGCCGGCCTTCGATACGGCCGACACCGTGTCGCCGCCGCCGACAATCGTCGTGCCCTTCACGTTCGCGACCGCGCGCGCCAGGGCGTTCGTCCCCGCATCGAACGGCGGCATCTCGAACACGCCCATCGGCCCGTTCCAGACCACCGTCCGCGCGCCGGTCACCAACTGGGTGTAGGCCGCGATGGTCTCCGGCCCGATGTCCACGCCAATCCGGTCGCCGATCGCCGCGTCGTCCACGGCCAGAGTGGCGTGTGGAGCGCCCGCCTCGAGCCTGTCGGCCACCACGTGATCCGACGGCAGCGCCAACTTCACGCCCCGCTCGTGCGCGTGGGCCATGATGCGGCGCGCCGCCTCGAGCTTGTCGTCCTCGACGAGGGACTTGCCAATCGGCAGCCCCCGCGCCTTCAGGAACGTGTAGGCCATCGCGCCGCCGATGGCCAGCGCGTCCACCTTGCCCAGCAGGTTCTCGATGATCTCGATCTTGTCCGACACCTTCGCGCCCCCGAGGATCGCGACAAACGGCCGGTCCGGCGACTCCAACGCGTGGCCGAGGTACTGCACTTCCTTCTCCATCAGCAAGCCGGCGGCCGGCTGCGGAAGGATCTTCGTGATCGCCTCGACCGATGCGTGCGCGCGGTGGCTCGACCCGAACGCGTCGTTCACGTACGCGTTGGCTGGCGCCGCCAGCTGCGCCGCGAACGCGGGGTCGTTCTTCTCTTCCTCCGGGTGGAACCGCAGGTTCTCGAGCAGCACTACCTTGCCGCCCTGCGCCGCGCGGTCGACGGCGGCCTGCGCGGACGGGCCGACGCAATCGTCGGCGAATTCCACCGGCCGGCCAAGCAGCTCGGACAGGCGGGCCGCGACCCTCTTCAGCGTGTAGTCCGGGTTTACCGTGCCCTTGGGCCGCCCGAGATGAGACGCGAGGATCACCGTGGCGCCATGGTCGAGCGCATACGCGATCGACGGCAGCGACGCCTGGATCCTCGTGTCGTCCTTGATCTGGCCGCCCTTGATGGGCACGTTGAAGTCCACGCGCATGAACACGCGCTTGCCGGCCAGCTCGAGATCCCTGATGGAGAGCTTCGCCACGGGAACCTCCTCTACAGACCCTTCTTCTCGATCAGCCGCAGCAGGTCCACGCAGCGGCACGAGTAGCCCCACTCGTTGTCGTACCACGACAGGGCCTTCACGAAGTCGCCGTCCATCACCTTGGTGTAGGCCGAATCGAGGATCGAGGAGTGCGGGTTGCCGCGAAAGTCGATCGACACGAGCGGCGCCGTCACGTACTCGAGGATGCCCTTGAGCGCGCCGTCTGCCGCCTCCTTGAACGCCGCGTTCACCTCTTCGGCCGTCGTCTTCTTCGAGACGAGAACGGAGAGGTCCACGACCGACACGTTCGGTGTCGGCACCCGGATCGCGATGCCGTCGAGCTTGCCCTTGAGCGCCGGGATGACCTCGCCGAGCGCCGAGGCCGCACCGGTGGTCGTCGGAATCATCGACAACGCGGCCGCGCGGGCGCGCCGCAGGTCCTTGTGCGGCAGGTCGAGCAGGTTCTGATCGTTGGTATACGAATGGATCGTCGTCATCCACGCCTTGACGATGCCAAAGTTCTCGTGCAGGACCTTCGCCACCGGCGCCAGGCAGTTCGTCGTGCAGGACGCGTTGGAGATGATGTGATGCCTGGCCGGATCGTAAACTCCTTCGTTGACGCCGAGCACCAGGGACACGTCCGGGCCCTTCGCCGGCGCCGTGATGATGACCTTTTTCGCGCCCGCCGCCAGGTGTTTGGCCGCATCGTCGCGCTTGGTGAACTTGCCCGTGCACTCGAAGACAACGTCCACGCCGAGGTCCTTCCACGGCAGCTCGGCCGGGTCCTTCACCGAGAGGACCTTGAACTCGTCGCCGTCCACGCTGATGGCGTCCGCTCTGGCCTCGACGCTGGCCTTCAGGTTCCCGAGCACCGAGTCGTACTTCAGCAGGTGCGCGAGTGTCTCGGCGCTGGCGATGTCGTTGACCGCGACGAAATCGATGTCGTCATGACCGAGCGCCGCACGAAGGATGTTCCGACCGATGCGCCCGAAGCCGTTGATCCCGACTTTGATGGCCATTCAGTGCCCTCCAGCAGGAAGAAACGAACGCGGTGACTACGCTGCCTGTGCCCGAATCTTTCTCATTATAGCCAATGATAGGCTTGCCCGCGCCGCAAACCGCGGGCTATACTGCGCTGTTTCCAGGCCGCCATCGGCGTCCCAGCCAGCCAATCGAAGCTCGGCCCGATGTATCTCCTGTACACCTGCGTCGTCCTCGTCCTGTTCGTCGTCCTCGCGCCCTACTTCGTGTACCAGGCGCTGCGATACCGGAAGTACGTCATCAGCCTGCGGCAGCGGCTGGGCTACCTGCCAGTGTCGTTCAACTTCGACGGCGAGGAGTCGATCTGGATTCACGCCGTGTCGGTGGGCGAGGCATTGACGGCCCGGGCCATCGTCGGGGAGCTGAAGAAGCGGTACCCGGGGCTACGGCTGTTCGTGTCCACGACGACGATCGCCGGCCAGCAGGTGGCGTCGCGGGAAATCAAGGACGCCGACGCGCTGTTCTACTTCCCGATCGATTTTCCGTTCATCGTGAACCGCACGCTCCGGCTGGTGAAGCCGCGGCTGTTCATCATGATGGAGACCGAGATCTGGCCGTGCCTCCTGCGGGCCTGCCGCCGCGAGGGGGTGCGGACGGCGGTCGCGAACGGCCGCATCTCGAGCCGTTCGTACCCGCGATACCGGCTGGTCCGGCCGCTGTTCCGGCGCGTGCTGGCGGACGTGGACCGCTTCTGCATGCAGTCGCGCGAATCGGCGGACCGGCTGATCGACCTGGGCGCCGACCCGGCGCGCGTGATCGTCACCGGGAACCTGAAGTTCGATGCGCTGCCGGCTGCGACGACGCTGGGGCCGGACCGCGGGATGCACCGGGTGCTGCGGTTCTTCCGGGTGCCCGAGAACCGGCCGGTCGTGATTGCCGGGTCTACCATGCGCGGCGAGGAAATCGTGGTGCTGCGGGCGTTCGAGCGCGTGCGGGCGCACGCGCCGCGCGCGCTGCTCGTCATCGCGCCACGCCATCCCGAGCGGTTCGACGAGGTGGAACGCCTGGCGCGCGACGAAGGGTTCAGGACGGTTCGGCGGTCGCAGTTGACCATCGACGAGGACCCGCCCGCCGACGTCGTCGTGCTCGACACGATCGGAGAACTGGCGCATCTTTACCGGGTGGGGACGATCGTGTTCGTCGGCGGCAGCCTCGTGCCGACGGGCGGGCACAACATCCTGGAGCCTGCGGCGTTCGGGCGGCCGATCCTGTTCGGGCCGCACATGCAGAACTTCGCGGACATTGCCGCGACGTTCCTGGAAGCGAACGCGGCGATGCAGGTCCGGGACGAGTGGGAGCTGGAAGCGGCGTTCCGCGAGCTGCTGGGCGACCCGGCGCGCAGGAATGCGCTCGGCCGCGCGGCACAGGCGATCGTCGATGCGAACCACGGCGCGCGCGAACGGACGCTGGAGGCGATCGCGGCGTTGCTGCCCCCCGGCGGCGCCTCGAAGCTGCGCCCGTTCCGGATAGTGAGGTAGGGCAAGGCTCTTCTAGCCTTGCCTTGAGCCCTGAGCCTGCGATGTCCCTGCCGAGCTTCCTTTACGCTGCCGTGGCGCGCGAACGTCGCCGGTGGTACGCTCGCCGTCCGGTGTGGCGCCGGACACTCGGCCGCCCCGTCATCAGCATCGGCAACGTGGCGGTCGGCGGGAGCGGCAAGACACCGGCCGTGGCCCACGTCGCGCGGATCTTGATCGAGGCGGGAGAGCGCCCCGCGATTCTGACGCGCGGCTACGCGCGCGCCCGGTCCTCGGACGGCGTCACTGTGGTCAGCGACGGCCACCGGATCCTGGCAGACCTGGACCGCGCCGGCGACGAACCGTTGATGCTGGCGCGCCAGCTGCCGAGCGTCCCGGTGCTCGTCTCGAGCGACCGGTACCTGGCGGGCGTACTCGCCGAGCGCCATTTCGGCTGCACGGTTCACCTGCTCGACGATGGGTTTCAGCACTTTCAGCTGGAGCGCGACGTGGACCTGGTGCTCCTGTCGCCCGACGAGATTGAGCGGCCGGTCACGCTGCCGTCCGGGCGTCTTCGCGAGCCGCTCGACGCGGTGCGCCGCGCGTCGGCGGTCATCGTGTCCGACGCGGATCACGCCCAGGCCGCGGCGGCAGGCGCGGCCGTCGGCGTCGAGACGGTGTTTCGGCTGCGGCGTCATCCCGATCGGCCGCGGCTCATCGAGCCGGCTGGTCGTGTCGTGTCGCCAGCGGCCGGCACCCGTGTGCTGGCGGTGGCTGGTCTTGCCAGGCCGGAGCGCTTCTTTTCGTCGCTCGCCGATGAAGGCTGGACGGTAGCCGGGGAGTTGGCGTTTGCCGACCATCACCGCTACACGCGGGCGGACGTCGATCGGGTCGTGGCCGAGATGCGCGCGGCGAGGGCGGTCATGGTCCTGACGACGGAGAAGGACTTGATGAGGCTGCTGCCGCTGCGCCCGCTGCCCGTGCCCGTGGCGTGGGTGCCGCTGCAGATCAGCATTCAGCCCGCGGAGGAGTTCGTCGCGTGGTTGACGTCGCGACTTCGCGCGTAGGCGGGGAGGCGGACAGGCGGGAATGCGGTTCTGTTGTGGGGCGAATGGGTCCGGTGGGCATGGGCAGGCGTTCCCGCCTTTCCGCCCTCCGCCTTCCGCCTGTTTCGACGGAGTGAGCAGCGCCGGATGTGCAGGGGGTGGACCCGCCTTTCCGCCCTTCGCCTGTCCGCCTGCGTTGAGTGCACCGAGTGCGTCACCGACTTGAATACCTGCTCGTGGCCTTCGTGGCCTTCTTCATTCGGCTGCTGCCGTGGACCATCATCAGCGTCGCGGGCGAAGCTCTGGGCCTCGCTTTCTACGGATTCGATGTGCCGCGGCGGCGGGTGGCCCTGAGCAACCTCGCGCACGCGTTCCCGACGCGGACCGTCGCCGAGAGGCGTACGATCGCCCGGCGCGTGTTCCGGCACTTCGGGCGGATGCTGTTCGAGTTGCTGAAGTTCAGCACGCTCGCCGCGGACGAGATGCTGGCGCGCGTGGAGTTCGAGGGGGTGGACCGTGCGCGGCAGGCGTACGCGGCCGGCCACGGAGCCTTCTTCCTGACGGCGCATTTCGGGTGCTGGGAAACCAACGGCCTGGTGCACGGGCTCTACCTTGCGCCGATTGGCGTGATGGCGCGGCCGCTCGACAACCCGATGCTGCATGAGATGCTCGAGCGGGTGCGCCAGTGCACGGGGAACTGGGTGATCTACCGGCGTGGCGGGATCCGGCGGACGCTGCGTGCGCTCGAGTCGGGCCAGGGCGTGGCGATGCTGATCGACCAGCACATCCATGGCTCCGACGCGACGCTCGTCGACTTCTTCAATCGACCCGCGGCGACGACAACCGCGCTGGCCGCGCTGGCGCTGCGAACAGGGGCGCCCGTGATCCCGGTGTTTGCGATCCCGACCGCGCGCGGCCGCTACCGGATGATTTACGAGCACGCGGTGGAGCCCCCGACGCCTGGGTCGCCCGATCCGATTCGCGAGTACACCCAGCGCTGCACCGACGTGCTGGAGATGTACGTGCGCCGTTACCCGGAATTGTGGTTGTGGATGCACCGCAGGTGGCGCGAGCCGGACACCTCATCGGTGCACATGAAGGGCATGTTCCCGGCGGCCAGCCCGGAACCGGAAACCGACGACAACCACGGAGCACACTGAGAACACGGATGTCAGCCCTCCGTGCTCGTCGTGGCCTGTGTGGTCGATCGTGATCGTCTTCGAGGTGCGGGACTGATGCCAGAGAAGATCGTGGTGATCTCGCCGAACTGGCTGGGTGACGCCGTCATGGCGCTGCCGGCCCTTCGCGCGATTCGGCAGCACTGGCCGGCAGCCACGCTCATCGTCGCTGCGCGCCCGCCCGTCGCGCCGCTGTTCCCAATGGTGCCCGGCGTGGACGAGGTCGTGTCCCTCGGCGCGGCCGGCGGCTGGCGCCGCGCGGGAGCGTGGGCCGCCGATGCGCGGGCGCTGGCCGGTGCGCGCGCGGAGGTGGCGATCCTCTTGCCGAATTCGTTTCGCAGCGCATTGATCGCGCGGCAGGCCGGCATCCCCGAGCGCTGGGGGTTTGCGACCGATCTGCGCGGGCGGTTGCTGACGACACGGGTGCCCCGGCCGCGCGGCCGCATGCACCAGTCCGAGTATTACGGTGCGCTGGTTGCAGGACTTGCAGAAGGGGCCTGGCCCCTGTTCGCCAAATCGGCAACCCTCCTTGATCCGCCGGTCGTCGCGAGGCAACAGGCCGAGGCGTTGCTGGCGCGCGCGGGCGTGGCACCCGATGCCCCCCTCGTCGGCATGGCGCCCGGCGCGGCCTACGGCCGTGCGAAGCAGTGGCCGCCGGAGCGCTTCGCTCGCCTGGCGGAACTGCTGCATGAGCGGCACGGCGCTACCGCGGTGCTCGTGGGTGCCCGGGCGGACCGCGCCGCGGGCGAGCTGATCGAGCGCGAGATGGCCTCCGGCAAGGGGCGGGCCCCATCCGGCCTCCTCAATCTCATCGGACACACCGATCTTCCGACCCTCGTCGCCCTGATGTCGCGGTGCCGCGCGTTTGTCTCCAACGACTCCGGCGCGATGCACTTGGCGGCGGCCGTTGGTGTCGCCGTCACCGCGATCTTCGGCTCGACGGACGAGCAGGGCACCGCGCCGCTCGCCGGCGCATCCGCGACGGTCGCGCCTCATGAGATACTCACGTGCGAGGTATGGTGCCGCCCCTGTATGCTGCGCGAGTGCCCGATCGACCACCGGTGCATGACCGGCATCGATCCTGTGCGGGTGAGCGAGGCGGTCTGGCGCCAACTGGCCTTGCGCTCCGGCCCTGACACCGGCGCCGACACCGCGACACCGATCGACCCGGGTATTGAACCGTGAAGCGAGCGGCTTTTCTCGACCGTGACGGCACCGTGATCGAAGAGGTCGGGTACCTCAACCGCCTCGATCGCGTGGCCTTCTTCCCGTGGACGGTGGACGCGATCCGCGTGTTGAACCAGGCCGGGTTGCTGGTGGTGATCGTCACCAACCAGGCGGGCGTGGCGCGCGGGTATTTCGACGAGGCGCTCGTCCGCGAGACCCACGAACTGATGGACCGCCGTCTCAGGGCTGGAGGCGCCCGGATCGACGCGTATTACTATTGCCCACATCATCCCGACGGCGTGGTCGAGGCGCTCCGGCAGACGTGCGAGTGCCGGAAGCCGCGGCTCGGGATGATTCACCAGGCGGCGCGCGACCTCGACATCGACGTAGCCGGATCGTTCGTCGTTGGCGACCGCTGGCTCGACGTGGACATGGGGCGAGCCGCCGGTGCGAGGACCGTGCTGGTCCGGACGGGCTACGGCCTCGAGGAGGAAGCCCGGCCTCCGGGCTCCGGGACCGCCGACGCGGTTGCCGACAACCTGATGGACGCCGCGGCGTGGATACTGAGAGGGCTCGAGGCTCGGGGCCCAGGGCTCAGGACCTGATCGCGGCGAGAGCCACGAGCCGAAAGCCGTTTCTATGCAAATCGCCCGTTCCGTTCACCCTGTGCCCGGCGAGCACGAGAGGCAGGCACGCCTGCTTGGTCTCGTGGACGGCTTCGCCAAGCACCGCATCGCAGTCGTCGGCGACATCGTGGCCGACGAGTTCCTGACCGGCCAGATCTCGCGCGTATCGCGCGAGGCGCCGGTGCTGATCCTCCGCTACGATGCCACGCGCATCGTCCCCGGCGGGGGCGGGAATGCGGCCAACAACGTGGCCGCCCTGGGCGGCTGCGTGGAGTTGTTCGGCCTCGTCGGCCAGGACGAGGCGGGCCGCGCGCTCGTCAAGTCATTCCCCGGCACCGTGCGGAAGGGCGGCGTGATGCGGCCGGCGGGGTTCCACACGCCGACGAAGACCCGCGTGCTCGCCGGCGGCATCCACTCGGCCAAGCAGCAGATCGTGCGGATCGATCGCGAGCCGACCGACCCGCCGCCCGCGCCCGTCCTCCAGGCCTTCACCGAGAAGGTGCTGGCGACGATCGAACGGGCGGACGCGGTGCTGCTGTCCGACTACGGGTACGGCGTGGTCACGCCGTTGCTGGCCGAAGCCATCCTCCATCGGCTCAAGGCGTCGCCGCGTCGCCGCCAGGTGCCGGTGCTCGTCGATTCGCGCTACAACCTGGGCGCGTTTTGCGACGTCACGGCCTGCACGCCCAACCAGCCCGAGGTCGAGCAGTTGCTCGGGGTTCGCATCAACGACGACCTCGACGCGCTCGAGCGCGCCGGCCGCACGCTGCTGCGGCGGTTGCGGATGAACGCGGTGCTCGTCACCCGCGGCAGCCACGGCATGGCGCTGTTCGAGCCGAAGATGCCGACCGCGCACATCCCGATCTTCGGCAGCGACGAGATTGCGGACGTTACCGGCGCGGGCGACACCGTGATGGCGACGCTGGCGCTGGCGCTGGCGGCGGGGGCGTCGTTCTACGAGGCGGCGCGGCTGGCGAACTACGCGGGTGGGATCGTCGTGATGAAGCGCGGCACCGCGACGGTGTCGGCCGACGAGCTGCGGCAGGCGATCCTGTCGGACCATGCCACCGACACGGAGCACTGGTCCCGGGAAGCCCCCGAGCAGGGAAGACGCAGGGCCTATGTCGGTTGTCACTGAGGGCCAGCTCGAGGCGCTTGTGGCGGCCGACCGTGCCGCGGGCCGCACGATCGCTTTTGCCAACGGCTGCTTCGACGTGCTGCACGTCGGGCATGTCCGCTACCTGGCCGGCGCGGCCGCCGAAGCGGACCGGCTGATCGTGGCCATCAACGACGACCGGGCCGTGGCTGACTTGAAGGGCCCCAACCGGCCGGTGCTCGAGGCGAGCGCGCGCGCGGAGTTGGTGGCGGCGCTGCGCGGCGTGGACTATGTCGTCGTGTTCCCAGACCGCACGGTGGCGCGGTTGCTCGAGAGGTTCCGGCCCGACGTCCACTGCAAGGGAACCGACTACACGGTGGACTCGGTGCCCGAGCGCGAGACGGTGCGCGCCTACGGCGGCCGGATCGCCATCGTCGGCGACTCGAAGGGCCACTCGACGACCGACCTGCTCGGCCGGATCAGGAACGAGTGATGTCACCGCAATGAAGCTCCTCCTGGTCCGCCTTGGCGCCCTGGGCGATATCGTGCACGCGCTGCCCGTGGCGGCCGCGCTCCGCGACCGGTTTCCCGACGCGCAGATCGACTGGCTGGTGGACGCGCGCTACGCGGCGATTCTGAATTTCGTGCCGAGCCTCGTCCACCGGGTCGTCATCGGCAGCGCCCGCGCGGGGGGGGAAGGCATGGGCGGGGCCACCCGGCCGGGCGCCCCCACCTGGCGTGGCATGCTGGCCGCTGTGGCCGCCACGCGCCGGGAACACTACGACGTCGCGCTCGACCTCCAGGGACTGATCAGGTCGGCCGCCTTCGCGCGGTTGTCCGGCGCGCGGCGAGTGATCGGGTTCCACCGCCGGCATGTGCGCGAGGCGCCAGCCTCGTGGTTCTACACAGAGACGTGCGAGCCGGGCGGCGTGGCGCACGTGGTGGACAAGAACCTCGCGGCGCTGTCGGCCTTCGGGATCGATCGGCGGCCTCGTCGGTTTCCAATCGACGTGCCGTCTTCGACCGCGTTGGCCGCGGTGCGCGAGTGGGTGGCGACCGGCGGCCGGGCCGGCTACGCGCTGATCAATCCCGGCGCCGCCTGGCCGAACAAGCGGTGGCCGCCGGAGCGATTCGGCGAGATCGCGTTGTCGATCGCCGGGCGGCATGGCCTGCTGCCCGTGGTCTTGTGGGGGCCGGGCGAAGAAGCGACCGCGGGCCGCATTGTCGAGTCGTCGGGCGGGGCAGCGAGGCTCGCGCCGCAGACCGGCATCGGCGACGTGCTCGCGCTCTCGCGCGATGCGCGGTTGATGCTGTCTGGCGACACGGGTCCCCTGCACCTGGCCGGCGCCGTCGGCACGCCGATCGTCGCGCTGTTCGGCCCCACGGACCCGGCGCGCAACGGTCCGTGGGACCCGGCCGACATCTCGCTCTCGCGTTTTGGCGACTGCGTGTGTCACTATCAGAGGCGCTGCCGTCGCAGCCGAGCCTGCATCGAGGACATCTCCGTCGAGGACGTGCGTGGAGCGATCGACCGGCGCCTTGCCGCCACCAAGCACCATGCCTGACTTGGCTGCCCGCGTGGCGCGCCTCCGCGTCCCTCTTGGGTTCATCGCCAGCATCGCGGCGCTGTGGCTTGCCCATCCCACTTGGACCTCGATCGCGCTTGGGGCTGGCCTGGCCGCGGTCGGCGAAGCGGTCCGCGTGTGGGCGGCCGGGCATCTCGAGAAGGGACGCGAGGTCACCATGTCCGGCCCGTATCGGTTCACGGGTCACCCCTTGTACCTCGGCTCGACCCTGATCGGGATCGGCTTCGCGATCGCGTCGAACAGCCTGATCGTCGGCGTGATTGCCGTCCTCTACCTCGGGTTGACGCTGGGCGCGGCCATCCGGAGCGAGGAGGCCCGGTTGCGGGCGAAGTTCGGCCGCGAGTACGCGGACTACAGGGCTGGCCGCGTGAGCGATGGGTCTCGTCGGTTCAGCCCGACGCGGGCAATTCGCAACCGAGAGCACCGTGCGGTGGCCGGCCTGGCGGGCGTGGTGATTCTGCTCGCGCTGAAGGCTTGGCTGCTGCTATAATTCGTGGCTCTGCCGGCAGCGGGCGGTTAGCTCAGTGGTAGAGCACCGGCTTTACACGCCGGCTGTCGCAGGTTCGAATCCTGCACCGCCCACCATGGGCCGTGCAGGGCGTCCGTCGGCGGGGTGCGGCGTGGACAGACGCCGCGCGACAAACCGTGCGGCGGGCGGCACAACCAGATGCGGGGTCGTAGTTCAGTTGGCTAGAACGCCGGCCTGTCACGCCGGAGGTCGCGGGTTCGAGTCCCGTCGACCCCGCCACTTCCCAACACAAGAAGGCTGACGGCCCAGGGTTACGGGCCTGCCCTCAGCGAGTGAAGCGAGTCGAAGGGCGGGAGCCTGTTTGCCGGCAGGCCGGGGGGCGCGGGACGCCGGTCTTGAAACGTCTTTGCAAGCCGCCCGGGCTTCCTCCAGTTTTCGCATCGATTGGTGCAAGCCTTGCGTGGGGAGGTTCAGGTAGGTGCTCGTCTGCTTCGGGCTCGCGTGCCCGAGCATGTGCTGCACGTGGCGGACCGGCCAGCCGGCACCACTTGCCTTGACCATCCAACAAGGGAACAATGCGGCGTCTGGCGGGCGCCGAGGACCGACCGGGCGCGCGTTTTCCCGGTCCGCTCCGTCAAAGACGGCGGTCCAGATAAACGATGTTAGGCGTCGGAAGAGGTACCCTTCGCTCACCGTCACGCTTCGGAGGTTCACATGAAGAGAGTCACGGGCATCGGTGGAATCTTCTTCAAGGCCAGGGACCCCGTAGCACTCGGCGCCTGGTACAAGAAGCACTTGGGCATCGACGTGCAAGACTGGGGAGGCGCGGCGTTTCGTTGGACCGACGAAGAAGGCATTCCCAGGGCGGGCACGACGATCTGGTCGGTGGGCACGGCCGAGAGTGATCAGTTCGCTCCTGGCAAGGCTTCCTTCATGGTCAACTATCGGGTAGCCGATCTGCACAGTCTTCTTGCGGCGTTGCGCAGCGAAGGTTGCGACGTCTTGGAGAAGACAGAAGACTCCGAGTACGGGAAGTTTGGCTGGGTCATCGACCCGGAAGGAAACAAGGTTGAGCTTTGGCAACCGCCCGAAGGGCAGTGAGTCACGTAGGGCGTCGCATGAACAGACCGACGCCTAACCCCGCGCTGAACCGGACACGCAACGGCATGCCACGCCTGGGCCTCATTTCATTCTGGCCCAGGCGCGTCACGCCGTCGCGTGCCGGTTAGCTCGAACGGTCGGCCCGTCCCAACCGGGCCATTCCGATCCGGCCACACTCTTGCCAGGAGCCAATCCGATCGATACACTAATGGTACGACGATATTGCGATCGATAGGAACAACATATGGAAACTGTCACGATCTCGCCGAAATACCAAGTAGTCATTCCCAAGACCATCCGTACCCGCCTGAAGCTCCGGGCCGGCCAGAAGGTCCGTGCGATCGTCTACCAAGATCGGATCGAGCTGGTGCCCGTCAGGCCTGTTCGACAGTTGAGAGGATTCCTCAAAGGGATTGACACAAGCGTTCCCCACGAACGAGACCGCGTATGAATGTCGTCGATTCATCGGGCTGGCTCGAGTACCTGGCTGACGGGCCGAACGCGGAATTCTTCGCCAAGGCGATCGAAGCCACTGCGGATCTGGTCGTGCCGACAATCAGTCTGTACGAGGTGTTCAAGCGCGTGCTGCAGCAGCGCGGTGAGGGAGACGCCCTGCAGGCCGTAGCGCTCATGCACCAAGGGCGCGTCGTCGATCTGTCCGGGGAGTTGGCGCTTGCGGCGGCTCAGCTGTCGGTGCAGCTTGGAATGCCGATGGCTGACAGCGTCATGCTCGCGACCGCCCGGGCGTGTGAGGCCACGCTGTGGACGCAGGATGCGGACTTCGACGGTGTGCCGGGTGTGAAGTACGTAGCCACGCAGAAGGCGGGCTAAGAGCCGCATGCAGCCGACGCTGTCCGCTGGCTTCACCGGCACCGCGGCTGGGTGCTCGCGGCGGTCTACGACTACGACGCAGCTCAAGTGGCTTGGCCATCTGCCCTCGGGTACGTTCGACCGAGATTTGAGCAAGCTGGATGGGGCGACGAGACTGTAGAGGACTTGGCGACGCCATCGGTGGATGCGCCTCGAATCGCATCCCCTCAGATTCGCCCGGCCCACTGACACACCTGCGGTCTCACATCGTCGGCTGATCGCATCGCTGGCTCCTCCCAGGCGGTTGTATCATGTGGTCCGCTTGCAGCTGAGAGGAAGCTCGACGCCGCACGCCAACGCACGTTGCGCGGGAGTGACCTGTGATCGCTTGCGGCTGTCAGCAGAACGAGACGTTGAATTCCGTCGCCGCGGGCAGTCGAGCGGCGGCGTTCAGCCGACAACTCGTCCTTCGGACGCTGTGGGTGCTCGCCGTCGCCCTGTCGACCGGGAACGCCGCCCCGCAGGACTTCGGGGCCCAGCTGGACCGCGCGGTCGTTGAGCCGTTTCTCTTTCAGCGCCGCGTCGTGCCGGGACGGACGTTCGCGACAGCACAACTACAGAGCTGGTTGGAGGCCGTTGCGAACCACCGACCTGGTGAAGCGGATGACTGCACCCGTGTGGTCGCATCGCTAGCGCCGGACGAGTTGGCGGACGTCGTTGCCGGATTCGAGTGGAACGCGGTGCCGCCTCCCGTCGGCATCGCGAGAACGGACCTCATCAAACGTGCCGCGATCCTTCACACGGACATCGCGGTCATGGCCGCTGCAGACTCCCCTCAGCCTGACCGGGCGAACGTGTCGCCACGGGCCTCCCTGCACTTCGGCGCCGCGCTGGAGTTGGTGGCGTTCCTGAAACAAGTGGCGCCGCGGGGCCGGGACGATCCCTTCGTTCTACACTGGTGGCGAGCCGTCGCCGCGGTGTTGGGGCAACTCCGTGATACCGTTTCCTCCCCTTACTACATGAAACGGGCTGTGTCCCTGTTTCCCCACGATCCGGAGATCTTGTTGATGGCCGGAGTGCTGTCCGAACTCGTCGCCTCACCATCCATCCAGGACGCCCAGCCCGGATTCGAAATTGTGTACGTCAGGAGGGCCGAGCAGTTCTACCGCGACGCCTTGAAGAGCGACCCGAACGCTGTCGAGGCCCTGGTCCGCCTCGGGCATGTCCTCGGCCAACAGCAGCGGCATGTTCAAGCTGTCAGCGAGTTGAAGAAGGTGGCAGACGACGCGGCACCCCCGAGATTCCGGTATTTCAAGTATCTGTTTCTCGGGGAGGCACAGGAGGAGATGAACCAGGGCGGAGCGGCCCGCGAGGCCTACCAGAGGGCCCTGGAGTTGTACCCCGGCGCCCAGTCGGCTCACCTGGCGCTTGCGCGTCTCGAGCGGCGGACTGGCGACAGGGTCAACTCAGTTGCCGCCCTTCAGCGGTTGCTGGAACGACCGCCCAATGCCCAGGCGCGGCAGGATCCCTGGCGCGAGTACTTCATCGCCGGACCGGCACGACGCGCCGCTGAGATGATCGATGGTCTCCGCAAACCCTTCAGGAGGCAACCATGATCTCGAGGTGGCGCCCCACTGTCTCGGCTGCGACCATTCTCGGGCTGGCGCTGGTCCTCCGGTTGCCAGCGTTGGCGCAAAAGCCCACGTTTTCGACGCAGGTCGAAGTCGTTCGCGTGGACGTGCTGGTCACCGAGAACGGCCGACCCATCGTCGGGCTCCGCCCGACCGACTTCGAGATTCTCGACAACGGCGTTCGACAGCAGGTCGAGTTCGCCGGGCTCGAGCACATGCCGTTGAACCTCATCCTCGCGCTCGACGCCAGCGACAGCGTCGCGGGTGTCCGGCTGGAACACCTGCGGGCGGCGAGCGAGGCGCTTCTGGACGGGCTGATCACGGACGACCAGGCGGCGCTGGTCACGTTCAACGAGATGTTAGCGCTCGGGTCGCCACTCACGTCGGACCTCCGGCAGGTGCGGCAGGCGATTCGTGCAGTTGCTCCCGGCGGCGACACGGCGCTCATCGACGCCCTCTACGCGGGAATCGCGCTCGGCGAATCAGACATCGGCCGGGGCCTGTTGGTCGTATTCACCGACGGGGCAGACACGTCCAGCTTCCTCCGGCGTCAGGTCGTGAACGACGCCGCGAAGTCCACTGACGTGGTCGTATACCCGGTGGCGTCCGGATTGAGCGGCCGACGCGTCACGTCGTTCCTCAAGGACGTGGCCGACCAGACCGGTGGGAGGTTGTTCGAGATCGAATCGACTCGGGATGCGCAGAGGGCCTTCGTCGGCATTCTCGACGAATTCCGGCAGCGATATCTCCTCAGCTACACGCCGCGTTCGGTGGCAAAGAGCGGCTGGCACCGTCTGGAGGTGCGCGTCAAGGGTCGACGGGCGGTTGTCAAGGCGCGAGCGGGGTACCAGGCCGGCTTCTGACGAGAGCAAGTTCCGTTGGGTTCGGCCTCTCCCGCCCTCCGAAGCAGGTCCGCGATCTTGATCTCACGCCAATCGTCGTTCCGCACGCGTCGCCGAGACCGCGTCGCGCGGCGTGAAGGGGCTCACAGCGCAGTGACACACCCAGTGACGCAGCGCGCCGGCCGGCGTCACAGCGCGTTGCTTTGTTAGGGAATACTGCGATTCTGGAGACCGACGGCAGCCCTGTCACGCCGGAGGTCGCGGGTTCGAGTCCCGTCGACCCCGCCACTCTCCCTAAATAGCTTCACGTCAAAGACTTCCGCGCCTCAGTTCCGTTTGAGGGCTGCCTCGGACCGCGCCTGTCCTGTACCAGGGCCGCCGTCTGAATTCAACAAGTTACGGGGAATCACGACCGCCGGCCGAGATCGCCGGCGG
>Ga0209638_1000253_pt1 | contig 35909 bp, 27 predicted proteins | sample BarGraNGADG00211_FD_184490 | JGI IMG/M metagenome (GOLD analysis project Ga0209638, IMG submission 184490) | Arctic peat soil microbial communities from Barrow, Alaska - Barrow Graham LP Ref core NGADG0002-211 (SPAdes) (version 2) | ecosystem: Environmental > Terrestrial > Soil > Wetlands > Peat...
AAATAAACTCACCCAGGACTTTAAAGAGACCCTTCTTATCAAAAGGTTTCGAGAGAAAACCGGAGCACCCGCATTCAATTGCTCTCTCCCTGTCATCAAGGTAAGCTGTCTGTGCAATGATCGGAATTTCAGTATTTTTTTCACGTATAAGTTTAACAGCTGTATAGCCATCCATAACAGGCATTTTTATATCCATTAAAATCAGATCTATATTTCCCATTGAAAGACATTTTTCAACAGCTTCTTTCCCATTAATAGCATGGAGTATTTCTGCGTTGGACCCTTCAAGGAAATAGCTTATCAGTTTAAAGTTGCTTTCAATATCTTCAGCAACAAGGATTACCTTCTTCACAGGGAACACAAAACTATCTGGTGCTTTTTTCTCATAAACCGTTATCGTTGTCGAATCTTGTTTTTCATAAGGAATTGTAAAGAAGAATTTTGTTCCATTTCCAGGTTCTGATGAAAGCCATATTTTTCCACCTAATAATTCCACATAAGCTTTGGAAATAGCCAAACCGAGACCTGTTCCTTCATATAGCCTTGACACATTGCTTTGTACCTGGTAAAAACGATCAAATATTCTTTCGTGGTGCACCGGAGAGATTCCTATCCCGGTATCAGAAACACAGAATTCAAGAAAATTCTCTTTTAGCCTGTATTCGATCTTTATAATTCCCTTATCTGTGAATTTTAATGCATTATTTATCAGGTTTGAAAGAATCTGTGTTAATTTGGTTCTGTCTGTCAGAATCAGGGCTTCGGGATCGGATAATCCGGCTTCACAAACCAGCTTTATTTGCTTCTCATTAGTTTTAGTAATGAACTGATTAAATAAATATTTAAGTGTTTTATTAACATTGATTTCATTTTTCACAGTCTTAATAAGGTTAGCTTCGATGTTTGAAATATCCACTATATCGGTAATTATCGAAAGCAGATGATTACTGCTTTGCATAATTACATCAATGTATGATTTACGTGACCGTTCATCAACCTCAGGATCTCCCAGGAGTGTTGAAAATCCGACAATGGCATTCATGGGTGTTCTGATTTCATGTGAAATATTATGCAGGAATGCGGTTTTAAGTTTGTCGCTTTCTTCCGCTTTTACCTTTGCCCTGATCAATTCCTCCTCATTCTTTTTCCTGTCTGTAATATCCTGAATAACACCAATTATCGTCGCGTGTTCTCCATCAGGTGCAACGACCAGTTCAGCTTTTGAATAAATTGACCTGATGGCTCCGTCGCTTGCACGCATAATATTAAATTCTACCTCGTATGGTTCGTTGTATTTTAACAGACGGTCTAACGTTTCATCAAGCAGAGCCCTGTATTCCGGAAGTGGACTTTTTTTAATCAGTTCAAGGGGAATTTCGTGACTCCTTTTATCGAATCCATATATTCTTAATGCTTCGTCAGAACTCCAGATTAATTTGGAAGAAAGATCAAGTTCCCAGTTTCCAACATGTGCAATAAACTGAGCTTTTTGAAGCCGTAATTCACTCTTTTGTAATTCATCTTCAGCTGTCTTTTTCTCGTTTGCTAATTTTATTTTATTTATTGAAGCAGTAATCGCCGGTACAAGCCGCGACAGATTTTCTTTCAGGATATAATCATCAGCTCCCGCCTTTATAAAATCAACTGCAACTTCTTCATTTATTGACCCTGTTACCAGGATGAAAGGTGTTAACGGGGCCAGTTTATTGCGAAGCAGCAGAGCAGCCATCCCATCAAACTGAGGAAGTTTATAATCGGAAATAATTATATCCGGTTCGAAATCTTTCATGTTCTCAAGATAATTGTCTCTTGTATCTACCAGCACTTTTGAAAAAGAGATATTTTTTTTCTCAATTTCATGCCAGATTAATTCTGCGTCGGACATAACATCTTCCACAAACAATATTTTCAGTTTAGCAGCCATATCCTGATTAGTTTATTTATTTTTAACAGGCTTCATTTAGTCTGAAACAATAATTCGATAAAGGTTATATTATAGTGCATTTCAGAGCCAATCACTATTGTTGCAAGGTAACGATTTAATTGGGAGTTGCCACAACCCTGAAGCAATCCATGGATTCCCTGTATGAATAAGTAAGCCAGTCGCATTTATCTGGCTAAGGGGATTAGTCTGAATTCATTTCTACCTTGTAATCCCTAACATAAAATCGTATCTGATAAGATCAGCCGTTGTATTAAGTTTGCGTTTTACTTTAATTAAATTTAAATTTACAGGAAGCAGTAATAACGAATTAAAACAAAAACCATGAAAAAAGATAACCTGAGAATCTGTTTATTAGTTACACTTTTAACTGTCGTCACTTCAACCTCCTTTTCGCAGGAGTGGCCGCAATGGCGAGGAATAAACCGCGACAGTAAAGTAACAGGTTTCAAAGCACCTGCTGCCTGGCCGGCTGAACTTAAACAGGCATGGAAAGTTTCTGTAGGGTTTGGCGATGCTACACCTGCCCTTGCAGGAAATAAAATTTATCTGAATACCAGACAAGCTGATCAGGAAGTAATACTTTGTCTCGATGCAGCAACAGGCAAAGAGTTGTGGAAAAGCCAGTATCCTTCAACCGCGGTTACAGGTCCGTCCGGCTCTCATCCCGGACCAAGGAGTACTCCGGCAGTTGCAAATGGTAAAGTAATTACATTTGGTGCATCTGCAATCGTTTCATGCCTTGACGCTAACACTGGTAAATTAGTATGGAGAAGAGAAAACCCAACAAATGCAGTACCCCAGTTCTTTACAGGGATGTCTCCCCTCATTGTTGATAATACATGTATTGTTCATGTCGGTACAAAAGATAATGGTGAAGTACTTGCACTTGACCTCAACACAGGTAATGAAAAATGGAAATGGACAGGTGACGGACCTGCTTATGCCTCTCCCTCCGTAATGATTATTGACGGCAAAAAACATCTGATTGTACAGACTGAAAAAAACCTCATTTCCCTGAACCTCGCGGACGGAAAACTAATGTGGCAGATGGCGACTCCTGTTCAGCAACGGTTCTATAATGCTGCAAGTCCATATATTGACGGACAAACAATATATTATACCGGCCAGGGTACCGGAATGAAAGCAATTAAAGTAGAGAAGAGTGGTAATGAATATGTTACAAAAGAATTATGGACCAACCCCACAATAGGAGCAAAATGGAACACCCCTGTACTTAAAGATGGATTCCTCTATGGATTCACTGATCAGAAAAGAATCTACTGCCTGAATTCAACAACTGGACAAACTGCATGGATCGATAATGCTGTCAACAGTGACTTTGCTTCAATCGTTGATTGTGGTACAGTAATTATAGGATTACCAAGTACCGCAAACCTGATAGTATTTAAACCTGCGTCAACTGCTTATAGTGAAGTGATAAAATACAAGGTTTCAGAAACGTCTGTTTATTCATACCCAATAGTTGCAGGAGAAAAGATATATATAAAAGATGCGGAAACTTTGATGATGTATAAGATAAATTAGTTTCAACCTGCCTCTCTCATCATAAACTTACCCTTCGAGTTTGTGAGAAGGTTCTTAGTCAGGTAAGCTACACCAGAGCCAATTGCCGCAATTACTACTGGCTTAATTGTCAGCCAGTTAATAACGCCTCCATTGGCAATAAGCTGATATAAGCCGGTAATGAATGTGCAAAACATTACCACTATAAACCCGTTTATAAAATCGCGACTGTTAAGTCTTAAGAATTTAGATTTCATTGTTATAATTATTTCAGAGATACATCATTTTATACCAAATTTACATAATAAAATGATAACTATCAAGCAACAGGGATTATTTTTCTATTGGGTATATGGCATGGGGTCTTACCAGACCTTCTCCATAAGCAGAATATTCCGCAGATCGTTTGGCGTGATATTTTCCCTGATTTCGCCTGTATCAACGACGGAAATAAATCCGGATTCTTCGGATAGTACAACAATAAGTGCATCAGAGTGTTCCGACATCCCGATTGCAGCCCTGTGACGCATCCCGAATCGGGGAGGTAAAGTGACCTGGTCAGTAGTTGGTAAGGGACATCTGGCAGCGAGTATCAATCCGCCTTCAATAAGTACAGCCCCGTCGTGCAATGGAGTATTCTTGAAAAATATTGTTTCAAGTAATTCTGCACTTATCTGCGCTTTAAGTATCTCCCCTCCTTCAGAAAAGAGATCAAGACTGCTTTTTCTGCCAATCACTATCAGAGCTCCGGTTTTCTTTGATGCAAGTCTTTCACATGCTTTTACAATCTCCTCGGCTTCTCTGGGGCTTCCTGGTTCATTTGTAACCAAAGAGAACAACCTGCTGAACGAGAATCTGCTCCTTGTGATATACTTGTTTCCAATTACCAGTAAAAACCTTCTGACTTCTTGTTGAAACACAATAATAAGAGCAATAACGCCAACGCCAATAACCTGACCAAGTAAAGCGCTTATAAGTTCCATGTTCAGAGCTTTTACAACAAGCCAGAAAAGGTAGATAAAAAAGATTCCCAGGAAGATGCTAAAAGCTGCTGTACCTCTGATAAGACGATATAGCTGAAAGAGTACTATTGCAACAAGAACAATATCAATAATATCAAGAATGGTTATATGAAATGGCATAATTATAATCTAAATAATCGTTAATAATAAAGAAACATTTTTAAGCGTAAACTTAATGGTCCATAGACTTTTGTCCGAATATTGATGTTTGAATGTTTTGATTTTTCACTTTTGTCTTTTGTCTTTACAACTTATTCCCGGAATTTCTGATCCTCAAAATTAATTGTACAGTCTGTACTGCCTCTTTTACGTCATGAACCCTCAAAATATCAGCGCCATTAAAAAGTGCTATTGCATTAAGCGCTGTAGTTCCATTCAGAGCCTCATCAGCAGAAATATCAAGTGTCTTCCAGATCATCGATTTTCGTGATATACCAACGACAACCGGCAACCCGGCTATTGAAAAATCGCCGAGTCTCCTGAGAAGTTCAAAGTTATGATCAATGGTTTTCCCGAATCCGAAACCGGGATCAATTATAATATCCTTTACTCCTGAAGAATTTAATCTGAAGATCCTTTCGCCAAACCATTTAAGAATATCTGCTACAATATCTTCATAAACCGGTTTATTCTGCATCGAGCGCGGATTCCCCTTCATATGCATCAAAATATATGGAACATTCAGATTCTCAATAGTAAAGAACATTTCGCTGTCAGCGTCACCCCCTGAGATATCATTTATCATGTTAGCACCGCATTCAACAACAGCCTCCCTCGCGATATCGGCACGAAAAGTATCAACTGATATAATCGCCTCAGGGAATTCCCTGCTTATAAGTTTTATAGCCTTCAGTACACGTGCACCCTCCTCCTGAATTGAGATATCTGCTGCTCCCGGACGTGAGGAGTATCCACCGACATCGAGTATATCTGCACCATCCTCTAACATTCGTGTTGCTGCACTCAGTATCTCTTCATCGGTACTATAGCGGCTTCCGGAATAGAAAGAGTCAGGTGTAATATTTAATATTCCCATCACCCTGGGGATTGCAAGGTCAAGCAGTTTGCCACCCGCGTTAATATACTGAGGTTTTTCCGGAAACATAGTTTTAAAGAATAGACGAAATTAACGAAATTTGCAATAAACCAATCATACATTTCCATCTTTGCCCTGTGGTTATTATATTTGTACTGATTGAAATCAATTAAATGATGAAGCTTTTAGTTATTGAAGGGGTGGATGGCGCCGGCAAATCAACACAGATAAAGTTGTTAAGAGACTTTTTATCAAAGAAAGGGTATGACTGTGAATATATGCACTTCCCCAGAACTGAAACCCCATACTTCGGAGAGCTTATTGCAAGGTTTTTAAGAGGAGAATTCGGATTATTGGATGATGTTGATCCATACCTGGTTGCAATGCTTTATGCAGGTGACAGAAAAGATGCTTCAGCCATAATAAGCAATTGGCTGACTGAAGGAAAGATTGTCCTGCTCGACAGATATACATATTCAAATATAGCGTATCAATGTGCCAAGTTAAATGATATAAAGAGCCAGGATAAGCTTATGAACTGGATTATGTCTCTCGAGTTTAATCATTTTGCAATTCCAAAACCCGACCTTAATATTTTCCTCGATGTCCCATTTGCTTTTGCAGAAAAAAATTTAATGAAAACAAGAACCGGAAATGACCGGAATTATCTTAACGGAACCCGTGATATCCATGAAGAGAGTATAGTATTTCAGAAAAAGGTCAGGGATATTTATCTGAGAGTTTCAAAATCGGATGACCGGCTAGCGGTTATCAACTGTGGTAACAGCAATGGGACGATGCTTACTCCTTCTGAAATATTTAATCGTATATTAAATGTTTTCAATAATAAAAAGCGCGTTTGAAATGAAGATATTAAGAACTCTGAGCAGAATAATAATTGGTCTGGTCTTTATCTTCTCCGGAATAGTTAAAGCAATTGATCCTCTGGGCTCTGCGTATAAATTCCATGATTATTTTCAGGCTTTTCATCTTGGGTTTCTTAATAATCTAAGCCTCCCTCTTGCTATCCTCCTGTGTACGGCTGAATTCATCGCAGGTTTTTCATTACTTACAGGTTTCAGGCAGAAAACAGGAATCTGGGGTGTCTTTATTCTTCTGGTAATCTTTACTCCTCTTACATTCATACTTGCACTGACTAATCCCGTTTCAGACTGTGGCTGTTTCGGCGATGCAATCCATCTTACAAATTGGCAGACATTTGGAAAAAATATAGTCTTAGTTTCCTTATTGATAGTACTTTATACAGGTAAAAACCAGATTAGGAGTATCCCGGGGAAAACAACTGAATGGATTATAATAATCATAACTACTGTTATTTTTGTTATTTTTTCACTGGCAAACCTCAGATATTTACCTGTTATTGATTTCCTTCCGTATAAATCAGGAGTGAAAATTGCCGATAAAATGATTATCCCCGAAGGAGTTCCGGGCGATGAGTACAGCACTACATTTATCTATGAAAAAAACGGCGTCAAAAAGGATTTTAACATTAATAACTATCCGGCTGATGATTCAACCTGGAAGTTTGTTGATCAGAAATCCGTCCTGGTAAAAAAAGGATATAAACCTCCTATACATGATTTTATCATAACTGCATTAAATGGAGAGGATCTTACTCAAAATATACTATCTTACTCCGGATATTCTGTTTTAATGATAACTAAAAAACTTTCTGAGGCAGGACAAAGATCTTTATCCGAAGGATTTAAACTTGGCAATTATTGCATGGCAAACGGAATTAACTTTTATATTCTCACCTCTTCAGGAACAGATGAGGTGAAAAGTTATGAAAACGGGTTGAATTTCTGTTCTGCAGATGAGACTACTTTGAAGACAATGGTAAGAGCAAATCCGGGTTACATTTTGCTTAAAGATGGAATAATTCTTGAAAAATGGTCATGGGCAAATGTTCCTAAACCGGAATGGTTTGGAAAACTTCGGGTTTTAAATAAATAATTTATGCCACAACTTCAGGCACTCCAAACTTTAGATCACTTTAAGTACTCAATTTTTTGTACATTTAAATATAATTACATCTTAAAACATTAATTTATATGAGAAAGAAGATTGTTGCCGGTAACTGGAAAATGAATATGGATCTGGCAGAAGGCCTGAAGTTCGCCGGGTCGATTGAAAAGTATTTCAGGGAAACTCCTTCGGATAAGGCATTGGTTATCTTATGTCCACCGTTTATACATCTGGCTGGAGTGGGCGAAATTCTTAAACACGGGAAGGTAGCACTTGGCGCTCAAAACTGTGCAGCCGAGGCTTCCGGAGCCTTTACAGGTGAAGTTTCAGCATGGATGGTAAAAAGTACCGGTGCCCAGTATGTTATAATAGGGCATTCTGAAAGAAGAACTTACTATCATGAGGATGATAAACTTCTGAATAAAAAGACATTACTAGCTATTAACAGCGGATTGAAGGTTATTTTCTGCATAGGTGAAGTATTAAAAGAAAGGGAAGCCGGACAACATTTTCTTATTGTAAAAAGACAACTTCAGGAAGGATTATTCAACCTTACTGAGGAACAAATGGATATGATTGTTCTGGCGTATGAACCGGTGTGGGCAATCGGAACAGGATTGACTGCAACGCCTGATCAGGCTCAGGAAATGCATAAGTACATCCGTGATCTGGTTAAAGAGAAATATGGCAATGATTGCGCTAAGAAACTCCCGATTCTTTATGGAGGTAGCTGCAAACCATCAAATGCCAATGAAATCTTTTCTAAACCCGACGTAGATGGTGGATTGATAGGCGGTGCAGCTCTTAAAAAAGAGGATTTTACAGCTATAGTTGAAGCATTTTAACCCTCCTCGCTGACCAGATTCTAACACCTTAAATGGTTAAAGCCCCCCTGCCTACCGGCAGGCAGGCATTTGGGGGGATGGGGGTGAAAAGGATGGGGTCTGTCAGTATAAAAGTTAAATAATTTCTGATTTCATGTCAAAAAAGCTGGCAATTCTGATTCAGTTAATCTTTTTGGTATCTACCGGGATATTGCATTCCCAGGCCAAATCTGCATTTTCCGGAGATCCTGCAAAGTTCAGAACCGAACTCACATCTTTTATGGGACCGAACCTTAATGCCGATCAGCTTGCAAACCTTAATACATTCCTTTCCAGATGGGACAGCTCTGCTTTCAGCTCTGATATTATGAATAAAATAATTAATGTTTCGGTTCAGTTATCATCGAGACAAATGAGACCTGTACCCCACTTTAATGATTTTCTGTTGACCCTGAATTATTTCATCGAGTATAAACGTGACGTCTCTTTTTTCACGAATTGGTTTAAAGGCTTAAGTGAAATAGCATTCAGTCAGACATTTACAAATGACAATATCGACAGGTATTTTAAAAATAGCAGCCTGATGGTCAAAGAAAATGTGCTCTTCGAATCTGGAAGTGTTAAATGGAAGGTAAAGAATAATACTCTTAAATTTTTGCACGACACTGCTATTTATGTTACTGTTTCCAACGCTACACTAACATGCTATTCTCAAAAAGACAGTACAGAACTATACAATGTCACGGGAAGTTACTATCCTGAGACCCAGCAATTCATAGGTACAAAAGGTGTCGTTACCTGGGAAAAAGCCGGATATCCACGTAATGAAGTTTTTGCTGAACTCACCGGCTATACAATTAATATGACAAAAAGCAGTTTCACCGTTGATTCTGCGAAACTTACGCATGCTACCTATTTTAAAGAACCGGTTACAGGATTACTTGCCGACCAGGCAATAAGCTTTACCAACAAGGAAAAAGCTAATTATCCTCGTTTTGAAACTTATGCAAAAGAATTTAAGATTAAAAACATATACAAGGGTGTTAATTATGAAGGCGGACTCACATTTGAAGGGGCTAATGTGAAGGGAACCGGTAAAAATGCTGACCCGGCGAAAATTACTCTTTTCAGAAATGATACTCTTTATCTCAAAATACGTTCAAAAGAATTTCTCTTCTCAAAAACCGGATTAAGCAGCCAGGAAGTTACCATGTCGCTGTATCTTGACAAGGATTCAATATACCATTCAAACCTGGGGTTTTCATACTTTGTTTCTACCAGACAGGTAAATCTCTTCCGCACAAGTAATCCGATCTCCGGGAGTCCCTATTTCGATTCATTTCACAACCTCGACATGTATTTTGAATATTTGTCGTGGAATATGAACGATTTTAAAATTGTTCTTTCACATGCAAGAGGAGCCTCTCTTGGACATGCAGAATTTGAATCCACCTCGTTCTTCAACTCAGCCTATTTTTTACAGTTGATGGGACTCGATGAATACCATCCTCTAAACCGTCTGACTAAATTTGCAGAATGGTTCTACTCCGAGACATTTTCCGTGGCTGAATTTGCCAGATGGCTTAATAGGCCTGTAGAGGCTGTTACCGGTTTATGCATCGATATGGCCAATAAGGGCTTTATTTTCTATGATAGAATTAATAATGAGGTCACAATAAAGAAAAAAACAAAGGATTTCCTCAATTCATATGCCAGAAAAAAAGACTATGATATCATAAATATAGTCAGCGAAACAAGAGCACCTGCTGATAACGCTATCCTTGATCTGAAAAAATTCGGTCTGACAATAAATGGTGTATCCAGCGTCTTACTTAGCGATTCCCAGAAGGTTGCAATTTATCCTTATAATAAACAATTGATAATCGGTAAAAACAGAAACATTAATTTTGACGGTATCGTTGAAGCAGGTCTATTTACAGTTTTCGGGCATAATTTCTTATTCAGCTATGATACATTTAAGATCAAGCTTCAGAAAATCGATTCCATAAAAATTTCTGTTGAGACCGATAAGAGGGATAAACTGGGTAATCCTATTATTCAAAATGTAGAGAATCTTATTCAACTGGGCTCAGCGGAACTTTATATCGATAAACCGGATAACAAATCCGGATTAAAAAGCCTGAAGCAGTATCCGATCATAAATACAACTACAAACTCATATATTTTCTATGATAAGATAGCCGGACTTGAGGGTGTTTACAAACAAAAGGATTTTTATTTCAAGATTGATCCTTTCACCTATGAAAATATAGATCATTACACAAACAAGGATTTGAACCTATCGGGAGAATTTGTGGGAGGAAATATTCTTAAACCAATGCGTCAGTATCTGGTTATACAGGAAAACAACTCATTAGGATTTAATATGACTATCCCTCCGGAAGGGATTGAAGTGTATGGGAACAGGGGTATATTATATAATGCTCTTAGCATGAGTAACAATGGACTGACAGGAAGCGGGACTATAAAACATTTGACATCCACAACTGTATCGGATGAATTTAAATTCTTCCCTGATTCCATGATCACCCATGCCTCGACTTTCAATATTGAAAAAGATGGATCAGGAATATTCCCCATACTTAACAGCCAGGATGTTGCAGTCAGATGGCTGACTCAAAAAGATGAATGGATAGCAACCACAGCAGAAGGAAAGACTTTTAATATGTTCGGGAATGGAACAACCCTTGATGGCAAATTATCACTTTCCCCGGCAAGACTGAATGGTACAGGAATAATTAATTTAACCGATTCCAGAGTCACTTCCAATCTTTTCAGCTTTGCATCGAATGCAATTAAAGCCGATACTGCTGATTATACTCTCAAATCGCTTTCCACAAACGGATACTCATTTATTGCCGAAAATGCCAATACGGAGATCAATTTTGACCTTAAGATGGCACACTTCAGGTTAAATACTGATTCATCAGTTGTAAAATTTCCAGAGATCCAATATATCTGTACAATGACAGATTTTACTTACAATATGGAAAACCGTATTCTTAATATGGAGCAGAAAGGGAAATCGAATATTCCTCTTTTAACAACTGATAAACTCATACAGCTTGACTTCGCCAGACTTGATAAGCCGACTTTTTTTGCCACAAACAATCTTTCTGATACAGTCGCTTTCTCATCATGGAAAGGAAGTTATCACCTGGATCAGGAATATATTGAAGCGGAAAACATAAATTATATTCATATTGCTGATGCACTCATTCAACCAGAAAATGGGAAGATTATAATTAACCGGAGAGCTAAAATTCAACAGATGCAGAATGCCGTCATTGCTTTGAACCACAGACACATATTGCATTCTGCAAAGATTGATATTGAATCAACAAAAAGATATACCGGTAGCGCTATTTACGATTATTTGGATGAAAATAAAGAGATTCAGAAAATTAATTTTCCGGAATTGGAGGTCGATACGGCAACAACCTACGCGAAAGGCTATATACCTGTATCTCAAAAATTCATGCTAAGTCCTGCTTTCTCGTTTTCCGGTGATGTTGCCCTCTCAGCCCGGGCCGATAATCTTACCTTTACAGGAGCTGCAGGTATCTTGCATAATTGCAGAACAATCGAGAGTTATTCACTCAAATTCAAATACCAGATCGATCCAAAAAATGTTATGATCCCCGTCGTTGAGAAACCCAGAGACATGAATGATAATCTTGTAGTTTCCGGATCTTTCATCAATATTGATTCTATTCATATATATCCAACTTTCCTTTCTGCCCAAAAATCATGGGCCGATGTCGCTCTGGTAAACTCAAATGGATGGCTCTACTATGAAAAAGCAAAAGGCAGATACTTAATCGCCTCGCGTGAAAAGCTTATCGATCAGACTCTTCCGGGGAATATGATTGGCTTCGATAAAAACTACTGCATATTGTCGGGAGAGGGACATATTGATTTTGGTGCAAAGCTTGACCTTGTTAAACTTACCAGTGCTGGCAATGTAGTTCATGTCCTTGATTCGGGTAAAGTTAACATTAATGCGATCCTTGCCCTTGATTTTCATTTCTCCTCTGAAGCCCTTAAAGTTATGGCAGATGAAATAAGAATGATACCGTCGCTTAAACCTGTGAATCTGAATTCAGATCTGAATAACAAGGCTATGAAGGATCTCCTGGGAGTGAATATCGCATCACAATTAAAGGAGGACATGGATCTGTTCGGCGCAACAAGGAACCTGCCGAAGGAATTTAAATACGAACTTCTTCTCAACGATGTAAAACTCTTCTGGAATGAATCTACAGCATCCTTCCGATCGACAGGTAAAATAGGTATCGGATTCATAGGACCACAACCTGTAAATGTTTATGTTGACGGCTATATTGAGATTCAAAGAAGAAGATCGGGTGATTTGATTGATATATATCTGAAAGCAGATCAATCTACCTGGTATTATTTCTCATATTTCAGAGGCGTAATGATGACACAGTCGGGGAACAACAGCTATAATACAATTATTGCCAAAACGAAACTTAATGATAGGAAACACCCTGAATCAACAATAAAAGTACCCTATACATATATGATTGCAGTTGAAGACCGGCTTGGCAAATTCCTTCAGAGAATGTCGGATAACAAAGCGGAAGATAATTCCAGGGATCTCAATGGTCTTATAAAATGACCCTGCCCCGCTCGCCAAGCTCTATCAGTTCAAGATCGTGAATGTTTTTCCCATCAATATAAAACCTGATTGCTGTCATATACTTATGAAAACCGTTATAACCAGCAGCCCCAGGATTCATATATAAAAATCCTGACTTTTTATCATTCATCACCTTTGCGATATGTGAATGTCCGCAAATAAAAAGATCAGGAGGATTTTCATTCAGAGCAGGTAATATTCTGCGGTCATAATGGCCGGGTGTTCCACCAATATGGGTAAGCCAAACCCTGATTTCTTCAGCCATGAAAATTAAATTCTCTTTATAAATACTTCTGATAACTGCATCATCAATGTTACCGTAAACAGCTTTCAAAGGTTTGAAGCTGGAAAGTCTATCTGCTGTTTCAACGTTTCCAATGTCTCCTGCATGCCATATTTCATCACAATCTGCAAAATGATCAAAAAGCCGCGGGTGAATCCATCCGTGCGTGTCCGAGAGAAGACCTATTTTCATATATAAATTTTTACCCCCCACCCCCCCAAATGGGGGGCTTTTAAAGTTATGTCTGTTTTTTAACCCCCCATATGGGGGGAAGGGGGGTTGAAACAGCAAAGGTTTTAACAATACTGCGTAAATATAAGTTCTAATTTCCTAATTTTGCATAAATTGGTTTCTATGCAGATATTTTATGCACCTGATATTATTGGCAAAACGTATACACTTGACGAAAACGAGTCAAAGCATTTGATCAGGGTACTAAGAATGACAAGAGGCGCTGAGGTCAGGCTGATTGACGGTAAAGGGAATCTGTATGAGGGAATCATAAGCGAACCGGATCAGAACAAGTGCAGAATTGAAATCACAGGGGAAATTAAGGATTTCGAAAAAAGGAATTACAGGCTTCATATTGCAATCTCACCATTAAAGAATCCTGAACGATTTGAATGGTTTATTGAAAAGAGTGTTGAGATAGGTATCGATGAGATTACTCCTCTGGTTTGCAGAAATACTGAAAAGCCGGGAATAAAGCCGGGAAGAGTTAACAATCTTATCATTTCGGCAATGAAACAATCTCTTAAAGCAACAAAGCCAGTACTTAATGAACCATGTAATTTCAAAGATTTTATAAATATGGATTCAAAAGGCGTCAGGATGATTGCTCATTGTAATGATTCAATAATAAGAAGCAGGGTATCTGATGTATATTCAAAAAGTGATAGTGCAATAATAATGATCGGACCGGAAGGCGATTTCACCAGGGAAGAGATTGATTCTGCAGTCAACAGAGATTTTTTTCAGGTTCATCTTGGACAAAGTCGTCTTAGAACAGAAACGGCAGGCGTTGCAGCCTGCCATTCGATATACTTTTTAAATCAATAATACAGATACTATCCGGCCATAAAGTTATTCGCGATTCCTCCCTTTTAACATTTCCTGGCATTGATTTCCATCTACCTGTAACCTTTAAACTTTTTTCCTGATTTTTTTTATCAGGCTCGTTGTCAAGCATCTCTCCGGAACCGGTTTTACTTGCCGGAGTAGTTCAATCACTTCAAAGAATTCAAAGTTTAAACCCATTGCATCTTCAAAAAGATCTATGTCTTCAACTTTGATATCCCGGAATGTGATAAATTGAGTAAAAATTAATCCCATAGGCTCCATATTCTCAGTTTTAATGAAAACGCCCCGGATTACATATTATTGTTATATTAAATAATTAATTTATATGTTCTTATTCGATAATGATCCCGATCTAATTCAGTGTCAAAGTGATTTTATTCTCAACCATTATTCTCCTCATATTAATGAGGGCATATCTCATACGGCCAAGAGCTGTATTTATACTTACATCAGTAATATCAGCGATTTCTTTAAAGCTTAATCCTGCATAATGCCTCAGGATTACTACTTCCCTTTGGTCATCAGGTAAATGGCTAATTATATTCCTTACGTCTTTTTGTATCTGTCGTTTAATCATATCGTCTTCTACATTGTCTTCAGCAAACGATTTTGAATTAAAAAGATCAGACTCATAATTATCGTTAGAAATAGTATTCATCTGCTTGATCCTGCGGAAATGGTCTATAATAAGGTTATGAGCTATACGCATCACCCAGGAGACAAATTTTCCGTTATCGGAATATTTACCCGCTTTAACAGATTGAATAACTTTAAGGAAAGTATCCTGAAAGATATCTTCTGCAAGAGCCTGATCACGTATATAAAGACTTATATACGCGAAAACCTTGTTCTTATGACGGTGGATTATCTTTTCAAAGCAGGACTGCTCACCCTTTATGAACCTCAGAATCAGTTCATAATCTGAAATCATTTTATTCATAACTCTCTCGTTTAATTAACTAGAGTAGAGATGTTTTATAGGCAGTCTGTTTTTCGTTAGTAAATGTTGCAATTACAAAGAAAGCAATTTTTTTGATTTGAAAGTATTACTTTTGAGCTTTAACAGAAATTTAACAAGTTTTTTAAAGAATCAGATATGGATGGCTTTATTGAAATCAGGGGGGCAAGGGTACATAATCTGAAAAATATCAGTCTTAAAATTCCCAGAAATAAAATTGTTGTAATAACCGGGGTATCCGGATCGGGGAAATCTTCTCTTGCTTTTGACACAATATATGCTGAAGGTCAGAGAAGATACGTAGAGAGTCTCTCATCTTATGCCCGTCAGTTCCTTGGCCGGATGAATAAGCCTGAAGTTGATTTTATAAACGGCATCCCTCCTGCCATTGCAATTGAACAGAAAGTTAATTCCAGAAATCCACGTTCCACAGTTGGTACCTCGACGGAGATTTATGATTATATGAGACTTCTGTTTGCCAGGATTGGCAGGACATATTCTCCGGTTTCCGGAAAAGAAGTCAAAAAACACAGTGTAGATGATATTGTTGATTTTCTTGCTGCTCTGCCTGAGGGAACTAAAGTAATTATTACTTCTTCAGCGGAGATACCAGAAAACATTAAAGTTTCGGAATATTTTTTATTCCTCGAAAAACAGGGATTTAATCGTATTGAATCAGAAGGCAAACTCATCAAAACTGATGAGCCGGAATCTTTAAATAAATATAAACCAGGTCAGCAGATAAACATAGTAATCGACAGACTGGTAATTGAACATTCTCCTGACAGTTTCAGCCGGGCTGCCGACTCTGCACAAACAGCATTTCAAACAGGTAAAGGATATTGTCAGGTGGTTGTACTCAATGATAAGGTGGTGAGAAGAGAAAGCTTTTCGAATAAATTTGAAGAGGATGGAATTCTTTTTGAAGAGCCTTCTGAATATTTGTTCAGTTTTAATAATCCTATCGGTGCTTGTCCGGTTTGTGAGGGATATAGTAAGATTATAGGTATAGATGAAAATCTTGTTATACCCAACCAGAACCTCTCAGTTTATGAGGATGCTATTGCTTGCTGGAAAGGGGAAACAATGAAAAAGTGGAAAGAAAGACTGGTAACTAATGCCGGATCATTCGACTTCCCGATACATAAACCGGTCTACCAGCTTACTGATGAACAAAAGGCGCTTCTCTGGAAAGGAAATAAATATTTCGATGGTATAAACAAATTCTTTGATCATATCGAGGAGAAAAAATTCAAAATTCAGTACCGGGTACTTTTAAGCCGGTATCGAGGGAAAACAACATGTCCTGAATGCAAGGGATCAAGATTACGTAAGGAGGCAGGTTATGTAAAGGTTGGTGGAAAAACAATCCAGGAACTTGTTTCAATCCCTGTCGGAAAGCTTTATGAAGTAATTTCTGCAATTAAGCTTAATGAACCTGATGCCACGGTTGCAGAAAGACTGATCAAAGAGATCACCGTCCGGCTGAAGTTACTTATTGAGGTCGGTCTGCCATATCTTACGCTCGACAGGGTCTCTGCAACATTGTCAGGGGGAGAATCCCAGAGAATAAACCTTTCTACCTCGCTGGGTAGCAACCTTGTAGGTTCGATGTACATTCTTGACGAACCCAGTATTGGGCTTCATCCCCGGGACACCAACCTTTTGATCGGGGTATTGAAAGAGCTAAGAGACCTGGGTAACTCAGTAATTGTAGTGGAGCATGAAGAAGAGATTATAAGAGCCGCTGATGAAATAATTGATATGGGACCGGAAGCAGGCAGGCTCGGTGGTGAGGTAGTTTATCAGGGGGGGCTCGATCTTACAACAGCAAATAAATCACTTACTGCCAGCTATCTCAGTGGCAGATTGGTTGTACCTGTTCCGGGAACCAGAAGAAAATGGAATAGCTATATTGAAATTAAAGGTGCAAGGGAGAATAACCTGAAAGGCATTGATGTAAAGTTTCCTCTCCATACCATTACTGCCGTTACAGGAGTGAGCGGTTCAGGTAAGTCAAGTCTTGTATCTGATATATTATATAAAGTATTGTCTAACAGGATTAACGGAACAAATTTAAAACCAGGTCAACATGGAGAAATCACTGGAGACACATCCAGTATAACAGGCATTGAAATGGTTGATCAGAATCCTATAGGCAGATCGAGCAGATCAAATCCGGTTACATACCTAAAAGCTTATGATGAAATCCGGAAACTTTATTCAGAGCTGCAGTCTTCAGTCCAGAATAATTATAAAGCATCACATTTTTCATTTAACATTGAAGGCGGCAGATGTGAAGAATGCCAGGGAGAAGGAATAATACGGGTTGAAATGCAGTTTATGGCCGATGTGGAACTGACATGTGAAAGCTGCAAAGGGATGAGGTTCAAAAAGGACATACTCGATGTGAGATATAATGATAAGAACATTTATGATATGCTTGAGATGACCATAGATGAAGCAATTGAATTTTTTAATTCACATCCGGGAAAGAATGAGAAGAGGATTGTTGAAAAGCTGAAACCGCTTTCAGATGTCGGTTTGGGATATATCAAGATGGGACAGTCATCAAGTACTTTGTCGGGAGGTGAAAGTCAAAGGGTAAAATTGGCATATTTCCTTAGTCAGGAACGAGGTAGTGGACATATATTATTTATTTTTGACGAACCTACAACAGGATTGCATTTTCATGATATAAATAAGCTTCTTAAATCAATAAATGCCCTTGTCGATCACGGACATTCAGTGATACTTATTGAACATAATCAGGAAGTGATAAAGAGTTCCGACTGGGTTATTGATCTTGGACCTGAAGGTGGAGAAGACGGTGGTTGGGTTGTTTTTGAGGGAAAACCTGAGGATCTGGCCCGATGTAAAGAATCTTACACAGGCAGATATCTGGCACCGAAACTGGTGAAACATATATAAAATATGGAGGGACGTTGCATGCAACGTCCCTCCTATTTTGTAATCGATATATTTTATTTTTTTATTTTGAATCCAAACATTATTGCAACACAACCACTTGCCGGTGTTTCACCTGGTTTATTAAATGAGTTAACTTTAACAATGAGCTTTAGCTGTTGACTGGATTGTAGTTTGAAATCCCATGTTTTAGCAAAGTTCGCATCTTTATTTGAATAGAGTACATTTTTATTTGCATCCAGTACCCTGAATTCCACATCCGGAAGTTTGTCTTCTCCACAGATTGAGACTCTGTAATCCATGTCGGAATAAAATGTTTTATATAGCTCGGCTTCCTCGCCTTCAACAAGTATTGCAGCATGATAGTTTCCATCATGGGTATACGCTCCCAACTCAGGGATGCAAACCTTTTTAGCGAATGCTTTGCACTGAGCATTTACATTAAAAGTTGTAGCAACTACAAGTAATGCCAGTATTGGAATTATTCTAAGTATTCTCATGGGGCTAGTTATTTACGAATGTCTTTCTTATCTCCGAAACAGTTATTGAGAGTTCCTTGAATACTTCAGGTGTCATATCAGTCTTAACCTCTGACTTTAGAACTGTCATATTTGATACTTTGTCAAACTCTGGTCTTATTTTTGAAGTTGTGATTGATATTTTATCAAAAACGACTTTCAGTTTTTTAACCTGAACAATTAGGTCATCAACTGCAGGATTCCCCTTACTGCTTTCAAGTAAATTTAAAAGTATGTCGATCGAAAGTTTCTGATCAATAATCCTGCCGACAAGCTTATTGCCATTAAATTCCTTCAAATCAACAAGTTGAGTAGAAATATATAATCCCTCGAACCATCCGCCTACTAGTACCATTGCTGCAATTGCGGGCTGACCATTATCTGAAAGATATGAATTAGAGTTCATAAAAGTCTCACTTACAATCTCCATAATAACTTCGCTGTTATTGATATTTTCCTCTAATTTGTCAATTTGTGACTGTTCAATTGCCTTAAGAATGCCCAGTCCATCAGCCATTTTCTTGGCAGCGTTCATATAATCAATAATAAGTTGAGTCTGTTCATATAAACTTGCAAAACTTAAATCGCAGGTATAAATTCCCAGATTAAGAGCCATGCTTTTATTCGTCACATAACTATTTACATTACCTATAGGATTGAGCAGAGCCTCATCGAACCTTGCACCAGCCGATTTTATGAGCATAGCTGACTCAAGGGGTGACGGAAGTGCATTAAATATTTTTTCTGCCTGCTGAATATCTTCAACTACAGTTGCATTTTCTTTTGGAACACTAACTTTTACATCTTCCTTAGTTGTCTTTGTACCTCCGGACTTGCAGCCCATAAGCAGACTGGTGAACATTAAAACTACCACCAGAATTTTTGAACAAATGCCATATTTTTTATTCATGATCTAAATATTTAATTTCAAATCTAATTCACGACTAAATTAGTATAATATTTTTATTTTTCAAAAACAGCTTTAACTAATTGCTGGTATTTCTAACTTTGTCTCAAATTAGCTAACGATGATAAAATCAGAGAAAAAGCTAAAGAAGCTTGTTGAAACACTTAATAAAGATAACAATATTTCGATAACTGACACTATTGAATTGCTTCGTAAGGAAAAGCCCTTTGAGGGTGCAATCGGTTTACTTACTGCCTTTTATAACAAAACCGATGATATGTCAATAAGAAAAACAATTGCTGGTTTTATTAATGATCTGAAAGATCAGACTGCATGTGAAGAGGTCATAAAAGAAATAAGGAAAGAATGGAAGCCAGATACTATCAGCATGTTAGTATCATCATGCTGGCAGTCAGGTCTTAATTATTCAGTTTATTCTCCCGATCTGGCAAGAGTATTTCTTACAAGTGACTATGTAACAGCAATTGAATGTCTTACAGTAATTGAAGATTCGATACATGAATTAAGCAAATCATTAAAGGATGAAATTATTAATATAATTCAGGAAAGCCCGGTTTCCCAGGATAATGAAAAGAAGCCTCTGATCTTTGAACTGATTTCGATTCTTGAAAGATAATTAGCTTTTATCTGATAGTCTGGGTTTCATCTTTAGAAGGTCCTTATCTTTTACCGAAAATTAAGCTCCCGATTCTGAGCATTGTACTTCCTTCCTTAAGCGCCATTGCATAATCTCCCGACATTCCCATAGATATCTCCTTAAAATAAATGCCGGATCTGAAATAACTGTCTTTCAGCGAATGAAAACACTCTCTCAGATTTGCGAATTCTTTCATAACCTGATTTGTGTCAGATATAAATGAAGCTATTCCCATCACACCACAGATCCTCACATTTCTCAAAAGTAAAACATCCTCTGATTGCAGGTTTTCATAAAGATCGGGCACAGAAAATCCGGATTTGGTCTCTTCAGTTGCAATATGAATCTGTAACAGACAATCTACTACCCTATTTATCTTTAATGCTTCGGAGTTGATGGCAACCAATAGTTTGTATGAATCAACAGATTGTATCATACTGATAAATGACACAATAGATTTAACCTTATTGGTCTGAAGATGTCCTATCATATGCCATTCTATATCAGCTGGGAGAAGATCTTTTTTATTAAGAAGTTCCCGGACCCGATTTTCTCCAAAATATCTCTGCCCGGCATTATAGGCTTCAATGATATCGCCTACCGGTTTCGTTTTGGATATTGCAACAAGCCTGACAGATGAAGGGATCTGTGATTTTAAAAAGCTTATGTTTTCAGCAATGAGTGGCATATATATCTGTTAATCAAGTAAATGAATAACCAGTCCGCTGCGGAGTTTTGGTTCAAACCAAGTTGACTTGGGAGGCATTATGTTACCTGAATCGGCAATTGTAATGAGTTGATTCATTGATACCGGATAAAGCGCAAATGCGACCTTCATCTCACCACTATCTACCCTCTTCTTGAGCTCACGGAGACCGCGGATTCCTCCAATAAAATCAATTCGCTTCGATCTTCTGAGATCCTGAATATCCAGTATAGGGCTGAGTATCTGAGTTGTAAGTATTGTTACATCAAGAACACCGATAGGATCATTGTCATCATAAGTTCCGGCTTTTGCAGTAAGACTGAACCATTTACCATCGATATACATTGAGAAGTTATGAAGTTTTTTAGGTCTATAGTTTTTACTACCCTTTTCCTCAATAACAAATCCACTTTCCAGCCTTTCTAATAATTGTTTAGTGGTAAGACCGTTAAGGTCCTTAACAGTTCTGTTATAGTCAATTATTTGTAATTGATCAGCAGGGAAATGAACTGCAAGGAAAAAGTTATATTCTTCAGTCCCATTATGGGATGGATTATTCTCCCTCTTTTCTTTACCAACAAGTGCTGCCGCAGCTGTCCTGTGATGACCATCTGCAACGTAAGTGTAAGGCACCTTTTCTGTAAACAGCTTTTCTATCAGTTTGATTGTTTCCGTTTTATTAATAACCCAGAAATGGTGGCCAAAACCGTCCTCTGCAACAAAATCATATTCGGGTTTTTCGGAGTTGACAATCTTATTTACTATTTCATCAATCTCTTTAACTGCAGGATATGTAAAAAAAACCGGTTCAATATTAGCATTGTTGACACGGACATGTACCATTCGGTCCTGTTCTTTATCAAGACGCGTAAGTTCATGCTTTTTAATAATGCCATTAAGATAGTCGTCGACAGAGGCACATCCTGCAATTCCATACTGAGTACGCCCTTTCATTGTCTGTGCATAAATATAAAAGTGGGGCGTCTCATCCTTAATCAGCCAGCCGTTCGTCTGCCACTTACCAAAGTTTTCGACTGATTTGTTATACACCTGCTCTGAATGGGTATCAATGTCTGCCGAAAGGTCGATTTCTGATCTGGTAATGTGAAGAAGAGAACACTCTTTTCCATTTGCCATCTTTCTGGCTTCTTCAGTATTCATCACATCATATGGCAGACAAGCCAGATCTTTTGCCAGAGCACGAGGGGGCCGTAACCCCCTGAAAGGTTTAAAAACTGCCATCTGATTATAATATTTTAAGTTTTACTTGTTTACTTTATATTTCTCATTACCTGTTTTGAAATAGTCAACAATCTGCCTGGCAGCAGCGAGACAAGCATTCATATTTGCTTCCTCTGTCTGAGCTCCCATTTTTTTTGCTGTAAATATAAAGCGACCTTTATACTTTTCCTCAAACAAGGCGCTACAGTCAGGTGTAACATCGGAGAGGTAACTGAAGTCCGGACGTTCTTCAAATATTCGCAGAAGGCCATCTTCATCAATTACTTCTTTTCTTGCAGTGTTTACCAGGACAGCATCCTTAGGCATTTTCTTCAACAGGTTATAACCAATTGATTTTTGGGTTTTATCGTTTGCCGGCATATGTAATGAGATATACTGACATTTTGAGTATAATTCTTCTGTGGTATTGCAGACTTTAACACCATACTTCTTTATATCTTTTTCAATGACAAAAGGATCGAAGGTGTATATATCCATTCCAAACCCTTTTGCTATTTCGGCAACATGTTTCCCTACATTTCCGAATGCGTGAATCCCTATTGATTTTCTTCTTAGTTCAGTGCCTGATTTTCCAATGAATCCGCCGCGAGCATGATAAAGCATTAATGCAAATGCCAGTTCAGCTACAGCATTTGAATTTTGCCCCGGAGTATTCATTGCTACTACATTGTGTGCAGTACAAGAAGGCAGATCGAGATTATCGTAACCAGCACCTGCACGGACAACGATTTTTAACTTTTTCGCCGAATTAAGTACCTCTGGTGTTACCAGATCGCTCCGAACGATCATGGCATCTACATCCGAAACAGCAGCAAGGAGATCTGAAACATCCTTATAGTTTTCGAGTAACACAAGTTCATAACCTGCAGCCTCTGTCACTGTACGAATTTGAGTAATTGCAACCCGGGCAAATGCTTTTTCTGTAGCTACAAGTACTTTCATAACGATGTTTATATTAAATATTAAGGCTGTAGATGCCCGTAAAGTTCTTAATATTATGATTATTTAATTTTTTGATTCAAATTCTTTCATTGAATGTACAAGCGCAACAACGCTTTCTTTCGGAAGAGCATTATAGGTAGAAGCACGGAAACCACCTACTGAACGGTGACCCTCGATACCAAGCATTCCTTTTGTTTTGGCAAAATCGGCAAATGGTTTCTCAAGCTCTTTGTACTCCGGCGCCATAACAAAGCATATATTCATAAGAGATCTGTCCTCAGGATCAGTAATTGTAGGTAGGAATAATTTATTTCTGTCAATCTCATCATAAAGGATTGTTGCTTTTTCAATATTCATTTTCTGGATGGCTTTCACACCACCAAGGTTTTTCAACCAGGTGAGGGTTTGTTGTGCGGCAAATATTGCAAACACGGGAGGAGTATTGAACATCGACGCACCTTTAATATGTACCCGATAGTCAAGCATCGATGGAATTGGACGGGTTACTTTACCAAGTACATCTTCCTTTACAATAATAAAAGTGACACCTGCCGGAGCCAGGTTCTTCTGGGCACCTCCATAAATAATGGAATATTTTGAAATATCTACGGGTCTGCTGAATATATCTGATGACATATCTGCTACAAGAGGAATTTTTACATCAAGATCTTTCTTAAGCTCTGTTCCATAAATTGTATTGTTTGTTGTGATATGGAAATAATCAGCATCGGAAGGAATTGAATAATTTTTGGGGATGAAATTAAATAGCTTTTCTTTGGAAGAGGCAACTTCTACTACCTCTCCAAATAACTTTGCTTCTTTTAGAGCTTTGCCTGCCCACTCACCTGTGTTGAGATAAGCAGCTTTCCTGTTCAGCATATTCATCGGTACCATCGCGAACTGTAAACTTGCTCCACCGCCAAGAAACAAGACCTGATAACCTGCAGGAATTTCGAGCAATTCTTTAAAAAGTGCTATGGTGTCGTTTATACAAGCAACAAATTCCTTGCTACGGTGAGAAATCTCAAGTACAGATAACCCTGAACCTGCAAAATCTTTTATCCCTTCAATCGTCTTATCAATGGTATACTGAGGAAGAATTGAAGGACCGGCATAAAAATTGTGTTTTTTCATAAAGGACTTTTTATAATTAATAATGGATAATTTAGTATCTGAGTTATACAAAAATATATAAATAATAATATCTTCTGTTAACTAATTCCGCATGAATATATTTATTGGATATTATCAACAAGAACCCCATTTTTCATTATGGGAATTTTATCGGTGAAATCAGGTGTAAGACAGAACTTTATGCAATCATCAAGGTTTTTATCTCTCAGACGGGTTCGCTGAGCTGCTTTTTCAATATACCCTGAAAGATCATGACAGGCTAACGACCAGAGATCAATAGCAGCAAATGTTGAATCACAAATAGTTGTGAAATTATTGCTATTCATAAGAATTTCTGAAATTGCTCCAGCGCAAACAGTATCTTCAATATTAAATCTGTTTTTCCAACCTGCACATAGTAACAATATATCCCTGTCCTGTTTAATCAGCCATCGCGTAAGTGCTCCAATATTCAGGAAGGAACCAATTACTGTCATATAGGAGGATAATGTAAGATTAATAATACCAGTACCATTTGTAGTACTATAAACAATAGTTTTGCCTTCAACCTTTTCTTTTGTGAAATTAAACGGAGAATTCCCAAAATCTGCAAAATCAAGGACAAAGCCATCGCGTTCAGCTGCGACAAGATAACCTCTTGACTTGTAATCCATTGCCAGGGACACCTCTGCAACGGGAATTATTGAAGCAGCACCATTGGCAAAAGCAGTGCAAATAGCTGATGATGCACGTAGAATGTCAATAATCACCACGATTGAATCACGATGTGCCCCAGCTTCAAATAAAGCAGGTGAAAAACATGTCTCTAGATTTCTTTTACTCATACAAGAAGTTCTTCCCTGGTGATTTTTGGTGTCCTGACGCCTTTAGTTTTTGTTATAAATGGGCAGGTTCACAATCTTTGCCTTAAGATCTTTATTGCGGATTCGTATAAATATTTCAGTGCCTGGTTTCCAGTAACTCTTGATCAGGTAAGCCATTCCAATTCCCTGCTTCATCATAGGAGACATAGTTCCCGAGGTAACTTCACCGATTGTTTCCCCCTGAGCATTTACAACTTCATAATGTTGTCTGGGTATTCCCCTGTCTATCATCACAAATCCTTTCAGTCTTTTTTCCACTCCACCCTCTTTCTGTTTCATCAACAGAGCTTTGTCAATAAATTCCTTACTATTAGTGAATTTAGTAATCCAGGCCAATCCTGCTTCGATCGGGGATGTTTGATCATTGATATCATTGCCGTAAAGGCAAAAACCCATCTCAAGACGTAAGGTATCCCGTGCACCCAGACCTATAGGTTTGATATCAAATTCTTTACCAGCATCAAATACTGCTTTCCAGAGCTTTGGTCCATCTTCATTTTTAACATAAATCTCGCATCCTCCGGCACCGGTATAACCTGTAGTAGAAAATATTACATCCTTAATCCCTGCAAATTCCAGAACCTTGAATGTATAATATTCCATATCCTCTACAGGAGTTTTAGTGAGCTTCTGCATTGCTTTAAGCGCCAACGGACCCTGAACAGCAAGCTGGGCAATACCATCTGAAGCATTAATAAGATCCTTACCTGCTTTCAGACCGAATTGCTCAGCATTCTGTACACACCATTTCCAGTCTTTTTCAATGTTTGCGGCATTTACAACAAGCAGGTATTTTTCAGGATTATATCTATAAACCAGCAAGTCATCCACAATCCCTCCTTTACCATTCGGAAAACAAGAGTATTGTATCTTCCCGTCAATGAGGGTTGAAACATCATTTGATGTTATATATTGAAGAAATTTAAGAGAAGCCGGACCCGTAACCCAAAATTCACCCATGTGGGAAACATCAAAGACCCCGACTCTATTCCTGACCGTGAGATGTTCTTCGGTAATACCAACATATTCAACAGGCATATTGTATCCGGCAAAAGGAACAATTTTGGCGCCCGCCTCCTGGTGAAATTTAATAAAAGCAGTATTTTTCATTAAAACTTAGTTTTAAAAAATAAACAGTAAACCCGATACATTCGATTTTTTTTGCAAAGCAAACAAATACTTTCCTTAAATTATCTGATGATTATCAGAATTCAAGGATTTTAAACTCAACCCTTCTGTTTTTAGCCCGTCCGGCAACAGTGGCATTATCAGCTATAGGTTGTAAGGAACCATAACCCCTGAATTCCATTCGTGAGCGGTCTATGCCCTTCTGACCCAGGTAATCTACAACAGCTTTTGCCCGTGCTCCCGATAATTTAAAGTTAAGTGATTCGCTTCCTGTTTTATCAGTATGTCCGGATATTTCAATTTTCATCTGAGCATTTTCCTTCATGATATTCAATAAACGATCGAGTTCTGTATATGAACCTGATGTCAGTATAGATTTCCCGGATTCAAACAGGATATTGTTCAGTACAACTTTCTTGCCAACCTTTACCTTAATCAATTCAATATTAAGATTATAAACTTCTTTCAACCAGTTATCGGGGACGTCAATACGTCTTGTCTCTGATAGAAATCCTGTTGCGTGAAGATCAATCTCATAAGATTTCCTGGCAGGCAGTTTCAGTCTGTAACTACCGTCCTCATCCGAACTTGCAGTAGTTCCAATAACTTCCCCGCTTGAAATATCTTTGAGGTCAATTTTAGCCAATACCGGTTCACCTGTCTCTGAATCTTTTACTTTTCCTATAAGAAAAACCGGGTTTTCCTGTTGGATGGCCGGGGCTACAGGTGGTGGTGGTGCAACAATTAAAACGGTATCCCTTATTAGTGCGGGTGGCGGTGGAATTACGACAACAGGTTTAGGTGGCAAAATCTGTCCGTGGTAGATATCTGTTCCGCCTAATCCTCCTGTACGATTCGAAACAAAATAAAATGAGCTGTCATCAACCTGTGAAGGATTATAGAAGATCTCATCCCATGGAGAGTTTACCGGGTAGCCTGCATTTTTTACACTATCCCATGCACCATTCTTATTTCTAATGCTATAAAATATATCAAATCCACCTATTGAGTTGTGACCCCGGGAACTAAACCACAGAGTATCACCGGTTTTTGAAAATCTCACAGCCTCCTCATCATAAATAGTATTAATTAAACTCCCGGCATTTTGTGGTTTTGACCACTTCCGTGAATTAATCTTCTTTATATAGTAGATGTCTTTACCACCAATATTATCTTTAGCATTATCGGAGACATAGTAAATCTCGTTCCCTGAAGGGTTTATTGTAAATGAAGTTTCTGATCCTCTGGTATTTATGTGATACGGAATAGCTACGGGAGTTTTCCAGATTCCTTTTTTATTCAATGACATTTTTATGTCCCCATTATTTGAATAACCGGTATAAACATAGAGTATGTCATTAGCTGAATTTATATAAAGAGGTGCTTCACTGAGCTTTGTAGTCAGGTTTTTTCCTGCTGAAATGGCTGGTGTCCAGGAACCAGAGGCCAGGTGCGAAATAAAGATATTTTCATCAAATTTTGTGTCAGAATGGCGATTACCCGATTTTGGAAGTTGACGACGGGTAGCAAAATACATTGTATTACCGTCATCAGTTAAAACTTCAGAATAGTCGTCAGAATTAGAGTTAATATCTGGCCCCAGATTCTTTATTGATACTCTCATTGTATCTTTCGTTATAATTATAGCGGAATTACATTCCTGTATGCATTTCCGTGCCAATGATGTGTTCTTCTTACTCTTCTTTCCCGGCGAGCTCAGGTAACCAGTGAATTTTTCAATTGCTTCCTGAAATTTTCCGGAATATTGAAGTGATCGTCCGGTGAGTAAAAGGACATCTTCAGCAACATCTTTCTTAATTTCAATAGCCTTCAGAAAAAAACTTCCTGCTTCTTCTTTATTATCTGAGAAAAGAGCTGACACCCCTGTTTTATAATTCAATTCGGAATTTGAATTATTATAAACAAGAGCTTGTAGATATTCATTATATGCATCATTGTACCAGATACCTTTTTCACCATAATAAGCATCTCCGTTAACGACATGTTTCCATGCTTCTTCAAATCCTGATTTATCAGTTTTAAAATCCTTACGATGGATGGTGATATCTGTCTGGGCATCCAGGCTTGAAGAATTCAGAATAAATACCACTATTAATGAGTAGAGAAAATATCGCATAACATTTGTTTTTTATACCCATAAAAGTAGCACTTATTTCCTTTATCTGAAAAACCTTCTTTACTAATAAACGGAAAACTGTTCACAGACAGACAAAAATATTATTATATTTGTTTGTAATTCTTTGCACGGTGTTATAAAAATTTATCTCTCTAAAAATTATGGATTACAAATTCATAAACATGGAATATCTTGATTCTGTTTCAGGAGGAGATCCCGGAATCATCAATGAAATCGTTGTGATATTCAAAGAACAATCGGTTGAAATATATAATGAGATGAAATCCCTTCTGGCAGCAAAGAAGTATACTTCTCTGGGATTGCTCGCCCACAAAGCAAAGTCATCAGTTGCCATTATGGGGATGACTTCGTTGGCCGAAATGTTAAAAACACTTGAACTCCAGGCCAGGGAGGGAAAAGAAACTCAATTATATGAATCATATTTAGAGAGATTTATAAGTGAAACAAAAGAAGCTATCAGGGAGCTTGATGAGTTGATCAGTAACAGGTTAAACAGTAATAAATGATAAATATTGAAAAAAAGGATAATATAGACATTATATCCTTCTCTGTCAATAAGATCAATGCGATGAACATTGATGAAATCAGAGAAGATATTCTTAAAGTACTTGATAATTCTAATTCAAAAGTTATAATCGATCTTAAAGGGGTGGAATATATTGACAGTTCAGGATTTGGTTGTTTTCTTTCAGTTATGAAAGCTGCAAGGAACAATTATGGAGTACTCAAGTTTGCTAATCCGGAGCCAAGAATTACTGAGTTGTTTGAAACTCTTCACCTTCACACTGTTTTTCAGATCTATTCTGATATTGATACATGTTTAAGGTCATTCTGATAACTCTCAGTTCATTTGGATTTTTTTTTGAAAGAGAGATGACCATTTTCCACATCAACTATTATTGTCTCCTCTTTGGATACCTTTCCACCAATAATTTCTTTAGATAATTCATTTACTATCTCTTTTTGAATAAGTCTTTTTACTGGTCTTGCCCCCAATTGAGGATCATAACCTTTTTCTGCCAACCAGTCAATAGCCTCATCTCTTACCACTAATTTCAGTTGATACCCGGCAAGAGTATGCTCTATATTAACCAGTTGAATTTCCACGATTGCTCTAATCTGTTCTTTAGTTAAAGGTTTAAACATTACAATTTCGTCAACCCTGTTAAGAAATTCCGGTTTGAGTGTTCTTCTTAATAGTGTAAATATTTCTTTCCTGAGGATTTCCTCTTCCTTTTCCGACATTTTATTATCCAATTTATCCATCCTGTCTCTTATAAGTTCTGACCCCAGGTTCGATGTCATGATAATAATAACGTTTCTGAAATTTATTGTCCGTCCTTTATTATCTGTAAGTCTTCCCTCGTCGAGAACCTGGAGTAGCAGGTTAAACAGGTCGGGATGTGCTTTTTCAATCTCATCGAGAAGAACTACTGAATATGGTTTATGCCGGACAGCCTCAGTGAGTTGTCCTCCTTCGTCATATCCAATATATCCCGGAGGTGCACCAATAAGCCTCGATACAGAATGTCTTTCCTGGTATTCAGACATATCTATCCGTGTCAACAGGTTTTCATCATTAAAGAGGAATCCGGCAAGAGCCCTCGCCAGCTCTGTTTTTCCCACACCTGTGGTTCCGATAAAGATAAAGGAACCCAATGGCTTTTTCTGGTCCTGCAGTCCGGCCCGTGACCTTCGGACTGCATCAGCAACTGCTGTAATTGCTTCATCCTGCCCGACTACCCTTTTGTGTAATTCAGATTCGAGCTTTAACAATTTTTCTTTTTCACTTTCGAGCATCCGTGAAACAGGTATTCCGGTCCATTTAGACACTATGGCTGCAATATCTTCCGATCGTACCTCTTCCTGTATCAGCGACCCTTTAGTTCGTTTCTTTTCGATTAGATTCTTAAGTTCTGAAATTCCCTTTTCAATTTCAATTATTTTTCCATACCGTATCTCCGCTACTTTTCCATAGTCGCCGCTTCTCTCAGCCTGTTCTGCTTCAAGACGAAGAGATTCGATGGCCTCTTTTTTAACCTGCACCTTATCAATCATTTCTTTTTCAGCCTTCCATCCGGCTTTCAGCTCATCCCTTTTCGCTTGCATATCAGCAAGATCCCGTGATATTTTTTCTGCCTTAACTGTATCTCCATCCCTCCTGAGTGCCTCTTTTTCAATTTCAAGACGGGTAATAGTTCTTTCAGCTTCATCGATCTCTTCTGGAACAGAATTCATTTCAAGTCTTAACCTCGATGCTGCTTCATCAATAAGGTCGATTGCTTTATCAGGTAAGAACCGGTCGGTTATATACCTTGTTGACAGGTCTACAGCTGCAATGAGCGCTTCATCTCTGATAATAACTTTATGATGTGTTTCATATTTCTCACGGATACCTCTCAGTATCGAAATGGAATCTGTCCTGTCGGGCTCATCAACCATAACAACCTGGAATCTTCTTTCAAGAGCCTTGTCTTTTTCAAAGTATTTCTGATATTCATTTAAGGTAGTTGCCCCAATCGCTCTCAGTTCACCTCTGGCAAGAGCAGGTTTCAGAATATTGGCGGCATCCATCGCTCCTTCAGATTTACCGGCACCAACAAGGGTATGAATCTCGTCGATAAAAAGGACTACTTCCCCGTTTGATCCGATAACTTCGTTCACAACTGATTTTAATCTTTCTTCAAATTCTCCTTTATATTTTGCTCCCGCGATAAGGGATCCCATATCGAGTGAATAAATGATCTTTGATTTAATATCTTCAGGAACATCTCCCCTGATTATCCTATGAGCCAAACCTTCAGCAATAGCTGTTTTTCCAACGCCAGGTTCACCTATCAGTAGCGGATTATTTTTTGTCCGCCGTGTTAGTATCTGTAGAATACGCCTGATTTCATCATCCCGACCTATGACAGGGTCGAGTTTCCCTGACCGCGCCCTCTCATTCAGATTGATTGCAAACCTGTTCAGCGAATTAAAAGTATCATCTGAAGTCTGACTCTCCACAGTTGCTCCTTTTCTAAGTTCATTGACAGCAGCTTTCAGTTCTTTCATTGTCACACCCAAATCCTTAAGGATACGCGATGCCTTATCCTCAGTATCAAGGATTCCCATGAGTAAGTGTTCTGATGATACAAATTTGTCTTTCATTTGTGCGGCATGGTTATTTGCTTTCCTGAACGCATCTGATACTGAAGACGATACATAGGAATCTGCACCTGTAACTTTTGGATATGAATCAATAAGACTATCAATCTCTTTTGCCAGAGCGATAGAATTTACTCCCATTTTCCCGAAGAGGAAATTTGTGATACTCTCTGCCTCGCTCATTACTCCTTTGAGAATATGTGCACATTCAACAGCTTGCTGGCCTTTGGCGTTAGCAATGTCAAATGCTTTTTGAACTGATTCCTGAGCTTTTAAGGTGAAATTATTTAAATTCATATTGCGTTGTTTGAGTAATGTTCTGCAAAATTACTGCCAGTGTTAATCAATTTCAATTCAATGTCTTTTTGACAGAAAATCATATACTTATCATGTCATTGTGACAAATAAGGGGGGGGTTGGGGGGTAATGAATTTAGCACTATCTTTGGCTCAAATTCTGAATTATGAGTAAAGTTTTATGGAAACCCGGAACGATGATTTATCCGTTACCGGCGGTAATGGTAAGTTGTGGATCTGTTCCTGAAGAGTATAATATTATTACGGTTTCATGGACTGGTACTATATGTAGTGATCCGGCAATGTGTTACATTTCTGTAAGGCCTGGCCGTCACTCCTATAATATAATAAAAAATAATGGTGAGTATGTAATCAACCTGACGACAAAATCACTTGCTTTTGCAACAGACTGGTGTGGGGTGAAATCCGGAAAGGACCATAAAAAGTTTTCTGAAATGGGGCTCACTCCTGTTCCTGCTTCAAAGCTAAAAGCGCCTTTGATCAAAGAATCGCCAATCAATATTGAATGTATTGTTAAGGAAATAAAAGAACTTGGATCGCACCACATGTTTATATCAGAGGTGGTAGCCGTTAATGCCGATGAAAAATATATTGATAAAAACACCGGTCTGTTCAGATTAAACGACGCAGAACCTATCTGCTATTCGCATGGAAAATATTATGAAACAGGCAGTTTAATAGGTAAATTTGGTTTTTCTGTGGAGAAGAAAAACAAGAAGAAATAGGATTTTTTTGCAGATAAATTCATTCAACCATTGGCCTTAACCAGGCTGAATAGATGGCTAAAATATGGAATAAAGCAAAAAACATTAATTAGGATTCTTTGTCCCAAACAACTAATTTCATATCTTCAAAGCTTGAATTATAAAAATGCTTTATTATGAGTGAGAAGATCCTGGAAACTCTTATGCAGTTGTTTGCGATTATTGCCAAACCTCAGAGCAACGCTAAAGAGAGAAGAGGGTTCGTTGAAGTTTTTCTCAAACGACTGCTGAATCAGGAACTGGTAAATAAATATCTCTCGAAATATGATGAAAAATTTGAAGAAGCCAGAAAGAAGCTTGAAAAAAGCAGTGAAGAGAGACGTGAAGGAGCCATCGCAATCAGGATCAGAAAACTTTGCAATGAAATCAACGAACAGGGTCAGCTCGACCAGGAACAGAGAATAGTAGTAGTTATTCAGGTACTGGAATTTTGCAAATCAGGAGGACAGGAAGTAAGTCAGCTTGAACTTGGTTTTATAAGTACACTCGCGGAAGGGTTGAATATTACGACAGAGGAATATGAATTCATTGAAAGATTTGTCCTGAATTCGTTTTTAAATATTCCTGCAACCTCTGATCTGTTAATAATTAATGGCATTAAGAACTTTGACCGCAAAGAGGCAAAACATGCATATAAGGATTTACTGAAAGGTCACATCTGGATACTATATGTGCTATCTGTTAACAAATATTTTGTAAGGTTTATTGGTTCAGGTGAATTATCTATGAATGGCCAACTCCTGCAGGAGGAAAAAGTATATCCATTCAGTCAGGGATCATCTATCAAAGGATATAAAATAACACCTATATATTACTGGGATGTTACAATGCAATTCCTGAAAGGGGAGTTCAAAGCATCAAGAGTAGTTTATGAGGTTAATAATCTTGAATACCGGTTCAAAAGCGGAACAGTGGGAATTCATCACATGAGCTTCAAGGAAGAATCGGGCAGAATGGTAGGGATCATGGGTGCCAGTGGGGCAGGAAAGTCAACTCTACTCGGTGTACTGAATGGTACAAGCAATCCTTATGACGGAGAAGTGTTTATAAATGGAATAAGCATCCATAAGGAAAAGGAAAAGATCAAAGGGCTTATCGGATATGTCTCACAGGATGACCTTCTCATTGAAGAGCTCACTGTTTTTGAAAATCTCTATTACAACGCTAAACTTTGCTTTGATAATTTAACAGAAGAAGAAATCATCACCAGAGTCGATAGTGTCCTGAAAAATCTCGGACTCTATGAAATAAGGAATATTCAGGTAGGCAGTCCACTTAATAAGAAAATAAGTGGCGGACAACGAAAGAGACTCAACATCTCGCTTGAGCTTATCCGCGAACCAGCAATAATGTTTCTTGATGAACCAACATCCGGTTTATCATCCCGTGATTCTGAAAATATTCTTGACTTATTAAAGGAACTTGCACGAAAAGGGAAACTTCTGTTTATTGTAATCCATCAACCCTCATCCGAGATATTTAAGATGTTTGATAAGCTTATTATCCTCGATACCGGAGGATATCTTATATACAATGGCAACCCGGTTGACTCAATAGAGTATTTCAAAAGGAAAATTGAACAGGCAAATTACAACGAGAGCGAATGTTACGTCTGCGGTAATGTGAATCCTGAACAGATATTCAATATTGTTGAGACCAAAGTGTTTACCGAGAGTGGACAACCCACCGAAACACGCAGGATTTCCCCGGCAGACTGGAGTAACCTTTATAAAGAAGAAAAGAAGGAAGATAAAAGGGAACCAGGTAATTCAATACCAGAAATAAATTTCAAGACTCCAAACAGACTTAAACAGTTTATAGTTTTTATTAAACGTGATGTTCTCTCCAAAGTTGCTGACACGCAATACCTTATTATTACACTTTTGGAGGCGCCCATTCTGGCATTTTTTCTTGCATTCCTTATACGATATTTTGATGAAAGCATAAAAACCCCACACTACACTTTATATAACAACAGCAACCTTCCGATCTATATTTTCATGTCGGTGATTGTAGCTATTTTCATGGGGCTTACAGTCAGTGCTGAAGAGATAATAAAAGATAGAAAAATTTTAAAAAGGGAGGCTTTCCTTAATCTTAGCTGGAATAGTTATCTGATGTCGAAAGTGTTCGTTCAGTTTGCAATATCGGCAATTCAGGCATTCACATTTGTACTGGTTGGTAACGGGATTACTGAAATAAGAGGGATGATGTTTGAATACTGGCTCGTACTGTTTTCTTGCTGGGCAGGTGCAAATATGCTTGGACTGGTAATATCAGATAGCTTCAAGACTGTGGTAACTATTTATATATTAATTCCATTCCTTGTAATTCCTCAGATTATTTTAAGTGGTGTAATGGTCAAATTTGAGAAGCTGAATCCGAATATTTCCTCTCCGGTTTCTATTCCGGTATATGGTGAATTTATCACTGCCAGGTGGGGTTATGAAGCCCTTGCCGTTAAGCAGTTTATTAATAATAATTATGAAAGGCCTTTTTATCTTTATGAAAAGGAGATGAGTAATGCAGTCTTTAAGAAAGACTATTGGAATGTAGAGATAAAAGGCGCTCTTGATAATATTATAAATGACCTGGACAAAGGAGTAAAGGATAATGAATTCAGAGATAACCTGCTTCTTGTCTCAAATGAGATTAAGAAACAACTTGCACTGACACCAGAGATCAGATTTGTATATAGTGATCAACTCACTCCCGACAAGATTACTTATGAAGTAGCTACTGCCGGTATAAGTTATGTTGAAACAATCAGGAAACTTTATGTCAATCTTTATAATGATGCCAGCAACCGTAAAGAAGCTTTGAAATCGAGGTATGCAGGAGAAAATCTGCAAAAATTCCTGAAACTAAGGGATAACTATTTTAATAATTCTCTCGAGGAGTTCGTTAAGGACAAAAATGAAACGACAAAAACCATTGTTTATAAGGGTGAATTGATTCAGAAACTCGATCCAATATTCATGGATTCCAAATATAAATTTATCAGAGCACATTTTTATGCACCGGAGAAGCAGATTTTTGGGATGAAAGTTGATACTTATATGGTAAATGTTATCGTCCTCTGGGGTATGACATTTTTTCTTTACCTTGCACTGTATTTCAGGTTGCTCAAAAAACTACTCGATTCCGGGGAA
>Ga0209638_1000254_pt1 | contig 35869 bp, 38 predicted proteins | sample BarGraNGADG00211_FD_184490 | JGI IMG/M metagenome (GOLD analysis project Ga0209638, IMG submission 184490) | Arctic peat soil microbial communities from Barrow, Alaska - Barrow Graham LP Ref core NGADG0002-211 (SPAdes) (version 2) | ecosystem: Environmental > Terrestrial > Soil > Wetlands > Peat...
GGTCTCCTCGCCGTGGCGATCTGTTTCGACCACGACGGTGGAGCCGAGAACGACCTCCGTGCCTTCGGACGAGGCGATGAGAACGGCGGACTTGATCATCTGCTCGAGCTGCTGGACCCGCCCTTCCAGGAACGACTGCTCCTTGCGAGCGGCTTCGTAATCCGCGTTCTCACTGAGGTCGCCGAGCTCCCGGGCTGCCTTGATGCGCGCGATGACCTCCGGGCGCCGGCGCGTCTTCAGAACCTCGAGCTCGGACTGCAGGGCGGCGAGCCCTTCGGGTGTCAGGTGGGTCGGGATCACTGCAAATGAACCCTGGCCCGCGTTGCGCGCCGCCATCGAGGGCCGGAGCCCCGGCTGTCTCTTCGGAGCTTCGATGGCCGAAGGAGCCTGAGCCTGCTTGGCGAGGATGGCTTTGCGGGCCGCAGCGACAGAGGGTTTTCGTGCGGACGTAGTGGTCGAACGTGGCCGCCCGACGCGTGCCGGCTGCACTTCGGACCCGTCGGGCAGGAGCGTGATCTTCGTCGGCTTCGGCGTCTCGTGGGCCGGCTTTTCATCGTGAAGCTGCGACGTCAGGCCGTGTTCGGGACGGTGGCGCGAGGTAGCCGCCAGTACCGCGAACGGCAGCGCCCCGGCAGCCTTCACGAACTCGTCGAACAGCGAATCCTCGTACAGCTCAGGATCGGCCGTCGCCGACCACCAGATGCGGGCCTTGGGCAGGTCGCGCAACGTCTTGAGCCAGTAACCGGCGGACTGCGGACGTCGCTCGCCAAGCGGCGTCTTGAACATGCCGAGAAGCCTGGCGCTTACCGACTTCTGGCTGGAACCGATGTAGAGGATTACCTGGCTGGGCAGCCAGAACGAGGCCAGCCGGGACTGCAGCTCGGCCACCGTAGGGCGCTGGCCGTCGAGGCGGAGCTCAGGCGCGCGATCGAGCCATTCGCGGATGGCTGCCGGGTCGATCGAGACTTTGGGTTGGGGAGCGGGAAGTTCGACGACGAAAACGCCTGGGCCGCTGGCGGCGAGAGGGTGGCCCCACAGGACCGGTCCCTCTCTCGCCAGGCCGACGGTGCGCAGTAGATCGTGGCCGTTCAACGGAGTGGAGGAGGGGGAATTGGAGGTCGTCACCCGTGAACCCTGCCTTGCGTTAGGCCTGCTTGTCAAACGGTCGCCCAAAGCTGCCTGTTCGCCACGTCGTCTTTCCTGTCGAGGCGCGCCCTGAGGCTCCCCGACCGGGCGGCGTCAAGTGATTCCGGCAGTCAGCCAAAGGCCCCGGGCAGGATGCCGGGGCCTTTGGCTGACTGCACGAGAGGAGCAACTAGACCAGGGTCGGGTCTTCGGCCACCGGAATCCCGAGCAACAAGGGCAGGCCCTGACGGTTGGTGTAGATCGGGCGATACCGATCGGTGTTGTACATCGTGGCTATGTCGATCGAGCGCGGGCCCTGGTTCGGGTCCGGTAGCGGCGAGTGGCTGTATTTGCCGCCGCGGATCGCGACCATTCGGCCGCTCACGCCGTCGACGATCAGGTTCATCGCCACGTTTGCGAAGGTGATCCCCACGATCGAGTCGACTGCGTCGGGGTCGCCCGAGCGCAGGTCGTAGGTAAGCTCGCTGGCGAGCGTCTCCTGGCCCGAGCGCGCCTGGATCTCCGAGGCGAGCACTTCGGCGATGTTGGCTTTGTGCCGGTGACCGAACGAATCCGCCGGGCCGTACTCGGCCAGCTCGCCGCCCTGCCAGACGGCGCCTTCGGCGGCGATCGCGAAGGAGTACTTGCTGGGGTTGTTGCGTTTGTCCTCGACCAGGAGCTCGACCAGGTGGTCGAGGTCGAACTGGAACTCGGGGATCAGACAGCGGGCGGACGTCACGTAGGCCGTGTAGAGGGCGGTGAAGCCCGCGTCTCGGCCGAAGATGCGGAAGACGCCGATCCGCTCGTGCGAGCCGAGAGTCGTCCGCTGGCGATTGATCGCTTCCTTGGCTCGGGTGACCGCGGTCGAAAAGCCGATGCAGTACTCGGTGCCCTGGACGTCGTTGTCCATCGTTTTGGGCACGGCGACCAGCTTGACGCCGTTGTCGGCCAGGACCTGGCTGAAGCTCAGGGTGTCGTCGCCGCCGATCGGGATCAGGTAGTCGAGGCCGAGCTTTTCGATGTTCTCCAGGACCACGGGGGTGAAGTCGTAGACGCCGTCCTTGACTTCGAGCTGCTTGAGGCGGTCGGGCCCGATGTGCGCCGGCAGCTTGCCGGCCTTCATCTTGCGGGCATTCGTTCGGGAGGTATGCAGCCATGTGCCGCCGGTGCGATCGATCGAGCGGGTGTTGGTCCGATCGAGCGGGATGATGTAGTCGGTGTCGAGCCCGGGGCCCGGCTTCATGTGGGTCAGGCCTTCCCAGCCGCGACGGATGCCGTAGACCTCGTAGCCAAGCTCGGTTGCGCGATAGACGACGCTCTTGATCACGGAGTTGAGGCCGGGGACGTCGCCGCCGCCGGTGAGAATGCCGATGCGCGGAGTTCGACTCATCAGTGCCTTCCGTGGATGTTGGGCGGCCGGACAGAGCGGCCACGATAGATGACGCCATCATCTTAAGCGACGGGAGGCAACCGGCAGGGGTCCGAAGGGCCCAAAACAGTTGCCGCGCCGTCACTGCAGCGTGGGCCGAGGCGCCACTCGCCGGCGGGCCCGGCGTGGGCCGACCCGCCACTCGCGCCCGACCCGCCACTCGCGCCCGACCCGCCATTTATGCACCAGGCGACTGTTATCGAGCTACCGGATGATCGCGACGCCCTTTTCGGGGGGAGATGAATGCTCCGCCACGCTCAACCGCAAATGAACGCGGGCTCCCTGACGCCACTCGCTCCCGCCGGCATTGGTTACCAGTCACTCCGGGCATAGATGGGAACTTGCCCGGTCCCGGTCCCGGCCACGACCCCGGCCACGCGACGCCGGCTACGGCTCGAAGCGATACCTCAGGAAGAGGTCGTCGCCGGCACGACGCACCGACGCGAGGCCGGCCCATCGGCCGGGGGCGCCGAAGCTGACGCCCTCCACGAGGGAGAGGCGTTGTGCGGTGTCGTCCCGGCCGATGACCTGAGGGGCGAGGGTGAGAAAGAGCTCGTCGATCAAGCGGGCGCGGAGGAGTTCGCCGAGCAGGTGCGGCCCGCCCTCACACAGCGCCAGACGGGCGCCCGTGCCTCGGACGATGTCGAGCACTGCGTTGGCCGGGACCTGCCCGTCATCGCCGGCGATCTCCACCTTCATGTTTGCGGGAAGCGCCAGCCGTGCCAGTCTTGCCGCTCCGGCCCGCGTCGTTGCCACGATGACCGGGACGTCCGGAGCCGAGAGGCCCGGGTGAGCCGGGTCGATGTCTCCGCGTGCCGTCACCACGACGGTCGTGGGTTGCGGGGCGAGTGCCAGCCCGGAACGCAACGCGGCCAGTGCCGCCGCAAGTTCAGGCGCGACCCGTCGCGGCGTCCACTCGTGGTTGCGGCCGGCTCGCACCGTGCCGGCCCCGACGAGGACGACGTCGGCGAGGCCGCGCAGCAACGCCATCATGAACCGGTCCGATTCCGAGAATCCGGAGATTTCGCCGCCTCCAGCGCTCGGCTCCGACGGCCCCAGAGCGACGATACCATCGAGGCTCGAAACGAAGTTGGCGACGATTGTCGGACGGTCTGGCCGAAGCTCGACCGACAGCTCGCCCGCGAATCTGACGGCGAGATCCGGAGGCAGCACGCCGCCGCGCGATTCCGAGGCGCCAGCCGAGCCACGGCCGGCGGCAAGCCATAGCGGTTCGAGAGGCAATCCGTCGCTTCTGCCGGCCATGCTCTCCCCTCTGAAAGCTATTCTCTCTGAAAGCTACTCTCGAATGCCCCGCTGCAGTCCAGCCAGATCGTAGAACTCGGCGCGCAGCGACGGGTCCTTCTCGTACGCGCCGCGGAAGGCGATGGTCCGCGTGATCGGCTGTACTTCGCGCACGCCCCGAATCTGCGTGCAGAGATGATGCGCTTCCATGTAGACCGCCACGCCGTGGGGCTGCGTCAGCTCCGCCAGGGCGTCGGCGATCTGGTGAGTCATCCCTTCCTGCACTCCGAATCGGCGGGTCGCGATCCGAACGAGGCGAGTCAGCTTGCTGATGCCGATGAGGTTCTCGTGGGCGATGTACCCGACGAACGCTCGCCCGATGAAAGGCAGGGCGTGGTGTTCGCACAGGGCGCTGAACGGAATCGGGCCTTCGACGACCTGCGATAGCTCGCAACTCGCGCCGCCGTGGCACTCCGTCGGGAATACCGTTACGAGCTTTGGATCGCCGCCGTAGCCTTCGGTGGCGTCGAACAAAGCGCGCAACAGGCGGCGTGGCGTATCGTGCGTCCCCGGCGTCTCGAGATCCAGGCCGAGCGCGGTCAGGATCTCTGCCAGGTTGGCTTCGTGGCGGGCCCAGTCCTCCGGCGAGATGGCCGCTCTGCGCTGTCGTGCGGTCTCGTCGTCCAGTCCGCCGAGCAGCCCGGCAGCCGCGCGCTGAGCCACTCCGTCGAGATCGTCGTCGGGGTCGCCTCCAAGCGACGGGGAATACTGGTGTGGGTAATGGGCGATGCGCGTTCCGCGGTCGAGCTTGAGCTGGGCAGCTGCGAGCTCGTTTGGGCCGACGGCCTCGTGTCCGGTCATTGCGACTTCCCTTTCTCCAGGGCCACTATGAGGGCCGCCGACCCCGCTCCACTGCGCCGGCCTGCGCCGTCGCGACGGCAGGAACGGTGCGCCTGCGCGGACCTGCCGCTTGTTACATCAGTCGCAGCTCCGGGGCCTCGTCTTCGGCGATGCTGCGGGCGCAGGTCGGGCAATACCAGCGCGCCTCCAGGGGCGTTCCGCAGGCCTGGTGACGGAGCGCGTCCGACGTCCCCGGGCGCGACCCCCAGTCGGCGAGCAGTCGAAGGGCACCGGCAAGCTCCCGTCCTTCCGCCGTCAGCTCGTAGCTCAACCTGAGCGGCCGCCTGGAGTACGGGCTGGCGACCAGGACGCGCTCGCGTTCGAGACGCTTGAGCCTGTCGGACAGGATGTTGGGCGCGATACCGGGAAGCGCGGTCTGCAGGTCGTTGAACCTCCTCGGCCCTTCGAGCAGCGCCTCGACCACAAGCAGGCTCCAGCGATCCCCGACGCGATCGAGGGCCGCCTGGAGCGGAGAGGGCCGCGGCTCTTCTGGCATGGCTCAATCGTAGCGCGTTACCTATTGCGCGTTGCCGTTCGGCGTTGTAACTTGCAACTCGCTAGTTACTACACCGACGGTCGGACGCAGACGCGAGCCGGCCCCGCATGAAATGGCCGCCGTGCTTTGTCGGGCGGCCCCAGGAGCGATCGAATGAGCGCGTTGGATGAATTGCAGCAGGCGGTGGCCCGAATCGGTGAGGCGGCAGCACCCGGAGTCGTCGGGATCGGCGGACTCTGGCGCCGCGGGTCGGGCGTGATAGTGGGCCCGAACCGCGTTCTCACGAACGCCCACAACGTTCACGGGGACGAAGCCACGTGCGTCTTCGCCGATGGCCGGCAGGCTCGCGGACGATTGCTCGGCGTGGACATGGACGGCGACCTGGCGATCCTCGAGGTCGACACGGGCGCTGCGGCTCCGTTGGCCTGGGCGCCCGCGGCCGATCCAGCGGTCGGCACTGTCGTCTTTGCCGTGGCCAGCGCCTCGAGCGGCGGCGTGCGCACGACCTTCGGGCTCGTCTCGGGCAGGGAGCGCTCGTTCCGTGGGCCCGGCGGTCGGCTGATCGGCGGGAGCATCGAGCACACGGCACCGCTGGCCTCAGGGTCGTCCGGCAGCCCGATCCTCGACGCGGAGGGACGGCTGCTCGGCCTGAACACTCAGCGTCTCGGCGAGGGCTTCTACCTCGCGCTCCCCGCGGACGCAAGCTTGCGAGCCCGAATCGACGCCCTGGGGCGGGGCGAATCCACCGTTCGGCCGAGGCTCGGCATCGCGGTGGCTCCGAGCCACGTGGCCCGACACCTGCGACGGGCCGTCGGCCTTCCGGATCGCGACGGCGTGCTCGTTCGCGGCGTAGAGGAGGGCAGTCCGGCCGAGGAAGCGGGGATCCGCGAAGGCGACCTGATCGTCTCGGCGGCCGGAGCGCCGATTTCCGACCCGGACGAGTTCCACGAGGCGCTCGAAAAGGCCGGCACGGGCAAGCTTTCCGTCGGCCTGGTTCGTGGCGTTGAAGAGTTGACGGTCGACGTCACCCTGGGCGGCGGGTCGGCCGCGAAGCCGAACTGACGGGCCGGGCCCTGGGGCGACGCCTGGCCCAGGTTAGCCGTAGGAGGCCGGCCGAGCGGTCCTAGTGGGCGTAGCTCGCGGATTCGGACCGCACAAGGTCGACCAGATTCCCGAGGGCGATGTTGACGTCGACCGCATGAAGTCCCCACCGCGGGCCCGACACGGCCCTCACAGTGGGCCGAGGATCGGCCGAGCCTTTCGTGCGGTCGATCTGGAGCCAGGTCGCTCCCTCGGCGGTGACGCAATGGGCAGAGTATTCGCCGGGAGTCGCAACGAACGGCGTCGAAACCGGCACTGACGGAGCCGACCCACCGAGAAGCGTCGATAGTCCCTGTGTCGGTAAGTACGGCGCGAGAGCTGCCGTCCCACCGCCGGGAGCGGCCGGGTTCACGCACAAGACCTGCCTCGGCTCCGAGGCGGCCGACCCGATCGCCCCAAATGGGTTGAGCCCGGTCCCGACACGCCCGAAATACGCGTCGGCCGGGGGCACGCCATCGAAGCTGGAGTAGGCCACGACGCAGCCGGTCTGGCTGGCGGATCCGCAGGCCGGGATGTTCTGGAAATCGCCGCCCACCGTCGCTCCGACCGGCACGGTCACGTTGCCGCCGAGGAGAAGCGCCGAGACGAGAAGTTTCCGCGTCGCGGGATCGGGATCGATCTCGTACTTGAGGAGAGCGATCAGCATCGACGCGCCCTGTGAGTGGCCGATGAAGACGATGCCGCGGCCGTCGTTGTAGTGGGCCAGGTAGTCGCGGAAGGCCGAGTTGACGCCCAGATACGCGGTCAGTGCGCCGGCTACGGTGATGCCACCTGGCTTTGCGGTTTCGGTCAAGGTCAACTGGGGGTACATCGGCGCGAAGACGCGGCACACCTGAGAGAAGCGAGCCGCTTGGGCGGTAGCGACGGCGCGCTCTTCGGGATCGATCGTCAGATCGCTGTTGGTCCCAGCCTGGCGGCTGACCGTCGGATACACGTAGAAGCAGTCGATCGGCGGATCTTTGGCGGGCGCGGCGGGTTCGACGTGGGTCGAGCCGTCTGCTTCGACGACGGTCGTGTCGAGGTCGCCCACGCAAGGATCGCTCGCAATCCCTGGCCGGCAAAGCCACACCGTATCCGAAGCGGTGCTCGGGCCGGCGGTGGTGGTCGGGACGGATGCGCTCGGAGAGGCGGTCTCGAGTGAGGTCGGCGTCGGCGTGCCGCATGCGGCAGTCGCCAGCGCTAACGCCAAAACGAGAAGCCGAGGGGTCGCCTTGTGCATGTCTCGCATAGTCGCGCCAATCGACGTTTCGTGTCGGGTATGTGATTGCGACGCTCCTCGTGCCTACTCTGGCCCACCTCGCGACCCCGTCCAGACGGGCAGCGGACTCACGCGAAACCTCGGCGTAGACTCGGCTCATGAACTGGTTCGTCGATTCCCACAAGCTCCGTATGCCTTCCCCCAACGAGATCCTGCCCGGCCGGACGGAGGCTTTGCCCGTCCCCGAGCGCCACGCCGTAAACGGCGCCGCCCTGCGTCCGCCGTATCCCGCCGGAACCGAGATCGCCGAGTTCGCGATGGGCTGCTTCTGGGGCGCCGAGAAGCTCTTCTGGCAGACGCCCGGCGTCGTTTCGACCGCGGTCGGCTACGAAGGCGGCTCGACCCCCAACCCGACCTACGCAGAGGTCTGCACCGGCAAGACCGGCCATGCCGAAGTCGTTCGCGTCGTCTTCGATCCGAAGCTGATCTCGTACGCCGAGCTGCTCAAGATCTTCTGGGAGGAGCACGACCCGACGCAGGGCATGCGCCAGGGCAACGACCGGGGTACGCAGTATCGCTCGGCGATCCTGACGCATGGCGATGCTCAGCAGCGCGAAGCGAAGGCGTCGCGGGACGTGTTCCAGGCCGGCTTGAAGGCTGCAGGCCGCGGTACGGTCACGACCGAGATCCAGCCCGCGCCCGAGTTCTACTTCGCCGAGGCTTACCACCAGCAGTATTTGCACAAGGTTCCGAACGGTTACTGCCCGAACCATGCCACCGGGGTGACCCTACCAGCCGACTTCTTCAAGTCCGAGGCGGGGGCGCAAAGAGCAGCCGAGGCGGCCGCGGCGATCCAGCAGGCCCGCTGACCCAGGCTATGCTGCTCGAGACGGCGGCGCGTTGGGAGTCGAGGCGGGGGTTCGCTATCCGAGCCTCGTCGCGGACGTCTCGAAGACTCTGAGCCAGCTGTCGCGCGTGGCCAGATCGGAGAAGCTGAGCGTCAACCGCGTCTCTTCGAAGTCGAGGCGCACGGCAGGCCGGGGGCCGTCCCACGGGAACACGCTCCCAGTGCGGACCGTCACGACGAAACCCGGATCGAAGCGGATCGTAGGGACGAGATCGCAGTCGATGACGATCTCTCCGGCGGCCGAATTATCGGCGTAATCGGCAAGCTTGATTGAGCCTCGGCTCTCGCGAATCCTTACCGTGCGGTTGAGGAAGCCGTCCGTGATCCCACTCACTCGAACGTCGGCGTCGTGCTCGGGGTAAGCCGCTCCGGCGGCCGGCCGCCCCGGCCCAGACTCGATGAAGACCAGATAGCCGGCCAGAGTGCCTGCGAGGATCCACGTGGCCAGGAGCAGCAGACCCAGGCCGATCGCGACGTTAGCCGGCGCGGCCGAGAAGGGGTTGTAGACGCCGACCAGGAAGCCGACCCCAATGAAGCTGAGCACCGTCACCGCTGCCAACGCGACCATCGGTCGTCTGCCTGCGGGAAGGGCGTGGGTGCGGTAGGCGTGATACCCGCCCGCGGAGACCAGGCGCGCCGCAAATGTCCTGACCGAACCCAAGTTGGACGTGCCCACAGTTCCGACCCCTATCAGCTTGCCGTGCCTTGGGCTCCGAATCGAAGCATGGGCGCCGCCGCTTTCGCAGTCAAGAATCGGCAAGCCCGAGCGAAGCTCTCCGATCGTCCACAGCGAAATTCCCTATCTGCCGCAGGCGCCAGTCTGCTACTCCGCGGACGGTAGGACCGCGTCCTGGGCGGGACCGACCCAGATCCCCTGGACGTTCGTGAACTCGCGTATCCCGAAAGCGCCGAGCTCCCGGCCGTAGCCGCTGCGCTTCACCCCGCCGAAGGGCAGGCGCGGGTCCGACGCCACCATCCCGTTCACGAACACGGCGCCCGACTCGATAGTCCGTGCAATCGCCTCGCCGCGGGCCACGTCGGACGTCCAGATGGCTGCGCCCAAGCCGTACTCCGACCCGTTGGCCACTGCAAGCGCCTCGTCCGCGTCGGCGACCCTTCGAACGGCGGCCACCGGTCCGAAAGTCTCCTCGGCCAGCACCGGCATGCCGTCGCGGACCCCCACCAGCACGGTCGGCTCGTAGAAGAAGCCGCGGCCCTTCCGCGGGCCCCCGCCGACGAGGACTCGCGCACCCTGGCGCACCGACTCGTCTACCTGCCTCTGGAGCGCCTCGCGCAGATCCGCCCGCGCCAGTGGGCCGATCTGCGTGGACGGATCGAGCGGATCGCCTACCCGCAGCGCCGCTACCGCCTGCGCGAAGAGAGCCTCGAACTGGTCCGCGACGCTCTCCGCCACCAGAAACCGCTTGGCGGCGATGCACGACTGGCCCGTGTTCTGGTTTCGCGCCCTTGCCGCGGTGAGGGCGGTAGCCGCAACGTCGGCGTCTGCGAGGACGATGAACGGATCCGATCCGCCGAGCTCCAGCACCAGCTTCTTGAGCGCACCTCCGGCGACGGCGGCGACCCGCGCGCCAACTTCGGAGCTGCCGGTGAGGGTCACGGCACGAACCCGCGGGTCGCGAATGAGCGGCTCGACCGCCGCGCCGGGCAAGAGCAACGACCGGAAGAGACCGCGTGGAAATCCCGCGGCCTCGAACGCAGCCTGAACCGCGAGCGCGCACTGCGGGATGTTCGAGGCGTGCTTGAGGATCGCGCCGTTGCCGGCCATGAGCGCCGGCGCGGCGAACCTCATGACCTGCCAGAAGGGGTAATTCCAGGGCATGATCGCGAGTACCACGCCGAGGGGCTCGTACGCCACGTAGCTCCGAGCGGCGTTCGTTTCGATGACCTCGTCGGCCAGGAATCGCCCGGCGTTCGCCGCGTAGTACCGGCACGCCCAGGCGCACTTCTCGATCTCTCCCCTAGATTCGGTGATGGGCTTGCCCATCTCGAGAGTGATGAGGCGCGCGTAGTAATCGCGCCGCTCGATCAAGTGCTCGGCAAGCCGCGTCATCGCGGTGGCGCGCTCGTCGAACGAGACTCGCGCCCAGGCACGCTGGGCCGCTTGCGCATCGGCAATCGCGGTCTCGACCTCGGCGGGAGTGCTTTCGTCGAAGCGCGCCAGCACCTCCTCGGTGGCGGGGTTGATCGAGAGGATCATTCGGCCAGCCAAGCCTCCATCCGCATCTCCTTCGCATCTGCCAGCGGCCCGTAGATGCCACCCATCCTGATCCCCTGGAACGCAGCGGTCACCCTCGCCGTGGGAAATCGACTCCGGACCCGATTTGAGGCGAACGTTGCGAGCGCGCCGGCAGCGTGTCAACGGTTCCGTCGATAGGTCCCACAGCGCAGTTCCCGAGGGCCATCGAGGGCGACGCGAAGCGGGTGGGGCCGGTCGACCCGGAGGATCAGCTCAACCAGTTTCTCCAGGCAACTCGATCGCCCGGAGGCCATGACCGGATCCTCGACGGCGGCCCGACGCGCCCTAGCTGGCGAGCTTGATCTCGGCCAGTCGCAGGGCGATCGCGACTTCAGCGCGGGTTCGCACGGCCAGCCGGACCGGCCAGCCTTCCATCACCTTCGTCGTCGCGGCCAGTTCCTCGCGGATCGGGGCCGGCAGGTCGGCGGCCAGGGCCGCATCGCGCGCGGCATCCGGAAGCGCCAGACCGATGCGGAAGTGGCCGGCGTCGGGCGTCATGTACAGGATTCCCTTGTTGCCGCGCTCGAGCCGACACGACCAGCCGTATTTGCGGCCGCCGTAGACCCAACGCTCGGTCACCGCGGGGCAGGCGGCTCGGATTTCCTCCTGAAGCTCCGACCAAAGAGCGCCGGCGGGTCCGAGCAGATCGAGGAAATCAGCGGAGCTTGGTGGCGGCGGCCCATTCCTCGTGTCGCCCGTCATCGAGTCCGACCTCCGAGTGAAGACGGCCGAACCGCTGCGCGGCCCTCAGTTCCCGAGTCTACAAGATGGCCATCGCCCGATTTCGGCAGTGACGCCCTTGATCAAACTGCGATTCATGCCTGGGGTGACTACTATCCACGTCCAGCTCGCCGAGCCGACCGACCTGGGGCTTAGCGCCACCGTGGCGGGCCACGGCCGAGCACGAGCGACCACTCCGTCGCTCGGGCGAAGGAGCTCTTCGGCGCGAACGTCGTGGAGCGGATGGCTGCCGTCTGGGCCGACCAGCCGCGGGCCGTTCAGCGCGTCGAGTGGGGAAGGGACGGATCCGCCGTGGCCGCCGAACGATCCAAAACCGACATTGAACGGCATCTGCAGACCTCCAGGGTGACGGGATGAGCCTCGGCGTCCGCTCGAACGGATTCAGACTACATCCCGCCCCGAGGGTCTACCTGAGCGTTCGATCCGCGTACGCCTCGAGGCGCTGCAGGGCCTCGGGCATGTTGGTACGCCCGAAGCCGATCCGGAAGCGGTTCGCGGTGTCGTCGAATACGGTCCCCGGGAGCAGCAGGACGCCTGTTTCGCGCACCAGATCCTCGGCAAAGCGCTCTATTGGCACGTCCGCGACCAGTCGGGGAAAGCCGATGCTCCCGCCGCGCGGTCGCACCCACTCGAACACGCCCGGCCAGCGGCCGAAGAACGCGTCGAGCAGCGGCAGGTTGCCGAGGACGATGCCGCGGTTCCGGGCCAGCACCCGGTCCCGAGCACGCAGCGCGATCAGCGCCAGCACCTCCGACGGCGCCGAGCTGCAGATCGTCGTGTAGTCCTTGAACGCGGCCAGTCGAGCCAGCAGCTCGCGATCGCGCGTCGCGATCCAGCCGATGCGCAGGCCGGCGAGACCGAACGACTTGGACATGACGCCTATGCTGACGCCGTTGTCGAGGATGTCGGCGCCGGCAGGCAGGCGGTCGGCCGGGTCGAACTCGAGGAAGCGGTAGACCTCGTCGACGACCAGCCGGGCGCCCGACTCGGCCGCCAGCTCGACCAATCGATCGAAGGTGGCCCTGTCGCTCAGCGAGCCGGTCGGGTTGTGAGGCTCATTGACGAGAATGAGCCGCGTGTTGGGCCGGAGAGCGGCGCGCACTTCCGCGGTGTCGAGGCGCCAGCCGGCGTCCGGTCGAAGCTCGACGCGGCTGACCTCCGCGCCGGAAGCTCGGGCGACTTCCGCCAGCGATTCGTATGCGGGCCGCACCACGACGGCATGGTCGCCGCTCCCGAGCAGAACGTTGTGCAGCGCGAAGACGGCCTCTTCGGCGCCGGCGAAGACGAGCACGTCGTCGGCCTGTACGTGCTCGTACAGCCGCGCTATCTCGGCCCGGAGCGCGGGGTCTCCGGCCGATTCGGTGTAGCCAAGGCGGAGGTCGTCCCAGCGCCGCCGATCGGCCTCGTCGGCGAGATCGAGCAGGTCGCGCAGCGGCCATCCTTCCACGTCCGAGGCGCACAGGAGCAACTCCGCCGCGAACTCCCAGCGGGCGAAGAAACGTTCCAGGGCGAATTCGTGCAGCCGCATTACTCGGCAACGGTACCTTGTCCAGTCGACTGGGGCAGCCGATAACTCAACGGCAGGCCAGGCCGCGAGCTACGGCCTCCTGCCGATTGTTGGCGCCCGAGTCCGGGAGTGGAGATGATGGAGCCGATCACCGGATCCTGCCGCACCAGACCCAGATGGGCTCTGGCAGCCACGGCCCTGTGAACCTGCCGGCGGCCGCCTGGTTGGGCGCGCGGAGTCAGCGGCAGGCCGGCATCGCCCTATTCCGGCCTGCCGGAGTATCTCGCGCGCTCCTGCTGGCCGCCGTCGTCGTCACTGCCGTGAGCGCGCTCCTCGAGGTTGCCAATCCGGGCAACTACTGGGTGCTGTTCGAGGATGTTTCAGCAGCCGTGGCGCCCGGAGCGGGCGCGATCGCGGTGGCGATCGCGGCGTCCAGAAGCGTGCCGGAGCACCGGTCCTTCAAGTGGTTGCTCGCTTTGGCGTTGGGCCTCACGGCGTTCGGTCAGCTCGTCTCAGACGTTCCCGACGTGTTCCCAGGCATGGCTGGTCCCTGGCTCCGGGTCGTCTCCGAAGCCTGCAACGTAACCGGGGCCAGCGTCAGCATCGTGCATCGTGGCTCTGTGGCGAACCTTGTACGGACGCCTCGAAGGAGAGGCCCGACGGCAGGCGCTCCTCGACGGTCTCATCATCATGGCGGCCACGATGACCTTCATCGGTGCCGTTTGGCTGCTGGGCGGCATGGTGCCGGGATCGCAGGCCGACGCCGTCTTCGCGGGCACGACGCTCGGCCTTCTGGTGCCGCTCGCCTCCGCCGTCTTCGTGTCCACCGCGGCCGCAGCCGCCGGGTGCGCGCTGGCGCTCCGGGTCGAGTCCGGCCGCCGGGGCGTGTGGGCGGTCGTCGCTGGGGTGGTGCTCATCGACGTGGCCTGGAATGGCTGGTTCGGACGCATCCTCTCCGGCGCCCCCGACGGCATCGAGCCGATGGATTTCATCTTCCCTGCGGGGGCGTTGATGGCCGCTTACGGCGGCCTGACCTGGACTCTCCGACCCGGTGGCGGTCGGCGTTACGAGGGCAGCGCCCGGGCCATCTCCGACTGGCTTCCGATTGCCGCCATAGTCGGTTGCGTCTTCCTCGACGTCATGCCACGCTGGCGCCCGCTCGACGTGGATCCCATCGCCATCGGGACGTGCCTGGTCGTGCTGCTGGCCGTAATCCGCCAGCGGTTGCTCCAGGGCTCGGCGCGCATCGCCTCTGAGCGGCTGACGTCGGAGATGCAAGAGCGCGCCGCGACGACGGTATCGATGGCGCTGCTCGAATCGGCGACCACGGTCGAGGGCACCGCGGAGCGGATATGCGCCGAGGCGCTCCGGATCGAAGGCATCGACACCGTCGCCGTCTTCGGCTTCACCCAGGACGCGGTAGTTCCGCTGGCCCAGGCGGGTCCCGAGACGCGCCCCGTGGCCGTGGGCGAGCCGATACCGGTCGAAAGCGCGCGAGAGCTCCGAGAGCACGCCGACTTCGGCCTCTGGATCGAATCCTGGGCAGACCGGACGCCCCGAGACGACTTCGATCGGGCCATCGCCGCCTCTGGCTTGCGGGCGGAAGCTCTGGCTCCGCTCGTCTGGAACGATCGAACGATCGGGCTGCTTTCCATGGGTGCGATTTCGCCGGCCCATGCCCGCAACCTGGGGGACCGGCTGGCTACGTTGACGGAGTTCACAGTCATGTCCGCGGCGGTGCTCGGGCCGATGCTGTCGCGGCGCTGGGAGAGAGAACGGCTGCAGCATGACGTCGACGCGACCATCTCCGGGCAGGCTTTCTATCCCGTGTTCCAACCGGTCGTCGACCTTGCTGCCGGCAAGTCCGTCGGATACGAGGCCCTGACCAGGTTCGAGGACGGCACGCGGCCGGACCTGGCCTTCCTGGCGGCCGACAAGGTAAGCATGATGGTCAAGCTCGAGACCGCGACTCTCCGCGAGCAGGTCAGGCAGGCACGCCGTCTTCCCAAGGGCGCCTGGCTCAGGTTGAACATCTCCCCGGCACTGGCGATGGCGCTGATCCCGCTGCTCGACGTGCTCGCCGAGGCCGACAGGGACGTCGTGCTCGAGATAACCGAGCACGCGGAGATTGGGGATTACCCGCGACTGATGGCGGCGCTCGGCCAGGTGCGCCACCGCGCTCGACTGGCGGTGGACGACGCCGGAGCGGGGTACGCCGGGTTGCGCCACATCCTCGAGTTGCGGCCTCATTTCGTGAAGCTGGACATCTCGCTGGTGCGCAATGTCGACAACGACCCGGCCCGGCAGGCCATGGTCATCGGCATGGCCCACTTTGCGGCGAACGTTGGCTGCGATCTCATCGCAGAAGGGATCGAGACGGCCAACGAGCTCACGACACTCAAGCTCCTTGGCGTGGCGTTCGGGCAGGGCTATCTGTTGGGCAAACCCGCAGCGGTCGACGCGGCGAGAGTTAAGACCGCGACGGTCGCGCGTGCCGCCGGCAAGTCGGGCCGGACCCGGCGTTCCTCGGCATCCGCGGCGTCCGTGGCATCTGCGGCAGCGGCGGCGGCTGCCTTCGGGACCGCGGCTTCCGCCGTCGGGACCGCGGCTTCCCTCGGAGCAGTGCCGCCACGACGACGGCGCACAGCTGCGGCGGCCAGAAACTGAGCTCCTTACCTCGATCGGCCCTCCAGCCCCGGGCTCGTGGCGTAGCCGAGGATCAGGCCTGGCCGGCTGGGATCTCGGGTGCCAGCTCGAGGTAGTTGCTTGCGCCAAAGCCGATCGCTTCGTAGAGCGGTCGACCCTCCCGACTGGCTCTCAGCCAGATCCTTCCGATACCCCTGGCGCGTGCTTCTTCGATGACCCGTGCCATGAGTGCCCGCGCGATCCCGCGGCGTCGGAACTCGAGCTTCGTGTAGACGTTGAGGACGTAGGCCTCCACGCCCTGGAGGTTGCGAGGACCAGGTGGGTGCGGAAACCACATGATGGCGGCCGTTCCAGCCGGGCGACCGCCGATCTCCGCCAGCCAGGCGGCGAAGTCTCGATCGAAGTGTTCTGCCAGCCAACGCCCATTGGCCTGTCGGACCGCGTCGGGATCCCACGGGCGTTGGGCCTGCCCGGCCGCAGCGATGTCCTCGATCATGCCCATTCGGAATTCGAGCAGGGTAGGCAGGTCGGATCGGGCGGCCGCGCGGATAAGGAAGACGTCGGCAGCCGAAGGCGGTGAGCTCATGCCGCGAATGATGAAACGTGGGGGGCGCCGCCGCACGGCAACGGCGCCCCATCGAAACTCAGGTCAGGGCGTGACCGTGAGCGTACCCTCGGAGACGGTCTTGCCTGCAACCGTGAGCGTGAACTTCCAGGTGCCGGCGCTCCAACCAGGCACGTCGGTGCTCAGATCACTGGTGCCTGTTGTGCAGTCCGCGCCGCTGGTGTCGGATGTCGGTATGGCGAATGAGCCGAGCTCGACCCCGTCTTTGGAGATGGCCATGGTCACTACGTCGGATCCCTGAGTATCCGTGTATATGTACGTGGCGTAGACGTGCGTGGACGCGCCAACGGTCGTGACCTGATGGGAAACGCTGCAGCCTTTCGGGTCGGCGGCTGGAGCGTCGGTCGAAAAGACCACCTTCCCCCGGTCCGCCAGGCCTTGAATCTTGGCGAAGGCGAATAGCCCGCCGATCACGACGATCGCAACGATCACGAATGCGCCGATCAGCTTGCGTCGTCCGCCGGACTTCTGCGGCGTCTGCGGCCAGGGCTGCCCGGGCACGTAGTAGGGCTGCGACGCTGCCGGTTGGCCTGGGGTCCCCCACGGCGCCGGTTGATCGGCCGGGGCCCAAGGCGGCGTCGGCTGGCCCGGTTGCGGCGGGGGACCGGGCGCCCACGGAGCCGTCGGCTCCACGGGAGCGCCCCACGGCGGCGTCGGCTGGGCCGGCGGGGCCCATGGGGACACGGGCTGGCCCGGCTGAGGCTGGCCCGGCTGGGGATCGGCCCCCCAAGGCGGCGTCGGCTGGCCCGGCTGCGGCGCTCCCGACTGGGGATCGGCCCCCCAAGGCGGCGTCGGCTGGCCCGGCTGCGGCGCTTCCGACTGGGGATCGGCCCCCCAAGGCGGCGTCGGCTGGCCCGGCTGCTGGTTGGTGGGATCCATCAGGGCCTCCAGATGTGAAGACGTGGCCAATCGGGAGCGAGTCGGAGCATAGCCGTTGCGGAGCTTCATGTTTGGCGAGTGCAACGGACCCGCGCCTCTCGGAGCGCATGATGCGAGACGCCGTCGGCCTTTCAGCGGCCGTCCGTCCGTGCACGTGCTACGGTCCAAAGGACGATGCCCCTTCCACGGAACGGCGTCCCTGGTACGGAACGCGTCTGCAGTCAGGTATTCGAGTGATGCGACCTTTCTTCGGCTTTCACATGCCTAACTACACGTTCGAAGGCGTGCCCGACTCGGGCATCTTCGACCACGTGGTCGAGCTGGCCACGCCGGCCGAGGCTGCCGGCTTCGACCTCATCACGGTGATGGATCACTTCTACCAGATAGGCGCCATCGGGCTCGAAGATGAGCCGATGCTCGAGGCCTACACGACCCTCGGCGCCCTGGCAGCCCGTACCGACCGCGTCCTGCTCGGGACGATGGTCAGCGGCGTCACTTACCGAAACCCCGCGATGCTGGCCGAGACCGTTACGACCCTGGACGTCATCTCCAAGGGCCGCGCGATCCTGGGCATCGGGGCCGCCTGGAACGAGTCCGAGCATCGAGGATTGGGCTTCGACTACCCGCCGATCGGCGAGCGAGAGGATCGCCTCGAGGAAGCTCTGGCGATCTGCAAGGCCATGTTCACTGAAGAGCGCCCGAGCTTCCAGGGCGCCCACTACCGGATCGAGCAAGCGCTCAACCGGCCGAGGCCGATCCAGCCAGGCGGCCCCAAGATCATGGTCGGGGGCGGCGGCGAGAAGCGGACGCTCAAGCTCGCGGCTCGCTACGCGGATATCACGAACTGGTTCGGCACGTTCGAGGAAGCCACGCACAAGCTCGACGTCCTCGCCCGCCATTGCGAGGCCGTCGGCCGCGACCCGGCCACGATCGTCAAGACCGTCGCTTCGCCGATCCTCCCGGTCGTGAGCGAGGCGGACAAGGCTCGGGTTCTGCAGTACATCCCTGAGGCGCGCCGGGCGATGGTCCAGCCCGTCCTCATCGAGGAAGGAGCCGAAATCCTGCGCCGTTACCTGGATGCCGGGTTCAACGGCTTCGTCTTCCGAAACGCCCAGGTGCGCACCCCCGAGGCGATCGGCCAGGTGGGCGAGCTGATCCACATGCTGCGCGGCCAGGAGGTGGCGGTATGAGCGTCGACATCGACAAGACGGAGCTTCGCAAACGCCTGACGCCGCTCCAGTTCTCGGTGACGCAGGAAGCCGCGACGGAGCGCCCGTTCACCGGCGCTTATTGGGACGACCACGAGGACGGCAGCTACCGCTGCGTGGTCTGCGGCGAGGTGCTGTTCGAGTCGAAGACGAAGTTCGACAGCCATAGCGGCTGGCCGAGCTTCTCGGACGTTCTCGACCAGGCGAAGGTCGTCAAGAAGCGGGACTCCAGCTTCGGGACGCATCGGACCGAAGTGAACTGCGCCAATTGCGGCGCCCACCTGGGCCACCTGTTCGACGACGGCCCGGGGCCCACCGGCCTGCGGTATTGCATCAATTCGGCCTCGCTCGACTTCCAGAAGCGGGCAGGGGAGTAGATCCTCAGGCGAGGACGCGCGAGGAAGTTCAGCCCTCTCTACCGCGCGGTGGCGGCGATTTGCGCCTTGTTCAATGCGAGCTTCGGCGGCACCGAGATCGTTGTCGGCCTGGTCGTGCTCGTCGCGCTTGCTGGCGTGACCATTACGCTGGGCGCCTGCTCTTTCGCGCGTTCGGCGGCGTAAGCTCTTGGCGAACCCGCACCGAGGGGAGCTATGGGGATCGAAATCCGAGTCTGTCCTCCGGACCGCTTCCGGGAGCTGCTCAAGCTGGCGGGCGTCGCCTTCAGCGAGGACGTGCCCGAAGACTTGATGGACCGCGTCGAGCGGGTCGCCGAGAAGGAGCGCTTCTTCACGGCTCTCGAGGGCGATCGGATGGTGGCCACGTCCGGCGTCTTCACGATGCTCATGAGCGTTCCCGGCGGGGAACTGCCCGCGGGTGGTTTGACATGGGTATCGGTGCTGCCCTCTCACCGCCGCCGCGGGCTGATGCGCGGCATGATGCGACTGATGACCGACGACTGTCACGGACGCGGCGAGCCGATCGCGATCCTGTGGGCCGCCGAAGGTGCGATCTACCAGCGCTTCGGGTTCGGGCTGGCCACGTTCAGCCTCAATCTCGATGCCGAGACACGGTCGGTCGGCTTCGCTCGCGAGTGGGAAGCGGAAGGAGCCTGTCGCCTCATCCCGGCTGGCGAGGGGCTCGACCTCGTAGCCCCCGTCTACGAAGCCGCTCGGGTTCAGCGAGCGGGTTTCCTGGCGCGGACACCCGATTGGTGGGTCGGGATTCTCCCGCGGCCGGAGAAGGACCCGGCGGGTGGCGAACCGAAGCGTCTCGTGGTCTACGAGACCGCGGACGGACCCGAGGCATATGCGGTATACAAGGCAAAAGGCGACTGGAACGTGCGCGGTCCGGCCGGCCTGGTGACCGTGGAGGAGGCGATTGGAGCCACGCCGCGCGGAACGCGGGAAATCTGGCGCTTCCTGCTGAACGTCGATCTGATGCGGACGCTCAAGGCATCGCGACTGCCGGCGGACCACGCCCTCTTCCACCTGGCCGACGAACCCAGGCGCCTCGGGACGAGCGTCGGCGACGGGTTGTGGCTGCGCATCGTGGATGTTGCCGTTGCGCTGGAGGGACGGACCTACGGGATGGACGGCGCGGCCGCTGGGCAACTGACGTTCGACTTGCGCGACGAATACTGCCCCTGGAATGCCGGCCGCTGGACGCTCGACGTCGAGCATGGGCGGGCGCGCGTGGTGCGCTCGGATGGACCGGCCGACCTCGCGCTCGACGCGGGCGACCTGGGCGCGCTGTTTCTGGGTGGCGTCGGGGCGACCGTGCTGGCCCTGACAGGGCGAGTCGTGGAGTTGCGCGGGGGAAGCCTCGCCAAGGCGGATCGCCTGTTCCGGACCGCCGTCGATCCCTGGTGCCCGCAGGAGTTCTAACGGCCCCCTGCCCCGGTGGCTGGATCAGACCTCGAAGCGGACCGGCTGGTGGTTGCCCGACGGAGCGCAAACGTCGCAGAGCGTCAAGCCGTCCTCGATCAGGGCCGCGCGCCGCCGCCCGCGTCCCGCCTGCAATGAGACGGGGTGCTTGCACACCGAGCAGCGAAGCGGCTTCGCCTCCATGTCATCGCCTCGTATCGCCATTCCTGTCATCACCCTAGCAAGTGGCCGGGCACCTGGCGCTGCCGTGGCTTGCGGGGTGGCATATCCCGAGTGCGCAAACACTCGTATGCCGGGAGTCGGTTCCCGACGGTCGGCCGACGATGCGACGTCTGCATCAAACCGGGGGGTGACGATCCTCCACCGCCAACCCGATCCGAACGGGGCCGTATCCCCTACGTCGCTCTGCAGTGGCTCCCACCCACCTGAATCCGCAGGTCCGTCGGGGCTCCGTTCGTCGCGAATTCTATCGACTGCGGCGGCCCATATTTCGGTCGGACTGCACATTTCGGGGGAACCGCTGGGATCGCTTGAGCGTCCATGGTTCATTCGACCCAACCGTCCCGATCCCATCGTGAGGAGCCCGACCATGAACCGCCCGAATCTGGCCTTACCGACCCGAAAGCTCCTGGCCGGCTTGCTCATCGTTGCGCTGGCCTCGCTGGCCGTCGGTTGGACCGCCGGACGGGTAGCCGCATCCGGCGCTACCCATTCCGCGCCATCGCCGACGATCTCGGCCGACAAGGTCAACTCCAATCCCGCTGAACAGATCGCCCGCGGAGAACCGCAGATCGGCCTCAATACTGGTACCGGCACGGCCTCCGCGGCATCTGGCGTGGGCGGCGGAACCTCCGTCGCGTACCCCGGACCGATCTATCCCGGATCGCTCGGAGCGGCACCTGAGGGCACGATCCTGGCGGGCGGAAGCGGCACCGCCGACATGAAGTCGGACGGCTCCGACCGGGCGAGCGCGCTGCCGAAGGCGACAACGGCGGCGCTCGCGGACGCCAGGACACAGGCCCAGGCGGTCGCGACGTCGATGGGCGTCTCGCTCGCGGGCATCTATTCGGTCACGGTGTCCACGGCCGACAGCTATGCCTACGCCGTGCCAGATTGCCTCGTGCCACCGGCGCTCCCCGGTGCGTTGCAGAGTGGGTCGGCCACCGAGGGCAGCGGAGCCGCTCCGAACGCTCCCGCTTCGGGCGCACCTGCCATCGCTCCCGTCCCGTCGCCCACGGTCTGCAGCTACACGAAGTCGACCGTGCCCACGTCGGCCCAGCTCGTCGTGACGGTCGTCGTGGCCTACAAGTTCGCGTAACCCGCAGGTCGAGCCGCCCCACGTCCCGGCGTGCTCCACCGCCGGACGAATCCCACCGGCACCCCTTGGTTATAGTTGGAGGCGGGTGACGAACTAGCGGCTGACGTCTTGCGGGACCGAGCGACGGGAGGAGCGGTGACGGCGCGGATCGGTGGCGTAGCCATACGCATCTGGCGGGCGCCGTGGACGCGCCGGCTTGGGTCGGCGCTCCTGTTCGCCTGGTTCGCTTACTGGACCTGGCAGGTAATCGGCGACAACTTCGGGCAGTGGCCTTACCACCTCGACGTGGTCGGAACCGACGGGCGCTTGTACTACCGAGCCGCACAGGTGTGGCTTGCCGGCGGAGATCCCTGGACGGCCTACGTCACCCAGAACTCCTTCCCCCTGTCCGGTCTCTGGGTTCGCTTCCTGTTCACCGGCCCGCCGCCGACTGTCCTGGCGTTCGTTCCATTCGCCTGGATACCCGAGCCGATCTTCGTAATCGCGTGGCTTGGGGCGACGGTCGTCGCGGCTCTCTACACGCTGCGACGGCTGCACCTGCCGGTTTGGTGGATCCTCTTCCCGCCGCTGGCCCAGGGCATCTTCGTGGCCAACCCCCACGTCGTCTGTCTCGCGCTGCTGCTGAGCGGCTCGAAATGGCTGCAGGCGCTGGCGGCGCCGATGAAGGCTTACGCCGTCATACCGATGGTGGGCGAGCGCCAGTGGCGGGCTCTGGCCATCCTGGCGGTCGGCGGCGCAGCCACGGTCGTCCTGTTCTGGCCGCTGTGGACGCAATACGCCGCCGACTACTCCTCGACTCAGGATTGGATCGTCGGAGCGACGCACGGCGGGTTCTCGGCCGCCCGCGATCCCCGCCTGTTGGTCGTGGCGCTGGCCGCCATCGGCCTTCTCGCCCTGATGGACCTCCGCTCCGCCTTCTGGCTCGCGGTCCCTGCCGTCTGGCCCGCAACGCAGTACTTCTACGCGACGTTCGCGTTGCCACTCCGCTCGCCGTGGCTGGCCGCGGCGCTGGCAGTGGGCGTTCATCGCCCGCAGGCGGGTGTCCCTTGGGCGATCATCGCCTACAGCCTGGTCCGCCTGATCATGCGGATTACCGGATACGCCGACCCGCGGCGGAGGCTCAGGCGAACTCCTCGCGCCATGGAAGCGCTTGGTCCCAAACCGCCGGCGTGGGGCGCCGAATAGTGCCGGCCTGAAAGCCCGCTTCGGCGTCGTCAGCGCACCGGCAAGATCGCCGCGATCACGCCCACGGCAGCGCCTATTCCCACCGCGGCGGTGCCGATCCGGGCGGACATGAGCATGTCGCGGGCTCGCGCCGCCGGATCGGTCACGAGCCGCTGAGTGCCGAGACTTCCGAAGTTGTACAACCCGCGCGACCCGAAGCCGGCGCAGAAGTGCAGGAAGGCCTGAAGGTAGCCCGACGCGGCGCCTGCCGCCGGCAGCGCGACGAGCAGTCGGACGGGCTGGGGCGCTCCAAGTGCGACGAATCCTACGAATAGCGCGATCGTCGCGACGAGCCCGATGTGGCCCGCCTGGCGCCGGCGAGCAATTTCTGCCGGGCCGATGTTGCAGACGCCGGCGTGGTAAGCGCTCTCGGTTGGCGTGCCGAGGGCGGAGAAATTGGCGGTAGTCATATCCGGAGTTCCTTGCCCGAAGGCGGATGGGCGGCGTTTCGGCGTCGAAGCCGGTGGCGCGAGGTTCTGGTGGCTCTAATCTACAAGCAGCCTACTCTGCATTCGCTCAGAACACCGCCCCGGATGACCTGGTGCCGGGGCGCGGGCCGGTTGCCGGAGGCCTGCGACTTGTGCCCGAGCGTATACTTGAACCGGGTCGAACGGGCAGCGCACGAGCCGCCCGAACAAGTAGGCCGAGCGAAATTCGGGGCGGAGCGGCCCATCCGCAGGGCCTCCCGAATCAAGTCGATCTGGCGGCGCGCGATGCCCGCCCAGAGCACCGTCCGCGCCACCTCCAAGGCGCCCTCCGGCGCGCCCGTGCCGGCATTTGAGACGACGTCAAGTTCACCGGTCTCAAGCGATTCCCGACCGAGCCCTGCGCCGGCGGCGCTCCAGGCGCCCCGCGCGGACGGAAGGGAGGGCCAAGATGGCACCAGTGGATCTCCAGAGAGCCTTCCAGTCGATGACGGTGCCGCCGCCGAAACCGCACCAGTCCGAGAAGCAAGTGGCGGTGGACATCGAAGAGCCGCGATCTGTGGCGGTGCCGATCGAAGTCACGCCGGTTTTCGAATGCCCGGACATGGATTGGCTGGGCGACGACGAGCAGGATGCGCTGGTGAGGAGGACGGTGCTCCTCCTCAATCCCGTGCTGCATTTCGGGCCACAGCCCTTGCCGCATATCCTCGATCTGCTCGAGTGCGACCTCGATGTTGACCCAGGCTGCGCCGAACGCCTCTTCTGGCTGGCCCAGGAACGGGGCTATCTGTCGCTTCACGAAGGCAACGTGTACCTCGGCCGGCTGCGCGCAGATGTGTGAGGTCCGGGCTCGGCCGCGTCTCGGGAGGCAGGGGGCGGCGGCCTGACCGCACTATCCGTCGCGGCCGGTGCTTCTGCTCCGAGATTCGATCGGCTGAGGCGACTAGGAAGTGGCGGCCATGGAGCGGCGAGGTCCGCCGTAGCCGGATCGAGCGGGCTGACGTCCGCGACCCGACGAATACGCCGCGCCCGAACGACCGAACGAGCTGGGCGAACGATCGGGCTCGCGCTCCGGGTCGGGCAGGAACTCCTCGACGACCGCGCACGGGATGGACTTGCGCAGCAGCCGCTGAACTCCCCGCAACTCCTCGACCTCGTCGGGCGAGACCAGCGAGATGGCGGTCCCGCTGGCGCCGGCTCGACCGGTTCGACCGATGCGGTGGATGTAGTCCTGCGGCTCGTACGGCAGCTCATAGTTGACGACGTAGGGCAGGTCTTCGATGTCGAGCCCGCGTGAAGCTACATCCGTGGCGACGAGCACCTTGACGAATCGGCCGCGGAAAGCCTCCAGCGCGCGAGTTCGTTCGGCCTGGCTGCGGTCGCCGTGGATCGCGGAAGTGCTGACGCCGCGCCGATCGAGGTACGAAGCCAGCCGGCTCGCGCCGATCTTGCTGCGGGTGAAGACCAGGACCTGCTCCATCGAGTCGCGCTGGATCAAGTGGATCAGCAGGTCGGCCTTGCGATTCTGGTCCACCGGGTAGAGGACCTGAGTCAGGTTGTCGGCGATGCTGTTGCGGGCGGCAACTTCGATGATCTCCGGGTCGTGCTGGAACTCCTTGGCCATCCGCCGGACTTCGTCGGAGAAGGTGGCGGAGAACAGCAGCGTCTGGCGCTTCTCGGGCAGGAGAGCGCAGATCTTGCGCACGTCCGGTACGAAGCCCATGTCGAGCATTCGGTCGCCTTCGTCGAGGACCAGGATCTCGACCTGGCTGAGGTTGACCGTGCGCTGGCCGATGTGGTCGAGCAGGCGGCCGGGCGTGGCGACGAGGATTTCGACGCCCTTCCAGAGCAGCTTGATCTCGGGGTCGATCCGGGTTCCGCCGTAGACGACCGCGGAACGGAGCGGGACGCTTCGGCCGTATACCTTGACGGCCTCTGAGATCTGGACCGCGAGCTCGCGGGTGGGGGTCAGGATGAGCACGCGGACGGGATGCCGCGCCGGCGAGAAGCCGGTGTTGGCGTGCCCGCGGAGGCGTTCCAGGATCGGCAGCACGAATGCGGCAGTCTTCCCGGTGCCCGTCTGGGCGGCGGCGAGGACGTCCCGGCCGGCCAGGATGTGGGGGATTGCCGCGCTTTGAACGGGCGTCGGCTCCGTGTAGCCCTCGCGCGCCACAGTGGCGAGGAGGTCGGCCGATAGACCGAGGTTATCGAAGGTCAAGAGAAACTCCTGGGTGCGTCGGTTGACGCGAGGTGCGGCGCGATTCGCGGCTGAGCGGCGTGCGCCCGATGGCGCAGGCTCGATGGCTCAAGCGACGACCGCCGCCAGTCTGTTGTTGCGTCGGATCGGCATGGCGGCGGCCGCGCGTGCGGCTCCGTCGAAGAGGCGCCTGTACTGGCTGCCGACTTCCCACCACACCATTCCACGGCTGTGCTCGTAGGCTCGCCGGCCCAGCGACGCCCGCAAATCTGCGTCGAGCAGAAGCTCGATGAAGGTTTCGGAGAGAGCCGCCGCAGAGCCCGACTCGACGAGCCGGCCGCGATCCCCGGCGAGCATTTCGGCCGCGTAAGGGTACGGGGTCGAGACGATGGCCTTGCCCGCGCCCATGGCGTAGGCAAGCGTGCCGGAGACACTCTGAGAGAGGTTCGGATAGGGAGTCACGAAGATGTCCGCTGCCTGGAGCCATGTGCCGAGTTCGACGCGGCCCACGAAACGGTTCACGAACTTGACGTGGTCGCCGATGCCCAGCGCGGCAACCTGAGCCTCCAGACCGGCTCTATACGCTTCGCCTTCGCGAGCGCGGAGCTCCGGGTGGGTTGCGCCCAGGATCACGTAGCACGCCGTCGGGACGGAGTCGATGACTGCCGGCATGGCCGCGATCGCCCGCTCGAGGCCCTTCCCGGGTCCGAGCAGGCCGAAGCTCAGGATGACCGCCTGGCCGTTGAGGCCGAGGCGAGGCTTCATTGTGTCCGCGGCGACGATCGGGAGATTTGGCACGCCGTGAGGGATGACGGCTATTCGAGAAGGATCGGCGCCGTAGGTGCGGGCAAGCAGCGTCGAAGCGGCTTTGGACATCACTACGGTTGCGTCCGCATCGGCCGCGAGATCGCGCAGGATCTGTCGCTGGGCGGCGGTTGGTTGCGGCAGCACCGTGTGAAGGGTGGCGACATAAGGAATCCGGAGGGCGTGGATAAAGTCGAGGACGTATTCGCCGTCCTCGCCGCCCCAGATGCCGAATTCGTGCTGAAGGGAAACCACGCTGACGCCGCAGTCGTTGAGCGCCTGCGCCGCGCCGCTGTGGTCGGCCTGAACGTCGCGTCGGATGCGGTGACGGACTTCGGCCGGATAGGGGCCCGGCTCGCCGGCCGGGTGAAGGGCCACGATCTCACGCTCGCCGATTGTCGTGGCGAGGTCGTACGTGAAAGTGGCAATTCCGCACTGACGCGGAATGTAGGTAGATACGAACGCTGTCCTCGAGATGAGCTAGCTCCTGTCGGATGAGCCCCTGCGACGAGGCTTCCCGCGGCCCGGGCGAAGAATCGTCCGAGCCGCGAGCGCCAAGATCACGGATTAGGCCGCGGTAACCTGGACGGCGCGAGGACCCTTGGGGCTGGTCTCGACTTCGAACGAGACGCGCTCGCCGCCGATGAGGCGGTCGAACTCGAGGGGAGCCTGGACGCCGCCGCGGTGGAAGAAGTATTCCTTCCCGTCTTCGGCAGCAATGAAACCGAAGCCGCGATCCGCGACGACCTTCTTAACAGTACCGGTGGTCATGAATGACCCTTTCTTTTCTTCCCGATCCAAACAGCAGACGCACGGTCTGTCGGAAAGGGGGGTCGACCACGCGGAGCGCGCCGCAAGTTGCAGCAACGTGCTCACACTACTCGCTTTGGGCCGATAGCACAACGGCGGGGGCCTGCTGGGGCCTTTCCGGGAACGTCATTTCGTGTGCCGCCAAGCCTGGGAGAAGGCGAAAGGACTGGCCGAATCCAGCCCCGTGCGGCCTCGTTTCCGGCTTTCGGCCGGGCTCGGCGCGCGGCAGGTTCGGCGCCTCTCGCCACGCTTCAGCGGGCTTCTGGGGCGTAGCCGCGCCGGCGGTCGGCTTGACCAAATGCTGCCGCAGTCCCATCGTTGGAGGCCAGCCGACCGCGCCGGGTCACGATTCCGTCGCTCGAAGCGCACGGCAGATCGGATTCCCGTGACCCGCAAACCCTTTCCCACGCCCGAGGCGCTCATCGTCGTGAGCAGCGACGGCTATTTCGACGTCTTCCCACCGGTCGCTCGCTCGTCGAACGACAAACCCAAGTACCGCGGTGTCATTGCGGAGCTGGGACCGACCGTTCGCAGCCAGGACGACCGGCTGTCCGTTCGTCCGGATTCGACCGTGCTCGACGCCGCCGTTTCGACCTGGTCCGGCAGCCACGGTGCGGCGGCAGTGCGCGGCGATCTCGGTCTGGGCCGCAACGACAGCAAGCCGTAGGCCTCGTCCACAGGACCGCAACGCGTTCGCCTGCGACTCCCGCGAGCCCCGGCTCGCCTGAAAGGAAACTCACATGACCGAAGAGAAGATCCCTGCGGCTGCGCCCGCAACCGCGCCCGCGACCGGGCCCGCCAGCTCCCGCCCCGAGCCCGATCGCAGCAAGTCTTCCTATCGCCAGGCTCCAACCGCTGTTGCCGACAACCGCTCCAACGGCGGTTCCGGGGTGCAGCGGAGCCACCTCCGCGATCGCAAAGCCTGGCTGAAGGGCCGAACCCGCGCCGGACAGACATGGGCCCAGCGGAAGGCCGCCAGCGTCACCTACTGCCCGGCCAAGGCTCGCGCAAGCTAGCGCGCCGCCCCGCTACGGCTCCGCTCGCCGCCGGTCTTCGAGGGCGGCGCCGCCGACCCCGGAAATGGCGACCGGGCCGCGGGGGTACCCCGGGCCCGGTCAAGCGTGTAGATTGGTGTCAGTTCTTGGCTGAGGGATCGGCGATGCGGCCCATGAACAGGACCGTGCCCGTGGTCCGTTCGCGGATGAAGTAGAGAAATGGCTTGTTCACGTGGAACTGCACGTGAGGCTTCAGATCCAGTTCTGCCGCTAGAGCTGCCCCGGCGAGTCAGCCGTGCCTGTCGCGGGCCAGTTCGTCGAGCCTGGCGTCGGAGATGCCGAAGTGATGCGCGATTTCGTGGCGCACGGTTTCGGTTACCCCACGGGCCAGTGAGTCGGGGTCGCGATACTGGCGCAGGTGCGGACCGCGGAAGATCGTGATCTTGCTCGCCAGCGCCGCGTTCTCTGCGCCGTAAGCGGTCCTCGGCACGCCGGAATAGAGCCCGAGCAACCCGTACGCATGAACCGACGCGAGCTGATCCGCGTCGGGTTCGTCCTCGACCACGATCGCCACGCTGCCGAGTCTGTCGCGGAAGGCCGCCGGCAGCGAATCGAGAGCAGCGACTACGAGCGCGTCGAATGGATCGGGCGGCTCGACCTCGCGGGGTTCTACCTCGGGCGGCTCGACCTCTGGCGTCATGGCTTCATTATCGCGGCCTGGAGCCCACCGGGCGGTCTGGAACCGTTGACACATCTGCGCAACGGGCCTTTGGGCCGCCGATACGGACTGGAAAGCCGCGCTGGATTAATCTCGGCTCGGGCGATGTGCGGCCGGCACCGAGTGCCCGTCGACAGCTCCTAATCCGCGACCGCGACTATGGCATTCTGCCGCGGCTCCGGGTCGGAGAAAGTTATGGCCAAACCGAAACCCAGGCCGCCCCTCCACCCAACCCTGGTGCAAGTCCTCGAACCGGACGAGGAGGTCCACGCTGCGGCCCGCGCGGCGGACGCCGTGCTGGCGGTGAGCGACCGACGACTGCTCGTGGCGGCAGGAGAGAGGCTGGCCCTCAGCCTCCCCATCGCGGAACTCCGCAGGGTCCAATTCGACATCGAGAAGGGGCGACCGGCGACCCTGGTGATCGTCCCAGAAGCCGCCACGGTCGAGCCGCAGGTCCTGGCGATCCCGGCCGAACAGTTGGAGGCCGCGGCCCAAGCCCTCGCGCTCGTTGGAAAGCGTCTGGCCAGCATGCCGTTCGACTATCGAGAGAGCGCAAACCGCTAGCCGCACCCGCGACTCGCGGCCTGCGAACTACGCTCTGGTTACCTCGACCGCCCGCGGACCCTTGAAGTTGGCTTCGACCTCGAAGGAGACGTGCTCTCCGCCGAACAAGTCGTCGAAGTCCAGAGGGAGCTTCAGGGCTTCGCGGTGGAAGTAGTACTCCGTGCCGTCTTCGGTGGCGATGTAGCCGTAGCCGCTCTCCGAGTGGACCGACTTGACCGTTCCCGTGGTCATCGATGACCCTTTCCTTCTTCCCGATCCATCGAGCAAACGCACGGCCTGTGGGAAAGTGTGTCGACCACGCGGCTCGTTGCCGCCAGAGACGGTAACGACCCCACGGTACGCGTGACTCGGCAACAAGACAAACGGCAATCCGCGCGATCATCGGGACAGGTTTCCGGCCCAACGGCGTCCAGGTGCGATACGCTCTCGGCCGACACGAGGAGGGTATTGTGGCCGGGGCTAGCGCGTCTGACGAGGGCACGAAACCCTCCGGAGGGAGCCTTCCCTTCAAGCCCGACTACACGGCTGCCCGCGAGATGGCCATTCGCGCCAGCACCTACGCCGGCCGAGGCCGCGACCTCTACGTCGCGCTCGACTACTCCGACGCGAGCATAGAAGCCGCCGATGAGGTCGGCCTCCGGTTGTGGGACTCGCTGCCTCTCGGTTTGTCGGACGCCAAGGCTGAGGAGATCCGGACCCTTCTCATTTTCGAGCTCGGCGCGTACTTCGGCGAAACGTTCATCCAGAACCACGGCGGCCACTGGGGCTGGGCGACAATGGCCGGCCGCAAAGTCTTCGGGTTGCGCACGGCCTCCGGGTTCATTGCGTTCCCCATGCACAGGGCGAGGAAGCGCCTGCGGCACGAGGAGCCCGAGCCTCTGGTCACGCTCTATCGGTTCCTGTCGCGTGGGCAGTCGACGCCGCAGACCTGACGAGGGTTCAGCATCGACGGCTACGGTCCCGGAAGACGGCGGTGGCCGGCGGCGAGGCGGCGAGGCGGCGACGCGGCGCTGTAGAGCACCAGTTTCACCTGGCGCTCGTGGGCTTCGCGGTCGGTCCGATCCGGCCGGTCTGGGCCCAAGCTTCTGCCGTCGGGTTGTCGATTCCGGCCTTTCGCGATCGTCATTCGATTGAAGGGTGGTCATGGCTGCCCACTTGTCGTGCTTTCGGGAGGCGTCCGGTGCGCTACATGCTGCTCATTTACGGCGAGGAAACCCAGCAAGACGACGCGTCCGACGATGCGCCCGAGATTTCTCCGCCCTGGCTCGAATACACCAGCTGGCTGCTGCGCGAGGGCATCCACAGCGCTGGCGAGCGGCTGGCGACGTCGTCCTCGGCGACCACAATCCGAGTCCGCGACGGCAACCGCCTGGTGACCGACGGTCCCTTCGCCGAGACGAAAGAAGTCCTCGGCGGCTACTACATCATCGACTGTGAAGACCTCGACAAGGCCCTCGAGGCTGCCGCTCGCTGCCCGGCGGCCTTCGGAGGATCGGTCGAGGTCCGGCCGATAATCGGCATGCCCGCGCCCGAGACGGTCCGGGCCGCCAACACGGCGGGATGACGTCAGCCGGGCCCAGCGCCGAGACCAACGCGGCAATCGATCGGGCCTACCGCGACGCATACGGCAGCGTCCTGGCGACGCTCATCCGCTTCCTGGGCGGCGACTTCGATGCCGCGGAGGAAGCGCTCGCCGACGCGTTCGCGACGGCGCTCGAGACCTGGCCGCGCGATGGCATCCCGACCACGCCCGCGGCCTGGCTGACGACTGCCGCTCGAAACCGCGCCGTCGATCGGATCCGGCGCGACAAACGGCAGGCGGAGAAACTCCTGCTGCTGGAACGGGAAGCGGCGGACACGGAGGTGGCGGCAATGCGGCTCGGAACCGAAGGCGGACTTGCGGACGATCGCCTGCGCCTCATCTTCACCTGCTGCCACCCGGCCCTGGCCCTCGACGCCCGAGTGGCGCTGACGCTCCGGACGCTGGGCGGGCTTACCACGCCCGAAATCGCGCGGGCGTTCCTCGTCCCGGAGGCGACGCTTGCCCAGCGCCTCGTCCGGGCCAAACGCAAGATCCGGCAGGCGGGGATCCCTTATCGCGTGCCGCTCGGAGAAGAGCTGCCAGAGCGGTTGGACAGCGTTCTCGCGACGCTCTACCTCGTCTTCAACGAGGGCTACCTGGCGAGCACCGGCGACACGGCCGTAAGGCACGAGCTTTGCGCCGAGGCGATTCGGCTGGCCGCGCTCGTGGCCGAGCTGATGCCGGATCGGGCGGAGCCGCACGGACTGCTGGCCCTGATGCTGCTCCAGGACTCGCGGCGTGAGGCGCGGGTTGGGCGGGACGGCTCGATCGCGCTGCTCGACGAGCAGGACCGCGCGCTGTGGGACCGCGCCGAGATCGCCAGGGGAGTGGCGGCGCTGGATCGCGGGTTAGCTGCCGCCGCGCGGCTGTCGCACGCGTCGGTGGGGCGGTACCTGCTCCAGGCTGCGATTGCGGCGGAGCATGCCCGCACCGTCGACGGCCGTGCCACCGACTGGCGAGCGATCGCCACGCTCTACCAGGCGCTGGCGCGGGTCGATCCCTCGCCGATAGTGGAGCTGAATCGGGCTGTGGCGGTGGCGCAAGCGGAGGACCCGGCTGCGGGTCTGGCGCTGCTGGACGAAGTGGCGGCACGCGGCGAGCTTGCCGGCTATCACCTGCTGCCGGCGGCGCGGGCCGATCTGCTCCGCCGCCTGGGCCGTCTCGCGGAAGCGGCTACGGAATACGAGCGCGCCCTGTCCCTCTGCGACAACGACGCCGAACGCCGCTTCCTCCGCCGCCGCCTGGCGGAGACGCGCGGCTAGCGCCAGCTGGGCGCCGCGCTCAAGGGACGGGCTGGTAGCTCGCGATCGAGCTCGCCGCCCGCCGCGGCGCCGTCGGCGCGCCTACGCTCTCGAGTCATAGCTAGAGCTCGGGCGAAGTCGCGAATTGCACTCCCCGCCCGAGCGCTAGCCGCTTCGGCGGCGTGGCCGCCGGCCGAGTGGCGCCGGTTTGGCGCCACTCCCGTCGCGTGACTACATGAGGCCGACGACGTGGCCTTCCGGGTCCGCGAAGAGCGCGATCGTCGTCTCGGGGGCCACCTGGGTAAGCGGCATGATGACCTTGCCGCCCAGCTTCTCGACGCGCTCGAGGGTGCCCTTCGGGTCGTCGGTGTGCACGTAGAAGGTCACGTGCCCGTCGCCGCCCATGGGGCTCTTGCCGATGCCGGCGGTAAGCCCGTTCTCGTCGCGGTACATGCCATAGCCGTCGGGGTTGTTGGTGTCGATGCCCCAGCCGAACGCGTCCGCGTAGAACTTCTGGAGCTTCGGCCCGTCGCGGCCAACCACTTCGACGTGGATTACGTGAGTTGCCATCTGATCGATCTCCTCGCCTGAGTCTGTCTCGAACGACCAGTCGATCGGTCGTCCTGCCCAACCGACGAGCCGCATGCGCCCAGATCGACAGCTGGGGCCGCCGATTGGCTCCCGGCCGCGTACTCGTCGGTCCTGGCCCGCCTGCCGCGACGGACGCCCGGACCGCCTCGCCCGGCTCGGGTACGATCAGCCGATGCCGGCCCAACCACGCTCCAAGACGACCGAAATCACCGCCGTCGCCTTCGACCTTGGCGGCGTGCTGATCGACTGGAACCCACGCCATCTCTATCGCCAGCTATTCGGCACCGACGAAGCCGCGATGGAGCAGTTCCTGGCGGATGTCTGCACGCTCGAGTGGAACGGCCATTTCGACGCCGGACGGCCGTTTGCCGAAGGCGTGGCCGAGCTTGCCGCGGCGCACCCCGACCAGGCCGAGCTGATACTCGCCTACCACTCGCGTTGGGAGGAGATGCTCGGCGAAGCGTTCGCGGAAACGGTCGCGATCATGCGCGAAGTCAAGAGGGCCGGTTTGCGAACCTATGCCCTGAGCAACTGGTCGGCCGAAACCTTCCCGATTACCCGGCCCCGCTACCCGTTCCTCGATGAGCTCGATGGCATTCTCATTTCCGGCGAGGTCGGCGCCCGAAAGCCGGGACCTGAGATCTTCCGCCACTTCATTGAGCGCTTCGGGTTGACGCCGGAGGCGACGGTCTTCATCGACGACTGGGATCTGAACGTCGCCACTGCCGGAGAGCTGGGATTGGTCGCCGTCCAGTTCGTGGACGCGGCCCGGCTGCGCGCCGACCTCCGCGACCTGGGCTTGCCGGTCTCGGCCGGCTGATCGCCGGAGCTACTAGCGGTTGTGTTGTGGTGGCTCGTCCCGGATCGTCGCATCGAGAAGACCGTCTCGAAGTGACCTTCGGCGCCGCTCCTCTGGGGCGTAGGTGCCGCCAGGGGCCAGCCTATCTTCACCGGCCGCCGTCGACGGGCGCGTCTACCTGGGCTGCGACGACGACGGGGTTCTCGTGCTGGGCCTGCCATAGCCTTAGCGCCTGGTCCGCTTCGTCCAGGCGGACACGTGTCCACGAGGCGCCGATCAGCACGACCTGGAAGGCCAGATGGAGCCAGGCCAGCGCGGCGAACACGGCCGCCACGCCACCGAAGACGGACAGCGCGCCGGTTAGCAGCGGCGTGATGTACACGAGCAGCTCGGTCAGGCAGGCCAACGCGAGGCCCGTCACCAGGGCTGGCAGGCGAAGCACCCGGAGCGGCACATTCGCGTTTGGAACCACGCGATAGAGGACCCCGACCGCGACGACGACGATGGCTGCCGTCACGAGCGGGAAAGCGACCACGGACACGCTCCGAACGGCGGCGCCGGTGGGGCCCGCCCCGATCCCATTCATCACGATTGCCTGCACGGCCGATAGGCCGATGCCCGAGAGAAGCCCGCCCACCAGCAGCAGGACCGAGACGAACCCGCGCAGGATCCGGTCGAACGCCCCACGCGCGGGAGAGAGGGCGAAGACCCGAGCCATCGCCCCGTCGAGCGCGCCATAGAACTGGCTCGCGCCCCAGGCCAGGCCGGCCAGGCCGATGATCGAGAGTGTGCCGGCGTGCGCCGCGACGTTGTCGAGCGCGTCCCGGGCGATGGGCGCAAGAGGGGCCAGCTGGCCGCTGAAACCCTGGATGAGCCGCTGCCGGTCCGCTTCGGCCGGGACCAGGTAGCCGAGGACGCCGACGGCGAAGAGCAGCCCGGTCAGCCCTGCGAACAGCGCGCTGTATGCGAGGCCCTCGGCCAGAAGGCTGCCGCCCGCCTGGTTGTAGACGGCGAAGATCGCGCGGGACCGGCGTACCGGGGGCAGGTCGAGGATCGAGCCGAGCCGCCGGCCGAAGCCTCGCCCGATGCGCACGACCATGCGTTCTTCCTCCGAGTTCGGATGTGCGGGTTCTACTCGACGACGATGAGGTCTTCGGTGCCGTCGACGTAGGTGCGCCTGAACTGGATCCGCCGGCCGGTGGCCCGGGCGCCGCCCGGAAGTTCGAGCGTGGCGGTCGGCGGGCCGATCGGGTCGCCGTGCTTGCGCTTGAGCCACGCCGTGACGCTGAACGGCGCGGAGATCAGCGCCTGCGCGGTGAGGAGCAACTGGACGGGATCGGAGAGCAGGACCGTCGATACGATGCCCACGGCCGCCAGCACGGCGTCGAAGGAACCGGCCACCGAGGACGCGATCTCGAGGTGGCCCTGCTGCGCGGACACCGGCCGCGGCAGCGGCAGATCCTCCTGCCAGCCCTGCACGATCGCCGCCGCGCGCCGCAACTCCCTGTCGAGCACCTGCAGGTCGGAGCCGACGCGATAGGCCGAAGCGGTCGGGCTGTGCCAGAGCAGCTGTGTTTCCACGGGCGCCGCCTCGCGCAGCTGCGCGTCCAGGCTCTGCGCCTGCGCGAAGACGCCGCTCGCCCGCAGCGCTCGATACAGAGATTCCTCGGTCTCCATCACGCCTCCCCGAATTACGTACCGGCAACTCTAGCCGGTGACGGGCCAAACGCTTCGCCGTCGAAATGGCCGGGATCCTCTCCGCGGGCCTGTACGTCATGACCGCCCGAGTCGACAACTGGGCAACGTCGGCGCCGCCGGCTGGGGCGACCACTAGGAGGGTTTCTCCTGGAACGTCAGCCGCCGTTCCATCCAGGGGCCGCTCGGCCGCGAGTTTCGGGCGGGTTGGCCGGGGCTCGGCTCTTCCTTTTGACCTGAGCGGGATTCCGGCCGACGACCACAATGGGACTGTGCCGCTCGCCGTGTCACGGCGCGCAGACGCCCAAGGAGAATCCTCTCGTGGTCGCCGAAGAACAGAAGGCCCTCGTTCGATGCGAGGTCGCCAACCAGGTCGCCTGGATCACCCTCGACAGCCCGCCCGTCAACGCACTGAGCATCCACCTGATCGACGACCTGGCCGAGGCGCTCCACGCCGCCCAGCCGCCGGAGGTTCGAGCTGTCGTCATTCGGGCGTTGCCGGGCTCGACGGTCTTTTCGGCCGGTCATGACGTGCGCGAGCTGCCGGTCAACGGCCGCGATCCGCTGACCTACAACGATCCGCTGCGGAAGGTCATCCGCCAGATCGAGGCGCACCCTTGCCCGGTGGTCGCGATGGTGGAGGGTACGGTCTGGGGCGGCGCCTGCGAGGTCGTCTTCTCCTGCGACCTCGTCGTCTCCTCCAGCGAGTCGACTTTCGCGCTTACGCCGTCGCGCCTGGGCGTCCCGTACAACATGAGCGGGATCCTGAACATCCTCAAGGTCGCCGACATGCATCTGGTCAAGGAGATGCTGTTCACGGCC
>Ga0209638_1000255_pt1 | contig 35791 bp, 32 predicted proteins | sample BarGraNGADG00211_FD_184490 | JGI IMG/M metagenome (GOLD analysis project Ga0209638, IMG submission 184490) | Arctic peat soil microbial communities from Barrow, Alaska - Barrow Graham LP Ref core NGADG0002-211 (SPAdes) (version 2) | ecosystem: Environmental > Terrestrial > Soil > Wetlands > Peat...
CGTACAGGACCGAGACCAGCCCCAGCGAGCGAACGGCGGCGACGTCGGCGATCCCGGCGAGCATTCTGAGCACGGCTTCGAGCAGCGACGCGTCATCGGGCGTCTCTACACCGGTTGTGGTGATATGGATGGCTTGCATGAGGACTCCTCTGCCACGGGCGGATGGGCTACATGAGCGCATCCACACGTGGTTGTCCTCGGGCCAGCGCGCAGCCGCGCGGTTCGCCGGGCGTCCAGGTCCGGTGCCCGGTCGCGACTCGGCCGCCGGCTGCGGCGCCGTCGGGGAGAGCCTGGGCCGCGACTGCCGACGATGTCGGTTGCTCATCGGCGCCCGCCTTGGCGATGCGGGCGAACGCGCGCGGCGGCTCCGGCCGTGAGGCGGCTCTGCTCCGTGCGCTCCCTACGGTCACCGAGGGAGCGCCGCTCGTCCGCAGGGGGCGCGCAGCTGCAGGGAGCGGGACGATGAGGCACGCGAAGAGCATCGCCGCCGAGGTGACAGCGGTGGTCGCGACCAGCGCGATCTCCGACCGCACGGGTCCGGTGTGGCTGCGGCGCTTCACGGTTCGCTCCCTCCCTCCCCTACGGCCGGCGGATGATGCCGTGTCTGACGCCTTCGAGATTGGCCCACATCCGTGGACGGGGCATCCTCCCGGTGAGGCGTTCCCGTGTAGTACATGTGTGGTAGGGAGGCTCGGGCGCGTACGCCGAGCGTGCTATCGACCGGGACCTCGGGGAGCGCGCGCGAAGGTCCCTCAGGCCCGCCGAAGCGCCCTCCCCACGCCGTTCGCCCTGTCGCGGACGTCGCCAGCACGGTATGGTGCATAGGAGTCGCGTGATTCTGTATTCCGCCAAGGAGGTTTCAGCATGATCAAGGTCGCTGTATGGGGTACGGGCATGATGGGTCAGGGTCTCCTCGGGTTCATCCTCGACCGTCCCAAGGACATCGAACTCGTCGGCGTGATCGTCACCAACCCCGCGAAAGAGGGCAAGACGGTCGGCGAGCTGCTCGGGCGCGAGTGCGACGTCAAGATGACCACCGACTTCGACGCCGTTCTCGCGCTCAAGCCCGAAGTGGTGTGCATCAACACCCAGAGCAATCTCCACGAGATCACGAGCCAGGTCGAGCCGACGGTCAAGGCCGGCTGCAACGTACTGTGCATCGCCGAGCGCCTCTCGTACCCGTGGGCGAGCGACCCGGAGTGGGCGGAGCGTTTCGACGCGCTCGCCAAAGAGCATGGCGTGTCGATCCTCGGTACCGGCGTGAACCCCGGCTTCGTGCTGGACGCCCTGCCGATCATGTGGACATCCGTGTGCCTGCGCGTCGATCGCATCGAGGCCAGCCGGATCAACGACCTCTCGCCGTTCGGTCCCACCGTCATGGCGAGCCAAGGCGTCGGCACCACGGTCGAGCAGTTCAACGCGGGGATCGCTGATGGCACGATCGTCGGTCATATCGGCTTCCAGGAGTCGATCAGCCTCATTGCCAAGGCGTTGGGCTGGACGATCGACGAGATCGTCGAGACGCGCGAGCCGATCATCACCACCGTCGAGCGTTCCACTGCGCACGTGCACGTGGCCGCGGGTGACGTGTGCGGCTGCCGCCACATCGGCCGCGGCTACAGCAAGGGCGAGCTCAAGGTCGAGCTCGTCCATCCGCAGCAGATCCATCCAGAGATGGAGGGCGTCGACACGGGCGACTACATCAAGATCATCGGGGACCCGAACGTGCAGATGGTCAACTCGCCGGAGATCCCGGGCGGCAAGGGCACCTATGCCTCGACCGGCAACTACATCCCGCTCATCGGCGCGGCGCGCCCCGGCATCATGACCGTCGTCGACATGCCGCTGCCGCGCTTTTGGGCGCCGACGCTCTAGGGAACGAGACCTGTATGAATGAAACGACACGCTGCGCGCTGGGCGACTGGGTCGAGGTCGAGAGCGTCCTGCTCGATCCGGCCGATCGCGCCACGAACCTGCCGGAGGACACGGCCGCCCAGCCGCTCCGCATGTGGGTGAAGGGCTTCGCTCGCGCCACCGCCGTCGTCGGCTGCGAGGTGACGGTCGAGACGATGACCGGCCGCGAGGTGACCGGCACGCTCTCCGAGGTGAACCCCGGCTACTTCCACACGTTCGGCAAGCCGGCGCCGGAACTCACGGCCGTGGGACGCGACCTGCGCGCCCGCGTGGCCGCCTACCGCAAGGCGGGTGGCTGACATGGCGGGCAAGACCGAGGCGATCCTGGCCCGCAAGGGCGAGATCATGAAGCGCGCGCTCGGCATGGACTACGCCCAGTTCGAGCGCAGCCCGATCGCGTTCGACTACGAGGCGATGATGGCCGCGCACGGCTACTCGCTCGAGGACATCATCCGCATCCAGCTGGCCGCGGGTGTGGGGAAGACGCCGCTGCTCGAGCTACGCAACCTCACGGACCTGATCCGCTCGTACGCCGAGCCGGGCCACGGCGCGCGCCTGTTCGTGAAGGACGAGGCCGCCAACATGGCCGGCTCGTTCAAGGACCGCCGCGCGAGCATCTCCATCCACGTGGCGAAGGAGAAGGGCTACGCGGGAGTCATCGCGGCCACCTCCGGCAACTACGGCGCGGCCGTGTCGAGCCAAGCCGCACGCGCGTCTCTGAACTGCATCATCGTGCAGGAGGCGTTCGACTCCCGGCATGTCGGCCAGCCCGAGATCATCGAGAAGTCGCGCATCTGCGAAGCGTTCGGTGCCGAGGTCGTGCAGCTGACGGTCGGCCCTGAGCTCTTCTCGCACATGCTGGAGCTGCTCGACCAGACCGGCTACCTCGCGGCCTCGCTCTACTCCGCGTTCGGCATCTCCGGCATCGAGTCGCTGGGTTGGGAGCTCGCGGAGGAGATGACCGCGCTCACCGGCGCGCCTCCCACCCATGTGGTCGTCACGCACGCGGGCGGCGGCAACACCACCGGCACGGCGCGCGGACTGCGCCGCGCGGGAGCGACCTCGACGCAGGTCGTCAGCGCGAGCGTCGACCTGTCCGGCCTGCACATGGCCAGCGACACCGACTTCAACCGCAAGAGCTTCACCACCGGCCACACCGGTTTTGGTGTTCCGTTCGCCACATGGCCGGACCGTGCCGACGTGCCGCGCAACGCCGCACGCGCGCTGCGCTACATGGACCGCTACCTCACCGTCACCCAGGGCGAGGTCTTCTACGTCACCGAGGCGATGGCCAAGCTCGAAGGACTCGAACGCGGGCCGTCGGGCAACACCGCCATGGCTGCTGCGATGTCGCTCGCGCGCGACCTTCCACGCGACGCGACCGTCGTCGTCCAGGAGACGGAGTACACGGGCGCGGGCAAGCACCACTGGGCGCAGCTCAACTTCGCGCGCGCCAACGGTGTGGAGGTACGTGCCGGCGACCCGACCGAGAGCGTCCCCGGCACGAGCATCGTGATCCCCGAGCGTCCCGAGCAGATCCGCGCGAAGGACTTCGACATGGGCAAGTTGCGTCGCAGCTACGTGCGCAACGCGCTCGCGCATGCGGGCGAGGGCTACACGCCCACCAGCGAGGACATCGAGTTCCTGGCCGCCGACATACACAGCGATGCCGAGAGCGTCGAGGCGATCATCGCAGCACTCAAGGAGGCCTGATCATTTGGCACGCGAAGACACCTTCCGCCAGGCGCGCGAACACCTGGCTGAGCTGAGCGACGAGCAGCTCGAGGCACGGTTCTGGGAACTCGCGCAGCAGGTCGTCGACCCGCTCGTGGGACTCGCCCGCACGCACACGTCGCCGTCGATCGAGCGAAGCGTCCTCATGCGGATGGGCGTCGACTCACTCACGTGCATGGCGGTCGTCTCCGGATGCGAGAAGCGAGGGCTGCTCGGCCACGGAGCCGGCAACGTCGTGCTGCACTGCTCGCAGGAGTGGGGCTGCAGCGCGACCGAGGCGGCCGCACGGCTCGCGCTGACGGGCGGCACCGGATGGGAGACCGTCGAGTCGAAGTGGGGAGGCGCGCTGTGACCGACGACACGATGCAGCCGCTCCTTCCCAACGAGAAGCTCGACGTCGTCAAGCTTCTCGAGGGCCTGGAGTACTATCGTCCCCGGCGCAGCGGGTGGCACTGGCGCGAGCCGGTCGCCGACCAGCATCTCTACGAGTTCGACTACAAGCAGACCTCCAAGGGGTTGAAGAACAGCATCCCGCTGCCGGCCGCGCACTACTTCGACAACATCGACCCGCAGCCGGACTGCGTCGTCACCACCGAGATCGCCTCCGGACGCGTCGAAGACGACATCCGCCGTATGCGCATGGCCGCGTGGCACGGCGCCGACCACATGATGGTCATCCGCACGGCCGGCCAGAGTCACATCGACGGCCTGATCGAGGGCACGCCGGAGGGCACCGGCGGTATCGCCGTCACGCGCAAGCAGGTGCGCCTCACACGCAAGGCGCTCGACCTGATCGAGGACGAGGTCGGACGCGAGATCAACTTCCACAGCTATGTGAGCGGGGTCGCCGGGCCCGAGATCGCCGTCATGTTCGCCGAGGAGGGCGTCAACGGCGCGCATCAGGACCCGCAGTACAACGTTCTCTACCGCAACATCAACATGTTTCGCAGCTTCGTCGACGCGGCAGTGGCCAAGCACGTGATGGCCTCAGTGCGCATGCTGCAGATCGACGGCGCTCACAACGCCAACGCCATGTCGATCAAGGCGTGGAAGATCATGCCGGAGCTGCTCGTACAGCATGCGATCAACTGCGCGTTCTCGGTGGCGGTCGGCATGCCGAAGGAGGACATCGCGCTCTCCACCGTGCCGCCCGACGCAGCCCCCGCACCCTGCATGCGCATGGACCTGCCGTACGCCGTCGCGCTGCGCGACCTGTTCGGCGAGTACAAGATGCGCGCACAGCAGAACACCCGCTACATGGAGAGCGACGGCCGCGACGCGACCGTCTCGCACGTGATGAACCTGATGATCTCGCGGCTGACGAGCGCGGACATCCAGTCGACGATCACGCCCGACGAAGGCCGCAACGTACCGTGGCACTACAACAGCGTGCACGCGGTCAACACCGCGCGGCAGTCGCTCGTGGGCATGGACGGGCTGCGCGAGATGGTGAAGGTCGACCGCGAGAACCCGGAGCTCAAGGCGCGCGTGCGCGAGATCAAGGAGCGCGCCGTCCTCTTCCTCGAGGCGATGGTCCGTGACGGCGGCTACTTCGCCTCCGTGGAGGACGCCTACTTCGTCGATTCCGGCGAGTACCCCGAGACCAACGACGACGGGATCGTGCGGCAGTCGCAGGGCGGCGTCGCCGCGGGCACGATCGTCGAACGCGCTGACGACTACCTCGCGCCGGTGTGCCACCACTTCGGCGTCAACCACCTGCCCGAGGGCCTGGAGCACGCCTGCGACCCGATCGGCGGCTGCACGCTGTGCGACCACGACAAGGTGCCGTATACGGACGAGCTCGACCCCGAAGACAACGCGAACGTGCGCCTGGCCGCCACCGCCGAACTGCGCGAGAAGGGCCTGATCACGCCCGAGGTGCAATGGGCCGGCGACGGCGTCCTCGTCGTGACCATGTTCCTGCCTGCCGGCGAACGTGTCGCCGAGGCGGCCGCGCTTGAGCTGGGCCGCGCCATGAACCTCACCGAGTGCGAGGTCATCCACAAGCAGGTCATGCATCCCGCCGAAGGCACGTTGATCGAACTCAAGGGCGTCCTCGGCGTGAAGATCGACCCCGCCAAGCTCGTCATCCCGGAGCAGCCGGAGTCGCTCTCCGACGAGGAGATCCGCGAGTTCGTCGCGGAACGCGGGCTGCACTGCGTCGCCGCGACCGTCGGCATGGACGAGCACTCGGTCGGCATGTACGAGATCATCGACATCAAGCACGGCGGTCTCGAGAAATGGGGCTTCCGTTGCGAGCACCTCGGCACGTCCGTGCCGGTCGAGAAGCTGCTGGACGCCGCCATCGAACACGGGGCCCAGGTCGTGCTCCTCTCGACGATCATCAGCCACGGAGACATGCACCGGCGCAACATGGAGAAGCTCGCCGACCTCGCCCGAGAGAAGGGCGTCCGCGACAGGCTGCTGCTCATCGCCGGCGGAACCCAGGTGACCGACGAGCTGGCCCGGTCGTGGGGCATGGACGCCGGCTTCGGTCGCAGGACCCACGGCATCGACGTGGCTTCGTTCATCGTGGAGAACATGCGCGAGCGGGGCATGTGAGAGAGATGACCACGCCCCGCACCATCGACGCGCTCGTCGCCGAGGTCGGTTCGACCACGACCACCGTGACGGCGTTCGACGGGCTGGGCGGATGGCCCGACACGGAGCCCCGGCTGCTGGGGCAGGGCGTCGCGCCGACCTCGGTCGCGGCCGGTGACGTCACCATCGGTGTCGACGCGGCCCGCGCGGACCTTGAGTCACGCCTAGGGCCGCTGGAGCCTCACATCACGCTCGCGACCAGTTCCGCCGCTGGCGGACTGCGCATGACGGTACACGGGCTCACGCAGCGCATGACCGCGATGGCGGCGCAGGAGGCCGCGCTCGGAGCTGGTGCCGTGGTCGAGTTCCAGACCTCCGGTCACCTTCGCGACCACGACCTCGCGCGCATCGCCGCGGCGCGTCCGAGCCTGGTGCTGCTCGCGGGCGGCGTCGAGGGCGGTGATGTCGAGACCGTCCTGTTCAATGCACGTCGGCTCACGGAACTCGAGGTCCGGCCCATCGTCGTGTACGGCGGCAACTCGCAGTGCGCGGACGAGGCGCGCGCGATCCTCGAGGGCGCGGGGTTCCGTGTCCGCGTGACCGCCAACGTCTATCCCGGGATCGACGAGCTCGACATCGTGCCGGCGCGCGCCGTGATCCACGACGCGTTCGAGGAGCACATCACGCATGCGCCGGGCATGGAGCGCATCGCGGGGTTCGTGACCGGCCGCATCCTTCCCACACCGGGCGCCGTCCTGATCGCGGCCGAGCTGCTCGCCTCGGTGCTCGGTGACCTCGTCGTGCTCGATGTGGGCGGCGCCACGACCGACGTCCATTCGATCACCGACGGCAGCCGTGAGTACGATGGCCTGCGCACCGACCCCGAGCCTCATGCCAAGCGCACGGTCGAGGGCGACCTCGGCACCTTCGTGAGCGCGCAGCACGTCCTCGCGTTGATACCGGAAGCGGAGCGCCCGGCGGTGCTGCCGCCGGCGATCCCGCGCACGCATGACGAGGTTGCGGCTGCGCTCCTGCTCACGCGCACGGCCGCGGTCACGGCGATGCACCGGCACGCGGGGCGGCTCTCCAGCCTCTACACGCCGACCGGGCGCCAGACGGTGGCCAAGGGGCGGGACCTCACCGCGTGCCGGATCGTCATCGGCACCGGCGGCGCGCTCACGCGCCTCCCCGGCGGTATCGGCGTGCTGGAGCAGACGCGCGGGCGCGAAGGCAGCGACCGCCTGCTGCCCGCTCCCGACGCTGTGTGCGCGCTCGACCGAGACTATCTCTTCGCGTGCTGCGGCGTGCTCGCGGGGTACTTCGAAGCCGACGCCGTGGCGGCGCTCATGCGCCGCAGCACGGGACTCTAGGGAAGGCGCATCTGCATGCAGCTCGCACAGGCTACCGTCACGGTCGATCTCGGCAAGATCGAGGACAACGCACGCATGCTGGTCGACGCCCTGCGGGGCATCGACGTCGTCGGCGTCACGAAGGTGACGTGCGGTACGCCCGAGATCGCGCTCGCGATGCTCGTCGGCGGCGTCGCGGCGCTGGGGGAGTCACGTCTCGAGAATGCCGCGCGCCTGCGAGACGCGGGCGTGACAGCGCCGATCTGGCTCGTGCGGGCGCCCTCTCCCGCGACCGCGGACGAGGCCGTTCGCGTCTCGGATGTCTCCGTGGTCAGCGAGGTCGCGATCGTCGAGGCCCTTGACGCGGCCGCGAGCCGTGCCGCGAAGCGCTACGGGGTCGTCGCGATGGTCGACATCGGCGACCTGCGCGAGGGCATGATGCCGCACGAACTGCCCGGATTCCTCGATCACGTGGCCACGCTGCCGAACATAGACATCCTCGGCATCGGTGCCAGCCTGACCTGCTACGGGGCGATCGTCCCGGACGAGTCGAACCTCGGGCTGCTTGCCGGTCTTGCCGCCGAAGCCGAGGTCCAACTGGGCCGCAGGCTGCTGGTCTCCGGCGGGAGCTCCACATCGATCGCCGCAGTGACGGCCGGCCGCGCGCCGCTGACGATCGACAACCTGCGTCTCGGCGAGGCGATCGTGCTCGGCGTGGACCCGGCCACCCGGGAGCCGATCCCCGGCCTGAGCCTGCATCGCGATGCGGTGACGGTCTCGGCGCCGGTGATCGAGTGCAAGGTCAAGCCGTCGATGCCGATCGGCACGTGCGCGCAGGACGCGTTCGGCAACGTTCCCTCGTTCGAGGACCTCGGCGAGCGGCGTCGCGCCATCTGCGCGATGGGCCGTCAGGATGTCGTGCCGGAGCAGCTCACTCCCGTCGACCCAAGAGTCATCGTTCTCGGCGCCTCGAGCGACCACCTCGTTCTGGACGTCGAAGACCTTCCGGTCCCGCCCGCGATCGGCGAGCCGATCGCGTTCGTGCCCGGCTACTCCGCAACGCTCGCGCTCTTCACGTCCCCGTACGTGGCCAAGGAGTTCGTCAACGGCTGAGGACGCGGTGCTACCCTGATTGGCGTCCTGCGCGCCCTTGGCGCGCCACGACTCACGAGGGGGAGCGTGTGCCGATCGAGCCCAGGAAACCCGTACGGGTGCTTCAGGTCGTCAGGCCCGCAGCCGGCGGTATGAAGGGCCACGTGCTCCAGCTGTCGGCCGGCCTGCGCACCCACGGGTTCGAATGCGAGATCGCCTGTCCGGGCGACTCCGAGCTCGTGCACGACGCGCTCGAGGCGAACCTCACGGTCCATCCGGTGCCGATCGTCGGGCCGCTGAACCCCTTGCGCGATCCGTTGGCGATCGTCTCGCTTGCCGAGGTCATCCGGGAACGCCGCCCCGCGCTCGTGCACGCGCATGGGTCGAAGGCGGGCCTCATCGCGCGGATGGCGGTGCTGCTGGCCGGTCGCGTGCCCACCATCGTGACCGTGCACAACCAGGTCCTCTACGGCAGCATCTCCCCGCTGATGCGGTGGGTCTACGTCACGATGGAACGCCGCCTCGCACGCCGCACCGCCCGGATCATCACCGTGTCCGAGGCTCTGCGCCGCGAGATGGTGGATGTGTTCGGGCTCGATCCTGCGCTCGTGACCACCGTCTACAACGGACTCGACCTCGGCCCGTTCCTCGCCGGCTCCGATCGCGCGAAAGCGCGCGAGCGCTACGGCATCCCGGCGGGCGCTCTCGCCATCGGGTTGGCGGCGCGCTTCGCGCCTCAGAAGGCGCTCGACGTCCTCGTCGAGGCCGCCGTACCGGTGCTCGAGCGTCATCCCGACGCGCGGCTGGTACTGGCCGGGTCGGGTCCGCTGCTGGAGTTCGTCCGGACCAGGGCGCGGGCCTCGTCAGTGCGGGACCGCATCCTCTTCCCGGGTCTTGAGACCGACATGCCGGGGCTCCTCTCGGCTCTCGACATCTATGCGTCCGCGGCGATCGCCGAGGGCCTCGGGCTGGGCACGATCGAGGCCATGGCCGCAGGGCTCCCCGTCGTGAGCACCACTGCGGGTGGCACGCCCGAGGTCGTCGAGGACGCCGTGACCGGTCTGCTCGTGCCGCCGGGCAAGGCGGCTCAGCTGACGGAGGCGCTGCTGTGGCTCGCGAAGGACCCGGCCCTGCGCAGGCGGATGGGGGAGGCCGGGCGTGCTCGTGCGCTCGAGCGCTTCACGGAGGAGCGCATGCTCGAGGGCACGGCTGAGGTCTACCGGGAGGTGCTCGCGTGATCCGTTTTGCCGATGTTGCGGTGGGTTCGGGTGACGAGGTGCGCTGCTCTCGATGTCACGGAGAGTCGCAGTCGGTCTCCTATCGCTCGGCGTCCGAGATCGCGGCGGAGATCGCGATGGCGTGCGAGCTGTGGGACGAGCCTCCGGGTCCCAACGTGGCCCTGACCGGCGCCGAGCCCTTCGGGCACCCTGAGCTACCCGCGCTGGTCGGCGCCGCGGTCGACGCGCACTGCCGCCGTCTGTGTCTCGAGACCGACGCCGTCGCTCTGCGCTCGTCGCAGAACGCGGGCGGCTCGCTCATGGCCGGGGTCCGTCACCTGCGCTGGACCATCCTGGGAGGGACACCGGGCGTGCACGACGTGCTGCTCGGTACCCCCGGTGCGCTCGACCTCTCGGTCGAAGGCGTGCGGTCCTTCCGTTCGATCGCCGCCGAGGAATCCATCCCTGTCAGCGTCACGACCGTCGTTCCGGTGTGTCGCCACAACGTGCACGACCTGCCCGCCGCGGCGGGTCTGGCGGTGGATGCGGGGGCGGACCGCGTGCTGCTGCGCGTCGAGGACGGCGGCCTCGACCTGGCCGCGGCGCTGCCGTGGATCGTCGCCGCATGCGACACCGGCGTCGTCAACGGGGTGTGGGTCGAGGTCGAGGGTGTCCCGTTCTGTCTGCTTGCGGGCTACGACCTGCACCTGTCGGACGCCGTGCGCGAGCGCGCGGGCGCCAAGCAACCGATATGTGTCGAGTGCCCGCTCGACTCCGTGTGCGCGGGAGTGCCCGCCGGCGCGAGCGCCGACCAACTCGCGATGCTCTCCCCGCCATCGTTCGCGGAGACACTCGCCGTCTCGGTGCTCCGCGCGCGCGCAACGAGGGCCGAGTGATGGCGACCGCCCCGTTGCGCTGCGCGATGCTCGCACTGAACTCCCCGGGGTACCGGTCGCTGGCGCTCGGGTATCTGCGCGCCTACGCTCAGGCCGACCGGCGACTCGCTGGCCGTGTCGCCTTCGAGACGCTCGACCTGGACACCGACGTCGACCCGTGGTGGGTCGCCTGGCGTGTGCTCGGCCTCGAGCCCGACGTCCTCGCCGTGTCGGTGACGTGCTGGAACGCGCGCAGCGTGTACGAGGTCTGCCGCATCGTGGCGTCCGTGCGCCCCGAGTGCGCCATCGTGCTCGGCGGGCCCGAGGTCGGTCCCGCCGCCGAGGACGTGCTGACCGCCCATCCCGAGGTCGGCGTCGTCGTCCGCGGCGAGGGCGAGATCACCTTCGCCGACCTGCTCTCCGAGCTGACGGGCAGCGGCAAGGCCTGGCGCGTCGACGGGATCACCCTGCGCCGCAGTGGCGAGATCGTCGCCACGCCCGACCGAGTGCTCGTGGCTGACCTCGACGATCTGCCATCGCCCTACCTGTCGGGCGTGCTGACGCCGGTCGACGGAGGCGCGTATCTCGAGACCTTCCGCGGCTGCCCGCACCGGTGCGCCTACTGCTTCGAAGGCAAGGGCTACGGCCGCATCCGCTCGTTCTCCGACGAGCGCATCGCCGCGGAGATCGAGTTCGTGGCGGCGGCCCCGGGTGTCCGCACCTTCTCGTTCATCGACCCCGTCTTCAACCTCACCGGCGAGCGGCTCAAGACGCTCGCCATGCTCATGGCGCCGCACGTCGCGAACGGCGTGCGTCTTCACACGATCGAGGTCGACATCGAGCGCATCGATGACGAGGCGGCGGCCCTGCTGCGGTCCGCCGGCGTCGTGACCGTCGAGACCGGCCCGCAGACGATCGGAGCCGGTGCGCTCGAGGCGTGTCACCGCCCGTTCCATGCCGACCGGTTCGCGGCGGGCCTCGCGGCACTTCGGGGTGCGGGCATCTCGTGCGAGTGCGACCTGATCGTCGGCCTGCCCGGTGACGACGTGTACGACTTCCTCGCGGGGCTGCGGTTCGTCCTGCGGCTCGACCCGGGCAAGATACAATCGTCGACGCTGCACGTGCTGCCCGGCACCGAGCTATGGGAGCGCGCCGCCGAGCTCGGTCTGGAGTTCGACCGCGAGCCGTCCCACGAGGTCATCGCCACGCCCGACGTGAGCTTCCGCGACCTGCGCCGCGCCGAGGTGTTCGCTTCCTCGTTGCAGTCCGCCTACCGCGCCCGAATCGGAGGCTAGCCGTGCGGCCGTTCGCCATCGAACGCTACTTCGCCCGGTTCGAGCACAGCGCCCGCGTGCTGCTGTCCAGCTCCGACTGCGAGCCGCTCGGGCTCGGGGACCTTCTGGCGCTCGCCGATGAGGAGAGCCTCGAGTTCTGGAGGAACCTCTCGCTCGGCTACACGGAGAGCCCCGGACTCGAGGCGTTGCGCCGTGAGGTCGCGGGGCTCTACGCGGGCATCTCGCCCGACGACGTGCTCGAGGTGGTGCCCGAGGAGGGCATCCTGCTCGCGATGCAGACGCTCCTCGAGCAGGGCGACCACGTGGTCGTGACCTTCCCCGGCTATCAGTCGCTCTACTCGATCGCGGAGGACATGGGCTGCGAGGTCACGCACTGGCAGGCCGATGAGGCACAGGGGTGGCGCTTCGACCCCGCGGGCCTGCGAGCCGCGCTGCGGCCGAACACCAAGCTCGTGGTCGTGAACTTCCCGCACAACCCGACCGGCTGCCTGCCTTCCGTCGACGACTTCCGCGAGATCGCGGGGATCGTGGCCGACGCGGGCGCCTGGCTCTTCTCCGACGAGATGTACCGCTGGCTCGAGCCCGAGGGCGTCGACCGGCTCCCGTCGGCGTGCGAGACGGGACCGAAGACCGTCACGCTCTGCGGGATGTCGAAGACGTTCTCGCTCCCGGGGCTGCGCGTCGGGTGGCTGGTGACCCGCGACGCCGACCTGATGGCGCGGTTGGCGGCGGCCAAGGACTACATCACCATCTGCGGCAGCGCGCCCAGCGAGGTCCTTGCGCTCATGGGACTGCGCGCACGCATGGGCATCGTCGCGGCCAATCTCGCAACGATCGACGCGGGCGTCGCCGCCGTCGATCGGCTCGCCGCGTCGTACCCGGAGCTGGTCACGTGGACGCCGCCACGGGCCGGGAGCGTCGCGCTCGCGCGCATCGCCACCGGACAGGGAACGTACGCTCTGTGCGAGCGGCTCGTCGCGGAGACGGGCATCATGCTGCTCCCGTCGCGCGTCTTCGACTGGGGCGACGCGCACGTGCGGTTCGGCCTCGGCCGCGCCGGGTTCGCCCACGGTGTCGAGGAACTGTCCGCGTGGCTCGCCGCACCGCGACCGAGGAGTGCCTGATGCCCGATCACGTCTCCGCCCGCGCCATGGCCGTCCATCCGTTCGTCGTCATGGACGTCGTGGCGCGGGCGAAGGAGCTCGAGGCCCAAGGGCGCGACATCGTCCGCATGGATGTCGGCGACCCGGACCTGCCCACTCCGGCGGTGATCACGGCCGCCGCCGAGGCCGCGATGGAGTCCGGCGACACGGGCTACACGCAGTCGATGGGCCTGCCCGACCTGCGCGACGCCGTCTCCGCGCGCTTCGCCTCCAAGTACGGCGTCACCGTCAGCCGGGACGACATCGTCGTCACCCAAGGCACCTCGCCCGCGATGCTGCTGCTGTTCGGCTCGCTGCTCGACCCGGGCGACGAGGTCATCCTCTCGGACCCGTGCTATCCGGCGTACCCGAACTACGTGGCGTTCCTCGGAGGCGTGCCCGTGCGCGTGCGCGCCCGCGCGTCCGACGGGTTCCGCATGCGCATCGAGGAGATCGAGGCGGCGATCACCCCGCGGACGCGCTGCATCATGATCAACTCGCCCTCCAACCCGATGGGCACCGTATTGCCGCCCGAGGACCTCGCCGCGATCGCCGGACTCGCCGAGAAGCACGGACTCTACGTGGCGAGCGACGAGATCTACCACGGCCTGGACTTCACCGGGACCGATCACACCATCCTCCAGTACACGGACCGGGCGTTCGTTCTCAACGGCTTCTCGAAGCTCTACGCGATGACGGGCTGGCGTCTGGGGTACCTGGTCGCGCCGCGCGATTTCGTGCGCCCCGCCGAGGCGATCCAGCAGAACTTCTTCCTGTGCGCGAACCACTTCGTGCAGGTCGCCGGGACGACCGCGCTCCTGAAGGCGGGCCCCGACGTCGCGCGCATGCGCGCGATCTACGACGAGCGGCGGCGCTTCCTCGTGCCGGCGCTGCGCGGTATCGGGCTGACCGTCGAGGTGGAGCCCACCGCCGCGTTCTACGTCTTCGCCGACGCGAAGGAGTGGGGGAGCGACTCCCTGGCGCTGACGTACCGCCTCATCGACGAGGCGGGCGTGGCCGCGGCGCCCGGCATGGACTTCGGGCCCGGCGGCGAGGGGTTCCTGCGCTTCAGCTACGTCACGGACATCGACCGCCTGCGCGAGGGTGTCTCGCGTCTGCGTGCGTGGTCGGACGCCCGGGTCTAGTCCACGCATCGGCCGCGTAGGGAAACCGACGGGCTCGTGTCAGAGCCGCGTGCGACACTCGTCTGAAGATCGATCGAACCGCTGAAAAGGGGCGACCATGTCCGTCTTCTCACACTCGCGCATCGAGTCGTACGAGACGTGCCCGAAGAAGTACGAGTTCTCCTATCTCATCAAGCCGCCGAAGGGCCCGGACGGCATCGAGGCCTTCATGGGCAGCCGGGTCCACGACGCGCTCGAATGGCTCTACGGCGAGGTCAAGGCGTGCCGCGCACCCGACGAGGAGGACCTCGTCGAGCGCTTCCGGCAGGTCTGGGACGCCGAATGGGAGGACGACATCAGGATCGTCCGGCCCGATCGCACGGCGGACGACTACCGCGCGATCGGCGAGAAGGCGCTGCGCGACTACTACCGCCGCTACCACCCCTTCGACCAGGCCGTGACGGTCGGGCTCGAGTTGCGCGTCACACTTCCGCTCGATGAGGACCACCAGATCGTCGGCTACATCGACCGTCTCGACAGGGTCTCCGACGGCGTGTGGGAGATCCACGACTACAAGACCGCCGCGACCCTCATGACGCAGGACAAGGCGGATGCGAACCGCCAGCTGGCGCTCTACGAGCTCGCGATCAGGCAGATGTACTCCGACGTCCGCGAAGTCACGCTCGTGTGGCACTACCTCGCGCTCGACTGCGAGGTCCGGTCGTCACGCGCGCCCGAGCAACTCGCCAACCTGCGCGCTCAGGTCCTCGAGAGCGTCAAGCACATCGAGGCCCAACACTCTTTCCTGGCGCGCACCTCGAACCTCTGCGACTGGTGCGAGTACCGTCCGCTGTGCCCGGCCTGGAAGCATCTCTACCAGACCGACGCGCTGCCCGAGGGCGCGCGTGCGGAGGAGCCCGGCGTCGTGCTCATCGACGAGTACCTGCGCATCTCGGATGAGATGGCGGCCCTCAAGGCGCGTCAGGACGAGCTGAAGGACGCGATCGCGACCCGCGCGGCGGCTGACGGCGTGGACCGTCTCTTCGGGACCGGAGGTTCACTGAAGGTGTTCCGCTACGCATCGATCGGGCTTCCGGACGCGAAGGATCCGCGAAGGTCGGAACTCGAGGCGGAACTGCGAGCGATGGGGCTGTGGGAGCGCTTCAGCGCACTCGCGTCGTACCCGCTCTCGCGCGCGATCGGCGATGGCGCACTGGCTCCCGACCAGTTGGAGCAGCTCGAGCCGTTCGTCACTCGATGCGAGGGCGTGAAGCTCTATCCCGCGAGGAACCGCTAGTCGGACCGAGGATGGTAATCCCATGGGCCTTTCGCGGGGCGCGGCGGTCTCGGCATGTTCGTTGCTCCCCCTGAGGGCGCGCACCACCGCCGAGCCGCCGCGAGGGAGACCACGTGCCCGAGGTCTGGAGTAAGGCCGATCTACACATCCATTCGACGCAGAGTGACGGGCTTGCAACGCCCGAGGAGATCGTCACCTACGCGGCCACGCGAACAGACCTCAAGGTCATCGCGGTCACCGATCACAACTCGATCGAGGGCGGCCTCCGGGCGCTCGACGCGGCGTCGGACCATCCCGGGCTCGAAGTGGTCGTCGGCGCCGAGATCACCTCGAAGTGGGGCCACATCCTTGGCCTCTATCTCGCCGAGGACATTCGTGCGGGGCTGAGCGCGCGCGACACCATCGGCGCGATCAACGAGCAGGGCGGCATCGCGATCATCGCGCACCCCTTCGCCAACAGGGCGTTCGGTCCTTTCGGGTTGAAGAGCCTCGGGAACAAGATCGACGAGGTCGCGTTCCAGGCGATGGAGGTCTACAACTCCTCGCCGTACCTCATCTACGCCAATCGGCTCGCGTCGAAGGCTTTCGCGGCCGGGCAGGGCATCGCAGCCACGGGGGGCAGCGACGCGCACGTCCTCCAAGCGGTCGGGCGCGGTTACACGCTCTTCCGGGGAACGAGCGCGGACGACCTGCGGCGGTCGATCGAGGAGCTCGAGACGCACGCTCACGCACAGCGCGGCGGGATGTCCATCGCATGGCGCTACATGATGCGGTACCCGGCGATCAGGCGGCAGCAGGCCATCAACAGCGAGAGGTGCCACGCGCACTGACCCTCAGCGCGACGAGGCGCCCCTGCCGGACTGCATGCGGCGGGCCGCTTCGACAACGCTCCTGCGCAGCGCGCCGATGATCGCTGGGTCGTCTGCCAGCGGCTGTGCGACGGCGACCCGGACGATCGACTCGGCCATCGCGCGCTCCACCGCCATCGGCAGGTCGACCTTCGTCGCGAGTTCCGGGAAGAGCAGGTCGATCGCCAGCAATGCGACGTGCTTGGCTCCGAGCGCGGCGAGATGACGCACCGCCTCCGGCACGTCCGGTTCCTCCCACTCGAGCCACGCCTGGCGGACGCGTTCCGCCGGCAGCCCGGCTTCGATCAGCTCGGCCCGGATGCGCTGTGCAAGGAATGTCGTCTGCTCCATCGCGTCCGGGAAGAGGCGATCGAACTGCCAGGGGTTGCCTCGGGAGACGAGCACGACCCCGTCCGCGATCTCGCTGTCGCCGAACGCTTCCATCGCGCTCTGTGCCGCTCGCACGGCGATCGCATGGGAGGCCCACACAGGATCGGTGTACTCGACGACGACACGCGACCCCGCAGGGTCGAGCGCGTGCACCTCCGCAGCGGCGACGTCGAACGGGTGGGTCCGCGCCACGGAGAGCCTCGCCACGACGATGTGCCCGCCCGAGCGCGCCGCCAGTCGTGCCACGGCCTCGGCCGCCGAAGGACCGCCCTGGCAGAAGGCGACCTCGACGGGTCCCGCGAGTCCCTCTTCGGCCAAGCGCGCGCCAAGGGAGGCCGCGATCTCTCGGACCGCGCGCCGGGCGGGATTCCCGCCCGCAGTGCGATACCGCGCGCGCTCGGAGCCGTAGACGAACGGTCGCGCGATGTACGGAGGGAGAGGCACCTCGGCCCGCTCGTACGCTTCCAGGTCGCGCGTGACGTCGCGCGCTGCGTAGTCGTCGTTCGCGGCGTCGGCGAGCAGGATGACCCCGATCGCGGCCCCGTCCTCGACGGGGCCGAGTACCGGATGCGAGGAGCGGGGCCGTGTCAGCGCGGGGAGAAGGGCCGACGCGAGAGCGTAGCCGCCAGCGAGCGCCCCGAGCGTGATGAACACCGAGGCGATCACCGTGTCGGCCCGGCCACTCTGCTTCCATATGACGGCGACCGCGACCGCGAGCAGGATCGTCGCCAGCGTTCCCGCCGCGCCGACGAGCGCGAGCATGCGTCGCCGCACGACGAACGCCGCGCACGTGGTCGTGCCGGCCAGCGTGCCGGCCACGAGGACCATGGCCCACGGAAGGAACCTCATCCGGTCCTCCGACGGTCGACGAGCGTGCCCGGGGACGCCATGCGTCCCGTCCTAGCCGACGTCGGACGCTGGCCAGGACTCAGGCAGGTTCACGTAGCGCAGGAGTACCGACAGGGCCTCATCGACGATCTCGTCCTTCGTCGATGCGTCGCCCGCATTGAGGCACGACTTCATCGAGTGGCCGATGATCATGAGACCCACCTGGTTCAGTGCCGACTTCGCGGCCATCACTTGAGTGAGGACGGCGTCGCAGTCCTTGCCGGAATCGATCATCGTCTGCAGGCCGCGTACCTGTCCCTCGAGCCGCTTCAGGCGGTTGAGGATGCGCCGCCGCTCCTCGTCGGTCGCGACGAGCGGCATCTTGGTGGAGATGTTCTGAGTCATTGCGACCCTCCGTGGTGGACGATAGAGTGAGTGCCTGCGGTGCTCGCTGATTATACCCCTAGGGGGTATAGAGCATGCGCCGGGGATCGATCACGATCTTCTCACGGCCGGCAGGGAGCGCGCGTGTCGCATCGCACAGGAACAACACTCGCGTGACCGCCGATCCGGTATCGGGTCCGCGCCCCTTGCGCGGCTACCTGCTGGCCGCGGTGGCTGCCGCCGGCTGGGCTGCCGGCGGGCTCACCGCGAAGTTGCTCTTCGTCACGTCCGACCAGGTCGACCCTGCGACGCTGTCCGCGGCGCGCGCCCTGCTTTCCACCGCGATGCTGCTCGTGTACCTGGGGGTGTTCAGACGCCGCGAGCTGCTCGTGCGGGTCCGGGACCTTCCGTTCCTCGCGATCTTCGGAGTAGCGGGCCTTGCGCTCGTCCACTTCACGTACTTCGCGACGATCCAGGCGACCAACGTGCCCACCGCGATCCTGCTCGAGTACCTCGCGCCGATCCTCGTGCTCGGTGTGTCGGTGGCCTTTCTGGGCGAGCGCCTGACCTGGGCGCTGCCGATCGGGGTCATCGCTTCGGTCACCGGGTGCGCGCTCATGGTCGGGGCCATCGGAGGCGAAGGCCTCAGGGTCTCCGCGACGGGCATCGCGTGGGGGCTGTCGTCGGCGGTCTTCTTCGCGCTGTATACGGTCCTCGGCAAGTACGCGGCGCCGCGCTTCTCGCCGTGGACGCTGCTCACGTACGGTCTGGGGGCGGCGACCCTGTTCTGGCTGGTGTATCTCCGCGGCCCGGGGCCCATCTTCCACATCCTGTCCAACGGCCGCACCTTCGCGGCAGTGGCGGTGATGGCACTCGTGAGCACCATCGTCCCGTTCGGCGCGTTCCTCGCCGCCCTGCACCACATCGACGCCACCAAGGCGAGCATCACCGCGACGCTCGAACCGGTGCTCGCCGGCATCGCGACCTACTTCATCGCTCAGCTCTACGCGCCGCTCACGGCGCTGCAGCTGCTGGGCGGCGCACTCGTGATCCTGGCGGTCATCGTCGCGCAGTGGCCTCACCTCATGGCGGCTCGGGCGGGACGCTCCGCGTCGTCGGCCGAGCTTCCCCCGCCGGGATAGCCACCGGGTTCTCGGCGCATGGGCTGCGAATCGGGGATAATGAGCCGAGCCGCGTGGACGGGGTGTACCGCTCCGACACACTGGCGACAGGAGTGTCATGGATCTCCACCAACGGCCGGAACTCAAGCAGAAGATCACACTCTCGCCTCAGGTCTACCAGGGGTTGAGCATCCTCGCGATGCCCGTGACCGAGCTCCAGGCGCTCGTTGAGACGGAGCTGCTCGAGAATCCCGTGCTGGAGGTCGAGGAGTTCGAGGACGCAGTGGAGGAGCCCGAGGAGGAACGGCCGGATCCCGCCGACGACGATAGATCGTGGGACGAGTGGCTCGACCGCTACGAGGAGCTCGCATCCTCGGAGCCCGTGATTCCGCGTGATCCGGATGTCGAGGTCGCCGACACCGAGGAGTACGTCGGTTCCGTCCAGTCGTTCGGTGACTACCTCGAGCAGCAACTCGCCATGATGAGCCTCACCGAGGAGGAGGCGCGCGCCGCGCGCGCCGTGGTCGGCTCCCTCGACAGCGATGGCTTCTTCTGCGTGAAGCTCGAGGAGATCGCGCAGATCGCCGGCGTGGCGGTCGAGGTCGCCCGGCGCGGTCTGGCGGTCGTGCAGCAGCTGGACCCGCCGGGCGTCGGCGCCCGCAACCTCGCCGAGGCGTTGCGCATCCAGCTCGACTACCTGGGGATCGACGAGCCGCTCCTGGTCAAGATCGCGGAATCCCATCTGGACGACGTCGCGGGCAGTCACCTGCGCAAGGTCGCGCGCGCCCTCAGGGTCGGGGAGGACGAGGTGCGGCGTCTCGTTGACATCCTGCGCCTGCTCAACCCCCGTCCCGCCGGCGCCTTCTCTCCGGGGCCTTCGCCGGGCTACATCGTGCCGGACGTCACGCTCCGGAGGTTCGACGAGGGCTGGTCGGTCACCTCCAACTCGGACGCGGTGCCGACCCTTAGGGTCAGCACGAGGTACCGCTCCATGCTTCGCGGAGGTTCGGGTGTCGACGTCGAGACCGTGCGCTACCTCAAGGACCATATCCGCTCCGCGGAGGCTTTCATCCGCAACGTCGACAGGCGCAAAGACACGGTCACGCGCATCGCGGAGATCGTGCTCGAGGTGCAGCGTGACTTCTTCGAGGACGGGAAGGGGCCGCTGCGGCCGCTGCGGCTCGAGGATGTCGCCGTCGAGATCGGCGTCCATCTGTCCACTGTCAGCCGCGGCGTGACCGGTAAGTACATGGCCACGCCGTACGGCATGTTCGAACTGAAGCACTTCTTCTCGGGCGGCTACCGCACGGCATCGGGCATGGATGTGGCGGCCACCAGCGTCAAGCAACGCCTTCGGGAGATCCTCGAGGCCGAGGACACGGTCCACCCGCTTTCGGACCAACGGCTCGCCGACCTTCTGAGCGACGAGGGAATCCGGGTCGCGCGCCGGACCGTCGCCAAGTACCGCGAGGAGCTCGGCATCGAGCCTTCGTGGGCGCGGAAGCGGCGCTAGATGGCGCAGGAGGCTCCCGAGGCGACGTCCGCAACGCCTGAAGCCGTGTCCGTTCCGGCAGACGAGCAGCCGCGGGCGGCCCGTCTCCGCAGGATGCGGGACGTCCTGACGATCGCGGCCATGCTGGCAGCGATCACGATCCTGCATACGTTCGGGGGCGGCGGCAGGGACGCGCAGTTCCACGAGTTCTACCGCCGGCTCTACTATCTGCCGATCTTGTACGCCGCGTTCGTCTTCGGCATGCGCGGCGGACTGCTCGCGGCGATAGCCTCCGCGATCCTCTACGCCCCGTGGGGCGAGGCCGTGGGCGGCCAGCCGCTTCTGGGTCTGGCACCGGGGGACGGCCTCGAGCTCGTCATGTATCTCGTGATGGGCGCGCTCTTCGGGCGGCTGCGCGACCTCGAGGAGCGCAAGACGCGCGACCTGCGGCAGGTCTCCGCCAGGCTCGAGGAGGCGTACCGGGCGCTCGAGGAGCGCGCGATGCAGCTCCTCGCGATACAGGACTACACACAGTCGATCCTGCGATCCATCACGTCCGGTGTCGTCACCGTGGGGCCGGACGCATCGGTGGCCACCGTGAACCCCGCCGCGGAGCGCATCCTCGGTATCGCCGAGGATGCGGTGACCGCACGCTCGCTGCCCGCGCTGTTCCGCGAGGACGGCGGCCTGACCACCGACGTGCGCAAGGTGCTCGAGGGCCGGATCCCGCGCACGATGCGTGACCTGCGGCTGGTCACCGTCGACGGCAAGGTCGTGCACGCGCAGGTGTCGGTCTCACGCATGCGGGACATCGGCGGCCGCAAGCTGGGCGCCGTCGTGACGGTCGAGGACGTCTCGGACATCAAGCTGCTCACCGAGCAGCTCATCCGTGCCGATCGTCTTGCGGCGATGGGGGAGCTCACGGCGGGTGTGGCGCATGAGGTGCGCAACCCGCTGGGCATCATCCGCGCCTCGGTGCAGCTCATGGAGGACGCGGAGTGCAGCCGCGAGCGGGTCAGGGAGGCCGCCGAGGTCATCAAGCAGGAGATCGATCGTCTCGACCGGGTCATCAAGGCCTTGCTCGACTTCGGCCGCCCTGCGACGCCGACGATGCGACCCGTGGCGGTCTCGCAGGTGCTCGAGGACGTTGCGCTCTTCTCGCGCACGTTCGCGAGCCGGGCGCACGTGCAGATCGTCGAGAGATACTCAGACACGGCTCCCGACGTGGTCGCTGACCCGGAGCAGTTGAAGCAGGTGTTCGTGAACCTCATCAGCAACGCCGTGCAGGCCATGCCCGGCGGAGGTACCCTGACCATCGAGACCGGGGCCGACGAGGGATTCGTGTCCATCCGGTTCTCGGACACGGGACCGGGCATTCCCGACGAGATGCGCGACAAGATCTTCGACCCGTTCGTCTCCACGCGCGACGACGGTACCGGGCTCGGGCTGACGATCGTCCATCGCATCGTCGACGAGCACGACGGGCACATAGAGGTAGCGAGCGAACCGGGCAACGGGACCACCTTCACGGTCTGGCTGCCCGCTCTCCAGTAGCGCACGGAAAGGGGTCGACCCCGGCATGACCAAGCGAGTCCTGATCGCCGACGACGAGAAGAACATGCGGTGGGTGCTCTCCGAGGCGCTCGCCGCCGAAGGCTACGAGGTGTTGCAGGCGAGCGACGGCAAGGAGGCCCTCACCGCCGTCGACGAGCAGCATCCCGACCTCATGGTGCTCGACCACAAGATGCCCTCTCCCGACGGCATGGAGGTGCTGCGCAAGATCCGGGCGAAGGGGGAGACCTTCCCGATCATCATGCTCACCGCTCACGGCAACGTCGAGACCGCCGTCGAAGCCATGAAGGCGGGCGCGACGGAGTACCTCACCAAGCCCTTCGACCTCGGCGAGCTGAAGCTGTCGATCGAGAAGGCGATCCGGATCTCCGAGCTCTCGGACGAGGTCAAGCGCCTGCGCGCGGAGCTCGACCGTGACTGGGACGTCGATGGGTTCATCGCAGCGGACCCGCATATGGTCGAGATCCTCATGACGGTCGAGAAGGTCGCGCCCACCAACGCGACGGTGATGATCTACGGCGAGTCCGGAACGGGCAAGGAGCTGATCGCACGGGCGATCCATCGCCTGTCGCCGCGCGACGCGAAGCCCTTCGTGGAAGTCCATGCGGGCGCGCTCCCCGAGACGCTGTTGGAGAGCGAGCTGTTCGGCTACGAGAAGGGCGCCTTCACCGGCGCCGTCACGGCGAAGCCGGGCCGGTTCGAGCTGGCGAACGGCGGCACGCTCTTCCTTGACGAGGTCGGGGACATCTCCCTGGGCGTGCAGGTCAAGTTGCTGCGCGTGCTGCAGGAGCGCCGCTTCGAACGATTGGGAGGCACCCGGTCCATCGGTGTCGACGTCCGTGTGGTCGCGGCGACGAACCGCGACCTGCAGCAACTGATCGCCGACGGGACGTTCCGCGAGGACCTCTTCTACCGCCTCAACGTCGTGCCGATCACGCTGCCGCCACTGCGCCAGCGCAAGGGCGACATCCCCCGGCTCGTCGCTCACTTCTTGGACAAGTACAAGGCTGCCGGCAGGACGATCACGAACGACGCGATGCAGGCCCTGACCGGGTACTCCTGGCCGGGCAACATCCGCGAACTCGAGAACACCATCGAGCGCATCGTGATCCTGGCGTCGGCGCCGGAGATCGGCATAGGCGACCTGCCCGCGGAGGTCCGCACGGGCGTGGCTCCCTCGGCGAGCCGCACACACACCTTCGAGTTGCCCGAGGAGGGCCTCGATCTCGAAGAGGTCGAGATGGACCTGCTGCGTCAGGCGATGGACCGCGCCGGTGGCAGCGCAACGAAGGCTGCGAAGCTGGTCGGCCTGACACCGAAGACCCTCGAGGCGAGGATGCACCGGCTCGGCCTGCAGTAGCCCGTGACTGCGCCGCCCGTCGCCGCTCCCGCATTGGCACATGCCTTGCAATCTGCTGCCCACGGGATGCGGGTCGGACGGACTGAGGATGGCATGGGCGAAACGCACGGTCGCAGGCGCTTTGTGGCGGTGGTCGCGATCGCGTCCGCGCTTCTCGTGCTGACGTGGCTCGTCGCCGCCTTCGACACGAGCGGCTCGAGCGATCCGGTGTCCGTTTCTTCCGCGCTGGTCCTCGCGGTCCCCGTCGTGGTCCTGCTGGTGATCGCCGGCTTGACCTGGTTCCTGCTGCAGCGGGACGTCGACGCCGACGCCGGCAGTGACGCAGACTCCTACGTGGAGTGCCCTTCGTGCGGCCGCTCGATCCTGAGGGAGTGGCGGTTGTGCCCTTACTGCGGGGCGAGGACCCAGCCGGCCCCGAAGACCGGAGAGGCAGCCCGCTTGGTCCCGTGACCCCCGTGGGTCCGAGGGCTACGATAGAGGCCGCACAGCGGGTCCCGGGTCGCCGGGCCCGGACGAGAGGGTGACGATCATGTCCGCTTCAGCCACTGCACACCTGCACACGACGGGTCTGCACTGTCAATCGTGTTCCATGCTCGTCCAGATGGAGCTCGAAGACCTCCCGGGCGTCACTTCGGCCGTGTCGGACTTCCGCACCGGCATGACGGATGTCGTCTACGACCCCGACCTCGTGACCGTCGAGTCCCTGGTCGCCGCCGTCGTCGCCGCGGGATACGGCGCTGAACTCGCTGAGTAGCCCGCGCTTGCCCTCGAACCGGCGTTCGGACGACCGTTTCCGCCGGGACGGCAGGGTCGCGCGGTGACGGGCCAGATCGGCCTCGCAGCAGCACTCGGTGCCGGGGTCGTGACGTTCCTCTCCCCCTGCGTGCTCCCGCTCGTCCCGGGCTACCTGTCCTTCCTGGGCGGTCTGAGCCTCGGCGGCGCTTCGCGCAGCACCCGGACCCGGGACGTTCTGCTTCCCGCTGCACTGTTCGTGCTCGGATTCTCGATCGTGTTCGTCCTGCTCGGTGTGTCGGCGTCCCTTCTGGGAGGGGTGCTGACCGGCAACCGCGTTCTGATCTCGCGGATCTCGGGTGCATTCATCTTCCTGTTCGGCTTCTTCATGCTGGGGCTGATCAAGGTCCCGTGGCTCTACGGCGAGGCGCGCTTCGACCCGGCACGGGCCCGCGTCCTCGGTCGCTGGGCAGCTCCGGCGATGGGTATGGCGTTCGGATTCGCTTGGACGCCATGCGTGGGACCCATCCTGGGTTCGATCCTCATGCTGGCGGCGAGGAGCGGACACGTCGGCGAGGGCGCACTGCTGCTGGCTGTCTACTCGGCCGGGCTGGGCATCCCGTTCATGCTGATGGCGGCGCTGCTCGGGCGCGTCGCTGGACTCGTCAAGTGGCTGAACCGGCACTCCCTGGTCATCGCCCGCGTCTCCGGGGTCGTGCTCATGCTGGTGGGCGCGGCGATCGCGACGGGCACGCTGGGTGCGGTGACCGTGTTCATCTCCCGCTGGGTTCCCGCCGTCTCCGGAGGATAGCGGGACTGGCAGCGGGCGGCCGTCGGGGGATACGATGGCAACGGTGTTCGCCGTGTCGCTGGATGGGGGGTGGCCGGGACGCGTTCGCGGGGGATGGGGCTGTCGACCCGGATCACACTGCTGACCTTCGTCTCCGTGACGGCGGCTGTCGCTCTCGTGTCGGTCATCTCGCTCGTGGGCGTGTACCGCTCGACTCAGAGCGAGGAGATGGCGCGCCTCGACGCCTTCCGGACGCTTGTCACGGGGAGTCTGGGCGCACGGTTCACCAGCGCCGAACGATCGATCGACTCGCTGGCCTCCGAGGCGGGTACGTCCGCTGTGGGCGCATTCCTCCGGAGCACCACGGTGGACGAGCTCCTCGAGCCTCGTGCGGACGTGCTGGATGCACTCGCGTTCGTCGACGCGCGCGGTATGCTCGCCTCCTCGGACGACGTGACGTCGCCGCCGCACGGGATCACCTCAGCGGTGGCCGGAGCGGCTCCCCGCACGCTGGTCTTCGCATGGGAGAGCGACGGCGGCGGTGGGGGTCGCCTGTGGGTCGGCCGCACGGCGGGCGACGGTACGCGGACCGTCACGGTGCTCGCGCGCGTACGCGACACCTACCTCAGACGCACGCTGGACGACGTCGCATCGACGCGGGGGACGCTCATCGCGCTCGTGGTCGACGGCGCCGGACGACCGGTCCTCACGAGCGGCGCCGGTCGGATCGTCGACCCGGCCAGCATCGTCTTCTCGCAGGACGGCACCGAAGCGGTCCGGGGGACGGTCGCTGCGTCCTCTCCCGGCTTCGGCGATCTCGCGGGGTCGTGGGAGCTGGTCACGCCCGACCATGGTCTGGGTTGGCGGGTCCTGGTCGTGGAAGCCAACGCGGACGCGCTGGCGCGCTCGGGTAACGCGCTGGCGCCCGCACTGCTTGCCATGGTGCTCGTCATCCTGGCAGCGGTCCTCGTGGCGCTCGTCTACAGCCGGCGCGTCCTGCGGCCGCTCACCGTACTCGAGCAGCGCGCACGTGACGTCGCGGCAGGCGGCTACGTGCGTCCCTTGCGCGTTGTCCGCGACGACGAGATGGGTCGCGTGGCCGATGCGTTCAACGAGATGGGCGTGCGCCTGAACTCGTTGCAGGACATGGCTCAACTGCTCGCCAGCGCGTCGAACCTCGATGACGTTCTGGACGCTGTACTGAGCGCTCTCGGTCGCATCCTGGGAACGGGCGACGCGGCCGTGCTCCTCTCCGACCCGTCGGGCCTCGGACTGTCGCTGGTAAGGGGTCGGGGCCTCGCGGAGTCTTCGGCGACACTGCTGGTCTCCCTCGGCGATCCTTCTCCGCTGGTGACCGCCTTCGTCGAGCAACGGGCGGTCTCCTTCTCCGGTGACGAGCCTGCGGGCGCCGGCTCGGTCTACCGCCTGTTCGGCGCAGACCCCGAGCGCGCGGGCGTGGCGGTGCCGCTGGCGATCGGGAGCGAGGCGATCGGCGTCGTCGTGGTGCTGGCGCCCGGACGCCGGGTGTTCACCGAGGCGCAGATCGAGACGCTCCGGGTGTTCAGCGCCAACGCCGCCGTTGCGGTCCGGACGTCGCGCTTGTTCGCAGACGAGAGGCTGTCACGGACCGAGGCCGAGGCGCTGCGCGCCGTGGCTGAGCTCACCGTAAGGCCCGGCGACCTCGGCCATGCGCTCGACGCCTCCGCCGCGATCGCGGCGGAACTGCTGGGCTACCGCGAGTGGGCCGTGGTGCTGGAGGGCCGCCAGCAGCTCGGGCTTGGGCTGCCGGACGACGCGGACGCGGACGAGCGACTGCTCGAAGTCTGGCGAAGCGTCGAGGCGGCCCGCCCCGAGTCGGACCTTCCCGTGCACGCGCCGATCGTCGTCGACGACGTTCGGCGTCGACCGGAACTCGGCATGCTGACGGGACCAGCGTGGGGGAGCGCGCTGCTCATCCCCATCATGCAGGGCTCGATCGCGCGCGGCGCATTGGTCCTTCACGATCGGACACGGCGGCGGCATCCATCCGCGCGACAGCTCACGGTGGCCGGAACGCTCGGGCAGCAGGTGTCGCTCGCTATCCGCAACGCCTACCTGCTGCAGCAGGCGCGCACTCGTGCGGCGAACCTCGAGACCGTGTTCCGCATCAGCCAGGCGGTCTCCTCGGAACTGCAGATCGGGCCGGTCCTGAACCGGGTCCTCGACGTCGTCCAGAAGATCCTGTCCGCTGACGCGGTGGCGCTCATGTCCTACGACGTCGAGCGCCACATCATCGCGACCACGTTGGCGCGGGGCGTCGCCGCACCGGAGATGCTCCACTTCAGCGTGAAGCCGGGGGAGGACGTCCCCGGACGGGTGTTCGCTCTGGGGATGCCACTGTCCTACGGGAACCTCTCCGCCCGCTCGACGCCCCTCGCCGACATCGCCTCCGGGCAGGGGTTCGAGTCGCTGCTCGCCGTTCCCCTGATGGCCCGCGGCCGCCCGATCGGGGTGCTGGCGGTCTACGCCAAGTCCGCGTCAGCGTTCTCCGGCGAGGACGTCGAGCTGCTCCTCACGTTCGCCTCCCAAGCTGCGCTCGCCATCGACACCGCCGCTCTCTACGGCAAGGAGCACCGCGTCGCCTCGGTGCTCCAGGGGTCGATCCTGCCCGAGCTGCTGCCCGATCTGCCCGGGCTGGAGACCGCGAGCTTCTACCTGCCCTCCGGTCTCGAGGCCGAGATCGGCGGCGACTACTACGACGTCTTCACCGCCGATGATGGTCGCGTCGTGCTCGCGATCGGTGACGTGTGCGGGAAGGGTGTGGCCGCCGCCACCAAGACGTCGATGGTCAAATACACGCTGCGCGGGCTGGTGGGAGCGGGCGCGGGACCGGGAGCGGCTCTGAAGGAACTGAACCGCCAGATCGCCGCGACCGGCGACCCGGCAGACATCGTCACCATGTGGGTGGGCATGCTCGATCGGGACTCCGGACGTCTGACCTTCGCAGACGGCGGACACCCGCCCGCTCTGCTCCTGCGGGCGGCCGATAGGCAGATCGAGCGGCTGGACGCGACCGGCCCGCTGCTCGGCGCGATGGCCGACGTGGGCTACGAGGAGCGGACGCTCGACCTCGACACCGGGGACCTCTTGCTGCTCTACACCGACGGCGTGACCGAGGCGCGAAGGGGCACGCGGCTGTTCGGCGAGGGACGGGTGCGCCGCGTGTTGCGCCGCGCCGGCTCGGCGAGGGAGTGCCTCGACCTTCTGCTCGAGGCGGTCAAGGCGCACAGCGCCGGCCCGCTTCGGGACGATGCGGCCGCGCTCGCCATTCGGATCGTCGGGGAGGAGTCCGACACGCTGCGTGAGGGCGACAGGCACAACGGGTAGAGTCCCCGCGAACACACTCCACGGTCGTCAAGGGAGCCGGCGCACGTGATCACACTAGAGCGGCAACTCGGTTCAGGCACCTGCGTGGCACGCTTGATGGGGGATATCGATGCTGTCAGCGCTCCCTTGGTCCGGGAGGCCCTCGACGGCGCGATCACCGAGGGCTGCCGGACCATCGTCCTCGACCTCTCACACGTCGACTACCTGGATTCCTCGGCGCTCGGTCTCCTCGTATGGGCCGACCATCGGCTTCAGCCCATCTCGGGCGCCCTTCTGCTCGCGGGGGCGGGTCGCGACGTGGCGCGCATCCTGGAGCTCTCCGGCCTGATCGGCGTAGCGCCGTCGGTCTTCACGGCCGATTCTGTCGAGGCTGCTCTGGCCGGACTGACGCCGCCCTCCAAGAAGGGCGAACCGCTCTGGGCCCGCTCGTTCGAGATTCCGGCTGACGCCCGCCTGATGGCTGACGCACGCGCGCAGATCACGTCGATGCTGGCGCCGCTCGGATTGCCGGAGTCGACCGTGTTCGATATCAAGGTCGCAACCGGCGAGGCGTTGGCCAATGCGGTGCGACACGGATCTCCGCGCGGCTCGCTCGACGAGATCGGCGTCGAAGTGGCGGCGTTCGACGACCGGGTCGAGATCGTCGTCAGCGACTGTGGACGCGGCTTCGACGGTGTCGCTGCCGCATCCGCTGACGTGTTCGCGCCGAGCGGACGCGGCGTGCTGTTCATGCGCGCGTTGATGGACGCCGTGGAGTTCGGCGGTAGCCCCGCCGGCGGCACGTGCGTCAGGCTGGCCAAGCGACGCGTGCAGCCGGCTGCATCCGCGATCTGATCGACACGGGAAGCTCCCGGGCATTCCGGGGTGCGTCGCGGACTATCCATGGGGTACCATCGTCGCATCGGCAGCACGGCCGAAGGGGAAACCATGGAAGTCTTCGAGGCGATCATGAATCGCCGTTCGATTCGCAAGTTCAGCGGCGCGCCGGTCGAGCGTGCCGTGATCGAGCGCCTCATCACGGCGGCGGGTTCCGCGCCGTCCGTCGCCAACGCTCAGCCGTGGCACTTTCATGTGACGAGCGGTGCGACCCGCGACGCTGTGTGCGGGGTCACGGCGTTGTCGACCGTGCACCTGCAGGAGTACCTGGATCTGCTGCCTCCGGCCGACTACGAGGCGGCGGAGCGGTTCTTCGCGAACCTCGGCAGCGCACCGGTGGTCGTTGTGGTGTCGGTCCCAGTGGCGGAAGACGAACCCACGCGCATCAACGACACTCTGGCGACCGGCTGCGCGATCGAGAACATGATGCTCGCGGCGTTCGCCGAAGGGCTGGGCTGCTGCAACATCACGTTCTCGTTCTGGGTCCGCGACAAGCTCGCCGACCTGCTGGGGATCGCTGACGACCGCGAGATCATCTCTCTGGTGCTCCTTGGCCATCCGGCCGAGGTCCCGGAACCGATCGTCCGGCGCACCGACGTCGCGACCTACCTCGACTAGCGCGATGGCCGGGCGCTACGACGCCGTCTTCTTCGACGTCGGCAACACACTCCTGTATGCGTACCCCTCGGTGGGGCACGTCTGCGAGGAGGTACTGTTGGCATCCGGCCGCATCCACTCCCTCGAGGAGATCGACGGGATCCTGCCGCTCGTCGACGAGTACTACGAGGACCGGTATCGCACTGATGACACCTTCTGGACCAGCGACGAGCGAGCCGCGGACGTCTGGACCGGCATGTACGTGCTGTTGTGCCGCCGCCTCGGGATACCCGAGTCGGCGGCTTCGACGCTCGCTCACGCCGTCTACGACGCGTTCGGGGACGCTGCGCGCTGGAGAGCCTACGACGACGTCGCTCCCGCGTTCGAGCGTCTGAGGGCGAGTGGTGTGAAGGTCGGCATCATCTCCAACTGGGACACCCGCCTCGAAGGGATCCTCGACGGCCTCGGACTCGGCGTGCTCATCGACACCATCGTCTCGTCCGCGGTCGTCGGACTCCACAAGCCGGACCCGCGCATCTTCGAGCTCGCGTGTGAGCGTCTCGACGTCCGCCCCGAGCGTTGCGTGCACGTGGGCGATCACATCTACTCCGACGTCCTCGGGGCACGCGCCGCCGGACTGCGACCGGTGCTCATCGACCGCCATGGCGTCGGGCTCACCGCCGAAGACGTGCCCTGCCTGTTGACGCTCGACGACCTGGAGGAGGCGCTTCGATGAGGACGCGTGGGTGGATCGCCTTGGCGGCGGGGCTGGTGGCCTGTCTCGTCGTGGCGTACGGGGCGTACACGCTCGCGAACTACTCCTGGAACCAGGTCGTCGACTACCGCGGCCCCTACGCGAAGGCGCAGCTGCCGGCGGGGGAGGCGCCGTCACCTCATATGCTCGCGTACGGACGGCAGCCGCTCATGGTGTACGTGATCATCGACGGGCTGCGCGAGGACGTATCCCGCACGATGCCGACGCTCAACACGTTGCGCGCTCACGGCTTCGACGCGGTCGTGCGTACGTCCCAGCCGTCACTCTCGTTCCCCAACTGGACGACGCTGCTGTCCGGCGCGCCCCAGCGGATCAGCGGCGTGACGACCAACTGGTTCACCGGGCGGGTGCCGGTCGAGACGCTCATCGACACGGCGCTGGCGGACGACCGCACGACGGTGGTCTCCGCACCGACCGACTTCGAGACGCTCTTCGGTGTGAGGCGTACCGGGAACGTGTTCCTGCGCGACTGGACCAAGGGCGAGTACATGACGGGCGGCATCGTGGACAACGCGATCCGGCTGTCCGCGGAGGCCAGCCCCACCCTGGTGGTCGTGCACTTCCCCGACGTCGACGAGGCCGGCCACGCTTCCGGTGGCGCGTCGAAGGAGTATCGCGACACAGCGCTGAGGGTCGATCGGGACCTCGGGCGACTCGTCACTGCCCTCGAGGGACCCGAGACGACCTTCGTCGTGACGTCCGATCACGGCCACATCGACACGGGCGGCCACGGAGGGCCCGGGGACGTCGTCACGAGAGTCCCGGCTGTCTTTGCCGGCCCCGACGTGAAGCCGGGCACGGGCGAGGGCACGCAGGACCAGGTGGCGCCGACTGTGGCGCTGCTGGCCGACCTGCCGGCGCCGCGTAATGCGACCGGGATGCCGCTCGACGTCACCGCGCGGGCCCGCAGCGGGGCCGATCGCTTCACCGCACAGCAGGTCGCCGCGTTCGGCGCGTACACCGCGGCCGTGACCGGACCGTCTGCGAAGCCGAACACGAAGCTGTTCACCGTCGAGGGCGCCCGCGCCGCCTTCGACGACGCGACCGCCGCGCGCCTCGCGCGCGAGCGGACCGCGCGCTTGCCGATGGCCCTCGCGCTCGCCGCCCTGTGCGTGCTCGCGATCGTCGCGGTGGGCGTGCTGTCGTGGCGGGCGCTCGTCTCCGCGCTCGCGGGCACTGCCGCGTACTATCTCGTCTACGACGGCCTCTTCTTCGTCGTCCACGGATACCGGTGGTCGCTGTCGTCGTTCAACGCCGAGGAGTTCCTGAAGCCCTTCCTGAACGGGCGGATGACCGATGCCGTGATCGCCGGGCTCGTCGCGGCGCTCGTGGCCGCCGAGATCTACCTGGCGACGCGCACGACGCCGCGACGCGCCAAAGGCGAGTACCTTCCCGGTTGGCTGGCGCTCGGCGCAGCCACAGTCCTTGTCGTGCAGGCGACGATCGGCCTGCAGGTGGCCTGGTACTTGTGGTACTGGGGCGCGAGCGTGACCTGGTTCATCCCGGACCTCGTGATGGGGTTCAAGTACGACCTCGACCTCATCCAGCTCACCGGGCTGGGGGCCGCGGCGCTGCTCGCCCCCGTCGTGACGTGGCTCGTGGGGCGTTATCATCCGATGAAGCGTCGCACGGGTCCCGATGGCGGACCGGCCGAAGGCGCCGCCGTACCCGCAAAGCCACTGGTCCCCGTCGGGTCCGGTTCAGCCGCCAAGGAGTAGACGATGCCCGTGAAGGACCTGCGCGAGTTCATGGCGCTTCTGGACAAGAAGGGGCAGCTGAGGCGCATCGCCGCCGAGCTCGACCCCGTCCTCGAGATCGGTGAGGTGACCGACCGCGTGAGCAAGGCGGTGGGCCCTGCCCTGCTCTTCGAGAACCCTGTGGACCGCGAGACGGGTCGGCGCTACACGATCCCGGTCGCGATCAACCTGATGGGCTCCTACGACCGCATGGCGTGGGCGATGGGCGTCGATGCCGAAACGGGCACCTGGAAGGACCTCGACGCCGTCGGCAAGAAGCTGATGGACATGTTGCCGATGGACATGCCGGCCTCGATGAAGGGCAAGCTCGACGTCCTCATGGGGCTGAAGGACCTCGCGACCGCCGGGGCCAAGGAGATCAAGAAGGCCCCCTGCCAGGAAGTCGTGCTGCGGGGCGACGACGTCGACCTCGGGATGCTCCCGATCCTGAAGACCTGGCCGCAGGACGGCGGGCGCTTCATCACCCTGCCGGTCGTGGTCACGGCGAACCTCAAGGGCAAGCTGAACCTCGGCATGTACCGGATGCAGGTCTACGACCGCACGACGACCGGCATGCACATCCACGAGCACCACGATGGCGCGAAGAACATGCGCGAGCAGTTCGCGGCCGGCGTGAAGCGCGTGCCGGTCTCCGTGGCGCTCGGTGCCGATCCGGTCACGATCTTCTCCGCCACCGCGCCGGTCCCGCCGATCATCGACGAGTACCTCTTCGCCGGCATCGTGCGCGGTGAACCGGTCGAGGTCGTGAAGTGCGTAACGAACGACCTTATGGTCCCGGCTCACGCCGAGATCATCCTCGAGGGCTACGTCGAGGAGGGGGAGACGCGCTGGGAGGGGCCGTTCGGCGACCACACCGGCTACTACTCGCTGGCCGACGATTTCCCCGTGTTCCACTGCGAAGCGATCACGATGCGCCGCGACGCCATCTACCCGGCCACCATCGTCGGACAGCCGCCGATGGAGGACTGCTACCTCGGGAAGGCCACGGAGCGGCTGTTCCTGCCGGTCGTGAAGGCGATGATGCCCGAGGTCCTCGACTACGACCTGCCGCTCGAGGGTGTGTTCCACAACTGCGCCATCTTCCAGATCAAGAAGGAGTTCGCGGGGCAGGCGTTCCGCGTGATGAACTTCGCGTGGTCGATGGGGCAGATGATGTTCACGAAGTTCGTCATCGTCGTGGACGCCGACGTCGACTGCCACGACTACTCGCAGGTGGCATGGCGCTGCTTCAACAACGTCGACCCGAACCGCAACATCCTGATCACCAAGGGTCCATTGGACCGTCTCGACCACTCGAGCACGATGCAGTCCTTCGGCTACAAGATGGGCATCGACGCCACGAAGCCGTTCCCCAACGAGGGGCACGACCGTGGGTGGCCCGACGCGCTCGAGATGAGCCCCGACGTGAAGGCACGCGTCGACGCCCTGTGGAAGGACCTCGGCCTGTGAGCGACACGTCGGCACCGAAGTCCGGCAAGCTCAAGATACTCACCGAGCTGGTCAAGTTCGAGCATTCGATCTTCGCCCTGCCCTACGCCTACGTGGGTGCCGTCTACGGTGCGGCTGCGGTCGCGTTCGCCGTTCCGGCCATCTATCCCGCGCCCGCGCCGCAACCGATGCCATGGGTCACCCTGGCCAACTGGCCGACCTGGTCCGCACTCCTGTGGATCACCGTCGCCATGGTCGGCGCGCGGGCGGTTGCTTTCACGCTGAACCGCGCGATCGACAAAGAGATCGACGCCCGCAACCCGCGAACGGCGGGGCGTGCCGTGCCGTCGGGACTCATCAAGGCCTGGGAGCTGTGGGCCTTCTCGATCCTCATGCTCGCGGCGTACCTCGTCGCGGTCTACAACCTGGCGCCGATCACGCACTGGCTGTGGCCGATACCGCTGGCGATGTTCATCGTCTATCCGTACCTGAAGCGGTTCACTCCCTTCGCGCACTTCTGGCTCGGGGCGTGCCTGGGACTCGGTGTGGTCGGAGGCTGGGCCGGCGTGGCGGACAGCGTCTCTGCGCTCGCGCCGTGGGTCCTGGGCGCCGCGGTCGCCATCTGGACGGCCGGCTTCGACATCATCTACGCCACGCAGGACTATCAGAGCGACCTCGACGACGGCGTGCATTCGGTGCCTGCGGACTTCGGCATCGCCCGTGCCCTAATGACAGCCAGGGTTCTCCACGTCCTCACCGTCGTTCTGTTCGTCTGGGGCGGCTGGCTCGTTGGCGCGGGCGTCTGGTACTACGTCGGCATCGTCGCGGCGGGGATGATGCTCGCGTACGAGAACACGATCGTGCGACCGGACGACCTGTCGCGTCTGGACACGGCCTTCTTCACGGTCAACGGATTCGTCGCGGTGGTCGCCTTCGCCGGAGTGCTCGTCGACCGGCTCGTCCGATAGGGAGCTGAACCGCATGAAGACCTGGTTCGTCACCATCACCGGGGCCTCGGGCTCCGTCTACGGGCTCCGGCTGATCGAGCAGCTGCTCTCAGCGGAAATGGGCGTGACGCTCGTTGTGACGAAGGTCGGCCGCGAGGTCATGGCCTTCGAGACTCCGCTCGCGCTGCCCGACGCACCCGCTGCCGCGTCGGCTTCCGTGCTGCGCTTCCTCGAGCTCCCGCCGCACCTCCCGCTGAAGGTGGTCGCGCAGGACGACATGTTCGACGCCGCCGCATCCGGCTCAGCGCGTACCGAGGGCATGATCGTGTGCCCCGCGTCCATGGGGTTCTGCGGTTCCGTGGCAGCGGGGCTGGCCTCGGACCTGCCGGAGCGTGCGGCCGACGTCATGCTCAAGGAGCGGCGCCCGCTCGTCCTCGTCCCGCGTGAGACGCCATTCTCGCTCATCCATCTCCGCAACCTGACCGTCCTCGCCGAGGCGGGAGCGGTCGTCGTCCCCGCGAGCCCGGCGTTCTACCACAAGCCGCAGAGCATCGACGATCTGGTGGATTTCGTGGTCGGAAAGGTGCTCGACCAGATCGGCGTCGAGCACCACCTGTTCCGCCGCTGGGACGAGTAGCGCTCGTATCTGCGCGAGTCCGCACGCACACGAGAAGAGCCTGCCGGCGACTTCGCTGACAGGCTCTTCGTGCGCTCTATGGAGGCGATGCCCGGATTCGAACCGGGGATAAAGGCTTTGCAGGCCTCTGCCTTGCCACTTGGCTACATCGCCGTGCCGGTGCGCCGTGAGCGACGCCTTTCAAAGACGAAGGCCGGATCCGTGGGCCCTGAGCCTATCGGTCCCGGCCATCGGCGGGTGATCTATGGAGCGGACGACCGGATTCGAACCGGCGACCCCAACCTTGGCAAGGTTGTGCTCTACCAACTGAG
>Ga0209638_1000256_pt1 | contig 35766 bp, 32 predicted proteins | sample BarGraNGADG00211_FD_184490 | JGI IMG/M metagenome (GOLD analysis project Ga0209638, IMG submission 184490) | Arctic peat soil microbial communities from Barrow, Alaska - Barrow Graham LP Ref core NGADG0002-211 (SPAdes) (version 2) | ecosystem: Environmental > Terrestrial > Soil > Wetlands > Peat...
GAGCCAGGTCGGGACACCGCCCGCAGCTCGTACGGCGCGCAGCGACGCGAGCTCGGTCTCGCGATCGAGCCCGTAGCCCGACTTCCCCTCGAAGGTCGTCGTACCCTGCGCGAGCATCCAGCCGCGGTGCCGATCCACCGCCGCGCGCAGTCCGTTCGCGCCCGCGGCCCGAGTCGCGCGCACGGTGGACTGGATGCCGCCGCCGGCAGCGTGCAGCTCCTCGTAGCTCGCGCCGCCCGCACGGAGCGAGAACTCCTCGACGCGGTCGCCGCCGAAGGCCGGGTGCGTGTGGCAGTCGACGAGGCCGGGGATCGCGCAACGGCCACGCCCGTCGAGCTCGACGACGTCGCCGTCGAGCGGTCGCAGGTCGCGCATCCGCCCCACGCTCTCGATCGTGTCGCCGGCGCAGAGCAGGTACGCGTCCTCGAGCACCTCGACCGCACCGAGGCTCGCACCGCGTAACGGCGCGGGTCCCGCAGCCGGTGTCGCAAGCTGCGCGAGGTCCCGGATCAGCAGCCGCGGCGTGCTCACGCGTCGTGAGGCACGGACGGGATCGTGATCCCCCCTCGCTCGGCCGCGTCGATCGCGTCTTCGTAGCCCGCGTCGACGTGGCGCATGACGCCGGTGCCGGGGTCGGTCGTCAGCACGCGCTCGAGCCGCTCCGCCGCCTCGGGGGTACCGTCGGCGACCACGACCATGCCGGCGTGGATCGAGTTGCCGATCCCGACCCCGCCGCCGTGGTGCACGCTCACCCACGTCGCGCCCGCCGCGACGTTGACGAGGGCGTTGAGGATCGGCCAGTCCGCGATCGCGTCCGAGCCGTCGCGCATCGCTTCCGTCTCGCGGTACGGCGAGGCGACCGAGCCGGCGTCGAGGTGGTCGCGGCCGATCACAACCGGCGCCTTGACCGCACCGCTCCGCACGAGCTCGTTCATCGCGAGCCCCGCCTTCGCGCGGTCGCCGTAGCCGAGCCAGCAGATCCGCGCGGGAAGCCCCTGGAATGCCACCCGCCCGGGCGCGAGCTCGAGCCACCGCTGCAGCAACGGATCGTCCGGGAAGAGCTCCCGGAGCGCCGCGTCGATCGTGTCGATGTCGGCCGGGTCGCCGGACAGCACGGCCCAGCGAAACGGTCCGACGCCACGACAGAACAGCGGCCGGATATAGGCCGGGACGAAGCCCGGGTATGAGAAGGCCTCCGCTACGCCACCGTCACGGGCCTCACCTCGCAGGTTGTTGCCATAATCGAAAACATACGCACCGAGCCGGACGTATTCGAGCATCCCCTCGACGTGCGCGACGATCGACTCCCGCGCCCGACGCAGGTACTCATTCGGGTCGGATGCGCGCAGCAGCGACGCCTCGTCGACGTCGAGCCCCAGGGGGACGTAGCCGGTGAGCGGATCGTGTGCAGCGGTCTGGTCGGTGACGAGATCGAAGTGCTCGCCGCGCGCCGCCAGCTCGGGCACGACCTCCGCTGCGTTGCCCAGCAATCCAACCGACAGGGCGCGCCCCTCGGCCGCTGCCGCACGAATGCGCGACAACGCGTCGTCGAGCGATTCGGTCGCCTCGTCGAGGTAGCGCGTCTCGAGCCGCCGCTCGATGCGGTGCGGATCGACCTCGACGCAGAGGATCGCGGCGCCGGCCATCGTGCCGGCGAGCGGTTGCGCACCACCCATGCCGCCGAGCCCCGCGGTGAGGATCGTGCGCCCGCCGAGGTCGGGCGAGCCGAAGTGCTTCTCCCCCGCGGCGGCGAACGTCTGGAACGTGCCCTGCAGGATCCCCTGCGTGCCGATGTAGATCCACGAGCCCGCCGTCATCTGGCCGAACATCGTCAGTCCTTCGGCCTCGAGCCGGCGGAACTCGTCCCAGGTCGCCCACTTCGGCACGAGCAGCGAGTTCGCGATCAGCACGCGCGGCGCGTTCTCGTGCGTCGCGAAGATCCCGACCGGCTTGCCGGACTGCACGAGCAGGGTCTCGTCGGGCCCGAGCTCGAGCAACGCGCCGACGATTGCCCGCAGCGCTTCGTGGTTGCGTGCTGCCTTCCCGGAGCCGCCGTAGACGACGAGCTCTTCGGGCCGCTCCGCTACTTCGGCATCGAGGTTGTTGAGCAGCATGCGCAGCGGAGCCTCGGTCGACCACTGGCGCGCGTTCAGCTCCGACCCGCGGGGCGCGCGAATCCGCGAGAGATCGCCGCACAACGCATCGACGCGCGCGGCGAGCGTCTTTGTCGTGCTCATCGCAGCGCCCCTATCTCCTGCTCGGCGGCAGCGAGAATCGAGCCGTCGCGGATGGCGGTCGCGACGGCTTCGATGTCCGACGCGAGCGAGCGGTCGTCACGCAGCCGCGGCGAGAGCTCGCGCACCGCCGCGCGTGTGGCACGCACGCCCGGCCCCGGCTCGAGCGGCGCGAGGAACTCCACTGCCTGCGCACCGGCGAGGAGCTCGATCGCGAGACCGCGCTCGCAGTTCGCAAGTACCTGCCACGCCTTCAGGCCGCCTGCGTTGCCCATCGACACGTGATCCTCCTGTCCGGCGCTCGTGGGAATCGAATCCACCGACGCAGGATGGCAGAGCACCTTGTTCTCCGAAACGAGCGAAGCTGCGACGTACTGCGGGATCATGAAGCCGCTGTTGAGACCTCCGTCCGAGGTCAGGAATGCCGGGAGGCCGTCGGAGAGGTTCGGGTTGACGAGCCGCTCGACTCGCCGCTCGGAGATGCTCGCGAGCTCGGCGGCGCCCATCGCAAGCGCGTCGAGCGCGAAGGCGAGCGGCTGGCCGTGGAAGTTGCCGTTCGAGACGAGCGTGTCCTGCTCGACGAGCACGAGCGGGTTGTCCGTCGCAGCATTGAGCTCGACCGACACCGTGTAGTCGCAGTAGTCCAGCAGGTCGCGCGACGCGCCGTGGACCTGCGCTGCGCAACGTAACGAGTACGCGTCCTGCACCTTGTCGCACCAGCGATGCGACTCGATGATCGCGGAGCCTTCGAGCAGGCGCCAGATGTTCGCGGCAGAGTCGGCCTGGCCACGGAGCGGGCGCAGCGCATGGATCTCCGGCATGAACGACGTACGCGATCCCTGCAGCGCCTCGATCGACATCGCGCAGGCGAGATCCGCGACACGTGAAAGCCGACGCGCACGCATGAGGCCGAGCGCAAGAGATGCCGCCATGAACTGCGTGCCGTTGATCAGCGACAACCCTTCCTTCGCCTCGAGCACGATCGGCTCGAGTCCGACACGCGCGAGCGCCTCGATGCCCGGCAGCCGCTCTCCGTCGACGAACGCCTCGCCCTCGCCGACGAGCGGCAGCGCGAGATGCGCGAGCGGCGCGAGGTCACCCGACGCTCCAACCGAGCCGCGCGCGGGAACGACGGGCAGCACACCGCGGTCGAGACACGCGAGCAGCAGCTCAACCGTCTCGACGCGTGCGCCGGAGTTGCCCTTCGCGAGCGTGTTCGCGCGCAGCAGCATCGCGGCACGCACGATCTCGTCCGCGTACGGCTCCCCGACGCCGCACGCGTGCGAGCGAAGGAGGCGCAGCTGGAGCTCACCGGTGAGCTCCTCGGGGATCGAGCGGTTGACGAAGCGGCCGAAGCCGGTGTTGACGCCGTAGGTGTGCTCGCGCGTACCGTGCGCCGCGCGTTCGACAAGCTCGCGTGCGGCGCGCATCTTCACCCGCGCAACGTCGGTCAGCTCCGCGCTCGTGCGGTCGACGGCGACGGCCCAGACGTCGGCGACGCTCAGGTCGTCGCCGGTGAGGCCGATCGCGGTGCGCTGGGCCACCCGTCGAGTCTAGCTCCGGCCCTGACTACGCTCACCTCGATGCCGACGAAAGACCACTCGCTGCTGCGCGTGCGCCTGCTCTTCTGCCTCATCGGCTTCGCCGAGGCGGCCTTCGTCCCGTTTCTGCCGCTCCTGCTTCGCGACCGCGGCCTCGATGCACAGTCGATCGGGGCGGCTCTCGCACTGATGGCCGGAGTCGGGTTCGCGTCGGGGCCCGTGTGGGGCTACCTCGCCGACCGCGCGTTCGGGCGCGAGCGGGTCTTCGCGTTGTGCCTCGCCGGAACCGTGGGAGGCGCGGTACTCCTCGGGTTCTCGCGCAGCACCGTTGCGGTCCTGCTCGCGGGTTCTCTGATCTGGTTCTTCCGCTCGCCGGCGCTTCCGCTTGCCGACGCGCTCGCTCTCGACCGCCTCGGAGCGCACAGACGCGATGCGTACGGCACGGTCCGCCTCTGGATGAGCGTGACCTTCGCCCTGGGCGCGATCGGCTGGGGCCTCATCCTGGAAGCGTTCGGGATCGACGTCATGGCCTTCGGCTACGCAGCGCTGACGGGGATCAACACGCTCCTCGTCCTCCTCGTGTTCCGCGGCCGCTGGCCGATGCCGTCGCGTGGCGAGCCGAGCGAGCGGCGTCTCGGAGCTCTCGCCACGGCGCCCGCCGTCATGCTCTTCCTGCTCGCCCTCTTCCTCAGCTTCGCGCCGTACAGCGCGGCCTACAGCTTCGCCGCGGTGCAGATTGCGGCGCTCGGCGGCGGCGCGGTCTTCGTCGGCCTCGCGGCGGGGTTGCAGGCGGCGGCGGAAGTGCCGAGCATGCTCGCGGCGAGCCGGTTCGCGGACCGGCTGCGTCCGACGCATCTCTTTGCCGCCGGGGCCGCGTTCAACCTCGTCGTCTACGCCGTCTGGGCCGTCGTCTCCGACCCCGTCGTGCTCGCGGCGACGAGGACGATCGCCGGCCTCGGCTTTGGGCTCACGTCCGTCGGCATCGTCGTAATCGCCGATGAGCTCGTCCCGGAGCGGTTGCGCGCGACCGGGCAGGCGGCGTCGAAAGCGATCTCCTCCGGGTTCGCCCCAGTCGTCGGGTCGCTCGGGGGTGGGCTCGTCTTCGGCTACCTCGGCTCGGGGTGGTTCTTCATTGCCGCGGCGATCCTCACCGTGCTGTCGGCGCTGGTCGCGTGGGCGGCGGAATCTGCGCAGTCAGCCCGAGTCGTCGAGTAAACGCACCTCGAGCAGACGCGACGCGTCGAACCCGTCGATGCGCAACGCCGCTCTGGCCGCTGCGGCGGCGGCGCCCGCCGGCATGAGGCCGACGAGCTCGGAGCCCGCGACCTCGACTCCGCGCGCCGCTGCCTCGCGCTCGATCGCGGCGACGATCTCGTGCAGCGGGCTTGCCTCCCAGTCCTCGACGTTCATGCTGACCTGCGCATGCCCGGCCTGCGGAAGCTCGAGCCCGAGCGCGCGGACGCCCGGAAACCCACCGTCCCGCTCGCGGATCACCCGCGCGATGGCTCGCGCGGCCTCGGCGTTCGCGCCGACGAGGTCGACGTTGAAGGCGATCAGCGGCGGGCGCGCGCCGACGATCACTCCGCCGGCGGACGGGTCCAGTTGCCGGGGGCCGTAATCCGGGACGAGCTCGCCCGCGTCGATCCGCCGCTGTAGCTCCTCCGGGCCGCCGCGGCGAAAGAACGCGGGGCCTCGTCCCGGCGCGAGCTCGCCGTAGAGGAAGACCGGCAGGCCGAGCTCCTCGCCGATGCGCCGCGCCAGCTCGGCTGCGGCCGCGCACGCGTATGTCATGTCCTCGGGCCGCAGCGGCACGATCGGCACGACGTCCGCGACCCCGATCCGCGGGTGCGCACCGGCGTGGGTGCGCAAGTCGATTTGCTCTCGCGCGCACGCGATGCCGGAAAGGAGCGCTTCGACGAGCTCGTGCTCGTCGCCCACGAGCGTGAAGACGGAGCGGTTGTGATCGGGGTCGGTGTGGACGTCGAGCAGCCTCGCATGCGCGGCGAACGAAGCTCCCACGGCGTCGATCACCGCGTGGTCGCGACCCTCGGAGACGTTCGGCACGGATTCGAGCGGCAGCTCCACCGTGCAAGCCTACGCCGGGGCTCAGCCTATGCCGGGTGCGATCTACGCGACGTCGCCGGCGAGCACGCGCGCGCAGTCCTCGCACACCGACGGCGGAACGAGCCCGAGGCGCATACCGAGATAGAACGTCTGGCAGCCGATGCAGAGGCCGAACGCCGCCTCGAGCGAGGCGAACACCGCGATGACGGCCATGAGCGCGAATGCCTCCGTGTGCAGGCCCGCTGCGTAGTAGAGGAGCGTCGCCGTAACCGTAAAGAGCGCGCCGATCGCCTGCGCGAAACGCTTCGCCGGCCCCGGCGCGTAGCGGTGCCTCACGTTCAGCCTCGGCGTGACGACCCGGGTGGCGAGCGTTCCGAGCGGGCTGAGCGTCGGCCCGGTGAGCACACGCGCGACGAAGCCGTAGGCCAGCACGGGAATGACCCAGCCCTGCTGGAATGCGATCGTGAGCACCGCGAGCACAGCCACCGAACCTGCGACGAGCCGCGCCGACGTCTCATTGACGGGATTGGGGAACGAGAAGAGCGCGCGCATCCGCCGCCCACGGTACCCCGCGTGACCGCCCGCAAGTCGACCTATCGCTCGATCGCGTCTCTTCAGCGCGACACGTCGCGTTGCCGGGCGTGCGCCGAGGCGGGCTATCCGCTCGAGTCGTTACCCGTCCGTGCACCGTTCGCCGGTCAGCAGGCGTACCTGTTCGGCCAGGCGCCCGGCATCGTCGAGGGCGAGGAGCGGCTCCCGTGGCGCGGGCGCGCCGGCCAGAAGCTTCGCCGCTGGCTCGAGCTCGAAGAGGAGGCGTTCTACGCGACGTTCTACTGCGCATCGGTGACCCGCTGCTATCCGGGCCGCATGTCGTCGGGCCGCGGCGACCGGGCGCCCACGCCGCGTGAGCAGGATCTCTGCGAGCCCTGGCGCGACTGGGAGCTCGAGCTGTTGCGGCCGCGACTGATCGTCACCGTGGGAGGTCTCGCGCTGCGCCGCATGCTCGGCCAGACCGACCTCACTGCGGCGATCGGCGAGCGGTTCGAGCGCAACGGCGTCTCCGTCGTGCCTCTGCCCCACCCGTCCGGGGCGAGCAGCTGGCCGCACGCACCGGGCAACCGCGAGCGGCTCGAGCGCGCGCTCGAGCTCGTGCAATCCGACCTTCGGCGCCTGTAGTCGAGACTCCGCGAGGCACCGCTCAGGCGCCTCGGTGCCGCAGAAGGGCGGCGGTACCCTGGCTCGGTGAGCGCCGTTCCGTACCGCACGACCTTCGTCCGCCTGCTCGGGTTTCTCCGCCCGTACCGGAGCGGACTGATCATCTCGATCTTCCTTGCCGTCGGTTCGCAGGCAGCGCAGATCGCGCTCATCTGGATCACCGGACACGGCGTCATCGACGACGCGCTCGTACACCGCGACACGCACCGGCTCTGGCTGGACGTCGCCGCGATCATCGGCCTCGGCATCCTCCGCGCCGCGTTCATGCTCGGCAGGCGCATCATCTCCGGCCGCCAGGCGCTCGACGTCGAGATGGACATGCGCAGCACCCTCTATGGGCATCTCGTGCGCCTGTCGTTCGGTTTCTACGATCGCCACCAGACGGGGCAGCTCATGAGCCGGGCGACCGTAGACCTGCAGGGCGTCCGTTTCTTCCTCGGCTACGGCTTGATCTTCTTCTTCCAGAACGCGCTCACCGTCGTGTCGGTGACGGTCGTCCTGTTCTTCGTCGAATGGAAGCTCGCGCTCATCTCGCTTGCGATCACTCCGCTGCTCGTCGTGCTCGCGTACCGCTACAGCCACGTCACGCATCCCACGCTCCGCGACGTGCAGCAGCGCCTTGCGGACGTGGCGACGGTGGCAGAGGAAAACATCGTCGGCGTCCATGTCGTCAAGGCGTTCGCCCAGGAGCCGGCTGAAGAGGAGAAGTTCCGGCTCAGATCGGAGCGCGTCTTCGAGCAGACGCTACGGGCAAACAGGCAACGCGCGACATACGTGCCGCTGATCTCGTTCGTGCCGCTACTCGCACAGGCGGCGGTGCTGCTCGTCGGCGCACGCATGGTCGCGCACCACACGCTCACGCCGGGCAACTTCGTGGCGTTCAACCTCTACCTCTCGATGCTCGTCATGCCGCTACGAGCGCTCGGGATGTGGATCGGCCAGTCGCAGCGTGCGACCGCATCGGGGGAGCGGATCTTCCAGGTCATGGACGAGCCCGAGGAGATCGCCGACCGGCTCGACAGCGGACCGCTTCCGCCCGGCCCCGGTGAGATCCGGTTCGAGAACGTCACCTTCGAGTACCTGCCCGGCCGGCCGGTGCTGCGCGGCATCGATCTCGACGTGGCAGCCGGAAAGACGGTCGCGCTGATCGGGCACACCGGCTCGGGGAAGACGACCCTCACATCCCTCGTGCCACGCTTCTACGACGCGAGCACCGGTCGTGTCTCTGTCGACGGCGCCGACGTCCGCGATGTGACGCTTACCTCGCTGCGGCACGCGATCGGCGTCATCGCACAGGACCCGTTCCTTTTTTCGGCGAGCGTTCGCGAGAACATCGCCTTCGGCCGCGGCGACCTGCCTCACGAGGAAGTCGAGCGCGCCGCCCGCGCAGCCCAGGCCCACGAGTTCATCGAGAACCTGCCGCAGGGATACGACACGGTGATCGGTGAGCGCGGGATCACGCTCTCCGGCGGCCAGCGGCAGCGCATCGCGATCGCCCGCGCGCTCGCGATCAATCCGCGCATCCTCATCCTCGACGACGCCACCGCGTCCGTCGACGCGACAACCGAGGCGCGAATCCGCGTCGGCCTCCGCGAGGCCATGCGCGACCGGACGACGCTGATCATCGCCCACCGACTGTCGACGATCGCGCTCGCAGACGAGATCGTCGTACTCGACGACGGTCGCATCGCCGCGCGCGGCACGCACGACGACCTGCTCGAGTCGAGCTCGGTCTACCGCGAGATCTACGAGCACGGTCTGCTCGAGCGTCAGTTCGCAGACGCCGTCGAGGCCCGACGAGACGTGGAAGAGGTCGCCTGATGCGCGTCCACCAGGCGGGCAGCCACCTGATGCAAGAGCGCGGCGCCCAGGTCGACGACTGGTCGTGGCACCGGACGCGCCGTCGGCTCGGGCTCCTCTGGCGGCTGACGCAGCCCTATCGTGCGCGGACCGCATGGTCCGTCGTCTCGCTGCTCACTGCGACAGCGACGGCCCTTGCTCCTCCCTACCTTGCGAAGTACGCGCTCGACGACGCTGTCCAGAAACATGGCGGCAACGGCATCTACCTCGTCGTCGGCATCTTCGTCGCGGCCGGCCTCGCGAACTGGGGCATGACCTACGTCGAGACGTATCTCACGGGCTGGGTCGGCGAGCGAATCCTTGCCGACCTGCGCAGCAGGCTGTTCGGACATCTGCAGAAGCTCTCGCTCGGCTTCTACGAGCGCAACCGCGCAGGCGTGATCATCAGCCGGCTCACGAACGACGTCGAGGCGATCGACCAACTCGTCACCGACGGCGTGACGACGCTCGTCCAGAGCACGCTCACGCTCGTCGGTACCGCGATCATCCTCTTCATTCTCGACTGGCGGCTCGCGCTCGCGACTTGCGCAGTGATACCGCTGATGAGCGTTGCGACCGTGCTCTTCCGCACGCGCTCTTCGCGGGCGTACGCGGCCGTGCGCGAGCGGCTCGGTCTCGTCACGGCGACGCTCGCCGAGGACATTGCCGGCATGCGTGTCGTGCAGTCGTTCACCCGCGAGGACGCCGCGTTCGAGAACTTCCGCACGGTCGCGGGGCGGTATCGCGACGCGAACATGCAGACGGTCGTGCTCAACGGCCTCTACTTCCCGTTCGTCGACCTCCTGTCGACGGTGGCACTGGCCGTCGTGCTCGGGTACGGCGGCCACCTCTACTTCACGGGGGCGGTGACGCTGGGGACGCTCTTCGCGTTCATGCTCTACGTCCAGAACTTCTTCGACCCCGTGCAGCAACTCTCACAGCTCTACAACACGTTCCTCTCTGCCGCCGCCGCGTTGGACAAGATCATGGACGTGCTCGCCGAAGAGCCGGACGTCGTCGACCCACCCGCTGCGCTCGCGCTCCCTGCGATTCAGGGGCACGTGAGCTTCGAAGGCGTGCGCTTCCGATACGGCCGCGGCGACGAGGTGCTGCACGGCATCGATCTCGACGTCCCGGCCGGCACGACGGTCGCGCTCGTCGGCCACACCGGCGCGGGCAAGTCGACGATCGCCAAGCTGCTCGCGCGCTTCTACGAGCCGACGCACGGCCGGATCACGATCGACGACCACGACCTGAACGACGTGACGCAGGCATCGCTGCGCAGCCAGCTCGGCGTCGTACCGCAGGAAGGGTTCCTCTTCGCCGGCACCGTGGCGCACAACATCGCGTTCGGCAAGCCCGACGCGACTGCGGACGAGATCGTCCGGGCAGCCCAGATGGTGGGTGCACACGACTTCATCCTGCGGCTCGAGGACGGATACGAGACCCAGCTCGGAGAGCGCGGCTCGCGCCTGTCGCTCGGCCAGCGCCAGCTGATCGCGTTCGCACGCGCGCTCCTCGCCGACCCGCGCATCCTGATCCTCGACGAGGCGACGTCGTCGGTCGACATCGGCACCGAGCGGAAGATCGAGCAGGCGCTGCGCCTGCTGCTCGAGAAGCGGACGGCCTTCATCATCGCTCATCGCCTCTCGACGATCCGCGACGCCGACCTGATCGTCGTGCTCGAACACGGCCGTGTGGTGGAACAGGGCTCCCACGAGGAGTTGCTCGCGGCGCGCGGCCTCTATACGTCGCTGTACGGCGACTGGGCCTCGGACGCCGCCTGACCCGGCTGCGGGGCGCACGCGGTCAACCGCCGCCCCACTGCTTCTCTCGCTCGTCGAACTTCCGTTGCTGCTCCTCTTCGAGCGTCTCGTGTCGCGCCTCGGTTGTGGGCGGCGGTTCGATCTCGTCTTGCGCGCTCGGCGCCGACTCGTGTGGCGCGCTCGGCGCCGACTGTCCGTAGGCGCCGGGCCACGTATCCACGGGGAAGGCGCTCACAGGCACGACCACTGAACCGGCGATCTTGTCGTGCCACGTCTGCTTCTCCGGGTCCCAGAGCATCCAGAAGTAGCCGAGAAAGAGCGGGATCCCCGAGAGGATGTGCGCGAAGTAGCGGAGCACGGCGCGGCTGAACCCGATCGAGCCGCCCGTGCGGAGGTCGAGGACGCGGATGCCGAGTGCGCGCTTGCCGATGGTCTGACCGGACGGGCTGCCTTCGAAATAGCCGCAGTACCCGATGTAGAGCGCAAGTGCGACGAGCCCGCCGAACGTGCGTCCAACGATCGCCTGGAGAACACCACCGACGAGACCCAGCACGATTCCGTCGACAAATACCGCCCAGAATCGGCGGAAAAAACCCGCGCGCAATCCGGATGAGTGGGCCAAGGATCTCCTTGGGTCAGAGAGCGTGAGCGGGATGGTCGACTGCGCGCGACAGTAACAGCGTCATGGGACGTTCCTCGCCCGCCAGGCCTGTGCCATGGCGATGCGCTGCATGATCGTCGGGTGATTCTCGAGCAGCACGTACTCGAGCGTCGAAGGATTGGGCTCGCTCAACGTCGTCGGGACAAAGCCCCGGAAGAGCGCGGTCGCGCCTGCAGAGTCGTGCGTCGCCTCGAGCGCCGCCCAGTCTGCCTCCGCCTCCATATGACGTGAGACCGCGTTCTGAAGCGGCTGCGCAACGAGCGTCAATACAACGAGCACGAAGAGCGAGAACGGCACCGTCTCGGCTTGCGCCATCCCGCCCTTCCGTCGCGTGAGACGCGCGATCAGGAGCGTGCCGGGAAACGCGAAGAGCGCGTACCAGCCGATGTCCTTCCAGATGTGGTTGTGCGCGAGGTGGCCGAGCTCGTGCGCCATCACGACGGTGACCTCGCGGGGTGTGAACTCGTTCACCAGCGTGTCCCACAGGACGACGCGCCGGCTGGGGCCGAGACCGGTAGCCTCGGCGTTCGGCAGCGAAGTCACATCGTGCACGTCCTCGACGACGATCGGGATATGGCGAACGTGCTCGATCCGCTCGAGCCGCGCCGACGCTGCGCGCAGCTGCGGGTCGCGCAGGCGATGCGTCGAGAGGAGATACGGATTGATGAACGCAAAGAGCAGTGCGAGCCCGATGAACACGGGTGCAGCGACCGCCCACCAGAGCTCGGGGAGCTTCCGGGCGAGCCCCATGACGACGGCGAGCGCGAGGCAGAGAAAGACGAATTGCCCGCCGAGCGCGAGCCAGTTGCCGAAGATCTGCGAGAAGTACCCGACGTGTGTCAGATGGTGGCGACGCTGCCACCAGAGATCCGCGACGCCGAACGGCAATTGCACCGCCCAGACGAGCGCGAAGCCGAGCATGCCGAGCAGCATCCCGGTGCCGAGCCGTCCAGCCGCCGACTCACGCGCAAAGCGGCCGCCCTTGCGCGCGTAGACCGCGAGCGCGACGAGCTCGGCCACCGTCGTGAGCACCCAGTCGATGAAGGAGAACCGGCCGAAGGTCGCCGTCTTGTGCAACTGCGCAGCGGAGAAGTACCGATGCTCGTCGAGGTGCGGAAGCTGGAGCGACGACGGAACGACACTCGAGCGCCAGAGCAGCCATGCTGCCAGCGCCCAGACGGCCGCGAGCAGCGCGAGCATCGCCGCCCGCGCCGCCCTGCCTGAGGTCATGCGGGTTCGTCGAACGAGAGCTGCGCCGGAGCCGCGCCTTCGAGCGGGCTCGCGTGCGGGTACGCCTCAGTGATGAGGAACACGTATGCGTTGACCTGCGATGCATACCGCAGCGCATACGCAGAGAAGTTGCGCAGGCCCCACGGCGCCGCGCCGGTCGCCATCGCGACGAACCAGGTGAGCACGGCGGCGACGATCAGGCCCCAGCCGAGCGCGCCGTTGACAAGCAGCGCCGGGATCGCGAGAAAGATGCGGAAGCCCGTCTTCCAGCGGTTCTGTCTCGCCGGGCCGGGCAGCTCGAGGTCGAGTGGATATCGCCCCTCTTCGCCGACGAACCCGGGGAACGGATTGGCGGCAAGGTAAATGAATGCGCTCACATGCAGCGACTGCCGGATGTACCGCGAGAGGAAGCGGTGGAGGCCCGCCGGCGGCGTGCCGGTGAACAGTGTCGCGAACCATATGGCGATCCCCGCGAAGAAAGCCAGCACCCCCCAGAGCGCGAGCCAGACGATGTGTGGGATTGCGAGCGGCAGCCGGAAGAAGACCGTGACCCGCGAGAACCGCAAGTCGTCCGCATCGCCGACGAGGTGGACCGGATGCTGCGACGGCCGTTCGACGGCGGCGAGCATCGCCGTGGGATCGGCGTTCGGATAGCGGTCGGTGACGAGCAACAGGTAGGACAGCATCTGCGCCGAGTAGCCGACGCCGTACGCACCCGCGTCGCGCAGGCCCTTCGGCATCTCGCCGCGGACCATGCTCGCGAACCAGCCGAGCACGGCGCAGACGCCGCCGAGCGCGCCTCCGCCGCCTCCGCCGCCACCGCTGTACGTCTTCCGTGAACTGCCGTACGAGCCGCTCAGGCTGCCGCCTCCACCGAGCGCCGTCGAGAGCAGCAGTGCCGGCACGGCGAGGAAGATGCGGAAGAACGTCTTCCAGCGCGGTTGAGCCGCGGGCGCGGGAAGCGTGACGTCGATCGGGTACGAGCCCTCCTCCCCGACGAAGCCGGGATACGGGTTGGCGAGCAGGCCGACATATGCGTTGAAGTGCGTTACGTAGCGGATGTACGAGCACATGAAGCGGTGCAGCCCGTCCGGCGGCCGGCCGACCACGAGCGTTGCGATCCAGTTGATCACCGCGGCGACGACGGTCGCGATCGTCCAGAGGAAGAGCCAGATGAAGAGCGGGATCGCGAGGAGCAGGCGGAAGAAGACGGTCAGCCGACGGCGCTTGAGGTCGTCCTCGACGACGAGCTTGACGGGATGTTCTGGATGCATGCTGCATTAATGACGTATCCGGCGGACATACACTCCCCCTGATGGCGATCGACGGCGACAGCGACGGCGGATTGGACGCCGAAACCGCTGAGCGGATCGACCAGCCGATCGCCGCCGAGGCCGAAGCGGAAGCCCGTCTCACGCCGGCTGAGGCGATCGAGCGGATGCGGATCAATGTGCCGGTTCGGGGCAACCGGAAGCTCCGCACGCTGATCGAGCGGGTCAACGACGATCCCCAGCTGAAGGGCTGGTGGCACGTCTCGAATGTGAACGCCGTCGCGCGCATGGAGATCAACGACCACTCATGGGTGCACATCCAGATCGTCGCGAACATCGCCCTGAAGCTCCTCCGCCAGCTGACGAAGCACCACGTCGAGCCTTCCGTCGTCCGCGACTACGGCATGACGCACGACGACTCCGAGATCGTCGTCACGCTCGCCTCGCTCACGCATTGCATCGGCATGTCGATTCACCGCATCGGCCACGAGGATTTCAGCCTCTTCCTCGCCGAGCCGAAGCTGCGCGAGCTCTTGGTGGGAATCTACGAAGAGCCCAACCTGACGGTGATCGTCTCCGAGGTGCTCCAGGCGATCATCAGCCACCGCGCCGACGGGCAGCCCTTGACGATCGAGGCCGGCATCGTCCGCGTCGCCGACGCCCTGGACATGGCGAAGGGTCGCTCGCGCATCCCGTTCGAGCGCGGCCGTGTGTCGATGCACTCGCTCTCGGCGGCCGCGATCGAGGACGTCACGATCAGTGACGGTGAGGAGCGCCCGGTGCTGATCGAGATCCTGATGAACAATTCGTCGGGGCTCTTCCAGGTCGACGGGCTCCTGAAGGCGAAGCTCCGCGGCTCCGGCCTCGAGCCCTACGTCGAGGTCGTCGCGCACATCGATACGGAGACCGAGCAGCGCCTCGTTCAGATCTACCGGCTCGAGGTCTGACGCGGGCGGGCGACCCTCGGGCGGCCCGGCTACAATCGAGGCCGATCCGATGCGGGATCGTCTAACGGTAGGACGCTGGTCTCTGGAACCAGAAGTTGGGGTTCGAATCCCTGTCCCGCAGTCTTCCGAAGATCTCGCGTCGGCCACCTAGACTGAGATCGATGCTCGGCGCAGCCAACGATGGCGCGATGAACGCGCTCGTGGTCGCAGCGGTGTTCGCCGGCCCGCTCCTCGCCGTCGCGATCTTCTGGTTCGGGCTCCGTAGCGCCCGTAGGCACGACCGGGCGCAGGAAGAGGCGTCCGCACGGAAGCCGGACTGAGCTTGTCAACGGTTGGACGTCAGCTGTTGATCTCTGCCAGACGACGGGCGACGCGCGCCGCGGCGGACGCCAGCTCCACCGCGGCCTCCGCGTCGCCGACGACACTCGTCTGAAGTCGTGCTCGCGACGAATTGGCAAGTTCGACCACTTCGTCCGCGAGGGTCGCGATCTCCTCCGGAATCTCGACGATGCGACGCCGCGTCCGATCGCTCCGGTCGACCATGAAGGCGGCATAGGCGGCGCCGTCTTCGTCCGCCAGCTCGACGAGCCGCCGTGCGATCGACTGCGACCGCGCCGCCGCCTCGTCCTCGCCTGCGAACCGCGCTGCGAGCTCAGCCAGGGCGGCGGCGAGCGCAGCTGTCAGCGCGGTTGCCGATCCACTCGCCGGAGCGGGCGTACGCTCGCCGAGCGCCGCGAGAAACTCACCGACTGGGAGCTCGTTCAGCATGTTCCCCCTGACGCCGGTAGAAGTCGACGTTCGCCGCACGCAGCGGCGTGTCGCCTCGGATCAGGTCGGCCGCCTTCTCTGCGACCATCATCACCGGCGCGTAGATGTTCCCGTTGGTGACGTAAGGGAACACCGACGCGTCGACGACCCGTAGACCGTCGAGCCCGTGCACACGCATCGTCTCCGGATCGACCACCGACATGTCGTCGACACCCATGCGGCACGTGCACGAGGGGTGCAGCGCGGTCTCCGCGTCACGCGCCACCCAGTCGAGGATCTCTTCGTCGGTCGTGACGCCCGGCCCCGGCGAGGTCTCGCCGCCGCTGTACGGGTCGAACGCCGGCTGGTTGAGGATCTTCCGCGCGCAACGCACGGCCTCCACCCATTCGCGCCGGTCCTGGTCGGTCGAGAGGTAGTTGAATCGCAGCGCCGGATGCTTCCGTGGATCCGTGCTCGTGATCTTCACGGAGCCGCGCGCGTCGGAGTACATCGGGCCGACATGCACCTGGTAGCCGTGATCGCCGCCCGGCGACGTCCCGTCGTAGCGGATCGCGACCGGCAGGAAGTGGAACATGAGGTTCGGGTACGCGACGTCGTCGTTGGAGCGGATGAACCCGCCCGCTTCGAAGTGGTTCGTGGCGCCTGGTCCGCTGCGGAGGAAAAGCCACTGCGCACCGATGAACGGCCGCTTCCACGTCTTCAGCGCCGGCTGCACCGAGACAGGCTGCGTGCACGCGTACTGCACGTAGACCTCGAGATGATCCTGGAGATGCTCGCCGACGCCCGGGAGGTCGTGCACGACGTCGACGCCGAGAGCTCCGAGCTCCGAGGCGTTGCCGACACCCGAGAGCTGCAGCAGCTGCGGTGAGTTGATGGCGCCGCCGCAGAGGATCACTTCATCTGCACGGATGACCTCGCCGCCGACCTCGACGCCGACCGCGCGCGTCCCCTCGAAGACGACACGGTCGACGAACGTCCGGCACCGCACCTCGAGGTTCTGACGCTTCATGACGGGGTGCAGGTACGCCCGCGCGGCGCTGAGCCGCCGGCCCCGGTGGATCGTGCGGTCGAACTTCGCGAAACCCTCCTGCTTCCGCCCATTGACGTCGCTCGTCAGCGGATAGCCCGCCTGCTGCACCGCTGCGAAGAACGCGTCGAAGAGCGGCGTCACCGCAGGCCCTCGCTCGAGCACGAGCGGGCCGCTCGCGCCGCGATACACGTCGGCGCCCGCAAGGCAGGTTTCCATCCGCTTGAAGTACGGCAGGCAGTGGGCGTAGTCCCAGCTCGCCATGCCATCGTCGGCGGCCCAGCGCTCGTAGTCGAGCGGGTTGCCGCGCTGGAAGATCATCCCGTTGATGCTGCTCGAGCCGCCGAGCACCTTGCCGCGTGCGTGGTAGATGCGGCGCTCGTGCATATACGGCTCGGGCTCCGACTCGTACATCCAGTCGTAGCGCTTGTTCCCGATCGGGAACGCGAGCGCCGCGGGCATGTGGATGAACGGGTCCCAGATGTAGTCAGGCCGGCCCGCCTCGAGCACGAGCACGCTGGTGGACGGATCCGCGCTGAGGCGATTCGCAAGCGCAGAGCCGGCAGAGCCGCCGCCGACGATGATCACGTCGTAGCTCACGAGAGCACGACGGTCTGCAGCTCGGTGAACGACTCCATCGGCGCCGTGCCGCCGACGCGGCCGATGCCGCTCTGGCTGCCCGAGCGGCCGCCGAACGGCAGGTGCGTCTCCCAGTAATTCGACGACTCGTTGACGTTCACCCAGCCGGTGCGAACCGAGTCGGCGTAGCGCAGCCCTTTCGCGATGTCCCGGGTGAAGATCGCCGAGAGCAGGCCGAACGGCGAGGCGTTCGCCAGCTCGATCGCCTGCTCGAGCGAATCGATGGCGACGATCGGAGCGACCGGCCCGAAGGTCTCCTCCTGCGCGACAAGCGAGTCGGCGGGCACACCGTCGAGGATCGTCGCCTGCCAGTAGAGGTCGGTCGGAAAGCCGCCCGCGCGCGCTCCGCCGCTGACGACGGTCGCTCCGCGTTCGAGCGCGTCCGCGACGTGCTCGTCCATCTTCTCGGCGACACCGGCGTTGTTGAGCGGGCCGAGCGTCGTCGCCTCGGCGAACGGGTCACCGAGCACGACGCGCTCCGTGACCAGGCGTGCGAGCTTGGCGACGAACTCCTCGCGCACGTCGCGGTGCACGAGCAGGCGCTCGCCGGCCGTGCAGCTCTGCCCCGCGCAGAGGAAACAGGCGGTGACGGTCGCCTCGGCGGCGAGGTCGAGGTCGGCGTCGTCGAGCACGACGATCGGGCCGTTGCCGCCGAGCTCGAGGATCGCCGCTTTGCCTGCTGCGGCTGCCGCGACCTTCTGGCCGGTCTCGGTCGAGCCGATGAAACCCACGCCGTGCGTGCCCGGATTGCGGGCGATCTCGTCGCCGACGGTGGAGCCGGGCCCGGTGACGAGGTTGAAGACACCCGGCGGCAGATCCGCCTCGGCGACGCACTCCGCGAGCGCGATCGCGGCGATCGCCGTGGTCGTCGCCGGCGTCCACACGACAGTGTTGCCGGAGGCGAGCGCGGGCGCGATCAGCTCCGCGGGCATCGTGTACGGCCAGTTCCAGGGCGTGATCACACCGATAACCCCGCGCGGACGTCGAATGAGCAGCACACGCTTGCCCGGCGAGATCGAGTTCGGGAGGCGGCCTTCGAGCCGCTTGCCGTCCTCTGCCGCGTTGCGCCAGTACTGCACGAGCTCCTCGACCTCGTCCCGCGCTTCGACGACGGGCTTTCCCTGGTCGAGCGTGAGCGTGCGCGTCAGCTCCTCGCGCCGCTGGTCGACCTGGTCGGCGATGCGATGCATCGCGGCGGCCCGCTCGAACGCCGTCGTGTGCGCCCAGCCGTCGGCAGCGCGGTTCGCCGCGCCGATCGCAAGCCGGGCGTCGTCGCGGTCCCCGCGGGGCACGCTGCCGATCTCCTCGCCCGTGGCCGGCGACTCGGCGGTGAACGTGTCGCCCGAGAGCGAGCTCGTCCACGCGCCGTCGACGAACATCTCCGTGGCCCTAGACCCCACGCGGGCTCTCGTCGTCGACGACCACCCGCATCAGGTCACGGATCGAGACGATGCCGACCGGCTTGCCGCCGTCGAGAACCGGGATGTGGCGGAAGCCGCCGTGGATCATGATCGCCGCCGCCTGCCCGAGCGACTCCGACACGTCGACGGTCTCCGGGTCGCGCGTCATCCACGCGGCCACGTGTGTCCCCTCGACCGAGCCGGTCGCCACCGCGCGCAGCACGTCGCGCTCGGTGAGGATCCCGGAAACGGTCTCGCCGGTCAGGACGAGCGCGGCCCCGACCCCTCGCTCGACCATGCGCTCCGCGGCTTGCGACAGGTCGGTCGCCGGCTCCACGGTCAGCAACTTGCGCGACATCACGTCTGCAACGGTGGCCATCTCGCTCTCCCCTTGTTCGATTGCCCGGTTGTCCTAGTCGCCCAGCTCGGTACGCCTGCGGTCGACGTACGCCTTCAGCTCCTCCTGCATCCCGTCGTCCATCGCGGGCCGCTCGTACTCCTCCAGCGTCTTGCGCCAGACCTCCCCGGCCCGCGTCGCCGTGTCACGTGCGCCGAGACGGTTCCAGCGCTCGAAGTTCTCGGTCGACGACACAAGCGGCCGGTAGAAGCACTCACGGAAGCGCTCGAGCGTGTGGACGGCCCCGAGGAAGTGACCTCCCTGCCCCACCTCCTGGTGCGCCGAGTACGCAAGCGTCTCCTCGTTGATCTCGAGCGGCTTGAACACCTCGTTGAGCATACGAAGACCCTCGACGTCCGTGATGAACTTCTCGTAGCAGGAGACGAGCCCGGACTCGAGCCAGCCGGCCGAGTGCATGACGAAGTTCGTCCCGGCGAGAAAGGTCGGCCAGAGCGTCATCATCGCTTCGTAGGCCGCCTGCGCATCGACGACCTGCGAGGACGTCAGCGCCCCTCCGCCGCGGAACGGCAGGTTGTAGTGACGCGCGATCTGGCCCGTGCAGAGCAGGCCGACCGCGGATTCGGGCGTGCCGAAGCTCGGTGAACCCGACTGCATGTCGGTGTTCGAGAGAAACGAGCCGAACACGACGGGGCAGCCGGGGCGAATCGTCTGGACGAGCGCGATCCCGGCGAGCGCCTCGCCCACCTGCTGCGCGAGCGTCGCGACGACGGAGACCGGCGACATCGCGCCCATCAGCAGGAACGGCGTGACGATCGTCGCCTGGCCCGCCTTGGCGTATTCGACGAGCGCCGAGAGCATCCGGTCGTCGTAGCGGAGCGGCGAGTTGACGTTGATGAGCGAGATGATCGCCGGGTTCTCCTCGAGCGACTCGCGGCCGAACACGATCTCGGCCATCGCGATCGTGTCGAGCGCGTTCGGGCCGGAGGTGACCGACCCCATGAACGGCTTGTCGGAGAGCGTCATCAACGCGTACACCATGTCGAGGTGTCGCGAGTCGAGCGGCTTGTCGTCCGGCTCGCAGATCGTCCCGCCCGGCGAGTCGAGCTCCGGAAACGACTGCGCGAGCTTCACGAGATTCTCGAAGTCGTTGTAGGTCGCGCTACGACGCTCGGCGCCCTCGCGCACGAAGGGGCAGCCGTAGACAGTCGAGAAGACCATGTGCTTCCCGCCGATCTGGACGCTGCGCTCGGGGTTCCGGGCCTGCAGCGTGAACTCGGAGGGCGCCTTCGCAACCTGCTCGAGAATCCAATCGGGATCGAACTTCACGAGCTCGCCCTCGACCTTCTGTCCCGCTTTCTCGAAGTAGTCGAGCGCCTCCGGGTAGAGGAACTCGATGCCGAGCTCGCTGACGATCCGGCGCCAGCCGCGCTCCAGCTCTGCGATGCCGGCCTCGTCGAGGATCTCGTAGCGCGGTAGCTCGTTGATCAGCACGTGCCCTCCTGGACGTTAATGAGCTTCTCGAGTGCGTGCTCGAGGCCGGTGTCGCCGGTCTCGCGGACCTCGAGCGGCAGCCCGAGTATCCCAGCCGCGCGCTCGGCCTCGGCGCGCAGCTCAGGCGTCGGCTCCTGCGCGAGCCAGACGACCTTCTCGTAGTTGCGGAAGTAGTCGTCCCGCAGCTCGGGGTAGCGGTCGAGGCCGAGGCCCCGCACGACGACGCGATCGAAGCTGCGGACGAGGAAATCGGTCAGGAAGTACGTCGCCGGCTCATGGTCAGCTCCGTACACCTCGTAGCAGTGGGCGCCTTCGAGCTTCGCGAAGCCGTTGAGATCGGCGCCGCAGTGCGCGTACGCGACGAGAACGTCGTCACCGTTCGCGGCCTCCTCGACCGCTGCGCGGATCCGCTCGGGGCGGTTGTGCAGCTCCGGCGGCACCGGGCGCACCTCGAGGTCCCACCCACGCCGGGCGGCGATCTTCTTCACGTGCAGCGCAAGGGCTCCGCAAGCGACGACGACGTGCCCGGCGCCCGACCCCCGGACCTGGTTCGGACCAGGTCCCGGCTTTTCGGCCGTGCGGGCGGAATCCGGCTTGCGGAGCGCGCTCCCGAGAATCGGGACCAGGTCCGGACCAGGTCCCGATTCTGGGGCGTGCGTCACTGCGCGGCTCATCCGGCGATGTCCGGAAAGGCGAGCTGGTCGATGAAGAGGTCGTTGAAGTCGGCGCGGCCGGAGAGCTCGACGTACGCGACCTCGTCGAGGATCGCGCTCGCGGCGGCGCGCTCGGTGACGGAGAGCGCGACGATCTTCGCGCCCTCTCCGGCGACGTTCCCGGCGGAGACGATGCGCGGCAGCGGCAGCTTCGGCACGAGGCCGATCTTGACGGCGCTCGCGGCCGAGAGATAGGAGCCGAACGAGCCGCCGAGGAGCACCTGCGAGATCTCCTCCGGCTCGACGCCGAGGTCGCGGCAGAGGAGGGCCCAGCCGGTGGCGATCGACGCCTTCGCGAACTGGAGCTCGCGGACGTCGCGCTGCGAGAGAAAGACGTCGTCGCTGAGGTAGAAGACGTTCTCCTCGCCGATCTTGCCGAGCCGCTCGGAGGAGCCGAGCACGTAGCGTCCCGACTTGTCGATGACCCCTGCGCCGACGAGCTCGGCGACCGCGTCGACGAGACCCGAGCCGCAGAGCCCCAGAGGTTCGACGTCGCCGATCACCGTCAGCTCGATCTTCCCGTCGCGGATCTTGACGCCCTCGATCGCGCCGTCGGCCGCGCGCATGCCGCAGCGGATCTGCGCCGCCTCGAACGCGGGGCCGGCCGGCGCTGCGGTCGCGAGCGCGCGTGCCGACGAGCCGAGCACCATCTCGGAGTTCGTGCCGACGTCGATGAACAGCCGGATGCGCCGGTCGAGCGTCAGCCCGGTGGCGAGGATGCCTGCGACGATGTCTGGGCCGACGTACGCGCCGAGCGCCGGGAACATGACGGCGGGCGCGCGCTCGTGCACGGCAATGCCGAAGTCTCGTGCGCTCGCCTCGGGCAGCTTGCGCGCCGCCATCGTGAACGGCGCCATCGAGAGCGGCTCGGGATCGATGCCGAGCGCGATCTGGATCATCGTCGCGTTGCCGGTGACAACGACCTCGTAGACGTTCGCCGGATCGACCCCGGCCTCGGTGCAGACCTCGTCCGTAAGCTGCTGGAGCGTCGCGTGCGCGTGCTGCTGGAGCATGGCCAGCGCAGCGGGATCCAGCATCGTCGCGGAGATGCGCGAGATCACGTCCGCGCCGAACGGCTGCTGCTTGTTGAGGATCGACTGGACCGCTTCGGGCTGACCCGTCTCGAGATTCATCAGCGTCGCGACCACGGTGGTCGTGCCCAGGTCGAACGCGAGCGCGTGCCGCTGCCCCGACGTATCGCCCGGCTCGACGTCGATCAGCACGTCGTCGCAGAGCACTGCGGTGACCTGCCAGTTCGACTGGCGGAGCGTCTTGCCGAGCGTACGCATCACCGGCAGCGGGACGCGCAGCTCCAGGTCGTCCATGCCTGCGAGCACCCGCTCGAGATCGGAGGTCTGGTCCTCGAGCGTCGGCTCGGACAGCTCGAGATAGCGCTTCTGCACGGCCGGCCGCAGGATCACGTGGCGGCCGACGCCGACGAGCGCGGCCTTCGGGCGCGACTGGAGCGGCGGCACCTCGAGCGTCAGGTCCTCCTGCGCGATGGAGCGGCAGGCGAGCCGCCAGCCGCCCTTCAGCTCTTCGGTCGTGAACGCGCGCGGATCGATCGCGCTGAGCGGCGCGTGCCCCGAGACGACTCGCACCTTGCACTTCTTGCACGTGCCGTGGCCGCCGCAGGTGGAATCGATCGCGACGCCGTTCCAACTCGCGGCGTCGAACACGGTCGTGCCGGCAAGCACGCGCGCCTCTTTGACGGCGTGATCCTCTCCCGACTGGAGGAACCGCAGCTTGACCCGGTCCGGGCCCGGCTCGTCGAGCTCCAAGAGGGGCTCGGCGCTCACGCTGCGGCTGCCGCCTGCTTCTTACGGAAGTCGGCGATCCAACGGGCGCCCCATTCGTCGCGGCCGAGCAGGAAGTCGGTCGCGCGCACTGCCTCGACCGTCTCGGTGCGGCGTGCGTCCATGATCGCGCTCGTCAAGCCGTGGCTCTGCGCGACGGCGAGGAAGGCGGCGCCGAGCGTGTGGCGGCCGGGCAGGCCGAACGACGTGTTCGACGCCCCGCAAGTCGTGTTGACGCCGAGCTCGTCACGCAGCAGGTGCAGCGTCTCGAGGAAGAGCGTCACGGCGCGCGGCTCGGCCCCGACGGGCATGGCGAGCGGGTCGATCAGGATGTCCTCCGGCGGGATGCCGTAGTCGCCGGCGACGGAGACGATCTTCTTCGCGACCTCGACCCGCCGCTCGGGCTCCATCGGGATGTCCTCGGCGTTGGCGAGCCCGATCACTGCGGCGCCGTACTTCGCGACGATCGGCAGGATCGCCTCGAGCCGCTCATCCTCGCCGGTGACGGAGTTGACCAAAGCCTTGCCCTGGTATGCGCTCAATCCGGCCTCGAGCGCTTCGATCACGGAGGAGTCGATGCACAGTGGCAGGTCACAGAGCCCCTGCACGAGCGGCACGGCGCTGCGCATCAGCTCGATCTCGTCGGCCAGCGGGTCGCCGACGTTGACGTCGAGCATGTCGGCGCCGCCCGCGACCTGCTCCGCCGTGTCGGTCTCGAGCTGCGAGAGGTCGCCCTGCTGGAGCTGCGCCTGGAACGCCTTGCGGCCGGTCGGGTTGATGCGCTCGCCGATCACGCAGAACGGCTGGTCGGGGCCGATGACGACGGTTCTGGTCGGCGACTGGACGACGGTGTCCACTAGGCGGGTACCGCGGAGCGTTTCTTCTGAATCAGATCCTTCGCGAGGCGCACCGCGCTCGAGGCGTCGGCCGCGTACCCGTCGGCGCCGACGGCGTCTGCGTACTCCTGCGTGACGGGTGCGCCGCCGACCATGACGATGATGTCGTCGCGCATGCCGGCCTTCTCGAGCGCGTTGATGTTCGCCTTGAACATCGGCATCGTCGTCGTGAGGAACGCGGAGAAGCCGACGACGTCGGGCTGGAACTCGTTGATGGCTTCGATGAACTTCTCGGGCGCGACGTTGACGCCGAGGTCGTGGACGGTGAAGCCCGCGCCCTCGAGCATGATGTTGACGAGGTTCTTGCCGATGTCGTGGACGTCGCCCTTGACGGTGCCCATGACGTACGTCCCGACCTGTTGCGCGCCTGTCTCGGCGAGCAGCGGGCGGAGGATGTCGAGCGCGCCTTGCATCGCGCGCGCGGCGATGAGCATCTCGGGCACGAAGAAGTCGCCGCGCTCGAAGCGAGCGCCCACTTCTTCGAGCGACGGGATCAGCGCGTCGTAGAGCATCGACTCCGGGCTCATGTCCTGCTCGAGCCCCGCGTTGGTGAGGTCCTTGACCTCGGGCGCGTTGCCGATGAGCGTGTTGTCGAAGAGCCCCTGGAGGATTTCCTCATTGGTCATGCGGCACCTCGTGCGTGTTCGCGGTGGCCGAGCCGCTGGGCGAGCTTGTTCGACTCCTCGATGAGCAGAGGCGCGAGGCTCGTGATGCGCTCGGATGTCAGACGGGCGCTGGGCCCGGAGATGGAGAGTGCGGCGAACGCGTCGCCGTCGGGACCGAAGACGGGTGCGGCAAGAGCGGAGAGCCCGTGCTCGAGCTCGTCGATGCTCGTCGCATAGCCACGCGCCCGTACACGGGCGAGCTCGGCGTCGAGCCGCGCGGGATCGACGATCGTGCGCGGTGTCAGGCGGTCGAGCGGCGCGAGCAGCGGTGCGCCGTAGGCGAGGAAGACCTTCCCGTTGGCGGCGACGTGGAGCGGCACCCGGCGGCCGACCCAGTTCGCGACCCCGACGATGTGTGCCGTGTCTTCCTGCGCGAGGTGCTCGACCCCGAGCGGCCCGGGGATTGCGAGGTTGACCGTCTCGCCGGACGACTCCGCGAGCCGGCGGAGCGAGGGCGCAGCGAGCTCGAGGAGCGCCGAGGACGCGTCACCGGTCGCGAAGCGCAGCAGAACGGGCCCAGGGTGCAGCCGGCCGCGCTCGCCGAGGCGCTGGACGAGCCCCTGGCGCTCGAGCGCCCCGATCAGCCTCGAGGTCGTGCTCTTCGGCAGCCCGGCACGCGCTGCGAGCTCGCCGACGGACGGTGGGTGCACGGCCTCGACGACGCTGCAGAGCAGCTGCGCCGCGCGGTCGATCGCCTGGGTGCCTGTGGGCTCGCTTGTCATCTCAGATTGTGGAACGGGTGTTCCACGGCAATTGTGGCTGCCCGAACGGCCGGCGTCAAACCCTCTCGACCGTCTACCCGCGGAGCGGTGGGGTCTAAAGAGCGCCCCGAGCGGGAACCTCTAGCTGCAACGCCGGGAACGTCCGGCCCCCTGTTGCTCAAGACCGGCCTACAGCTGCGTCATCCCGCCGTCGTCCTCTCCGGCCGCCGGTGGACGCTTGCCCTCCGCGTGACCGCGTGGTGGCGCTGGCCGGCGGCTCTCCTCCTCGCGTGGCTCACGTGCCCAGTGCCGCCACTCGTGCCGGCGCAGGGCATCGACAACTCCTGGCAGGCGGGATTGGCGCTTGCCCAACAGGCTGGGCTGCATTTCGGCCGTGACATCGTCTTCACGTACGGGCCGCTCGGCTTCTTGACCGTCACCCGCCTGTTCGTCGTCTGGACGGGGATTGCGGCTGTGATCTTCACGCTCGTGTTGCAGGTGCTGCTCTGCCGGACGCTCCTGCACGTCATGCGGGACGTACCGGCGCTGATCGCCGTCGTTGCGACGTACGTCGTCGCCACCGTTGCGCCCGATCAGGCCGAGGTCGGCCTGGTGATCGTCTTCGCCCTGGCGCTGTCGCTGCTTGCCGACCAGGGCAAGCGCCTGCCGAGATGGCTTCCCGTTGCGGGTGGAATCGCTGCCTCGACGCTCATACTCATCAAGCCGAACGCCGGTGTGTTCGCCATCGTGCTCGCCGCGATCGCCGTCGGGTTCTGCGCGCCGCGTCCCGTGCACGCGCTCCTCGAGCTCGGCGGATCTCTCGTCGTCGGGTTCGCGCTGATCTGGTGGGCGACGGGCAACGCAATCGGCGACGTCGTTCCCTGGTTCCGCGCCTCGGCGCAGCTCGTCGTCGGCTACACGGCTGGCATGGCGTACATCGACCCAGCCCGTCACCGCGAAGTCGGCGACGCTCTACTGCTGATCGCCGTCTCGGCCGCGCTGGTCTGGCGCGCCGGCGAGGGGCAACAGCGCGCGAGGCGGGCGACGCTCGCGCTGGCCTGGGCGATCGGGACGTTCGCACTCCTCAAGGAGGGCTTCGTTCGCCACGACGCGCACTCCGGGATCTTCTTCTTCGGCGCCGCTGTCACCTGCGCCACGCTCGCCCGGGGCGAGCTCACCCGCATCGCCGGGGTCGGCGCCGCGACCGTCGCCTCCGTCTGGGCGCTCACGGCGGTCGGCGTGGCCCCTTCCGCGCTCTTTCGCTATATGGATCGCGTCCACGGCATTACCGCGGACGTGAGGCTTCTCGCAAACGACCAAGCTCGCAGCCTGCTCCGCGCAGACGCGCGCGCGAAGATGTTCGCCAATCTCCGGATGCCGCCCAGCGTCCTCCGCGACCTTCGCTCGCACACCGTCGACGTCGAGCCGATGGAGACGTCCGCAGCGTGGACGCTCGGCCTGCATTGGCGACCGCAGCCCGATTTCCAGGCCTATGCGGTGCTGACGCCGGCGCTCGACCACATGAACGCCGACCTCCTCGTCTCGTCGCGCAGGCCCGACCGGATCATGCGGGTGTACCCCTTGTCGGCTGTAGACGGCCGCAATGCCGTCTTCGATGCACCAAATGCGTTTCTCGCTCTCGTCTGCAACTACCGCGAGACATTCGCGAACGGCGCTCTCGAAGTGCTGGCGCACGCGCGGAATCGCTGTGGTCCAGCACGCCGACTCGGTGGGAGCTCGATCCAGGCCGGACAGCACGTGCGGGTCCCACGTGCAGGTCCGAACGACCTGATCTACGCTCGCCTGCGGATCCCGCAGCCGTTCAGCGAGCGTCTGCGGGAGCTCGTCTGGAAGCCGGACGTGCTACCGGGGATCGTCCTCGACGGCGTGTCGTTCCGTCTCGTAACCGCAACCGCATCTGGACCGATGCTGATGCGGATGCCTGCATCGGCCGGCTTCCCTCCGAGCGGTTTTTCCGACCCACAGGTCGACATGTTCCGCCTCTCAGATGTCCCGTCCCCGGTGCGGGTCGACTTCTACGCCGTGCGCGTGGGCTAGGCGCAGATACGGGCGTCGTCGTCGGTGCTCGCACGCCACCTGTCGTCGCTGTGAACGGCCGGGAGGAGGAGGACGTGTTTGCCCTTCGCGATGAGGATGTTGCCGGCGCGGCTGAATTGTGATGCGAATAGGCGTACGTGCAGGGTGAACGGGGCGCCCGCGTCTACAAGCACACGACGCGAGTGGGCCGCGAGGGCGATGCTTCGCAGAGGCGTGGCGCACGAGGTGGACGGGACGGTAGTGAGCACTGGTGGCGCGGCGCGAAGGAGGAGGCGGTCGGCGCCCTCCCGAACATCTTCCGGCGCAGCGCGAAGCGCGGACATGCTCTCTGCCGGCGACCCGAGCTCGTTCACGGCGGCCCGGTAGACACCCATTTGCAGATTGGGGTCCCATGCCGGTTCCGGGAGGAAGTCGTTCGACGGCGGCGCTTCGAGCGCGCCGAGCGCGGTCAGCTCTGCGCGCAGCATCGACGCGTGTCCGCGATAGAACGTTCCACCCTCTTCAAGGGCCCGCACGTTCGACGTCGCCGAGACGGCGAGCACCACACAGATGCCGAATCCGATCCGGCGGTCGAAGCGCATCCCGCGTGCCAACTCCGCAGCGACGAGAACCAAGAATACGACGCCGAAGTAGGGGTAGCGTTGCCCGCCCACCGCCAGCTCCCCGCGAGCCAGCCCGGTCAACAACCAGAATGTGAGCGCTGCGACCACCATTCCACAGACTCGGGGAGTCAGCACCTCCCGTTTGCGAGCGATGCGAACGAGCACGAGCAACGCTGTGAGCGTGAGCACGAGCTGTACCGAGCCGGTCGGCAACGGCACCGCAGCCGATACGGCCACCTCGATCGAATTGAGGACGTACGCCGGAAGCAGATGCACCTGCGCGGTCAGATGGTCGTGAGCAGTGGCGGCCCGCGCGTACTCGAGCCACCAGACGCCGTAGAGAAGAGTCGGAATCGCGACGATCCACAACTTGCGCCATGCATGGAGACAGGCCAGTTCGGCGGTCACTCCGACAACGAATGGGACACCCGCGGAGGACGAGCAGGTTGCGCCGATCAACGCGAACAACGCCACGATGTCCCCGCGGTGGCTACCGCGGTCAAGCCCGTCAAGCGCAAGCAGCCCGAACGCAACCGAGCCGAGCAGGGTGATCTCGAACGGGAAGAGCAGCATCTCCCAGGCCGACCCGAGCACGAGCAGAAACGACGCGGCAAGGGCTGCGGCGGGTTCGCCTAGGCGCCTGCGAGCAAGTCGGAAGACGAGCGCTACGCACGCAAGGTGCACAAGCAGCAGAACGCAGCGATACGGCCAATACGCGTGAAGACCGACAACGACGAACAACAGCTTGTAGACCACCACGGGAAGGACCGTGATGTGCTCGTTGTGCGGCAGCAGGAACGTGTCCACGGTCCAGTCCCGCCGCCCGACGATGAAGGCCCACTCGTCCGCGAAGAAGGTCTCACCGCGGCCGGCCCACAGGATCGTCATGCCGACGATCGATCCCAATCCGAGTAGGCAGAACGAGACGACCCGCTCCGGACGAATGAGGTGGGCAACGCGAGTCGTCCACCCGGCTCGAGCAGGGACACCCGGGACGGTGGTTGGAACGTGCATGCCGACTTCTACTCCGGCCGCGTCGGCTGGGCTCTACGGCTTCTCGGCGACGAGCAGGAACTGGCGGCCGAGCAGCCGCCATGCAAGCGGCATGCGAAGGTACAGGCGCGTGAGCCGCGTCGAGGCGGGCAGGGAGCCGCGGAACGAGTATGGCAGGAAGCGCGGCGTGACCCGCGTGACGCGGAACCCCGCAGCGTGGAGATGCTCGGCGACGGCGATCTCCGTCAGCACGACGTTGTGGTCGGCGCAGTCGAAGTAGCGCGCGCCGCAGTAGCGGAAGTTCGGCCCCAGGATCGCGATCCGTCCGCCGGAGCGCGTGACGTCGCGCATCTTCTGCAGGAAGGCTGCGATGGCGTTTTGGTCGGGCAGATGCTCGAGGAAGTTCGAGACCCACACGGCGTCGAAGTGGTCCGACGGCAGGTCGGCGGTCATGATGTCGGAGGTGACGACGGTGAGTCCCGCGTCGGAGACCGCTTCGGGATAGGCGACTTCGTCGACGGCCCAACGCTCGCGCGCAGGAACCGCGGAGATGAACTCGCAGCGCCCGGCGGCGGGATCGAGGACGCGCTCAGGCTTCCCGAGCACCTCGTAGACGTACGCAGCGATTTCCCGCCAGACTGCTTCGCGCGAGGTCTGCTCGATCCCCTCGAAGCGGTACTCGTAGAGGCGCTGGGAGTCGATCATCGGCTCAACGCCCTCGGGCGACGAGCCGCGGCGTCTCGGGCACAGGTCGAGTCGGGCGCAGCCGGTGGGACTGCCAGCCCTTGAAGCCGCCGCTGTAGTAGTCGCCGTGGCTCAGGCGATGCTCGAGCAGGACGTAGAGGACGATGAACATGTACCGGCTCCCCATCTCCTGAAGCGAGAGTTTCGAAGCGCCGAACCGGCGTCCCCGCCAGGAGATCGGACAGATCACGTAGGAATGGCCGCGCACGATCGCCTTCAGCGGCAACTCCACGGTGAGGTTGAAGTGGTTCGAGACGAGCGGCTGAACGCTCTCGATGACTTCGCGCCGGTACGCCTTGAACGCATTCGTCGTGTCGTTCAGGCCGTGGCGGAAGAGCGCGCGGACGACCCCGTTGGCGAGGCGGTTGAGCACGAGCTTCGCGCGAGGGTAGTCAGTCACCGTCGAACCGCGCATGAAGCGGGAGCCGAAAACGCAGTCGTGCCCTGCCTCGAGCAGACGCAGATAGCGCACGACGTCCTCGGGTTCGTCCGACGCGTCGGCCATGACGATCGTCACGGCGTCGCCGGTGAAGAGCTCGAGGCCCGCGCGGACGGCGAAGCCGAAGCCGGACGGGAGATGCGAGCGAACGCAGCGCACTCGCGCGTTCGTCAGGGCGATCTCGGCGACAACGTCCGCCGTACCGTCGGTGCTCGCGTCGTCGATGACGAGGACCTCGTAGCTGCAGCGCTCACGGTTGAGGACGGAGACGAGCGCCGTGATCGTCGCGCCGATCGACTCAGCCTCGTCGTGCGCCGGGATGAGAACGGAGAGCTTCATGCTGCCAACGCCGGCGGCGCCCAACGATCGGCGTTCGCGTCGTAGATTGCGCGCAAGATGGCGTCGGTGCCGATCGTGGGCGCCCAGTCCGGGTAGTCGGCCTGGAACGCGGAGAGATCGCTGATCCACCAGCGGTGATCGCCCATCCGCGCCTTTTCGCTGAGGCTCCAGTCGAGCTTGTACCCGGCGATCGTCTCGCTCGAGGCGATCGCCTCGAGCATCGAGCAATTGGAGACGCGCCCTCCACCGAGGTTGTAGACAGCGCCTGCGCGCGGCCGTGCGTGGAAGAGCAGGAAGGCGCGGACGAGATCGACACTCGCAAGGTTGTCGCGCACCTGCCGGCCGCCGTACCCGTGCACCGTGTAGGGCGTCCCGTCAATCGTGCAGCGCATGAGATACGAGAGGAATCCGTGCAGTTCGGTGCCCGCGTGAGCGGGGCCCGTGAGACAGCCACAACGAAAGCAGACCGTCGGCATGTCGAAGTAGCGGCCGTATTCCTGCACGAGCAAGTCGGCGGCGACCTTCGACACGCCGAACAGCGAGTGCATGCTGCTGTCGATCGACATCGACGTGTCGATTCCGTTGAACCACCGATGGTCGGCGGGAAGCTCGAGCCGCGTGTCGAGCTCGAGCAGCGGCAGACGATTCGGAGTATCTCCGTAGACCTTGTTCGTCGACGTGAAGATGAACGTTGCGTCCGTGGCGTGCTTTCGCGTCGCCTCGAGCAGGTTCAGCGTGCCGTTTGCGTTGATCGCGAAATCGACCTGAGGTTGCGAGGCCGCCCAATCGTGCGAGGGCTGCGCCGCGGTGTGGACCACGAGATCGAGCTGCCGGCGGTACTGCGCGAAGACGCGCTCGACGCTGTCGGCATCGCGGATGTCCACAGCGAGCGAGGTGAACGTGGCGTACCTGTCGAGCAGGCGCCGCGTCTGCGCCGCCGTCGAGGCGGACGCGCCGAAGAGTCGCGCACGCGTGTCGTTCTCGAGTCCGACGACGTGGTAGCCCTCTTCGACGAGCGCGCGGACGGACTCGGAGCCGACAAGCCCTCCTGAACCGGTGACGATTGCGACCCGCATCAGGTGGCCAGGGCAAGCCGGACTTCGGCCTCGTGATCGAGCAGCCACGTGGACGTGTCGGAGAGGGTCTCACGCACCGAACGCTGCGGCCGCCAGGCGGAGAACTCTTCGAGCCCGGTGCAATCGGAGATGTAGATCGGCACGTCGCCGGGGCGCGAATCGCGGCCGGCGGGCTCGATTGCGACCTCGTTGCCCGTGAGCTCGCGGCACAGCGCCGTCGTCTCCTGAAGCGAGAGGCTTCGCTCGCGCCCGCCGCCGACGTTGACGGTCGCGCCCGCCCAGGCCTCCGGGCGCGCGAGCTGGTCGTCGAGCAAACCGACGAGATCGTCTACGTGGAGCACATCGCGCACCTGCTTTCCCATCCCGGCGTAACCGAGGTAGCGGAGCGGTAGGCCGAGCTGGTGGGCGAGCAGCCAATACGTGAAGACGCCCTGGTCGACCTTGCCCATCTGCCACGGGCCGGCGATCACGCCGCAGCGATTGACGACCGTAGGCAGGCCGAAGCCGGCCGCGTACTCGGTGACGAGCAGCTCGGCGGCGAGCTTCGTCGTCCCGTAGATCGTTCGCGCACCCGCCAGGGGGAAGGCCTCGGAGATGCCGGCGCCGGAGACGCCGGGAGACTTCTGGTGACGGGAGAGCTCGAACCGGGTGGCGCGCTCGTCGTAACGAACCGCTGCGAGGCCGCCGATCGGATAGACGCGGCTCGTCGAGAGAAACACGAACTGCGCCGTGTCGCGGCGGGCGAGCTCGAGGCAGTGGTAGGCGCCGAGCAAATTGGTGTGGAGCGCGTACGACGGCGAGCCGTCGACCCCGGCGAGCGCAGACGGTTCGGCGGAGCACTCGACGATTGCGTCGACCGGGTCGAGCGCAAGCAGGTCGTCGAGCTCGCGCACGTCGCCGTGAACGAAGCTCACGCCCGCCTCACGCAACCGCGAGAGGTTGAGCTCGGAGCCGCGCCGGCGCAGGTTGTCGAACGCGACGATTTCCCAGCCGGGATGACGTCCCGCAAGTGCAACGGCGAGGTTTGCGCCGACGAATCCTGCTCCGCCGGTGATGAGGACGCGGCGCGTCACAGGGTGGACACAGCGGCCTCGGAGGCCTGGGACCGATCGCGGCGTCGGCGCCGCGCACGGGCGAAGAGCACAAGCGGGAGGAAATAGACGCTGAGGCCGCGGGACATCGTGCGGCGCACCTCGAGTGCCCCCACCCGCCGGTTGGCCTGGATCCGCCGGCGCTTGCGGAGCACCCGCGGAAGCCCACGCACCGCGTCCCGCTTGCCTGCGAGGGCAGGCCGTGCCCGCCGCTGCGGTACCGCTCGCAGGACGACCAGCGCGCTCAGCAGCAGGTGCTGCGGGAGATAGAGCCACAGGAGCGGCCCCGGCATGTTCTTCACGAACGTCCAGGTCTGGTTCCGCGCCGAGTGGTACACCGTGAACTCGCTGGAGAGCCCGGCCGTGACCGAGCCGGCATGGCCCGCGACGGCGTCGGCGACGTAGAGGCAGCGCTGGCCGTCGAGCCGCAGCCGGAAGGCGAGATCCGTGTCTTCGTAGTAACAGAAGAACGACTCGTCGAAGCCGCCGACCGCGATGAACGCGTTGCGCCGGTAGAGCACCGCGGCCGCGCACACCGAGAACGTCTCCCCCGTCTCGCGCACGACGTCGGCGGGCGCGCCGCCGGTCGGCCAGTCCAGCTCCTTGCCCGGCGAATCGGGACGCGGATGCGAGTTGATGAACGCGGAGAGGTCGAACGCCTCCTGCGGCGTCAGCGTTCCCGGCGCCGTCTGCGGCATGTTGTGCCAGATGAAGCTCGCGGCACGCTCCTCGCGCGCCATCGAGGCGCCGATGGCGTACGACGTCGGACCCCACAGCGCGGGGATCGGACCGTTGCCCTTTCCCTCGGGCCCGTGGCAGGTGATGCAGAGCTTCGCCGTGAACAACTGCGCGCCAGTGGCCGCATTGCCTGCGAGCGTGTCCTTCATCGAGATCAAGCCATTGGTGCCGGCGATCTTCGCGCCCACCGGCACGTCGTGGGAGATGAAGGCCAGGTACGAGAGGATGTCCACCATCTCGCGGCTTCCCACCGGGATCGCGTAACCCGCGAGCGACCTGGTGAAGCAGTAGTTCACCCGGTCCGCCAGCGCGATGACGCCGCCCGAACGCGGCATGTACTTGGGAAAGCGCGCCTGCGACCCGGTGAGCGGCGCCGCCGACGCCTTCAGGCCGTCGTTCTGGTGGCAACTCGTGCAGCGCAACGACGACGTGGCGAACTTCGGCAGCGACTCGGGCGTGAATCGCAACAGGTAGAGACCACGCCTGATGGACGCGCCCAAGGAGTCGTTGGGAATGTCCTTTTCGACCAGGGGCTTCCACGCCGCCTCATCGAACTGCACGGCGCTGGTGACACCGACCGGCGAAGCGGGCTTGTCCGGAGTCTTGCCGCATGCCGTCGCCGCGAGCGTCACCACCCCGGCCAGCCGCAATGACGTCTTCAGGGCTGCGACCATTGATATACGCCTCCGATCGGGAAGATCCCCTATACGTCGATACGGTAATATCTGCGGCATGGGAGGACAACCTTCCACCCGTCTCAGGGAAGCCGAAGCACGCGGACCAGGGTGAGACTGAGCCCCAGCATCATGCCGAGCGACAGCAGTACCGTGGCAGCCACCTTGGCGCCCACCCTCCGCACCGAGGCGACGTCGACCGCCAGCCCGAGCCCGGCCATGGCCATCACGGTGAGCAGGCGCGCCACCTCGCGCACGGAGTCGCCCGCCGACGCGGGAATGAGGCCCGTCGTACGCAGCGTAGAAGCGCACGCAAACCCGACGATGTACCACGGCACCACGCGCCACCACCGCACCCGCGCCGCGCGGTGCTCCATCAGCGACAGCACCAGCACCACGGGACCCAGCAACAGCACGCGCATGAGCTTCACCAGCGTGGCCGTCTGGCCGGCGAGGAGGCTCACGGGAAACGCCGCGGCAATCACCTGCGGCACGGCGTAGATGGTGAGCCCGGCCACCACGCCATACTGGTGATCAGTCAGTCCCAGCACGGGGATGAGGAGCGGCAGGCCGAGGATCACGCAGACGCCGAGCACCGCCGTGAAGGCGATGGCCGACGCCACCTCGTCGCGGCGCGCGCCGACTACGGGAGCCGCGGCGGCGATCGCCGAGTTACCGCAAATGGCGTTGCCGACGGCCACCAGCACGGCGTGTGCGTGGGGGAGCCCAAGCGCGCGCCCGAGCATCGTGCCGAAGACGAGGGTCAGCGTGACGATGCAGACGACGCCAACGAGGATTTCGGGACCCGCAGCGGCCAGCGCGCGCAGGTCGGAGCCGGCGCCGAGCAGGACGATCGAGATTTCGAGCAGCAAGCCCGACGCCACCGCGGCACCCGGCTCGATGCGCGCCGGGGAGCGTACCGCCACGGCGCGCACGACGGTACCGATGACGATGGCCAGCACGATCGCCTCGAGCACGGCGCGTCCCACCCACGCCACCAACAGCCGCTCGCCCAACCACGCGGCCAGCGAGACGCCAGCGGCGAGCAGCAGTCCTGGTGTAACCGCCGGTCGCACGCCGGGAGGCGCGCTGACAGGCACGCGCTCCGGCGTGGATGAGCTCATCTATCGTTTATCGTCCATCGACCATCGTCTCTTCTACTTGCTCCGTGGTCAGCCCCATCGCCTGGTGCAGGTGCATGAACGAGGCGTCCAGCTCGGCGACGTCCACCATCTTCTTCTGGACTTCGTTGACGTCACGATGCATTTCGCCCATGAACCCCTGGGCGGAAGCGGGGACGGCGACGGCCAGCGAGAGGACGAGCGCGAGCGTGCGAGAACGCATGTGGGTACCTTCGGGTGAAATGGGAGGCGGCGGGGGAAAGATCGTCGCTGCGTGGAGGCATGACAAGGGAACCGGAACTCGGATGATGGAATTGGAATCCGAAGACGGAATACGAAGTGGAATGCGGATCGCCCCAGTCGTCACCGGTCGCTAAGATTGCACCGTGCCGGCGTCCCTGAACCATTCCGCCATGACCCTTCGATCCCGCGATGCCTTTCGGATTCCCGAGCCGGTGCTCGGCATCCTGCTGATGCTGTCGGTGCTCGCGGCGTACGCCCCCGCGCTGGCCGGTGGGATGCTGTGGGACGACGACGAGCACCTCACGCGCCCCGTCCTGCAAGGCTGGGACGGCCTGCGCCGCATCTGGCTCGAACTGGGAGCAACGCAGCAGTACTACCCGGTGCTGCACAGTGCCTTCTGGATGGAGCACCAGCTGTGGGGCGACA
>Ga0209638_1000257_pt1 | contig 35743 bp, 34 predicted proteins | sample BarGraNGADG00211_FD_184490 | JGI IMG/M metagenome (GOLD analysis project Ga0209638, IMG submission 184490) | Arctic peat soil microbial communities from Barrow, Alaska - Barrow Graham LP Ref core NGADG0002-211 (SPAdes) (version 2) | ecosystem: Environmental > Terrestrial > Soil > Wetlands > Peat...
CGTGCGCGGTTGCGCTCGCAGGCGTTGCGGGTCAGGTCGTCCTCATTCTCGACGCCGTGGCCGGTGATGTAGAACAAGCCGACCTTGGCGACGATCTCGACGGGGCCCGTGCCGTTGGCGTAGAAGCCGAGCCCGGTCACGCAATCACGGCCGAGCCAACCGGCTATGGCATCGACCAATACAGCCGACGACTTCGATTCGTGCCAGCCATCGCCGCGGACGATCTGGCCTACCGCTCGGCCCAGGTTGGCGGCCTCCTCGGAAGCGAGGACGCCCCGAAACTCGCGGTTGAGCGATGCAACCGCCTGGCTTGGCTTGACGGTCATTGTGTTCTGGTGTTGAGGCTGATTCACCGTTGCCACTCTAGCTGCGGGCCATGTGCGGGATCACGCTACACGAGGCGTGCGCCCCGTCAAGTACAGCCTTACGGCCCACCCTACCGGTACTTTTGGATTGAGGTCGGTGGCTCTCCGGTCTTGCGGGTTCGTTGACCGTAAGCAACCGTGGGGGCAGCGCCGATTATCCCACTCGCGGAGTGCCGGAAGGTGGCAATTCGACATCGGAATCGCGACGGCCGCAGTCGGAGCGCTCGCGGCGTCTGTCGGCTTAGCTCGCACCGGCGAGTGCGTCCGCCACGACCGTCTGCGCCTCGCCGATGATCTGCTGCAGGTGGTCTTCGCCCTGGAAGCTCTCGGCGTAGATCTTGTAGACGTTCTCCGTGCCGGAGGGTCGGGCGGCGAACCAGCCGTGCTCGGTGGCGACCTTGACGCCGCCGATGGGAGCGTCGTTGCCGGCCGCGCGGGTCAGCACCGCCGTGATGGGCTCGCCGGCGAGTTGGGTCGCTTTGACCTGCGCGGGTGACAGGCGTGCCAGCACGGCCTTCTGCTCGGGCGTCGCGGGTGCGTCGATGCGGCGGTAGGCTGGGGCGCCAAAGCGCGCGGTCAGCTCGTCGTAGGCGACCGCGGGGTTGCGCCCGCTCTTCGCCGTCAGCTCGGCGGCCAGCAGGCAGGCGATCAAGCCGTCTTTGTCGGTCGACCAGACCGTTCCGTCGCGGCACAGGAACGAGGCGCCGGCGCTTTCCTCCCCGCCGAAACCCAGGCTCCCATCCACGAGCCCGGAGACGAACCACTTGAATCCGACCGGCACCTCGAACAGCCGGCGACCGAGGTCCGCCGTGACACGATCGAGCATGCTCGTCGATACGAGAGTCTTGCCCACGGCCACGTCCGCGCGCCAATCGCGGTTCCGATACAGGTACGCGACCGCGGCCGACAGGAAGTGGTTCGGGTTCATCAGGCCCGCGGCGCCGGCCACGATCCCGTGGCGGTCGGCGTCGGTGTCGTTTGCAAAGGCGACGTCGAAGCGGTCCTTGAGCGCGACCAGGCGTGCCATCGCGTACGGCGACGACGGGTCCATGCGAATGCGGCCGTCCCAGTCCACCGTCATGAAGCCGAAGGTCGGATCGACGACCTCGTTGGTGACCGTGAGGTCGAGGCCGTAGCGGTCGCGAATGGCGGCCCAGTAGGCTACGCTGGCGCCACCGAGCGGATCCACTCCGAGATGCAGCCCGGAAGCGTGGATGGCGTCCATGTCGACGACGCTCGCGAGGTCGGCCACGTAGGCGGCACAGAAGTCGTAGCGCTCTACCTCGGCCCATGCCCGTTCGTAGTGAAGCCGCGGGATCTTCTCGAGGCCCGACCGCAGCAGCTCGTTAGCCTCGTCCTGGATCGCTCCGGTCACGTCGGTGTCGGCGGGCCCGCCGTTCGTCGGGTTGTACTTGAAGCCACCATCCTCCGGCGGGTTGTGCGAGGGCGTGACCACGATCCCGTCCGCGAGGCCGTCGACGCGACCGCGGTTGTAGGTGAGGATGGCGTGCGAGATCGAGGGCGTGGGGGTGAGCCCGTCGGCGTTGTCCACCATCACGGAGACGCCGTTCGCGACCAGGACCTCGACCGCGGTGCGCGTCGCCGGTTCGGACAGCGCGTGGCTGTCCTTCCCGATGAAGAGTGGGCCGGTCGTTCCCTGGCGCTGCCGGTAGCGGCAGATGGCCTCGGTTGTGGCGAGGATGTGGCTCTCGTTGAAGGATCGATTGAGCGACGAGCCGCGATGGCCCGACGTCCCGAAGGCGACCGCCTGCGCCGGGACTCCGGGGTCCGGCTTGAGGTCGTAGTAGGCGCCTACGAGCCGGTCGACGTCGACCAGCATCGAAGGCGCGGCCGGCTTGCCTGCTAGTTCGCTGACCGCCACGATCTGCTGCCTCCGCCTTCGGCTCCGACAGGTTCTCCGGGGAGCCTACACGCTGGGGAGGAAATCGGCGCGAGTCGGCTTAGTCGGCGCCAAGCAGCCTCCGCCTGCGCTCGATCCCCGTCGGCGAGTAGCCGGTTGCCCTGCGACGCTCGCGAGCCGTTCCATCGCCGGAGGAGGCCGCGGCAGGCGAGTCGACCGGCGGTCGGCCAGACGCGGCGGTCGCGGCTTCGGCCGCCCCGACGGCCTGCGGCCGAACGCCCATCCGAGCCGCTTGCTCGGCGTGTAGATGTGCCCGCAGCGGCTTCTCGTTCAGCGCCAGCGAGGCCAGGCACGCCAGCGCGGCGGCCGCGACGCCGATCCACATCGAATTGGCGACCGCGATCGAGAAGGCCTGATGGAAGCCCGACGTGAAGGCCGGAGCGAGCTGCGGCGGAATGCCGGCGAAGAAGCCGGTGGGCGAGCCGCCGACGGACGTAAGCGAGCCGAGATCGAAACCGGCCGGCGCCGCCGCCGGGACGGCCGCCTGGGGTGCGCCGGCGCCGACGATCGACGTCCTCAGCAGGTCCCAGCTCAGGTTGTTGCGGAAGATCGTGAACGAGATGGTGAGCCCGACGCTGGTTCCGATCTGGCGGATGAGCGTCAGGTCGCTTGTTGCCGTCCCGAGCCGCTCGAAGGAGACGTCGTTCTGGACGATCAGCGTGAGGATCGCCATCGTCGGGCCGACGCCGATCCCGGCCACGAGCATCCAGAACCACAGGAACGCAGTCGGAGTATCCGCGCGGAGGTTCATGAAGAACGCGAGCCCGACGGCGAGCAACGCCATGGCGCCCACGATCAGCCACTTGTAGTGGCCCGTGCGGCTGACGATCTGGCCGGCCGCAATCGAACTCGCGATGAGCCCGGCCAGGAACGGCAGGAGCAGGTAGCCCGACGCCGTCGTGCTGGCGCCCTGGACGATCTGGAACCATAGCGGCAGGAAGATGATCAGGGTCGAGAAGCCGAAGATTGCCAGGAATGTCGCAACCGCCGAGACCGCGAAAGTGCGGTTGCGGAAGAGGTCGAGCGGAATCATCGGTTCCTCGGCTCGCGTCTCGGCGAACAGGAAGGCGACGAGGAAGACCAGGCCGATCGCGAACGAGGCGATCACCGCCGGATCGCCCCAGTTGCCGTTCTCCGCCAGCGTCAGTCCGATCAGGACGGGCACGATGGCTCCGCTGAAGGTGATGACCCCCGGAAGGTCGAGGTTGAAGCGCGCGCCTTCCTTGCGATGGGTCGGCAACAGGCGCCCGATCAGATACAGAGACACGAGCCCGATCGGCACGTTCACGAAGAAGATGTAGTGCCAGGAGAGCGAGTCTGTGAGCACGCCGCCCAGGAACGGACCGACCAGGAACGCGACCCCGAAAACGGCGCCGAATAGCCCCTGGTATTTGCCGCGCTCGGCCGGGGTGAAGAGGTCGCCGATCACCGCCAGCGAGATGGGGAACAGGGCGCCCGCGCCCAGGCCCTGCACGCCGCGGAAGAGAATCAACTCCCACATCGTCTGGCTGAGGCCCGATAGGACGGAGCCGATCAGGAAGAGCACGATGCCGACGATCAGCGCCGGCTTTCGTCCGAAGAAATCGGACAGCTTGCCGTAGACGGGGATCGCGGCCGTGCTGGTGACCAGATAGGCCGACACCACCCAGGTGTAGAGATCGGCGCCCTTGAGTTCCGTCGAAATGTGGGGCAGCACCGGGCCGACGATCGTCTGGTCGAGCGCGCCGAGGAAGAGGGCGAGCATGATCGCGCCCATGATCTCGAGGCGGGCCCGGTTGCTGACTTCAACGGCGGGGTGGACCGTCCCGTTGGTCGTGGCTGTCATGTGATCTGTAATCTCCTTCGACGCTGCACGCCGACGCTCTTCAGTGCAGCCTGGCGACGGCGTGTGAATGACTGGTGAAGACTCCGGGGAGGATTGGTGAGCCGCGACGGCTCGCGCTTCCAGTTGGGGGACGGGGAAGGGCCGGCCGCCCGCGCGCGGTTCCGGCGGCCTGTCTGTGTACCAATTCTTACTGGATAAGTCGGCATTCCGTCAAGCCTGGCACGGTCGTGAGCCACCGTACGAACGGCCGCCGATCAGACGAAAGCGGCCGCCGCGTAGCCTACGGTGCGGCGGCGATCTCCGCCCGCGTCCGCCGAAGTGGCGGCGGCGAGGAGATGGCCCTGAGTGACGCCCATCTCGCTGAGCGCTGCGAGCGAGAAGCGCACAGGGTCTATCCCGCACAGGCCGCAGACGAGGCCCGGAAGATCGGCCTGGAGAAGGCGAGTCTCCAGCGCGAGCAGTCGGTCTCCTTCGAGTCGAAGAAGCGGCTCGAGGAGCTGACGGTCGACAGCCTCGCACACGTTGGCCGGCGGATAGTGAGCCAGATCCGAGCTGGCAACCAGCAGGATGCGCTCTCCCCCGGATCGCAGATGCGCCAGCAGCCAGCCCAGGCGCGCCCCGGCTTCGGCGTGGTTGCCGAGCCGCGGGCTGACGGCGAGAGGCACGATCCGCGCCCTCGGGCAGGCGCGCTTCAAAAGAGGCAGCTGCACCTCGAGCGAGTGCTCTGCATTGTGGGCCGAATTGTCGGCGGCGAACGGCGGGCCGAGCGCGGCGATGCGGCCGGCAAGGTGCTGGTCGATCGGGACGTCGCCGAGCGGCGTCCGCCACGGGCCGCCGGTCCAGACCCCTACGCCGCTCGCCCAGGCCTGGTGGTCGGTGCCCGCCAGCACTATCGTCGTCGGCGCGACCTCGCCGGCAAGACGCCAGCTCAGGGCAGCCACGGCTCCCGAGAACGCGAGCCCGGCGTGGGGCACGAGCAGGCCGAGAACGGTCGCACCGGCCAATCCCTCCGGGCGCGGGACTGCGGCCGCGCCGGTCAGCAGGGCGTCGACCAGCGAGCCGAGTAGTTGTGGATCGGCCGGGTAGAAAGTGCCGGCGACGGCCGGATCGCGATGCGTGCCACTCATGCCGCGGATCCCGTCATGCCGCGGATGCCGCGCAGGTCACGAGTCGGCTCTCGTTCCGTCGACTTCGGCGAAGCCGATGCCCGCGAGTTCGTGACCGCAGCGCGCGCACCGGCCCTTGACCAGAGACGCGCTCTTCGTCGCCCGGAAGCCGTGCCTCCGGATCAGCGTCTCGCCGCAGCCCGCGCAGCGGGTGTCTTCGCCGCCTGCGGGCAGGTTGCCGGAGTAGACGTGGCGCAAGCCGCCTTCTCCGCCGAGCTCAACGGCTCGCAGGACCGTGGCCACCGGCGTCGGATCGAGGTCGGTAAGGCGGTATGTCGGGAAGAAGCGGCTGACGTGCCACGGGGTCTCCGGGCCGAGCTCGGCGGCGATCCAGCGCGCCAGTGCCAGCACCTGTCGCGGCTCGTCGTTGAGGCCCGGGATCAGCAGCGTCGTGACCTCGACCCACATGCCGCGTTCGCGCATGCCCACGAGGGTCTCCAGGACCGGGGCGAGGCGAGCCCCGACCACCTTTCGGTAGAAGCGGTCGTCGAGGGCCTTGAGGTCGACATTGGCGGCATCGATGACCGGGCCGAAGAGGTCGAGGGCCTCGGGTGTCTGGTAGCCGTTCGTCACGAGCAAGTTTGCCAGGCCGGCCTCCCGCGCCAGCCTCGCGGTATCGACGGCGTACTCGATGAAGACCGTGGGCTCCGTGTATGTGTAGGCGATGCTCCGCGATCCGGCCGCGAGTGCGGCAGTCACGACTTCACCGGGCGTCAGGTCGAAAGAGCGAATCGCGAGGCCGTCCCGCTCGGCCTGCGATATCGCCCAGTTCTGGCAGTTCGCGCAGTGGAAGTTGCACCCGCGCGTCGCGATCGAAAAGGCGACGCTGCCCGGGTAGGCGTGAAACAGCGGCTTCTTCTCGATGGGGTCCGCGTTCGCGGCGACGACCTGGCCGTACACGAGGCTGACGAGGCTGCCGTCGCGGTTCTCGCGAACGCGGCAGATCCCTGCTCTCCCGGGCCGAACCAGACAGCGGTGGGCGCATGCCACGCATCGAACCGCGCCGTCCTCCGACGGAATGGCCAGGCTTGCGATGGCGACGTGGTCGGCTCGGGGCGCAGTCGAGAGGCTGCTGGCTGGTGTTGGACGCGATTGCAAGGGACGACTCCTTGCGCCCATGCTGGCGCCGATCGGCCGCCGGATTCCAGGGCCGAACGGCACCCGAGATGGCGCAGTCCCGGGAGCCGCGACGCGGAAGAAGCCATTCGACTCTGGTGCGGCGTCGCGGCGAGGACGAGTCTGGCGGCGTGCAGGCAGCCGCGCGGACCCAGCTCGAGCTGGCCGACCAGAGGATGTTGCTCTCACTAGCGCGTGGAGCGATCGAGGCGGCTGTGTGCCTGGAGCCGCCCGCCAGCCTCGACGAGTCGACTTTCGCGCCGGCTCTTCTCGAACCGTCCGCCGCGTTCGTGACTCTGCGGGAGAGTGGCCAGCTGCGCGGCTGTATCGGAATGATGCGCTTCGAAGTCCCGCTCTGGATCAACGTGCGCGATGCCGCCGTTGCGGCGGCACTCAAAGACCCGCGCTTCCTGCCGGTCACCGAAGCCGAGGTGCCCAAGCTGGAGATCGAGGTGTCGGTGCTCGAGCCGCCCGTCCGGCTGTCCGATCCGGCCGAGTTCGAAGCGGGTCGTCATGGCATCGTCGTGGAACGGGCCGGCTGCCGCGCTCTGCTGCTTCCGCAGGTCGCCACGGAAATGGGTTGGGGCGCGGTCCAGATGCTGGACGCAGTCTGCCGCAAGGCGGGTCTGGCGGGCGATGCCTGGCGCGACAAGGAGACGCGGCTGCTCGTGTTCGAATCGAGATGCTTCGGCGAGGCCGCCGCGGCCGTCTGAGCCGCCCTCGACCGGCCTGCGGGACTGGCCCGGGACTCCGCGGCGTCTTCAGACCCATTTCAGTGGTTTGCGGGAGGATGGCCACCTTGAGCCGTCCATCCGCGAGAAGGCGGCGCCCAGGAGGTAAACCAAGTGTCCGTGTCGCGTCGGCGCACGACGCAGCGCGTCGTAGCCCGAGTCATGTCCCTCGTCCTCATCGCGCTATTCGTGGTCGCTTGCGGAACGTCGGGTTCGGCCAAGGTCGCGGCTCTGGTCGGCCTCCAGGCGAGCCTCCCGCAGCCGTCGGCGACATTGCCGGCCGGTACGAGCTCACCCCAGGCGTCCTCGCCGTCCTCATCGCTCACTCCGACTCCGTCGCCCAGCGCCTCGACGGGGAGCGGCAGTCCCCAGGATTCCCTGACGATCCAGTCGCAGATGGTCTCCGTGATCAAGAAGGTGAACCCGGACGTCGTTCTGATCGAAACCGACGCGGGTCTCGGCTCCGGCGTCATCTACGACAACAAGGGCGACATCGTCACCAACTATCACGTCGTCGGAACTTCCAGCTCGTTCAAGGTCACTCTCTCGAACGGCAAGTCCTACACCGGAACGCTGGTCGGCTCGTATCCGCCGGACGACATCGCCGTGGTGCGAATCAGCGCCCCGGGGATCACGGCGGCAACCTTCGGCGATTCGTCTCAGCTGCAGGTCGGCGACATCGTCCTCGCGATGGGCAATCCGCTTGGGCTCCAGTCGAGCGTCACCGAAGGAATCGTCAGCGCCCTGAGCCGCCAGGTCAGCGAGCCCACCGGCAACACCCTCCCGGACGTCATCCAGACCAGCGCCGCGATCAACCCCGGGAATAGCGGCGGCGCCCTGGTCGATCTCCAGGGCGAGGTTGTTGGGATCCCGACACTCGCCGCCACCGATCCGCAGCTCGGGGGAAGCGCGCCCGGAATCGGGTTCGCGATCTCTAGCAACCGCGCCAAGACGATTGCGGACCAGCTCATCGCCAGTGGCAAAGTCACCAACTCAGGTCGAGCCTATCTCGGCGTCTCGATCACCGACAGCACCCAGGGCGTCCTCGTCGCGCAGGTCACCGCGGGCGGACCGGCCGCTGCGGCGGGCATCGTTGCCGGCGACGTGATCCTCTCGGTAGGCGGTCAGTCCACTCCGGATAGCGCCACCCTGCTCTCGGTCGTGTCCAAGCTCCATCCGGGCGACAAGACGCAGGTCCAGGTCCAGACCTCGAGCGGAACCACGACCACTCTGACGCTGACTCTGGGCCAGCTGCCGGGCTGATCCGGCGGCGAGGTCATCCGACGCGCGAGAGGCGCTCCGCTGCAAGCAGATCGCCTCTCGTTATGTTCGCCGGTCGATCGGCAGTTCGAAACGAATGACGGTGCCGCCCGGCGCTCCTGCCGGCTCGGTGCCGAGTTCGGCGCGGATCGTCCCGCCGTGAGCTTCGACGAGGCGGCGGGCAATCGCCAGTCCCAACCCGGAGCTGCGGGAGTCGTCCGACTTCGCGAACCGCTCGAACAGGTGCGGTAACACCTCGGGTGCGATTCCCCGGCCCTCGTCGGAGACCGAGATCGCGACGAAGCCGCCCTCGCGCCGGCCGATGACGCGGACGACGCTCCCGCGCGATGCGTAGTGCAGTGCGTTGGCGATCAGGTTCACGAGCACCTGGCGGATCCGCAGCGGGTCGAGGTCGACGAGCGGCATGTCGTCCATCGCCTCGACTTCGAGCTTCACGTCGGCCTCTTCGGCCAGGCCGGAGAATGCCGCGGCGGAGTCGTGCGCCAGGATGGCGATGTCGGTCGGCTCCGCGTGGAGCGCGAGGGTCCCGGCTTCTGCCAGAGCAAGCGTTCGGAGATCCTCCACGAGTTGTGTCAGCAACCCGACCTCATCGACTGCCGCCGCGAGGTGGGCCTGGTCGGTGGGGTGGATGCCGTCGAGCATGGCCTCCAAATCGCCCCGAAGCACTGCCAGCGGCGTGCGCAGTTCGTGGCTGACGTAGGCAAGCAGCGAGCGGTGCTGCTGCTCGTCCATCTCGAGTCGGGCGGCCATGGCATTGAAGGCCTGCAGTAGCGACCGCAACTCTCGAGGGCTGAGGTGGTATTCGGAGACGCGGGCCGAGTAATCTCCCGCCTCGACGCGGCCGGCGGCTTCGATCAAATCCCCGAACGGAATTGCGATCCGCCGCGCGCTCCGCACCCCGCCGAACACCACCACGACGAGGGCGACGGATACCGCCGCCGTCAGGAACCCGGCCGCGGGCATCGGCAGGCCGACGGCCGCGAGCAGCTGTCCGATGACGATGAGCGGCCCGGCTATGACGAATGCGAAGACAAGGAATACCCCAATGGCGAAGCGGATGAGGAAGCGGCGCGCGTCGGCTACATGGCCCAGGGCCTCGGGCTGTACGAAGACCTGACCGTCGGGGAGAACCTGACCTTCGTCGCGCGGAGTTTCGGCGTGGCAGACGCCCCGCCGTTGGAGCCGGAGCTCGAAGCCGTACGCAACCGCCTCGTCGGTGAGCTGCCGCTCGGCTTCCGCCGTCGCGTCGCTTTCGCCGCAACGCTGTCGCACCGGCCCGACCTGCTGGTACTCGACGAGCCCATTTCCGGCGTCGGGGCGTTGGCTCGGGCGCGGCTCTGGGAGCTGATCCGCTCCGCCGCCGAGGGCGGTGCCGGGGTTCTCGTCACGACGCACTACATGGCCGAGGCGAGCCAGTGCGATCGGCTGGTCGTGCTGCTCTCCGGGAGAGTGGCGGCCCGTGGGAAGGCCGACGACATCGCCGACGGTCTCCTCGCGACGGAAGTGCTGGCCGAGCCGTGGGATCGGCCCTTCCACGCACTCAGGGCGGCCGGGTTTCCGGTGGCGCTGGCCGGGCGGCACATTCGCATCCCGGGCGGCGATTCGCAGGCAATCGGAATCGCTCTCGCCGCCGCCGGCCTGTCCGCCGAGCTCCGCCAATCCCCCGCCACCTTCGAGGAGGCATTCGTGCTGCTCGCCCGTGGCGCCGGTGCCGGCGCGACCACCGCTCTGGAAGGGTCACTCTGATGGCGCGAACCGGCCGCCGCCCCAACATCGGGTCATCCAACGGCGACTCGCCCGGTCATGCGAGCACGCGTGACTCGATCCTAGCCGCCGCTCGGGCTGCCTTTGCCGAGCGCGGCTTCGACGGCGCCTCGATGCGCGAGATCGCGGCGGCCGCCGGCGTGGATCAGGCGCTGATCCACCACTACTTCGGCAGCAAACAGCAACTATTCGTGGCCGCGATGGAACTGCCTTTCGATCCCGACACCGTTCGGCGCATGGTCATTGCCAGTCCCCGCGACGAGCTCGGGCCGCCGATCGTGCGCTTCTTCCTCGGCCTGTGGGAGGAGCCCGTTCGCCGCCAGGTTCTGCTTGGCATGCTCCGTTCGGCGATGACTGACCCTCGGGCTGCGGAGATGGTCCGGCGGTTCGTCATCGAGGGCGCCGTCCTGTCGCTGGTCCAGGAGGCTGGGGTTACAGATTCGGCGATGCGGGCGACGCTGGTGGGCAGCCACCTTATGGGCCTCGGTTTCGTCCGCTACATCCTATGTGCCGAGCCGCTGGCGAGCGCTCCGATCGAGTCTCTGGTGCAGCTGGTTGGGCCGATCATCGGCCGCTACCTGACGGATCCCCTCCAGGCGGGTTCAGCGGAGGCCCGCTCGAGCTAGCCTCAAGCGACGTCCCGGCGAGTCATGCCCCAGGCGCCCACGAGCAGTCCGCCGACGGCCAGGACCAGGCACGCGACGATGCCGGCCGGATCCCAGATGCTTACGAGAGGCGCGCCGAAATGGTCCGTCAGAGCCAGCTGATGAACCCAGTCGGGCAAGTTCAGTGCCGGCGCCAGGAAATCGATGAGGAAGGTCGCAATGACCAGGACGGCCGTGACCTCGGCCGCGAAGGTGTTGCGGAACAGCCCGCCGACCGCGATCCCGACGCCGACCGCCGCCGCCGCGTACAGCCCGACGATCGCGGCGCCGGCCACGGGCGTGACGACGTCGCCGCCGGCGAAGACCACCCCGATCGCGATCCCGAGCATCGTGACTGCAGTCATGGCGGCGATTGCTCCGAAGACGCCGACGCCGCCGGCGATCGCCCACCGCGCCCGGCCGAGAGGGGTAGCGAGCAGCAGTTCGAGCCGCCGGCCGTTCTCGTCGGAAGCCCAGCCCGCTACGAGCGTGGCGGCGCCCAAACCCGCCACGATGTACCCGAGGTAGGCGAACAGCAGCTGCAGGAAGCCCGCCCCGGTGCCGATGTCGTGGCCGGGGAAGAGCGACTGGAAGAGCTTGTAGGTGTCGGGCGACTTGACCAGCTCCGATGCGAACGAGGCGCTGGACGCGGCAATCAGAAGGCCGTAGACGCCCAGCCCGAGCCCCCACGCCAGGGCCAGCGGCAGCCGCTCGCCGAAAGAACGGCCGGCGGGTCCGCGGACGCCGAGCAGGGCGGCGGGCATGGCCGGGAGCGGAATCGCGCTGGTCGTGCCGAGGTCTCGCCGATCGAACGCCACGATGCCGACGGCGAAGAGCGCCATCGCCACCGCGGCGACGGCAGCCAGCGAGAGCCAGTCGTAGTGGCCGGCCAACGGCAGGTTGCCGGCGGTCCAGTGGAACCAGGACAGGTCGGCCGGAATGGTCAGGGCCTGAACGTAGGGCTGGTACCCGCTGACGATGAAGCCTGCCGCCAGCAGCACTCCCGCAATTCCGGCAGCGCCGGCCCGTCCCACGAGCGGAGCCAGAGCCCACGCCACCGAGCCGTAGACCAGGCCGATCAGGCCGACCCAGGCCGCGAAACCGACGGCGGCGAGGAGCGGGATCTCGTCGCCGGGCTGCGTCGCCCCGGCCTTGCTTCCGAGCCACGTGACGATGGCGAGGAACGTCACTGCCAGCGTCATCCCGGTTATGTGAGCGGCGAGCTTCTCGATCGCGATCCGGCGCTTGCCGAAGGGCGCGGCCGCGACCATGTCCAGGCTGCCCCGCCGCGCCTCGGCGACGAGCGTCCCCGAGAGCGCCACGATGGACCACACTGCGGCGATCACCCCGAAGAACGGGCCGTACTTCCACGACACCGACCCGCCCAACGTCTCGACGTTCAGCGGCCGGTTGTAGAGGCCGGCAAGCGCGGGCGGCATGCTGTCGATGAGGTTCTGCAGGTCCAGGCGCGACGCCGCGGTCGAATAGGCGGCCCCGAAAGCCTCGAGACCTGCGCCCATGATTCCGACAAGTAACCCGGCCACGACGATGAAGGCCAGGCGCGAGTCGCGGATTGTCTTGGCGTAGACGCTGCCAAAGCCGTACAGGCGGCTGAACGTGGAGACCGCCGTGACCTGCCCTGCGAGCGGCGACCGGCCGGCTTCGACCGCCATTACTTAGCCTCGGCCGACTCGCGGCCGTACTGGGCCAGGAAAGTCTCCTCGAGACTCGGCTCGCGGCTGAGGAAATCGGTCACGCCCAGCCGGGCCGCGGCCTGGAGCACCGGCGCGATCGGCCCGAAGACGCGCAGCCGGATGAGATGGTCTTCGACCTGGACGTCGGTGACGCCCTGGAGGCTCTCGAATTCGCCGACCGGAGGCTCACCGGCGAACCGTAGCTCGACCTGGTGGTGCGCCAGGTCTCGGAGTGCGTCGACACGATCGACCTGCACCAGCCGGCCCTCGCGGATGATCGCCACGCGATCGCAGCTCCGTTCGACCTCGCTCAGGATGTGGCTGGAGAGGAACACCGTTCCGCCGTCGGCTACGCGCTCTCGCAGCAGCGTGAAGAAGGTCTGCTGCACGAGCGGATCGAGGCCGGCGGTCGGCTCGTCGAGGAGGAGCAGCTCGGGCTTGTGCTGGAGTGCGGCCACCAGGCCGACCTTCTGCTTGTTGCCCTTGGAGTACTCGCGGAAGCGCCGGCTCGGGTCCAGGTCGAACCGCTCGACGAGCTGGGCCCGGTAGGCGCGATCGACGCCGCCGCGCAGGTTGCCGAAGTACTCGAGCGTCTGTCCTCCTGTGAGGCGGTCGTACAGCGCGAACTCGCCGGGCAGGTAGCCGAGCCTCTTGTGGATCGCCGCGGGGTCGGCTGAGGACTCGATCTCGAATACGTAGGCCTTGCCGCTCGTCGGCCGGATGAGGTCAAGCAGGGTCCGGATCGTCGTCGTCTTGCCGGCGCCGTTCGGTCCGAGGAAACCGAAGACCTCGCCCTTCTGGACGTCGAGGTCCACGTCCACGATCCCGCGGTGCGTGCCGTAGGACTTGGTGAGCTTCTCGGTCCGAATGACGCTCGTCACGTGGTGCCCTCCCGCCGCGCCTTGTTCCAGGCGTCGTGGGCTGATTGTGCCCCCGTGAGAGATTTCGCGCGACAGCACGATCCGATGGCATGTCTGGGGCACGTCCCGCTCGGGGCCGCTCTCTTCCGGCGCGGTACGTGGCGTGTCGGCGACTGGGTCGAATCCGGCCGCTCCCGTCCCGGGCGGTCTCAGCTGGAGATCGTCGTCCCGCAGACCACGTCGCCGCTGACGTGGATCGTGTGGGCCGCCGCCGTCGCGCCGGCCGCGAGCTGTTCGACCGCGTCTCCGTCGATATGGGCGCCGGTCGCAGTCAATGTGGCAGTGGCCGTGCTCGCTTTCCGGAAGAACCCGCCCCCGACCGGGTACGCGGTGAACGTGCCGGGAGATACCGACATGATGAAGTAGGTGGGCGCCGAGCCGACCTGGACCAGGCCGACGACCGACACGCTCGATCCGTTGGTGGTGCCGGTCACGCACTCGACGTTCACCGGGTTCAGCCCGCCTGAGATCGTGCCTTTGAGCGTGGCACCGCTGAACGTCAGCGTTGATGAGCCCGGCAGCTGGTTCCCGCAGTCGGTGGTGCCGCTGATCGAGGTCAACCCGCCGAGGTTGCCGTGGGCCTGAGTAGTGGCCACTTCGCTGAGTTGCGTGTCGATCTGGGCGCCCTTCGCTGCATCGAAATTCGTGACTCCGGTGCCGGAGAAGTCGCGCTCCACATACGTGCTCCCGGATCCGGAGTCGTATCGGACGGTGACCTTACCGGCCTCCACGAAGAGGTAGACGGACAGATTCGGGTCCGACGGCTGGCCCAGAACGGTGATCTGCATCTGGCCATCGGACGCGGGGAAATCGCAGCGAATCCCGGCGTTTGTCACGTCGATGGCCGGCGGGACGGGTGCCGCGCGCGACGCAACACGCGCCGGCCCCCTCCGCGGGTGTGCGGACCGGGCGCGCGCCGCGGGGACGCGCGTCGTCGCCCACGTGGGTCGAGACGCGGCCCGGCTAACATGGTCGAGGCCTGCCCGGTAGCACAGCCCGGCTGCTTTCCTGCCGCCCGTCCACCTCACGGCGTCGATGCCTGCACGAGGAGAATCGAAATGATCGACGAGACGACCTCGCTCGGGGCTCGCATCATCGAGCGGCTTCGCGAAGAGCGGGTCATCTGGCTCACCACCGTGGATCGAGGCGCGCCGCAGCCGGCCCCCGTCTGGTTCATCTACGACCGTGGGGCCGACAGCGAGCGGATCGTCGTCTACAGCAAGACCAACGCCCGACGCGTCACGAACGTCAGGGACAACGAGCAAGTGGCGCTGAATTTTAACTGCTCGCCGGGTGGCGGACAGGTGCACGTGATCCGGGGAGTGGCGCGGATCGCGCTCGAGCTCCCTTCAGCCGCCGAGGCTACGGACTACCGCGCCCGCTATCGCGATTGGATCGAGGACGAGGCCTACCGCGGCGAGACAGTGGAGGCGTTCGCCACGCAATACTCAGTCCCCCTGGAGATCACCGAGTTGGAGATATGGGGCTGGTAAAGTCGGTTCAGGCGCAGATCAGCGCGGTAGCGGTCCGATCGGTAGCTTGAGCGCAAAGGCGTGGGTGCCGGGATATGCTGTCGGCCGTGAACACTTCGACGTCAGGCCACCCCGGCTCGGCCGTGGACGACATGGTCCAGTCGCTCGACGCCGCGGGCTATCGCATGACCGATTCCAGGCGCGCGGTCATAGATCTGATCTGCACCCGTGACGGGGCTTTCGAGACGGCCGACCTGGTCGCGGATGCGCGCCGGCGCAAGATCGAGGCCGCGCGAGCGACCATCTTCCGGACCCTCGAGATCCTGACCGGCCTGGGCGTGGTAGAGCGGCTCGACCTCCCGAACGGCGACCACTCCTACGTACGATGCGATTCGCGGGCTCACCACCACCATCTCGTGTGTACCCGCTGTCAGCGCTCGATCGATCTCGAAGATCTCGGGATGACGCCGATCCTGGCGAAAGTAGCGCGGCGGACCGGCTACAAGATCGATCGGCATCGAGTCGAGCTTTTCGGGCTGTGCCCGACCTGCCAGAAGCGGGCCTCGCCCGCTCCCTGACGCCGCCAGCTCCTGCGCAGCCGGGCCGCGCAACCGAAGCCGAAGGGTGCCGCGGAGTGAGGCGGCCAGAGCGCGCGATTGCCCAATCGGCTGACTGCGAGTACCGTGTAGTCGTTGCCATCAATTTCAGGGCGACCCCTCACGTAGTGCACGTGGTCGGCCTTCCCACCGCGCTGGCCGTGCGACTGCGTTATCAGTAGTCGGTATATCCGCATACAAGGTGGCCTCTGCGCCGCCGCCGACAGCCACGGGTGCGAGTCCCGCTACCGCCCCGGGCCGGTCTGGCAACTCGAAATCGAAGAGCTCCCGTGAGATTCGCGGCGGAGCCAGTAGAGGAGTTGCGCCATTCCGCGAACTGCTTTCGTCTCGACGTTTGCGCCCCGCCGCTGTGGCATAGCCACGTTCACCGAAAACCTTTCCAACGCGGTCGGGGAGCGAGAGATCGTGGCCCTGCATCCGGCCGACGAACCGGGCCCATATTCGGCCGAGGTACGCCACCGGATCCGCCGCGACATGCTGCCGGACTACGTCTTCGTTGCCCGTGCGCTCAACGATTGCGGCACAGGTGCCGTTTCGATACAGCATGAGTACGGCATCTGGGGCGGTCGCGATGGCGACTACGTCCTCGATTTCGTCCGCGAGCTACGCCGTCCCAAGGTCGTAACGCTGCACACCGTTCTGCGCACCCCGACGCCGTCACAGCGGCACGTGCTCGTCTCGTTGATCGAAGCGGCCGACGCGAGCGTCGTGATGTCGAAGGCTGCGGCCTCGCTGCTAACTCGTGCCTACGGTGTCGATCCGCGCCACCTGGACGTGATCCCGCACGGCGTGCCGAGCCTGCCCCTGCAGTCACCCGATTCGGTGAAGCCGAGGCTCGGGCTGAACAGCGATCCGGTGGTCCTGAGCTTCGGCCTGCTCGGTCCCGGCAAGGGATACGAGACCGTGATCGAGGCCATGCCTCAGGTTGTGGAGGCGGTTCCGAACGCCAGGTACGTCGTACTCGGAGCGACCCACCCGGACCTGTTGCGCCACGAGGGCGAGAAATACCGTCGCAGCCTCGAAGCGCGGGCGCTGGCACTCGGCGTTGCGGACCGCGTCCTGTTCGTGGATCGGTTCGTCAGCCCTCGTGAGCTCGGCACCTGGCTGGGGGCGGCCGACGTTTTCGTGACGCCATACCCGAACCTGGACCAGATCGTCTCCGGGACGCTTTCCTACGCCATGGGCGCGGGCAAGGCGATCGTGTCGACGCCCTATGCTTACGCCTCCGAGATGCTCGCCGACGGTCGGGGCAGGCTTGTCGAGCCCAGCTCACCTGCCGCGCTTGCGACCGCGTTCGTCGAACTGCTACGCGACAGGAAGGCTCGGGAGACGTTCGGGGCGCGCGCTTACGACTACAGCCGGTCGATGATCTGGCCGCAGGTCGGCGCTCGGTATCGGCAGCTGTTCGCCCGGGTCGCTCAGGCGTCCGTGCCCGTTAGCCGTTCCGGCAGGCTGACTTCGGTCCATGGCTGAGCGGAGGTCGCGGGCCGAAGATCGAGAGTCGCCGACGGCGACACCGGACTTCCCGGCGGTGGCGCGGGCGCATCTCGACGCCATGAGCAATGAGATCGGCGTCTGGCAGCATGCAATCGGAAGCGCCCCGAATCCGGCCTTCGGCTTCTGCACGGACGATATCGCGCGGGCTCTGGTCGTCGACGTTCTGCATGCCCGCGAACTCGGATGGGCGGCCGTCGCGAGAAGCGCCGATCGGTCGGTGCGCTTTCTCGAGGATGCTTTCGTACCGGAGAGTGGCCGCTTGCGCAACTTTCGCGCCGCGGCGGGCAACTGGCTTGACTCGGGCGGGTCGGAAGATAGCCATGCCCGAGCTATGGCCGGGCTCGCGATGGTCGTGGCGGAGGTCGGCGACCCGGATCTGGTCGAACGGGCCGCACGCCTGTTCGCCCGCTCCTTGCCCGCTGCCCGCTCCTTGACCGCCCTTCGGCCCGTGGCGGCGGCGATTCTGGCCTGCGAAGCGGCCCTCGAAGGCGGAATCGAAGGCGGAATCGACGGCGAAACCGAGGCCGTCCACCGCAACCTTGTCGGGAGGCTAAAGGCGGCATTCGACGACGTTGCATCTGCGCCGGACTGGCCGTGGCCGGAGCCGGTCCTCACTTATGAGAACGCCATCCTGCCTCATGCGCTGCTCGCGGCCGGGAAGCGAATGGAAGACGATCGGCTGGTCGACGTGGGCTGTGGCGTGCTCGACTGGCTGATCGAAGAGCAGACGTCGAACGATGGCGCGTTCTCGCCGATTGGCAACGGCTGGTGGCCGAGAAGTGGCGCGCGTAGCCGGTTCGATCAGCAACCGATCGAAGCCACGACTACCCTGCTGGCGGCCGAGGCCGCACTAGCGGCAACCGGTGACGAACGATATCGAGGGGCGGCACGCATGGCGTACCAATGGTTCCTGGGCAACAATCTAGTGGGAGTGCGGCTGGCGGACCCATCCTCCGGAGGCTGCTGCGACGGGCTGACTCCCCGAGGCGTGAACCCGAACCAGGGAGCGGAATCCACCCTTATGTGGCTGACAGCGTTGGAGCATATGCGGCACCTGAGCTCGCGTTCATGATCGGTATCGACGCGCGCGAGCTATTCGTTCGCCACCCGGACAACCCGATCATCACGGTGGCCCAACTGCCGTACCCGGCCAATGCCGTGTTCAATCCCGGAGCCGCCCGGGTCGACGGCGAGGTCATCCTGCTGCTACGCGTCGAGGACCTGCGCGGCATCTCGAGTCTCCAGGTCGCTCGCAGCGCGGATGGCGTTTCTGCCTGGCACTTCGACGACACGCCGTTGCTGACGCCGGATCCGGGCCACCCCGAGGAAGTCTGGGGCTGCGAAGACCCGCGACTCACCTACCTTCCGGAACGCGAGGAGTGGGCGATCGCCTACACCGCGTATAGCAACCGCGGTCCGCTCGTGTCCCTGGCGGTGACCAAGGACTTCCGCGAGGTCCGCCGGCTGGGTCCGGTCATGCCGCCCGAGGACAAGGACGCGGCTCTGCTGCCGAACCGCATCAACGGCCGGTGGGCGATGATCCACCGCCCATCGCCGCTGCGCGGCAGCGCCAACATCTGGATCTCGTACTCGCCGGACCTCCGGCATTGGGGAGACCACACTCTCCTGATGGAAGCCCGCGACGGGGCCTGGTGGGACGCCGGCAAGATTGGCCTGGGGACTCCGCCGATGGAGACGCCGGACGGCTGGCTGATCGCGTATCACGGCGCCCACCTGACCGCTTCGGGCCCGATCTACCGCGTGGGGCTCGCCCTCCTGGATCTCGAGGATCCGTGCGTGGTCCTTCGCCGGTCCGAGGAGTGGGTCATGGGCCCGACCGCATCGTTCGAGCGAGTGGGAGACGTGAGCAAGGTCGTCTTCCCGAACGGCTGGGTGCACGATCCGGCAACGGAGCGCCTATCTCTTTACTACGGGGCCGCCGACACGGTCGTGGCTGTGGCATCGGCGCTGTTGAGCGACGTACTCGAGCACATGCGCCAGGTGCCACCACCACTCCACAGGCGCGCCACCGACAACGACGGCTGGAGCCAGATGCGAATCCCGTCCGACCGGTGAACCCCGCCTAGAGATCCCGGAGATCGATCCAGCCCATCCGGGCGGAGGTAAGGGTCAGTTCCGTGCGCGAATCCACGGCATAGCAGGCGAACAGCCGCCGCAAGTGGCTCTCGACTGTCCGCTCGGCGATTCCGAGGGCTTCTTGCCGGTTCGCCTCCGAGTCGGGTGGGATCGGGGTCCGACCGAAAAGGCGTCGACCGGGGACTCGCGCTCTAACAGGGGGGCTCGCGAGACCCGGCCGTCGCCATTTAAGCCGCACCGTCGAGGTTTGCCATGCGTTCGATGTTCGTGCTTCGGTTGGGGGCGGTCGTGGCGGTGGTCGCCGCAATACTGCTGACCGGCGTGCCTGCACAGGTCATTGCCGCCAGCTCTCTTGAGGCAATCGCGGACGACGGGACTGTCGTGACCGCCACTTATGAAGGGGTCCCGATAGATCCGCATACGGCGTCGCGTTACTTCTGCCACACGCGGGACTACCCCGCAGTCCGTTGTTTCGCCAGCCAAGCCGAGGTGGACGAGGACCTCGGTTGGGTGGAGCCGACCGCGCCGGGTGGCACCGCGGCGTCAGCGGCGTCGAGCTCATCCGATGTCAGCCCCGACTGGCCACAAGGCGTGGCCTATTCGATTGCCTACTGGGACATCAACTACGGCGGCAGCGCGCTTACGCTCTTCGGTGCGCTCCCGAATTTGGGAATCATCGGCTGGAACGACAGCATCAGCTCGATCAAGTCGGTCAACTGCGGCATCCCTTGGTACTAGATCGACGCCAATTACGGCGGCATCTACTGGCAGAATGCGTGCAACGTCTGGTTGCCCAACCTGTACTCGTCTAACGACACGTTCAGCTCGGTCGTGAACGAGGCGCCCTGATCGGGAGATCCGTGGCATCGCCTGGAACGCGGAGGGCGCTTGCTCGTCATCTGGCGCGCGCCACGGCGGGCCGCGATAGCCATCGGCCACATCTAGTAGGGTTTGCAGGCATCGCGAGGCGGCCTGCGGAGGCCGCGCTGCTCGATGGCGCGACCTTGGGAATCGATGGAACGCAAGTGGCTGATCCTGACGAGCGTCTCGCTGGGCTCGCTCATGGCAACGCTCGACGGCAGCATCGTCAACATCGCCCTGCCGGCGATCCAGGCCGACTACCGCATCGACCTGACCACGACCGGATGGGTCGTCGTCGCCTACCTGCTGGTCGTCGGCAGCCTGCTCCTGCCGTTCGGTCGCTTGGGCGAGGTCCTGACCTTCAAGCGGGTCTACCTCGTCGGCTTCGCGGTCTTCACGCTCGCGAGCATCTTGTGTGGAGCTTCGCCCAATTTGTCGATCCTGACCGCGTTCCGCGTCGTCCAGGGCGTCGGTGCGGCGATGATCATGGCTATGGGCCCGGCGATCGTGGCTCGGACCTTTCCTGCAAGTGAGCGCGGTCGAGCCCTGGGGCTGAATGGAATAAGCGTCTCGATAGGGCTGAGCCTCGGGCCGGCGCTCGGGGGCATCCTCACTCAGGCAGCCACGTGGCGGGCGATCTTCTTCATCAATGCGCCGATCGGGCTGTTTGCCATCCTCTGGGCAGCGCGCGTGCTCCCGAGCGAGACGCCGGGCAAGGGCCAGTCGTTCGACGTGAGAGGCGCCGCGCTCTCCGGCGTAGCGCTCTTCGCGCTGCTTCTCGCTCTCAGCGACGGCCAGCAGTGGGGTTGGACCAGCCCGGCGATCCTCGGCCTGGTGATCGCATTCGTCGTTCTCGGGGCAGCCTTCGTTCGCGCGGAGCGCAGGTCGATCCAGCCGATGATCGATCTGGCCCTCTTCCGGATCCGGCCATTCTCCGCCGGATTGGTAAGCGTGGTCGTGGCATTCGCCGGGCTCTTCACCGCGACCTTTCTGCTTCCATTCCTGCTCCAGCAGGGACGCGGCTTCTCGCCGATCGAGGCGGGACTGCTGCTCACGCCCGTTCCCATCACGATGGCTGTCGTCGCGCCGTTCAGCGGAATTGCCTCGGATCGCTTCGGGCCGCGGGTTCTGGCCAGCGCCGGCATGGCCATCATGGCCCTCGGTCTCCTGAGCCTGACCCAGCTCCCGGTCGACTTCGCCCTGCTCGACCTTATCTGGAGGCTCGTCCTGCTCGGCATCGGCCAGGGCCTGTTCATGAGCCCCAACAGCAGCGCCGTGCTCGGCTCCGTGCCCCGGTCGCGGGTCGGGACGGCGTCCGGCACGCTGGCCCAGATGCGGGTCAACGGCCAGGCGTTGGGGATCGCCTTGAGCGGGGCGATCGTGGCGACTCGGCTGCCCGTCCACCTGACCGAGGGAGCCGCGGCAGGTCTGCCGGCGGCCGCTCTCCAGAAAGCGGCCCAGGCAGGCGCGATCCACGACGCGTTCGTGGTGGCGGCTATCGTCTGCTCGCTCGGGATCGTCGCCAGCCTGGTTCGAGGATCGAGCCGCCCCGGCGTCTCGACCGCGCCGGCTACGTCGCCGGGGGCGACTACGGCGCTCGACCCGACCGCGGCGCCAGCGCCCACTACGGAGCTCGATCCGACCGCGGCGCATGGGCCGACGACGGCGTCAGCGCCTACTAAGGCGCCCGGGCCCGCGCCGCGGTAGATTCCGGACGACATGAGCCTCACCAGACTATGTGGCATCGATCCAGGACGAATCGGCGTCTTCGCCGGACCTATCAACGCAATGCCCTCGAGCGTCCAGCGCGAGTTCGCCGTCGAGATGGAGCGGCTCGGCTACGGCACCCTCTGGTACGGTGAGAGCCTGGCCCAGGAAGCGTTCGCCCGGGGCGCGATGTACCTGGCCGCAACCGAGCGGCTGGTGATCGCCAGCGGCATCGCCAACATCTGGGCCCGCGACGCGGCGGCCATGGTCAATGGTGGCAGGACCCTCGCCGAAGCATGGCCCGGGCGATTCATTCTGGGCATCGGCGTCAGCCATGCTCCGATGGTCAAGCTGCGCGGTCACGACTACGAGCGGCCGTACTCTGCCATGGTCGAGTACCTGGATGCGATGGCAAACGCGCCCTGGCGCGGGGCCGAGGCGGAAATTCCGCCGATCGTTCTGGCCGCGCTGGGGCCCCGGATGGTGGGTCTGGCGGGCGAGCGCACCGCAGGCGCGTACCCGTACTTCTCGACCACGGCTCACGTCCGTGAGGTGAGGGCCATCCTGGGCCCGGAACCTTTCCTCGCCTCGGACCTGCCCGTAGTGTTGGCCCCGGATCTGGTCTCCGCGCGGGCGATCGGCGATCGCCACCTCAACTTCTACCTGGGGTCGGCCAACTACAGGAACAACCTTCTGCGCATCGGCTGGCCGGAAGCTGAGCTGGCCCCGCCCGGCTCCGACGCCTTGTTCGAGGCCATATTCGCCTGGGGCGACATAGGCCGGATTGCCGGTCGCGTCGAGGAGCGTTTCGATGCCGGCGCCGACCAGGTGGTGCTCAATCTCGTCGCCACCGACACATCCGTAGCGCCACTGGACGAGCTCAGCCGGCTCGCGCCGCTCACGCGAGGCCGCCGATAGGGGACAGCTCGGCTGCGTGCGCCGCCGCGGCAGCCGGGAAATGGCGCGTGGAGCGATCCATTTGAGTAGGCCCCGTTACCCGAAACCGAGGCCAGTGCCACAATCCGGCGATGGAGTCGGAGGCAGTCGCCAGCGCCAGGGCCCGGTTGGGCAACTCCGGCGCGGCTTCGCTCGAGTTTCGAGGCGTTTCGAAACGCTATGGCTCCGGCCCAGATGCGGCCGTCGCGGGAACTCCTGGCGCCGTCAACGACCTTTCGTTCGCGGTGCCGGCCGGCGCGATCTGCGTCCTCGTTGGGCCGTCCGGCTGCGGCAAGACGACCAGCCTCAAGATGGTGAACCGGCTGATCGAACCGACCTCGGGCCAGATCCTGCTCGACGGCGTGGACGTCCAGACCGTGGAAGTCACGGCCTTGCGGCGGCGGATCGGGTATGTGATCCAGCAGGTAGGGCTCTTCCCGCATCTCACGGTCGGGCGCAACGTGGCGGTTGTGCCGGCACTCGTGGGTTGGTCCAAGGAACGCCAGCGCGCCCGCGCCGACGAGCTCCTGTCGCTGGTCGGGTTGGACCCGAGCCGCTACCGGGGCCGCTACCCGGCGCAACTCTCCGGCGGGGAGCGCCAGAGGGTGGGCGTGGCGCGGGCGCTTGCGGCCGACCCGCCGTTGATGCTGATGGACGAGCCGTTCGCCGCCGTCGATCCCATCGCCCGCGCCGGCTTGCAGGACGAGTTCCTGCGGCTGCAGAAAGAGCTCGCCAAGACGATCGTCTTCGTCACCCATGACGTGGACGAGGCGATCAAGATGGGCGACTTGATCGCGGTCCTGGCCGACGGCGGCCGCCTGGCCCAATTCGGACCGCCGGACGAGATCCTGGCCCGTCCGGCCTCAGACTTCGTCGCCCGCTTCGTCGGCGCGGACCGCGGTCTCAAGCGGCTGTCGCTCCGGACTGTCGCGGACCTGAAGGTCGAGCCCGTCGGGCAGAGCGACGGCTTGCCGAGATTCGCGCCAGCGACGAAGCTCCGCGACGCGCTCTCGATTCTGCTGGTCGCCGACACTCGCGGCGGCGTCGCTCTCGACGAGGCCGGCAAGCCACGCGGTCTGGTCACGGTCGACGAGATCGCGAGCGCGCTCGCCGACGAGCGAGTTGGCACGGACGCGCGGTCGTGACCACCGAGCCACTGGTGCGCTGGGACTGGCTCGGCGCCCACCTCGGCCCGATCGCCGGCCGGGTGGAGCAGCACCTGTATCTGACCGTCATCGCGGTCGCCGTCGGGTTCGCGATCTCGTTCCTTCTCGCGGCGCTGTCGATCAGGCGGCGCAAGCTCTACCCGCTCGTGGTGGTGCTGTCCACCGCCGTCTACACGATCCCGAGCTTCGCGGTTTTTGTGGTCCTGATCGTGGTCTCGGGTCCGTCGGTGCTCTCGGCCGAGGTACCGCTCGTCATGTACACGTTCGTGCTGTTCGTGCCGAACATCGTGGCCGGGTTCGACACGGTGCCCTGGGAGGTCATCGACTCGGCGAACGGCATGGGCTTCACCCGCGGGCAGCGCTGGTGGCAGGTCGAGCTGCCGCTCGCTTTGCCCCTGGTCGTGGCCAGCATCCGGCTGGCGACCGTCTCGACGATAGGCCTCGTGACCGTGACCGCGGTTCTGGGCGACAGTCTCGGCGGCCTCGGTTACTACATCCTGGACGGCTACCACCGCACCTTCACGACCGAGATCCTCGTCGGCGGCCTGCTCTCGATCGCCCTGGCGGTGCTGGCGGATCTCGCCCTCGTTCTCCTCCAACGCGTGCTGACGCCGTGGGTGGCGGCACGCGAGGTCGCCCGCTGATGGATCTCGTCACCGCCACAGCCCAGTGGCTTGCCGATCCGCAGCAGTGGCAAGGCCCGAATGGGATCCTCGCCCGACTCCTGGAGCACGTCTATCTGAGCGCCGTGTCGCTCGGGATCGCGGCCCTGGTAGCGATGCCACTCGGACTCTGGATCGGCCATACCGGGCGCCTGTCGTGGCTGACGGTGAGCGCGGCCAACGCCTGGCGAGCGCTGCCGTCGTTCGCCGTCATCGGGCTGCTCGTGCCCTTCACGACCCGGATCGACCCGAATCTCGGTTTCACTCTCTATCCGACGGTCATCGCAATGATCGTTCTTGCCGGTCCGCCGCTCCTGGTCAACTCGTACCAGGGAATCGCGGGCGTCGATCGCGACCTCGTGGATGCGGCCAGGGGAATGGGGATGCGCGAGCGCCAGATCCTCTTCGACCTCGAGTTCCCGCTTGCTCTGCCCGTCCTCGCGACCGGGATACGGCTGGCGGCGATCCAGGTGATCGCGACCGCGACTCTCGGCGCCGTCTTCGGGTTCGGCGGGCTCGGGCGCTTCATCGTCCTCGGGGACGCGAACCAGGACAATGGCGAGCTGTTCGGCGGGGTGTTCCTCGTGGCCGCGCTGGCGCTGCTCACCTACGGTTTGTTCGTGCTGCTGGAGCGGCGCTTGGTCTCGCCCGGGCTTTCGACGCGTACCGCCAGTTGAACCACGCCGCCAGCCCGCGAGGCGGGCGGTGCGTCAGGCGGGCACCCGGCCGGCCATCGACCGACGTCGCATATAGTCGCGAGGCGTCGTTGGCGGCCCACCCCGGGCTGCGTGACTGCAGATAGGGAGGTAACCCAATGCGGCTTCCCCGCATGCTTGCCCTCGGGGCGTCGATGCTGGTGCTCTTGAGCGCCTGCTCGACGGGTGGGGGCAGCTCGCCAACTCCATCCACGGTCAAGATCGGCTCCGATAGCTTCTACGAGTCCAAGCTCATGGCCGAGATCTACGGCCAGGTTCTCGAAGCCAAGGGCTACACGGTAGATCGAACCTCGATCGGGCTCGGCACCCGCAAGGTCACGGCCGCGGCCCTCGAAGCCGGCACGTTCGACCTCAAGCCCGAGTATGTCGGTAGCGGTCTCGCCTTCTACGACCCGACCAAGACCACGGGCAATCCGGCGGCGAACGCCGCGGCGCTGCAGACGATCCTCAACGGCAAGGGCGGCGGGATCACCGTCCTCAACTATTCGCCGGCTGCGGATCAGAACGCTTTCGTCGTGACCCAGGCCACCGCGACCAAGTACAGCCTGACCAAGATGAGCGACCTCGCGGCCGTCCAGACTCAGATCAAGTTCGGCGTCGCGACCGACTGCTCGACGAACCCCGTCTGCGCCGCGGCGATCAAGACTGCCTATGGGATCGACCTCTCCAACGCGCTGCCGCTCTCGGCCTGCGACCAGCCGATGGTCGATGCCCTGACCGCGGGAACGATCCAGGTCGGCGAGCTGTGCTCCACGCAGCCCGACATTGCCAAGAACGGCTGGGTAGTCCTGACCGACGACAAGCACACGCAGCCGGCCGACAACATCGCGCCGCTGGTTCGCAACGACCTGTTCGCCAAACTGGACAAGCCGAGCTTCGAGGCGATCCTCAACGGCGTCTCGGCCAAGATGACGACCGACGAGCTGACCAAGCTCAACGCCGAGTACACCTTCGACAAGAAGGACATTCCGACGATCGCAAAGGAGTGGCTGACTGCCAACGGACCGTTCTGATCGGATCCAAGCTGCTCAAAGGGCCGGGGTGGAGGCACGGGTCTCCCCCCGGCCTTTCTCTTTGTTCCGCGGGCGGAACCCAGGCGGGTCCCGCGGGCGGCGGCCTGATCGCCCAGTTCGCGCAGCAGGTCGTCCACCCAGGCCGGCTCGCCCTCCAACCGGGCTGCGACTACGTCCGTGTCGTGGCTGAAGCCCAGGTCGTGGCGAAGGCTCAGGCGAACGCTTCGGAAGCCTCGGTGACGGGCTGAGTCTGACGGTCTCGGATGCCAAGACCGTTGACCACCGCGCCGGCCAGCAACAGGCCGGCGGCCAGCCCCATCGCGATGTGGAAGGAATCGGTCGATGCCTCTCCCGCCGCAGCCACGAGAGTCGGGGACACCGACAGATCGGGGCGGTTCAACGGCGAGATCTCCCGGCGAATCTCGGGTGACGATGTATCGATGCCAGGAGCGCGATTGGACAGGTCGGCGTAGAAGGCACCTGTGATCGCGACGAATATCAGCGCCCCGGCCAGTTGCGGCCCGACCCGCGAGATGGCGTTGTTCACCGCGGAGCCGAGACCGGCGCGGTTCTCCGGCACGGAGACCATCAGCGCGGTCGTGAGTGGGGCGACGGTGATCGCAATACCCAGCCCGAACAGGATCGCCGCCGGCAGGAAGTCGAGCAAATAGCCGCTCGACGGCGGCCAGCTCGCCGGGTTGCCAGGCTGGAGATCCCAGGCAGAGCTGGTGGCCGGCACGCGGGTTAGCCACAGGACCCCGGCAGCCATGATCGCGGGACCGACGGCCATGTGCTCGACGAAATCTACCGGGCTCCGGAGCTGTGGCATCAACGGGCCTACCTCGCTCGCATCGTCAGCCTCGATCCGGACCGCGGCATCTCCGACGAGGGGTTCCTGCCACTCGCCCACCTCCTCGATTCCGGCGGCCCCGACGCGCTGGCGGCCACGATCGAGGCCAACACCGACGGCGCGGTCTATCCTGTCGTCTACGTCCGCCGCTTGGGTCGAATCGAGGAGTGCGCCCTGCCGGGCCACCCTCTCCACGATTTCGGGACGGACGAGCATCGACGAGCGCTGGCCGCGCTTCTCGATGAAGTAGGCATTTCGGCTGCGGAGGAGTCGAGTCCGCGGCCAGGCCGATAGCGATCGCCAGGAGGCTGACGAGTTGGAGCTGAAACGGGCCTTCGTCGCGATGATCGCCTGCGCGTTCGTGGTGGCTGCGTGCGAAAAGGGCTTGACGTCGGACTCGGCCGCTGCGCCGTCCGCCACTTCTACCCTCGGCGATCCGTGCTCGCTGCTGACCCTCGTGCAGGTCGTCTCGGCCATCAACTTCACGGTGGATGCCCAAACCACCGGTGACAACGGCCGGACCTGCACCTGGACCTATGCCGACCCGAACAACATGGTCGCCTTCAACACGGCCAGGCTGACCCTCGTCGATCTCGCGACGTTCGCCGCCATGCGCGGGGCGGTGGACAGCGGCACCGCCATCACTCCCGTCTCGAGTTTCGGCGACGAGGCGTTCTACTCCACGAGCGCCCAGGGAACGAGCCTCAACGTGGAGAAGGGTAGCCGTGCGTTCACGGTCTCAGTGTCGGGGAGCGCCTACACGACGGCAGAAGCCCAGGCCGACGAGGCGACCCTGGCCGGTTTCGTCCTCGCTGGGATCTAGGAGGCCGGTCAGGAGGCGCAGCGCGTCCATCGGCGTAGACTCGGTTCAGCTCATTCACGCGCAAAATGGTACCGAGACTTCAATGGACGATTCCATCCGACAAGCCCTGATGCGGGGTGGCCTGATAGACATCACCACCAGGGGACGCAGGAGCGGCCAGCCGCGCCGCGTCGAGATCGCGTTTCATTCGATAGGCGGCTGCATCTACATCAGCGGCATGCCGAACGCTAACCGAAGGCGAAGCTGGCTCGCCAATCTGGAAGCCGACCCGAGGTTCACTTTCCATCTCAAGCGCGGGGTCAGCGCCGACCTGCCGGCTACGGCCCGCGTGATAATCGACGAGGCGGAGCGGCGGGCGGTTCTGGCCTACGTCGCTCGCGCCTGGCGTCGAACCGACCTCGAGACGATGGTCGCCTACAGCCCGCTGATCGAAGTGACGATCGACGTCCAGGATGACAAGCCGCTCGCAGGCGGTGCCCTACCGAAGCTCGAGGAGTGATGATGGATCCCAAACTGAACGCCAACGACGACGCCGATCAGCCGATCGCCTGGCGAGCCGCGCCGGAGGACATTCCGGTCCGGTCGGACGGCAAGCAGGTGGGCACGCTGTTCGACCTCCTCGGCTCCCACGAGGAGGACATCTTCCACGGCATCGTCGTGCATCTACAGCCGGGGTCGCGCCGCGTCTTCGTGCCGGCCGACGACGTCGTCTTGATCACGGCCAGCCACGTCGACGTATCGCTCAGCGCCGGCGAGCTCACCGCGCTGCCGGAGCACACAGAAGAGCGGCAGTTCCAGTTGGGCGTCGTCGGGACCTTCCGCAAGCACGCGGGCTGGATAAAGGAAAAGGACCGCTGAACGAGGAGCGCGAGGATGTGCCGATCGATCCAGCCGCTGCACAACTACGAGCCGCCGACTACCCCAGACGAGGTCAACGCCGCCGCGCTCCAGTACGTTCGCAAGATCAGCGGCATGACCCGCCCGGCCCGGGTCAATCAGGCGGCCTTCGATAGCGCTGTCGCATCGGTCGCGGCTGCCACCGAAGCGTTGCTCGCCTCGCTCGTCGCGACGAGTCCGCCGCACGACCGAGCCGCCGAACGCGAGCGCGCCCGAGCCAGATGGGAGCCGCGGCAGGCGACCGCCTGAAGCTCCATCGACCCGAGGCGCCGTCGGCGAATGGGACGGCGGCTTCGGCCAGGTGATCCACCACAAATTCGTGGTCGTTGACTTCAACGGCGCCAACCCGGTGGTGTACACGGGCTCGTCGAACCTGTCCCAGGGCGGCGAGCACAACAACGGCGACAACCTGCTCGAGCTGCACGGCCGAGAGATCGCGTCGCTGTACGCGGTCGAGGCGGTCAAGATCATCGACCACTACCACTTCCGCGCCGCGATGAAGAGCGCCACGACCGACAGCCCGCTGGTGCTCCAGGCCCCGGGCCAGGCGAAGACGTGGTTTGCGCCCTACTACGACCCGAACGATCTGAAGTTCCTGGACCGCCAGTTCTTCGCGAGATAAGACAGGCGAGGACGCGGGCTACGAGCTCACCAGAGCCACAGCCAGGGACTCGCAAGTGACGACGAGCTCCGTGCCGTCCGGGGACCAGTAGAGGTATTGCTCGTGGGACGGCAGCGCCAACGTCCTGATCTTGCCGGATCTGTCGATACGGAGCGTGGTGCCCGGGTCATCCACAGACGCGAGCGAGTCGGTGGACGAGGCGACGGCGCCCCGCGACCCGCTCGGCAGTCCTGCCGGCTTGGGGCTCGAGCCGTCGGCCGGCAGGAACCACCAGCCGCCCGCATCGTCGCCGGCGAACAACTGGCCGTTGTCGACCCATGCTCCGTTGTACACGAAGTGCCCCGCCAGCAGTTCCGCGCGCCGTCCGTCGGACACGTTCAGTACGACCAGCGTGTTCAGGCTGCCGTACACGGAGTCGAGCGCAACGTGCTGACCATCGGGGCTGAAGCTCGCATGCAGATGCGGGCCGGTCTGGAGGCCTGGCCACGATCGGACATTCTGCCCGCCGCCGGTCTTGACGACGCTCACGCCGATGGACCCTTCGATTGCGACGAGGCTTCCGTCCGCCGACACTGCCACCGGACCGCAATCGCAGTCGACTTCCGGCTGCAGCGAGCCATTGCGCCAGATCGCGTAGCCGTGAGCAGTCGGTAGCGCCGCGGCCCCTTGGCCGCCTCCCAGGATGTCGCTGTATCGCCCCGGAAGCGCAGGCATTGTGCTCACGTCGTTGTAGCCGAAAGAGGCGATGTAGGCCGTCTGAAGGCCGTCCTGTGTGGTCGGGTCCCACGGCAGGACAAGGAGCGTGTGGTCGCCGGTCCACGCCGCCCGTGCCCCGGGCGCCTCGCCGACCCAGGTGCCGGCGCTGTCGAAGATGTAGACGTTGAGGACGTCGTTCGAGTCCGAGCTGAGAACGGCAAAGTGCTGGCCGTCCGGCGCCCAGAGCACGCCCTCGTCCTGCATCGGCGGTTCCAGGATGGTAAGCGCGCCGGTCGACGCCGGCGGGGCTGGCGACCAGGTCGGGCGCGGCGTGGGCAGCGGAGTGGGTTGTTGGGCTCCAGGCGACCACAAGGCGTACGGCGTGGCAGTCGCCCCGGAAGTGGACGTGGCTGAGGAAGTTGCTGAGGACGTTGCAGACGGGGGTGGCCCGCTTTCCTGGTGCTTCTGGAGCAAGAGCGATCCTGTGACCGCGACGAGAGAGAGGATCGCAACGCTCGCCACGACAAGGGCGAGGCGAAGGCTGGTCCGGCCGCCAGACGGCTTGGCGGCCGGACCAGCCGCAAGCAGGGTTCGGAGCGGAGGTGGGGGAGTCGCCGTGCGATCGAGTTGTCGAGCGTAATTTCTGATGCGGTCGCGAAATTGTCGCTCGAAGTCGTCTGTGCTCATCGGTCGAGCGCCTCCGGTCGCTTGCGCAGAACAGCCAGGCCGCGGGAGACGTGGGTTCGCACCCCAGCCGCCGACGCACCCATGATCCTGCCGATCTGGTCGTCGCCGAGGTCGAACAGGAAACGGAGCACGATTGCCTCGTGCTGGTGCGGAGATAGGTGCTCTCGAAGCTCATCGAACCAGATGGCTGCCTCGACCTGACTGACGGGGTCCTTCGTGGCGGGCGGATCTTCTTCCGTCGGCAGAGCGAGCCACGGTAGGACGCGTCGGCGGTTCCGATCGATCACGATTCGGCGTGCGATCAGGAAGAGCCATGGAATTGGATCTCCGATCGGGCGGCGCCCCTCCTGCCATGCTCCGTAGGCGCGACGGACCGTTTCCGATGCCACGTCCTCAGCATCCTCGCGGTGCCTGACGAGCAGCCAGGCGTATCGATAAAGCCGCGGCCAGGCGGCAACGTAGAGGTTCTCGAACGCGATCCGGGCGTCCAGCGTTCCCGCCGGCTCGGATTTGGCTGCCGTCACTCCCCAACCCCCTGGGATGGCTCTCGTCTGCAAGATGCCTTCCATGCTCAAGATAACGGCCCCGGGGTGGCATCTGTGTCACCCGCCCAGAGAGCAGGAGAAACTGGCGGCTTTGGCCTCGACGGCCCGCTGCTGCTTCGTGCGAGCCCCTCTCGTCGGCGAGGTCGTCCGCAACGTCACCTCGTTCGGCGCGGCCATAGGTCCGGCCCCTGGCGGCGATTGCCTCGCAAGCGGGCGGGGTTTCATCCTCGCCGCCAATGCCGGGTGCGGCCTAACATGGAAAGACTCGGTTCTCCAGACGAGTCCACGCGCGATCTTCGACATCGATCGAGGACTCGCAGAAGCCTGGGAGGGAGACAACAAGATGAAGACACGGATTCACGGTGCCAAGTTACTGCTCTCGACCGGCATCGCAGTCACGCTCGCGATAGGGATGCTCGCCGGGGGAGAGCTGGCGAACGCCGCGGGTCCGACTTCGGTCGGCCTCGGATCGGCCGCGCCTTTCGCGGTCTTGGCAGGCACGCCGGCGGTCACGAATACCGGGCCGACCACCGTCACCGGAGATCTGGGTATCTCCCCGGCTGCCGCCGTGACGGGATTCCCGCCCGGAACTGTGAGCGGGACGATCCACAAGGCCGACGCCGTCGCGCTGCAGGCCAAGAGCGACCTGGTCATTGCGTATAACGACGCCGCCGGAAAAGGACCGGTCACACAAACGATTCACATCCTCGGCGGGCAGACCCTCGTCGGCGGCGTCTACAACGCCGGCGACTTCACGCTCGGCTTGACCGGGACGCTCACGCTCGATGGCCAGAATGACCCGAACTCGGTCTGGATCTTCCAGGCGACGTCCGACCTCATTACCGCGGCGGGGAGTTCCGTAGCGTTCATCAACGGCGCCCAGCCATGCAACGTCTTCTGGCAGGTCACCAGCTCGGCGACTCTCGGAGCGGGCTCACGCTTCGCCGGGACCATCCTTGCCCTGGCTTCCATCACGATGGACAGCGGCGTAACGGTGACCGGTCGGGCGCTGGCCCGCAACGGCGACGTGACCTTGATAAACGACACCATCACCAGGGCGACGTGCTCGACGGCGGCCTCGTCGGCCAGCTCGACGGCGGCCTCGTCGGCCTCGTCGGCCAGCTCGTCGGCCTCGTCGGCCAGCTCGTCGGCCTCGTCGGCCAGCTCGTCGGCCGGTTCGTCAGCCACGCCGGCTGTGACCAGCACCGCGAGCCTCCCCTCGCGTGGTGGCTCGACGCCTCTTCTGGCGATCTTGACCTGCGTGGCCTTGGGCGGTCTCGGTTTCGCGGCAGTTGAGGCGCGGCGCCGGCGAATCCGCGGCTAGCCAACCCAGACGCCGCCTCGGGCGACAATCTGTAAGCCGACCACGACGGGCCGTTCCCCCCACGGCCCGTCGTGCGTTTTCGAAAGGTGAGCGATGGGCGATCGGTTGACGTTTCTCGGCCACTCGACCGTTCTCGTCGACCTCGACGGTGTCCGCGTTCTTACGGATCCGACGTTCGGCCACCTGGCCGCCGGCGCCGTCCGGCGTCAGGTGCCGGACGTGCTCACCAACACACTCGGAGACCTCTCGGCGGTCTTCATAAGCCACGGCCACTGGGACCACCTGGATCTCGCGTCGCTTAGAGCCCTGCCGGGGGAGCCGGCGTTTATCGTCCCGGTCGGTCTCGGGCAACTCGTCGCGAAGGCGACTCATGGCACCGTCCACGAGATGCGCGCCGGCGATCGGCTGCGAGTAGGCGCGCTGACGCTGGAGGCCGTCCATGCCGAGCACGGCCGCCGTCGCTCAGTCTTCACAGCCTCGGAGGACGCCCTGGGCATCCTCATCGTCGGATCCGCCAGCGTGTATTTCGCCGGCGATACCGACCTCTTCCCGGAAATGGAACGGCTTGCCGGACGTGTCGACGTGGCGCTCCTGCCGGTCGGCGGCTGGGGTCCGAGGGTCGGGCGCGGCCATCTGAACCCTGCGCGGGCCGCCGAAGCGGCAGCCTTGATCCGTCCCAGGGTCGCGGCGCCCATCCATTGGGGAACTCTCTACCCGCTCGGCATCCGGCGCCTGGCGGGTCGCCGGTTCGCAGGGCCGGGTCAGGCCTTTCGCGAGGCGGTTGCCGCCCGATCCGCGGGCATCGACGTGCGGGTCCTGCAGCCGGGCCAATCGATGCTCCTGGACGGGAGCGCTCGACGATGAAACCCCGGCGCTGGGTCGCGTTCTATCGAGTCCAGACTCGGCTGATGTGGGAATGGAAACCGACGCGTCTCGCGATCCTGCGCCGCGCGGTCCTGTCCTATGCCATGGCTTGCCTGGCGCTCGCCCTGACCACCGTCGTGCTGCCCGGGCTGACCATCGACGGTCCGGCGCTGCTGTTGCTGGCGGCGTTCCTGCTGCTGGTCCTCGATAGCAGCTCGGCCCTCGTCCTCCACTGGTTGCTGGTGGGCTTGCCGATCTTCGTCGCGCAGGTCCTGGGCCTCGCTCTTCAGGTCGTCGCCATCATCGCCCTGGGACGCGTGTTCCCCGGGATACGCGTCGTCGACACGGCGACGGCGGTCTGGGGAGCGGTGCTGCTGACGGCGCTCAACAGCCTGTTCGCCGAGCTCGTGGCGGTCAGCGATGACGACTCGTATTACAGCGTGCTCGTACGCCGGTTGGTCGCCCGCGACTTCGGACGCGCCGCAGAACCGAACCCGGGGCTGCTGATCGTCCAGGTCGACGGGCTGAGCCTGCCCGTCCTCAACCAGGCGATACGCGCCGGCCGCGTGCCGGTGCTCGCCTCAATGGTTCGCGACGGCGAGGCCACTCTCCACCCCTGGGTCGCGATGCTGCCGCCGACGACGCCCGCGAGTCAGGCGGGCATCCTGCACGGTCGAAACGACGGCATAGCTGGCTTTCGCTGGTACGAGAAGGCGAGCGCCAGGTTGATGGTGGCCAACCACCCGGAGGACGCCGCCGAGATCGTCCGCCGGATCAGCGACGGCAAAGGCTTGCTGGCCCACGATGGGGCGAGCATCGGGAATCTGGTCACCGGGGACGCTCCGCGCAGCTACCTGACCATGGCCACCATCGCCGAGGGTCAGCAGTCCGGCGACGATCGGCGCATGCGCGGGCTGTTCGTAACCACTGTCAACTACATCCGCCTGGCCGTGCTGATGGTGGGAGAGGTGGTCAAGGAGTTGTATCAGGCGGAGCGCCAGCGGGGCTGGTCGGTCGAGCCGCGAATGCACCGCGACCTGCACTACGCCGTCGAGCGAGCCGTCACCAACGTCGCCCTCCGAACCGTCTGCACCGCCCTCGTCATCGAGGAGATGTACTGCGGCGCACCGACAATCTACGTGGACTACACGGGATACGACGCCATCTCCCACCACTGCGGACCCGAGCGCGAAGAGGCAATCGATGCGCTGTCGGGCATCGACCGGGCGATTGGTTCGCTGGTGAAGGCCGCAGGTCACACCAGCCGGACGTATCGGCTGGTCGTGCTCTCCGACCACGGCCAGTGCCTCGGCGCCACCTTCCGTCAGCGCCACGGCCAGCCCCTCGAGGAGACGATCGCCGCGTTGCTGCCCGCCGCGACGACCGTCTTGGGCACTACCGACACGGTCGAATCGGCCGGCATCGGCCGGCGCATCGCCTCCGAGCTCGGCCGGGGTTCCGGCCTGGGGTCCCTGGCGCACCTGCTGCCGAGCGGCCTTCGACCGTACGGGAATGGAGCGGGTCGACGCGCGACCACAGCGAGGCGCGGCGCCGCCGCGCCGGGGACCGGCCCCGCCGCGCCGGCGAGGGGCCCGACCGAGACACCTCCGGACGTGGTCGTGGCCTCGTCCGGAAACCTGGCACACGTCTACTTCGCGGCCTTGTCCGGCCGCGCGACCGAAGAGACGATCGAGGCGCGATATCCGGGCCTGATCGAAGGGCTGCGCATACACCCCGGGATCGGGTTGCTCCTGGTCAGGTCCGCGGCCGGTCATGCTCTTCTATTCGGGCGGAAGGGCCGGCTCGACCTGACGGCGCGCGGGCCCGATAGCGACCTCCTGGCGGGCTACGGTCCCCGGGCGGCGGAGGATCTATTGCGCCTCGAGGGCTTCGCAGACGCCGGCGATCTCATCCTGGTGGGCGCGGTCGACTCGATTTCCGGAGACGTGACCGGGTTCGAGGAGCTCGTCGGCTCACATGGCGGCCTTGGCGGCTGGCAGAGCGAACCGTTCATCCTCTGTCCCAAGACCCTGAAGATGGCCGAGGATCAGCCGGTGGGCGCGCCGGCCTTGTATCGCCAGCTGACCGCATGGCGGGACCAGATGTCGGGGGACGTCCCGGTTGAAGGCCGTGCGCCTCGCTGACGCGCCGGCCCGGGCTCAGTTGAAGTAGCCGGTCACGTCGAAGATGACGTTGACCGTGTCGGAGGCACTCGACGACCAGTACATGGCATCGAGCGTGCCGCCGGCGGCGAGAGAGACGGT
>Ga0209638_1000258_pt1 | contig 35634 bp, 28 predicted proteins | sample BarGraNGADG00211_FD_184490 | JGI IMG/M metagenome (GOLD analysis project Ga0209638, IMG submission 184490) | Arctic peat soil microbial communities from Barrow, Alaska - Barrow Graham LP Ref core NGADG0002-211 (SPAdes) (version 2) | ecosystem: Environmental > Terrestrial > Soil > Wetlands > Peat...
CGCTGGGCGACAACGGCAGCGAGCAGCAACTGTCAAGCACCATGGCGGAGAAGATCACCAACGACGCCGTGGCCTACATCAGGGGTCTGGCCCAGACCAGGGGGCGCAACGCCGATTGGGCGGAGAAGGCTGTTCGGGAGAGCGTCAACGTGACAGCCCAGGAGGCGCTCGATCTCAAGGTGATCGACCTGGTTTCCGATAATCTCGACAGCCTGCTGGATCAGGTCGACGGCCGAGAGGTCCAGCTTTCCAGTGGCAAGGTCACGGTGAGAACCCGAGGGCTGCCGGTGGAGCGGCTCGGGATGGATGCTGTGGAGCGGCTGTTCCACACCATCGGCGATCCCACCATCGCCTACATACTGATGAGCCTGGGGACCCTGGGTCTGATATTCGAGCTGACCAACCCGGGCGCCATTCTGCCGGGCGTGGTTGGCGGGATCTGCCTCGTCTTTGCCCTGATGGGGCTGGGCACCCTGCCGTTGAACATCGCCGGCGTGCTTCTCATCGGCTTCGCCTTCCTCCTGTTCGTGGTAGACATCTTCGCACCCACTCACGGCATCCTCACCGGGGGCGGGGTAATCTCTTTCACCATGGGGTCGTTGATGCTGGTCAACACCCGCAACGCCCCCTTCCTGGCCATCTCAACGTCGGCCATCGTGGCCGTCAGTCTTGGCCTCACCCTCTTCTTCGGCTTCGTGGTTGGCGCCATCGTCCGGTCCCGGCGGCGCAGGCCAGTCACCGGGCAGGAGGGAATGGTGGGAAAGGTCGGGAAGGTCAAGAGCGCCCTGGATCCAGGCGGGTTGGTGTTTGTGGATGGTGCGCTGTGGAAAGCTATCAGCGAGTCTGGCTCCATTGCCGAGGGTGAACTGGTGGATGTGGTCTCGATGCGGGGTCTCACTCTCGTCGTGACGCCTCACCTTTTACAAAAGCAGTTGAGAAGCTGAGAAGGAGCATGCTATCCTTCTAGCGCCTGGAGGGTGTATGGTTTAGTTCTTGCTCACCAACTCACTGAGCAACCACGTTACCCGCGCGGCCCCAATGAAGGGGATTTCCCGCGGAGTCAGGTACGGGTAGTGATGGATAATCGACGTAGTTCAACACTGCAAGGAGGCAGGGACCAGCGTGGCAGATACCGTTTCAAAGCCGAAATACGTTGTTTTCACTCGAGAGTCAGGAAAGTCGGGGGAAAGCTTGCTAGACGTCTTCTTCAAGCCGAAGTCCGTGGCTGTGGTTGGTGCAACTCGGGACCCCAAGGGTCTGGGGGGCAGCGTCCTTAACAACATCCTCAGCGCCGGTTTCCCCGGTCCAGTGTACCCCATCAACCCCAAGGCCACCGAGATTGCCGGCCTGAAGGCCTACCCCAGCGTAGTTGACGTTCCGGAGCCGGTGGACCTGGCGGTGGTCACCACGCCTGCCCGCTTCGTACCTCAAGTTGTTGACGACTGTGGGCGCAAGGGCTGCCGCGGCATGATCATCATCAGCGCGGGCTTCCGCGAGGTTGGTGCCGAAGGCAGAAAGATCGAGCGGGAGATGGGCGAGCGGGCCGCGCGGTACGGCATGCGCATCATCGGCCCCAACGTCCTGGGCGTGGTGGACACCTTCACACCCTTCAACGCGACCTTCTCCCCCGTCATGCCGGCCAAGGGCCGGACGGCCTTCATGTCCCAGTCCGGCGCCCTGTTGTCCGCTATCCTGGACTGGTCTCTGGGCGAGGGCTTCGGCTTCTCCAGCCTGGTTAGCCTGGGCAACAAGCTGGACGTCGACGAGAACGACCTGCTGGAAGCCTGGGTAGCCGACGACGACACCAAGGTAATCCTCGGCTACCTGGAGGGCATCACCAACGGCCAGAAGTTCATTGAGACCGCCAAGCGGGTCACGAAGCAGAAGCCGGTGCTGATCATCAAATCCGGGACCACGGCCGCCGGATCTCGGGCCATTTCCTCCCACACCGGCTCCCTGGCGGGCTCGGACGCCGCATACGAGGCAGCTTTCAAGCAGTGCGGCGTCATCCGCGCCACGTCCGTACAAGAGCTGTTCGACCTCTCCTTCGCCTTCGCCAACCAGCCCGTTCCCATGGGCAACGGCGTGGCCATCGTCACCAATGCTGGTGGCCCTGGCATCCTGGCGAGCGATGCAGCTGAGCGGCTTGGACTGAAGATTGCTCACCTGTCCCCCGAGATCACCGAGAAGCTACAGGCCGCGCTCCCACCGTCGGCGGCCGTGCACAACCCTGTGGACGTTCTGGGCGATGCCCTATCGGATCGCTACGCCCTGGCGACCGATCTGGTTCTGCAGGATCCCAACGTCCACTCAGTCGTCGTCATGCTGACCCCACAGGTCATGACCGACGCCGCCGCAACGGCCAAGTCCATCGCGGAGGTCGCCAAGCGCTACAACAAGCCGGTCCTGACATCGTTCATGGGTGCGGGCGAGGTCAAGGAAGCCCTGTCCATATTCTCTGCCAACAGCATACCGAACTACGCCTTCCCCGAGCGGGCCATGGAGTCTCTGAACGCCATGGTCACCTACCGAAAATGGCTCCAGACTCCGGACTCGAGCGCGCCCACGTTCGAAGTCGACAGGGCCGCCGTCGCGAAGCTGTTCAACCGCTTCCGCAAGGAAGGCCGCCTGACCCTGGGCGAGGTCGAGGGCCGCTCGGTGCTCGAGGCCTACGGCATTCGGATCCCCAAGGGCGACCTGCGCCGTTCCGCGGCGGATGCCGCCAAGCTCTCCTCGGAGATCGGCTTCCCCGTGGTCATGAAGATCGCTTCGCCCGACATCCTGCACAAGTCGGATGTGGGCGGCGTGATGGTTGGCCTCAAGAGTGCAAAAGAGGTCGAGAAGGGCTATCACGATATGATGGCCAAGGTCCGATCCCGGATGCCAGAAGCCGACATCTGGGGCGTTAACATCGCGGAGATGGTTCCCAAGGGTCGAGAGGTCATCATCGGCATGAACCGGGATTCCCAGTTTGGTCCGCTGGTGATGTTTGGCCTCGGCGGCATCTACGTCGAGGTGTTGAAGGACGTCAGCTTCCGGGTAGCCCCGATGAATGAGCGGGAGGCTCGGGAGATGATGAGCGAGATCCGGACCTACAAGATACTGCAGGGCGTCCGCGGCGAAGGGCCGGCGGATTTGAACGCCGCGGCAGAAATCCTGCTCAGGGTTTCCCAGTTGGTCACGGACTTCCCGGAGATCAACGAGTTGGATATCAACCCGCTGGTTCTAATGCCAGAAGGGGAAGGCGCCATCGCTCTCGATGCCAGGCTGGTTCTGGCGGAAGAGAAGTAGACGATCTACGCCGAAATGGGGGGCGCCGGGGCTCCGGCTACCTTCCATTTCGGTTCTCGGTCGCCACTTCTCTACTGTGAATGCGGCAGAGGGGGGTCGTGGGGCGCCAGGATGAACGGAGGTAGCTGAGGATGGTTGCCCTGTACATCGCGTCTGCGGAAAGTTCCGCGGGGAAAACGGTTCTTGCCCTGGGGTTGGCAAGGAGGATGGCGGCGGAGGGGCTGAGGGTCGGCTACATCAGGCCGCTCACGGCGGCCGCAAAGCAGATCGAGAGCGCTCAAACCTGCGCCGCGGTAATGAAGGACTCGTTGGGGCTGCTGGAGCCCATGGAGGTGCTGAACCCGGTTATCATCGACGGCGCGGCCCTGGAGGCCATCTTTGCCGAAAAGATGGGCGATCTCTCCGAGAAGGTGTTGGAATCCTTCAGGATCGCCTCAACGGGCAAAGACATCACCATGGTTGAGGGGGTGAGTGGCCTTGCCCAGGGTGCAATGGTGGGGTTGGACGCCCAGACAACGGCAAACTTGCTTGACGCCCGTTGTCTGCTGGTGCTGCGGGCGCGCAACGAAATGGTTGCCGACCCGATCCTTGAGTTCAAGAAATGCATGGGGGGCAGGATGCTGGGCGTAGTGCTCAACGCCGTCCCCATGGGCATGGTGGAGTTCGCCACCGAGACCCTCACACCCTTCCTCAAGAAGAGAGGGGTTAAGGTGTACGCGGTACTCCCAGAGGACAGGCTGATGATGGCCGTTAGAGTCGGCGAATTGGTAGGCCGGCTCGGCGGTCGCGTCATTTCCGGCCAGAGCCACATGGACGACCTGGTGGAGAGCGTGATGGTCGGAGCCATGAGCGTGGAGAATGCCCTCACATACTTCAGGCGGAGGGCAAACAAGGCGGTGATCACCGGTGGCGACAGGCCGGACATCCAGCTGGCCGCGCTGGAGACATCCACCAAGTGTCTGATACTCACAGGCAACCTCTACCCAAGCCCGATGATCCTTGGACGGGCGGATGAGCTGGGGGTCCCGGTGATCCTGGCACAGCAAGACACCCTTACGGCGGCCGGTCTGGTGGAGCAGGCGTTCTCAGACGTGCAGTTCCACCAGCCCAAGAAGATCGAACACTTCGAGCGGCTGCTCGAGGCCCATCTAAGTTATGAGGAGCTTCGTCGCGACCTGGGCCTGCCAGCCAGGGCGTAAGCCGAGACACCCGCACGGGTGGAGGGCGACTTCCAGCCGGTGTGAGAGGGTGGTTCGTCTTACAGCAACCAGTTGAGGCATCGCCCTGCCAGCCCCATCTGGCCCGAAGAGTCGGGCCAGATGGGGCTCTATACATGGGTCGCGCTAGTTTTTGGGAGGCAGGAAAGATGTCAACGATTACCGACATTCTGGCTAGGCAGATACTGGATTCCAGGGGCAACCCCACCGTGGAGGTCGAGGTTGTGCTGGACGACGGCACCGTGGGTAGGGCTGAAGTGCCTTCCGGTGCGTCCACCGGCGTCCACGAGGCGTTGGAACTGCGGGATCAGGACTCCGCCCAATTCGGTGGGGCCGGCGTGCTGAAGGCCGTGGAGAACATCACCGACGTCATCGCCGAGGAGCTGGCGGGCATGTCCTGCCTGGACCAGCCGGGGATAGACCAGCTCATGATCGAGCTGGACGGAACCCCCAACAAGTCCAAGCTGGGAGCCAACTCCATGCTGGGCGTCTCCCTGGCCTGCGCCCACGCCGCCGCCATCTACCTGGACGTGCCCCTTTACCGCTACCTGGGTGGGGTGAACGCCAAGACTCTCCCGGTCCCGATGCTGAACATCCTGAATGGCGGGAAGCACGCCGAGAACTCCACGGATCTGCAGGAGTTCATGGTGATGCCGGTGGGCGCCCACAGCTTCGCCAACGCTGTACGGATGAGCTCCGAGATCTACCAATCGCTCAAGAAGGTGCTCAAGAAGAAGGGTCTCAACACCAACGTCGGCGACGAGGGCGGCTTCGCCCCCAGCCTCAAGTCCAACGTCGAGGCAGTCGAGGTGATCCTCGAGGCCATCACTGCCGCGGGATACAAGCCCGGCGATGAGGTGTTCCTGGCGCTGGATCCGGCGGCCTCCGAGTTGTACGAGAACGGCAAATACAATCTGACGCGGGAGGGTCGCTCCCTCACCTCCGAGCAGATGGTGGACTTCTATGCCGACTGGGTGCGCCAGTACCCCATCATCTCCATCGAGGACGGCCTGGCCGAGGATGACTGGGAGGGCTGGGCCATGCTGACGAAGAAGATCGGCGACAGGGTGCAGCTGGTTGGCGACGACCTATTTGTCACCAACACCACCCGCCTTAAGAGGGGCATCCAGGAGAACACGGCGAACTCAATCCTTATCAAGCTGAACCAGATCGGCACCCTGACCGAGACGATGGATGCGATCCAGATGGCCATGAGGGCCGGCTACACCGCCGTGGTGTCCCACCGTTCCGGTGAGACCGAGGACACCACCATCGCCGACCTCGCGGTGGCCACCAACGCAGGGCAGATCAAGACCGGCGCGCCGGCCCGGGGCGAACGAGTCGCCAAGTACAACCAGCTTCTCCGGATCGAGGACGAGCTGGGTGACACGGCCTTATACGCCGGTATGGGCGCGTTCTACAACATCAACCGGGGCTAGCTGGCAAGCCGGTAGGGGCGACGCATGCGTCGCCCCTACCGGTGTGGAGCGGCAAGCTCTCACCCTGACCTTCTCCCAGAGGGAGAGGGAAATAACATGGAGGCTTCAATGGCTGTCAAGGTCGGTATCAATGGGTTCGGACGGATCGGTCGCCAGTCGATGAAGGCGATTATGGAGCGGCACCCGCAGGAACTGGAGGTTGTCGCCATCAACGACCTGACCGATACGGCGACCAACGCGCACCTCCTGAAGTACGACTCCACCTACGGCAAATTTCCGGGCGAGGTGATGGCCGAGGAGAACGCGCTGGTGGTCAACGGACACCGTGTGCAGGTGGTGGCGCAGAGGGACCCCGCCCAGATCCCGTGGGGCGATCTGGGGGTGGACATCGTTATCGAGTCCACCGGCATCTTCACCGATGCCGACAAGGCTAAGGCCCACCTGGCCGCAGGAGCCAAGAGGGTCATTATCAGCTCCCCTGCCAAGGGCGAGGACATCACGATCGTGATGGGCGTGAACGAGGAGATGTACGATCCGGCCAAGCATAAGATTATCTCCAATGCCTCATGCACGACCAATTGCCTGGTGCCCGTTGCCAAGGTGCTGAACGACAAGTTCGGCATCGTCAAGGGGTTGATGACCACCATCCATTCCTACACCAACGACCAGAAGCTCCTGGACCAGGTGCACAAGGACCTGCGCAGGGCTCGGGCAGCCGCGATCAACATGATCCCCACTTCCACCGGCGCGGCCAAGGCAGCCGCCCTGGTTATCCCGGAGTTGAAGGGAAGGTTCCACGGCATCTCGATCCGGGTCCCAACCGCCACGGTCAGCATCGTCGACCTGACGGTGGACCTGAACAAGGACACATCCGTGGAAGAGATCAACGCCGCCTTCAAGGAAGCCGCCGCGGGCCGGATGAAGGGCATTCTGGAGGTGACGGACGAGCCGTTGGTGTCATCTGACTTCCGCGGCAACCCTGCCTCTTCCATAGTCGACGCCATCTCCACCATGGTTATGGGCGGCAACATGGCCAAGGTCTTCTCGTGGTACGACAACGAGTGGGGTTATTCCTGCCGGGTCTCCGACCTGGCGGCCTACATCGCCGGAAAGTAGAGCCATGAACAAGAAGAGTGTTCGCGATGTGGACGTGGTAGGGAAGACCGTTCTCGTTCGCGTGGACTTCAACGTGCCCCTGGACAAACGGGGGCACGTCACCGATGCCACACGGATCGAGTCGGCCCTCCCTACGATCCGGTATCTGCTGGATCAGAAAGCCAAGGTTGTGCTCATGTCCCACCTGGGCCGGCCAGACGGCAAGGTGGTCGAGTCGATGAGAATGGCTCCGGTTGCCGCTGAGCTTGAGCGGCTGCTGGGGCAGCCGCTCAGGACGGCGCCGGACTGCGTCGGCCCTGAGGTGGAGAAGCTGGTCCTAGAGCTCAAGCCTGGCGAGGTGCTGCTGCTGGAGAACCTCCGCTTCCATCCGGAGGAGGAGGCCAACGACCCACAGTTCGCGAAACAGCTCGCCTCGCTGGGGGATATCTACGTCAACGACGCCTTCGGCACGGCCCACCGGGCCCACGCCTCTACGGAGGGGGTGGCTCATTACCTCCCGGCTGTTGCCGGCTTCCTTATGCAGAAGGAGCTGGATGCCCTGGGAGGGATTCTGGAGAACCCACAGCGGCCGCTGGCCGCCATCATCGGCGGGGCCAAGGTCTCCAGCAAGATCAAGGTGTTGCAGAGCCTCCTTTCCAAGGTGGACGTTTTGCTGATCGGTGGAGGCATGGCCAACACCTTCCTGAAGGCCAAGGGGTACAACGTCGGCAAGTCGCTCCTGGAGGAAGACAAGGTCGGTGTAGCAGCCGACCTTGTCAAGCAGGCCGAGGAGAAGGGGGTGACCCTGGGGCTCCCTATCGACGTCGTGGTCGCCCAGAAGTTTGAGGCAGACTCCCTAAAAAAGACCGTGGACGCCGATAGCGTTCCCGAGGACTGGACCATAGTGGATATCGGACCAAAGACCGTCGAGGAGTTCCGCGCGCTGTTGCTGCCGGCCCGCACCATCTTCTGGAACGGCCCCATGGGGGTCTTCGAGATGCCCCCCTTCGCCAAGGGCACGAAGGCGATCGCGGAGATCATGTCCAAATCGGAAGCCACCACGGTCGTGGGCGGAGGCGACTCGGTGGCGGCGGTGGAGCAGATGGGCTACGCCGACAAGTTTTCCCACATCTCCACAGGCGGCGGCGCATCGCTGGAACTAATCGAAGGTAGGACGCTGCCAGGCGTGGCGGCGTTGCAGGACAAGTAGGTAGCATGGCAAACAACACTCCGCTGGTACTCATCGTCATGGATGGCTGGGGGTGCGCCCCGGCAGGGCCGGGCAACGCGGTCTCCCTGGCCAACACCCCCGTTATGCACTCCCTGCTCGCCAAGTACCCCCACACGCTGCTGGAGGCCTCCGGGACCCGGGTAGGACTACCCGCCGGGCAGATGGGCAACTCCGAGGTGGGGCACCTGAACATCGGCGCGGGCCGTGTGGTCTACCAGGACCTCGTTCGCATCTCCTTGGCGATCCAGGACGGGTCGTTCTTCATTAACCCGGCCTTCCTCAAGGCCGTCGAGCACGTGAAGGCGAGAGGGTCCAAGCTACACCTTCTGGGGCTGCTGGGCCCCGGTGGGGTTCACTCCCATGTGGACCATCTGCATGCCCTCCTCAGCCTCGCCGCCCGGCACCAATTGCCCAAGGTGGAGGTGCACGCCATCATGGACGGCCGCGACACCCTGCCCAGCAGCGGGATCGGCTACCTGCAGGAGTTGGACGAGCGGATACACGCCCAGGGCACCGGCAGGATCGCTACCGTCTCCGGCCGCTACTACACCATGGACCGCGACCGTCGTTGGGATCGGGTGGAGAAAGCCTATCGGATGATAGCTTACGGCGAGGGAGAGAGCGGACCTTCCGCCGTGGAGATCGCCCGCGCCTCCTACGACCGTGGGATCACCGACGAGTTCATTCTGCCGGCAGTTGTACGGGAGACTCCGGAGAAGGGTTTGGAGTCTCAGATATCCGAGGGGGACGCCCTCATCTTCTACAACTTCCGCTCCGACCGCACGCGGCAGATCACCAGGGCGCTGGTGCTGGACGACATGCCCTTCTTCAATCGGGGGCCGAAGATCCAGGATCTGCTGGTTGTCACCATGACGGAGTACGAGGAGGGGTTGCCGGTCACCGTCGCCTACCCGGCGGAGAACGTGGACCACACCCTGGCCCAAACGCTGAGCGAGCACGGGATACGGCAGTTCCACACCGCCGAGACGGAGAAGTACGCCCACGTCACCTTCTTCTTCAACGGCGGCCGGGAGGTCGTGTTCCCATTGGAGGACAGGTGCCTGGTGCCATCCCCCAAGGTGGCCACCTACGACTTGCAGCCTGAGATGAGCGCGCCGCAGCTGTGCGATGTGGTCCTGAACAACCTGAAGCAGGGCGACCACCAGGTGATCATAGTCAACTTCGCGAATGGCGACATGGTGGGACACACCGGCGTGATACCGGCGGCCGTCAAGGCAATCGAGACGGTGGACGGCAGCGTGGGACAGATCGTCCAGGAGATACTGTCCAAGGACGGAGTGGCGCTGGTTACCGCGGACCACGGCAACGCCGAGGAGGAAATAGACCCCGGCGCGGGAGGACCGTTCACCGCCCATACCACCAATCCCGTGCCCTTCCTGGTGGTTGGGAACCACACCCCGGGGATGAAGCTGCGCGTCGGAGGCGCCCTGTCCGACATCGCACCCACCATCCTGCAGCTGATGGGCATTCCGCAGCCGAAAGAGATGACCGGCCAGAGCTTGGTAGAGGACGACAGAAACTCTTAGGAGGTTGGAGTTTGGCACGTACACCGATCATCGCGGGCAACTGGAAGATGAACACCACTCTCCAGGAGGCTATTGCCCTTGTGGAGGCGATGAAGCCGGGCCTGCAGGGGATCCAGGGGGTGGAGAAGGTGATCTGCCCGCCCTTCATATCGCTGGCCGCCGTGCGTGAGCTGCTGAGAGGCACTTCCATCCAATCCGGTGCCCAGGATATGTACTTCGTCGAAAAGGGAGCCTTCACGGGCGAGATCAGCCCGCTGATGCTCCAGGGAATGGTGGACTATGTGATCCTGGGCCACAGCGAGCGGCGCCAGTACTTCGGCAACACCGATGAGCTGGTAGGCAAGAAGGTGAGGTCGGCGCTGGGTCATGGACTCAAGCCGATCATGTGCGTTGGCGAGACGCTGGTGGAGTACGAGGCAGGCATGACCGTGGAGGTTGTGACCCGCCAGGTGAAGGGCGGGCTCGCCGGTCTTCAGGATCTGGGCGCGCTGGTCATCGCCTACGAGCCGGTCTGGGCTATAGGGACCGGCAAGGCCGCCACGGCCGATGGGGCCAACCAGGTGATCGGGACGATCCGCGGGGTGGTGCGCTCCCTCTACGGCGCCACGACGGCGGACGCGCTACGAATCCAGTACGGCGGCAGCGTCACTCCGGACAACGTCAGGGAGTTGATGGAGAAGCCCGAGATCGACGGCGGCCTGGTGGGCGGGGCCAGCCTCAAGCCCGAAGCCTTCGTGGAGATCGTGAAGCAGAGCGCCGCGGCCAAGGCTTGACCGGCCATCTACACACGTAGGGGCGACGTATAAGTCGCCCCTACTGATTTCTACCTACGCCCGCACCGGCTCCATCCGCTCGTTGAGCCGGCCTGTGAAGTTCAGGTAGACCAGCGTCCAGTAGTTCCAGAAGAAGATGTTGGCAATGCTCCCCAAAATCCACCCCGCGATCATCAGTGCGACCACCGCGGCGACCCCGTAGATCACCACGACCGTGGACATGCCGGCGATGACGAATAGGGCAATCCCCATCACCCCCAACGGAACTAAGAGCACAACAATCCCGACGAGCACCGCCAGACCCCCGCCAATACTGAGCGCCACGTTGACCAACCACACCAGGATACTCGTACCGACCCGCTGCCGGATCAGACGGAACCCCGCTCTCAGGCCATCGATCGGTCCCACGTCCTCCACCGCCATCGCCCGCTGGGCAAAGGCCACGGCGATAGAGACGGCAATGAATAGGGGTATCGCCAACAGAAACAGGACAACAGCCACCAGACCAGCGATGACCACAAGCACGGTATGGGCGGCACCGCCTGCCGTGTTGATCGCCAGCATCGCCAAAATTACCCCAGCAGCCACCAGCAGCACCAGCAGGATGAAGAGGCCGATCATGATCAACAGCAGCCCCAGGTAGCGCCAGAAGAGGTGCAGGCCGGCCCTGAAGGCCGGTCCGAGCGCGCTGGGCCGCCCCAATGCCAGGTCGGCCGTCGCCATGGCCACCCCTCCCTGGGCGATGGTGGAAATCACCAGTAACACGAGCCCAAGTAGCAGGAAAAGAACCGCCGCGGCGATGGCCAGGGCAATGATAGTCCCGGCGTTCGCGGTCAGCCAGTTTCCGAGGTCGTACAGCTGGCCCTGCAAGTCCGGGGGCAGCCGCCGGAAATCGTCGGCGTTGAACTGGAAACCCGATCCCCCGCCCCCGGTGCTGCAGCTCCCCACGGTAGAGGGGGCAAACAGCCCCAGCACCCAGAGAAAGCGGTGGCGCCAGGTCAGGCGCCACGCCTGGCCAATCAAACTGCCATAATCCATGGGGGACTACCTCCGCCTGCCAGAATGAAGTTCAGGATACCAGTTTTCCATCCGGGTCGGTAGCGTAGTACAATGACAAGTGCCAGTGCTTAGGTTCTCGACTGATTGCCCCAGATCGACGATCGAGAGCGCTGCGCCAACGTCCTGGAGACAGAAGGACATCCTCTACAGGCTGCTCAGTCGCAACGCTCTAGACCGACTTTCTAGTCATTCAGATAGATGGATTGTGCCCACCGTGAGCCAAGTTGGTCGACCTACCTGGCATAAGCAGGCCTGACGGCGGGACTGCTTAGGGGCGCCAGCCACAAGGAGGTACCCACACAATGATGACGGCAGACAACGTCCACGTCTACTGCGGGCACGCACTGGTAGGGCACAAGCTGGCTTTGCTCCGCGACCGGCGCACCCCGCCGGCCCGCTTCAGCCAACTGCTCAAAGAGATCTCCCTTATGCTCTTATCCCACGCGACGGCCGGACTGCCGACTCGCCAAGTGGCGGTGATCACCCCGGTGGGGCCAACCACTCAATGGGTACTGGCAAAGCGGGTGGGCTTCGCGCCCATACTGCGTGCCGGCGCCGGCATGATCCCGGCCGCACAGGAGCTTCTACCCGGCGCACCGATCTGGTATCTCGGCCTTTACAGGGACGAGGAAACGCTGAGGCCCGTTCGCTATTACGACAAGCTCCAGGGCTACCCGCCCGTTGACATCGCCCTCATTCTAGACCCGATGCTCGCAACCGGTGGATCGGCGGTCTTGGCCGCTACCCGGCTCAAGCAGAAGGGTGTCGAGAAGGTATCCTTCGTCGGGCTCATCGCGGCCCCTGAGGGGCTGGAGTGCCTGCACCGCGAGCACCCGGACGTCGAGGTGCACATCGCGGCAGTCGACGAACGCCTCGACGAGCACGGCTACATCGTGCCAGGCTTGGGGGACGCCGGCGACCGGCAGAACGCAACCGGCGCCAACGACCCAACGGACGATCCCTTCGTGCCCGAGGATATCCCAGCCGAAATGCGCGGCTAGAAACCTGGAAGCGAGACAATAGAACATAGGTCAGACACGAAAGGAGAAAGGAAAGGGACGCATGGGCAGCAAAGCAAGTAATGGCGTCGTCTTCCCCGAGCAGGCCCTGCCGACCGGACGGACCGTAGGGCTAGGCCTTCAGCACGTAATCGCGATGTTCGGGGCTACAGTCCTCGCGCCGTTCCTGATGGGCTTCGACCCGAACCTGGCAGTATTCTTCTCCGGTATCGGCACCCTCATCTTCATGCTGGTCGTCCGCGGCCGGATACCCAGCTACCTGGGAAGCTCCTTCGCCTTCATCGGCCCGGTTATCGCGGCCAAGGCAAACGGTGGTGTCCCCGCCGCCCTCGGCGGCATCGCGGCCGCAGCGGTCATCTATTTCGTCATCGGCCTGCTGGCAAAGACCCGAATGGGCACACAGGTCATCGCGACCCTCATGCCCCCGCCGGTAACCGCCGCGGTCATCGCGATCATCGGTATCGGCCTCGCGCCGGTAGCCTGGGGCAGCGCCTCCCAGAACTGGACCCTTGCGCTGATAACCCTCAGCGTGGCCATTTTCGTTGCTGTGGGTACTCGTGGCTTCACGAAGCTGATCCCCATCCTCATCGCCGTGGCGGTCGGTTACGTCGTGGCTGCTCTGATGGGCAAGGTCGACTTTAGCGCCGTCGCGGCGGCCCCTTGGATCGGGCTGCCCCACTTCGTCACCCCAACCTTTAGCCTTCAGTCCATCTCCATCATCGCTCCGGTCGTCGTCATGCTCGTGGCCGAGAACATCGGCCACGTGAAGGCGATCTCGGCCTACATGGATCGCGACCTGACCCCAGAGGTCGGCAACGCCTTCATGGGCGACGCCATTGCTACCTTCGTCTCGGCCCTGGGCGGCGGCACCGGCCAGACCACCTATGCCGAGAACATCGGCGTTATGTCAATCACAAAGGTATACTCCATCCGCCCGCTTCAGGTCGCGGCGGTCACCGCCATTCTGCTCGGACTCGTCCCGAAGTTCGGCACGCTCATCCAGTCCATACCTATCCCTGTCATGGGCGGCATCACGCTGGTGCTCTTCGGCATGATCGCCGGAGCCAGCACCAAAGTGATCTCCTCCGCCACCGAGGACTGGGGCGCTCTGGAGAACTTCGGAGTCTACGGCATCTCCATCACGGTCTGCGCTGCCCTGGTCGCAGTTTTCAACACCAACGGCGCCCTCAACGATGCGCTGAAGCTCGCGACACCGCTGCCGACGACCGTGCAGATCGGCTTCGCGCAACTCGACGCCATCGGCTCGGCAACCTTCTTCGCGGTGCTGCTCAACCTGGCCATCGTGCTTGTGAAAAAGTTGAGTCCCTTCGTCGACCGCTCGACCGAGGTGGCAGAGGTAGCCACAGAGCAGTTAGGATACGGTGGTGAAACCGACTAATCCACTGGTTGACCCCCTGCTCACGGACTTCTACGAGTATTCGATGGCATACGCCTGGTGGCTCAACGGCACGCACGAAGAGCCCGCCGTCGTGGATGTGCACTTCAGAAGGAACCCCTTTGATGGCGGGTTCACCGTCTTCGCCGGAGTCGAGGAAGTCCTGAGACTGGTATGTGACTACCACTTCACCGACGATCAGATCGCGGTGGTTCGACGATTCATGCCAGAGGACGCCCAGTCCGGCTTCTTCGATTGGCTCAAGACCGTAGACTGCAGCAGGGTGAGGATCCGGTCCCTGCGCGAGGGAAGCCTGGCGTTCCCCCGCGTTCCCCTCTTCATCGTGGAAGGACCAATCGCGGTCGTCCAGCTGCTGGAGGCCCCCATCTTGGCCTTGATCAACTACCCCAGCGTCGTGGCCACCAGCGCCGCAAGGATCCGGCTGGCGGCCGGATGGGACAAGACCCTCATGGAGTTCGGGCTTCGGCGCGCCCCCGGTCCGGACGGGGGGATCTCGGCGTCCAGGTACTCCTACATCGGGGGCTTCAACTCCACCAGTAACGTGAAGGCTGCCCAGCTGTTCCCCGGCTTGCGCCCCTCCGGCACCCACGCGCACAGCTGGGTCCAGAGCTACCTCGGGTTGGGGGAGGTAAAGAGGCGAGACATCACGGGCCCGGACGGACGAATCCACGACCTGGTGGAGCTCTCCCTTCAATACCGCGAGGAGTTGGGCGGCAACCACACCAACGAGGGGGAGCTTGCCTCTTTCATCGCCTACGCCCGAGCCTACCCCAGGGGCTTCCTGGCCCTGGTGGACACTTACGACACCCTCAAGTCGGGCGTACCCAACTTCCTCAGTGTGGCTCTGGCCCTGAACCATGTGGGCTACCGGCCGGTCGGCATCAGGATCGATTCCGGCGACCTGGCATTCCTGTCGAGGAGAGCGCGGCAGCTCTTCCGCGAGGTGAGCGAGCAGTTTGAGGTCGATTTCGGGAAGCTCACCATCGTGGCCAGCAACGATATCGACGAGCAGACCCTCCTGGCTCTCGGCCAGCAAGGCCACGAGATCGACTCCTTCGGGATCGGAACTCGGCTGGTCACCGCAGGCGGAGAGGCCCTGGGCGGGGTCTACAAACTGACCGTGGCCTCGGGGGTTCCCCGCATCAAGGTCTCGGGCGACTCGGCCAAGATCACACTTCCGGGAAAGAAGAGGGCATTCAGGCTGTACGCGGGCGAATCCCCCTTGGCTGTGGTCGACCTGCTCACCCTGGCCGATGAGGCGGCCCCCGAGCCCGGCCAGCGGGTACTGTGCCGACACCCCTTCGACGAGACGAAGAGGTTGATCGTCATCCCCAGCCGGGTGGAGGAGCTGTACGAGGTCATCTGGGACGGCAAGCCGAACCTGGAGATCGTGCGGCCTTTGAACGAGACGCGACAGTACGTCCTGGATCAACTTGCCGGCTTCCGGCAGGACCACCTCCGGCCGGTCAACCCCACTCCCTACAAGGTGAGCGTGAGCGCCATGCTGTACGACTTCTTGCACAGCCTGATGGCTTCCGAGGTCCCCATTGCCGAGATCAGCTAGCCCTACCCTTCCCAGATCGTAGGGCACGGGCTGAAGCGAGCGCGCCGTCACGTGCCCCACGTTTCGACGACACGCCCGCTTCAGCCCTTAACCGCACCGAATAGGCATTTTATCCCGTCACCACCTGGTAGCCGTCCTCGCTTCGAGCGCCAAGGCCCAGCTCTACCGCGCGCCGGAAGATGGGCATCTCCCACACCGGCCCCTTCAGCATGTTCTCCCGTGGATAGGCCTGCAGCGCCTTCACGCACTCGACGTCGATGGCAATCCGATCGCCGGAGGCCAGGATCACCCGCGGCTCCACCAACTCGCCCTTGGAGGGACCATCGGTCACGAACGCTTTTCGGCCGTCGACGATGATCAGGTCCGGTGCGATGGGGAGATTCAGCTCGATCATCTTAGGGAGCATCGGCTCCTCGGTCTTCCCAAATCTAAAATCCGCGTGCATGTAGAGCATCTCGGTCGGGTGGGTCATCCCCACCACCAGCTTGAGGCTCATGGTGAAGCCGGCCAGGAAGTGGTGCTTCATGCAGGGGAGGTACACGATCTTGTCGAACTCTTTGAGCGCCGAGGGGTAGGCAACCCGCTTCCACCACTTCGCCTGCTCCCCCAGCACCACGTCCATCCATGGACCGAGGTCGAAGTTGATCAGGTTAACCCCCATCTCCTGCGCAAACCGTTGAACCCCCAGCGTCTCCATCACCTTCGCGGTCGGCAGCCATGGCCACCCCGCCCGTTCACCCATGGAGATGTCGGTGATGCCTTCCTCACGCAGCAGCTCGATCACCGCCGCCAGGAAGGGGAGATCGGAAGCCGCTGGAAAGGGGTCCGGGCTGTTGAAGTTTGGCTTCAACAGCACCCGATCGCCCGGGCTCAGCGCCTTCCGAACCCCACCTATCATCTCCACGGACTGCCTGACAGCCGACTTCAGGTCACGCTCCGCGGTGGACACCTTCGATACGATGGAGCGCCCGTCCCGTGAGTAGACGTTCTCCGGACAGTGACACCACTCGTTCACCTCGTCTACTATGCGCTCCATCTCCATCAACTCTTCGATTCGCATGCGCCGCCCCTCCTGAGAATATTGCCCGGGGACTATTGCCCGGCAGTTCGCCGCCCTGCGCAACTTTTTGCGTCAAGGGGGATCGGCAATCGCTTCTCTCCCGATGGGCGGAGCGGGGCAACCCTCACCCCAACTCACGTCGGACCTCGGCCGTAGCTGCACATCGCCGAATAGTTGCCACGGGAGAAGCTGCCCCGCCCCTACTTCTCGTAGAGTTGGATCGCCGCGCTCACGTCCTTCTTGCCGAGGCCCGCCTCGCTGGCCCTCTCGAAGACGGAGAGCGCCTTTTCCATAACCGGGAGCTCCACGCCCACCTCCTTGGCCATGTCGCGCGCCAGCCGCAGGTCCTTGGCCATCAGGTCAACGCCGAAGCCGGTGTCGAAGTCCCGGTTCATCGCCTTGGGGAACCCGGTCTCCAGGATGCGGCTCCAGCCAGAGCTCGCGTCGATCACTTCCTTTGCCTGGGCCAAGTCCATGCCGGCAGCCCGCCCAAGGGTGACCATCTCGGTCACGGCCGTGTTCTGGATGCCAACCAACAGCTGGTTGAGGATCTTGATCATGCTGCTGGTCCCCACGGGCCCCACGTGGAAGACGTTCTTGCCAAGGCTGTTTAGAACGGGCTCAGCCCGCTTGAAGGCCTCGGGGTCACCGCCGACCATAACGGCGAGGGTCGCGTTCCTGGCGCCGGTGACACCACCGCTGACCGGCGCGTCCAACACCGCCGCGTCCTTCGCGGCGAAAACGGAGGCCATCTTCTTCGCCAGGGAGGGAGAGATGCTGCTCAGGTCCACGAAGAGCTGCCCGGCCCGGGCACCTTCGATCAGTCCGCCCTCTCCGAGATAAACGGTTTCCACCGCCACCGGGGTGGGGAGCGATGAGAGCACCATATCCGCGGACTCGGCCACCGCTGCCACGCTACTTGCGGCAACGGCCCCGGCGTCCACCACCCTTTGGACCGCCCCCGCCGAGAGGTCAAAAACGGTTAACTGGTGGCCCGCTTTGATCAGGTTGAGCGCCATAGGTAATCCCATATTGCCAAGGCCCACAAAGCCCAGCTTCATCCTTGTTCTCTCCTCGATCGTATTATGACTCGCGACGGCCGCCGGCCACAGTGGTCGGCGGCCGCTTGGTGCAGGCTAGCTGGCTTCTTGCAGGGTCACAACAGGCTTTAGGCGTTGGGCCAGGCGTCGGGAATGAGGTCGGCCAACCCAACCTGCTTGAGGGTCTCCGGCATCGGCCGCCCTGTCTTCAGGTCCCAACCCATGAGCTCGTAGTAGACCCGCCGCATGTCTTCCCAGTTCTCCATAACGTTCATCCCGGCCATCGGTCCATCAACAGGGATCGAGCTGTAGCGCTTGGAGGGCTTCTCCATGGCCGGGGTCAGCCCACACCTGAGGTTGTAAACCCTCAAGAGATTGCTGATCCTTCGCCCCATCGCAAGGGCTTCAGCACCGGTGAAGTTCTCCCAGCCGGTGGAGGCCTCAACGGCCTTCCCAAGCCCCTCCATGGAGGTCCGGCTGCAGAAGCGGCAGATGCCCAGGCTGTCTTCGAACATCATCCGACCGTTGTGCTTGCCCAACTGCTCGGCGATGTCTTCCCATTTGTGGAGATCGGGGTTCGCCTTGGCTCCCTGCTCCTGGGGCATCCACGCCGGACCCACCCCTATGGTGCCTGTGTCGGAAATGCAGCTGTCCACCATCTCGATCCACCGGCTTCGATGGTCGTGGCCTCGGGGAGTATTGCCCTTCTCGATGTAGATCGCCATGTCCTGGCTACCTCGACCGAGCTTCTCCGAGGCCCGCTTGACTCCCTCTGCAAGAAGATTTCCGATCCCCTCGCGATTGGCAATCTTTTGGAGCATGGCCCTTATCGCTTTGGCGTTGCCCCAGGTCATCTCCAGGCCATCGGTATCTTCCTTGGTCAGGATGCCCTTCTCGTAGCACTCGATGACCCAGCCGATCAGCCAACCGGCCTCGTTGGTGTCCATACCAAGGCGGTCGACGTCAACTGCCATCACCATCGCCGACGCGGGATCGTGGTTTCCCACCTGCGGCCCCCATGCCGCCCACTGCTCGTACTCAGGCTCCTCGGCCTTGAAGCCGTCGTACTCGCCACCCTTGATGGTCACCATGTGCAGGTGCTTGGTCCGGCACGCCCAGCAGGGCATCGGCTTCATTTCCCAGGTCTGGGAGTATGAGGGGCGCATCAGCACCTCACCGCCGGAGAAGAGGTTGGTGGTGTAGTTCTTCACCGGCAGGATGCCCGTCTTCACCATTCCAACAATGGCGCTCTGGGTTCCGTTCTCGTAGGTGCCCTTGGCCACCACGTTCGCCAGGATCTCCTCGACGATCATGTTGGCACGCTGCTTCAAAGCCTTCTCGTCGGCAACCGGGAACCTGGTCTTGCCCCGCTCGGCTGCTATCGCCTTCAGCATCTTGGAGCCCATCACGGCTCCACAGCCGTTGTGGCTAGCCACATGGCCCTTGTCGCCGGCGATGGCCGCGAAGCGTACCAGGTGCTCGCCCGCGGGGCCGATTCCCAGCACGCTCATCTGCCGCTCGGTCTTGCCCAGTTCCTCGGTGATCTTGTCCTGGACGTCGTAGGTATCCAGTCCCACCAGATGCTCGGCATCCCGCAGCTCTGCCATGCCGTCGTGCAAATAGAGGTACACCCACTTGGGCGACTTTCCCTGCACGATCACGGCGTCGTACCCGGCGAACTTCATGTAGGCTCCCATGAAGCCGTTCGCCTGGGTTGTCGTGGCGCCGTTCGTCAACGCCCCCTTCATCACAAAGGAAACGTTGCCCGTCCCCATGACCGAGGTGCCGCCCAGAGGCCCAGAGGCCATAATGATCCGGTTCTCCGGGTCCGACCACTGCATGGCGGGGTCCACCTCGTCGTAAAGCACTTTCACCCCGAGGCCGGTACCACCCACCCACTTCCTCAGACTGTCACTGTCCCACCGCTCGTCCGTGAGTTTGCCAATGGATAGATCCACTCGCAAGATCTTGCCGGCGTACCCGGCTGGGAAATCGATTTCAGACATACCCACTCCTCCGAGTTCGATCTTATTCAGATATCTAAAGATGCCTGTTCGCAGTGAGTCTCATGATCGCCTCAACCGTAGCCTGGCGGGCGACGGCCAGATGGTGGACCATCAGCTCTCGAGCCAGATCCGCATCCCGCTGCCGCAAAGCCCCGGCGATCTCCAGATGTTCAGCTACTACCACATCCGCGCTGCTCATGTCCAATCGAAGCACTATCAGCCGCACCATGTGCTCCATAGACTGGGTCAGAACCTGAGCCATACGCCGGTTGCCTGCCGCTTCGGCGATAGTACGGTGGAATTCCAGGTTCTCATCCAGGTGAAGCCGGTAGCTCTCGTGGTCGCCGGGGTGGTACTTGGAGCACAGCCTCGCCAGCCGGTCCAGATCGGCATCGGTGATCTGTGAGGCCGCCTTCTGAACGGTAGCGGCCTCGACGAGAAGACGCAGCTCGAAGATGTCGTTGACGTCCTGTAGGGTCAAGCGCGAAGTCAGGTACCCAACGCGAGGTACCACCTCTACCAATTCATCTCGCTGCAGGAGGGTGAGCACCTGACGAAGAGGCGCCCGGCTCACCCCGTACTTGGCGCTCAGTTGCGCCTCGTTGAGCCGTTCACCCATGTCGAAAGTGCCGTTGACGATGTCCGCCTTGAGGGACTGGTAGAGTTGCTCTTTGATGCTTCCGTCGCGGGCCCTGGATGAGTCAGTATCGGGGAGGACAGACATGGATGCTCCTTACTGGCCCAAGCTGAAGGGATCAACAATCACCAGTGTCCTGCGACATCATACACGTATTGTGCCGATCTGTACAGATGAGTCCGGGTATCTGTTGACATCAGCTGACCAGGCGTTATAATTCAACTAGGTTAATCTAGCTTATTGATGCCGTGGTTTGAACCCGGCGCTGTCCGCGCACCCCAACGCCACGTTCATGTAGAGAGCAGCCCCGCCGGTTTCCTCAACAAATGGCCGGCGGCCGCTTGGAAGTCGCTCTTCCGGGCTTAGGCGCATCGCCTGCTTCTCTCGCGATAGGTCCCGGTAGAGGAGTCTACAGCGTATCAGTCGTTCGCCTTCATTCCGACTAACAAGACCCAGTGCCTGGATCAGTTAATCGTTGAGTCCGGCATCGCGCAAGACCCCCGAAAAGCCGTTTGGCTCGGATGTCCTGACTGCACAAGATGGGGCAAGGCACCTTGACGCATCAAATTGAGCCCTGCGTGGATGGCACGCTCATAGTCATGGATGAAAGGGGGAGTTGAAATGGCCAACGACAGACAGGGTAGCATGGATCGGCGACGTTTCCTCAAGATGGTTGGCGCCGCGGCAGGGATGGTAACCCTGGCCGACCTTGCGGCCGCCTGCGGCTCGTCGGCGCCGGCACCCGCGGCCCCGGCAGCAACCGCCGCACCCGCCGCCCCGGGAGCAACCTCCGCACCCGCCGCGGCAGCGCAGCCAACTCAAGCCCCAGCCGCGGCAGCCGGCGCCAAGGGGAAGACAATACGGGTCGCCTACGTCCAGGGCGCGGGCGGCACCTCGGAGATGGCGGGCAACGACTTCGTCAAGTACATCGCCGACCAGACCAAGGGCGAGTACACAGCGCAGATTTTCCCCGGCGGCCAGTTGGGCGGCGAGCGCGACATGGTGGAGTCGCAACAGATGGGCTCCATCGAGATCGGTTGGTACGGCGGCTACGTGATCTCCAACCTGGCCCCAGACTACGGCAACATCATCGAGACCCCCTACGTAATGAAGGACTCAGCGCACTTCCGCAAGGTGGTCGACGGCCCGGAACTCAAACCCGCTTATGACAAGATGCTCAAGGACAAGGGGATTCGGCACGTCGCCTGGACCAACCGCGGCCCTCGCTACCTCACCTCCAACAAGCCGGTCAAGGTTCCGGCGGACGTGAAGGGCATGAAGATCCGCGTCCCCGAGGTCGATACCTACGTGGCAGCCTGGAAGGCGTTGGGTGCCACGGTAGTCCCTATGGCCTTCCCAGAAGTGTTCATGGCGCTGAAACAGGGTACCATTGACGCCCAGGAGAATCCCCTTGAGAATGCCATGAACGGCTCCTTCTACGACGTCCAGAAGTACGTCAACCTGACCTCCCACATCTTCACCGGCTACGAACTCCTCCTGAGCGAGATGTGGTACCAGAGCCTTCCGCCCAACATTCAGAAGATCGTCACCGACGGCGTCATGCTGCTGTGCACCAACCAGGACAAGTACCAGGCAGCGGCCGAGGACAAGCTGGCCAAGGACCTCCAGGCCAAGGGGATGACTTTTGTGGAGGTGGATCGAAAGGCATTCCAGGATGCCCTCAAGGACATTCCCAAGCAGTTCGCTGGCAAGTGGAACGACCAGTTCTACCAGACCGTTCAGTCTCTCGCGAAGTAGCTGACATTTGGCCGGGGTCGCGACGTGACCCCGGCCAGGGGCTGCCCAGCCCTGCTCTTATAAGAGGAGGTTTTCCCCTTTGTCCAGATCTGGTCCTCTCAGATTGCTCGATCGCATCCTCTTCGTCACCATCGCCCTCATCCTGGCGGCGATGGTGATTGATGTCACTATACAGGTCGTCATGCGCTACCTGGTACAGGACCCCCCGGTGTGGACAGAGGAGTTGGCCCGCTACCTGTTCGCCTGGGACATCTTCCTCGGCGTCGCGGTGGCCTTCGCACGTGGTTCCCACATCGTCGTTGACATCGTTGCCCTGGCGGTTACCGGTCCCGCCAAGCGAGTAATGGTGATCCTGAGCAACCTGTTGGTGCTGGCCTTTCTGCTGGTCCTGCTCCGGTATGGCATCACGATGGTCGGGATGACCTCCAACACCATGTCGGTCGCGCTCAAGTTGAACATGGGAGTCGTGTACGCGTCCCTGCCAACGGGAGCTGCCATCTCGGCCCTATACGTCCTGACGCGGCTGGTCGACCTCCTGCGCGGGGTCGAGATCTCCGACGCAACGACGGTGGTGGACTAGCCATGCTGACGCTCATCGCTATCGTCCTGCTAGGGCTCTTCGCCCTCGGCGTGCCCATCGCCCTTGGCATGGGAATGGCTGCATTCACGGCGATCGTTTCAGGGGGCGAGATACCGCTCGGGGTCACGGCACAGCGGATCCAGACCGGAGTCGACTCCTTCCCCCTGCTGGCGATCCCCTTCTTCATCTTGGCCGGCGCTCTCATGAACACCGGCGGCATAACCATACGGCTGGTCAACTTCGCCAACACCCTGGTGGGTCACCTGACCGGCGGGCTCGGTCACGTTGTGGTCGTGACCAACATGATCATGGCCGGCATGTCCGGCTCCGCCACGGCCGATGCCGCGGGGACCGGCTCGGTGCTGATCCCCGCCATGGTTCGCTCAGGTTTCTCCCCCAGCTTCTCAGCGGCCCTCACGGCCGCGGCCTCTACCATCGGGCCCATCATCCCCCCCAGCATCCCCTTCGTCATGTTCGGGGTGCTGGCCAACGTCTCTATCGGCCGGCTGTTCCTGGGAGGCGCCATCCCCGGCGTGCTGATGGGCCTCTACCTTATGCTTGTCTGCTACGTTATTTCCAAACGTCGGGGCTACGCCAGGGGGGAGAAGGCCGCCTGTGGCACCGTCACAAACGCCTTCAAGGAGGGACTCCCGGCGCTGATGCTGCCGGTTATCATCCTGTGGGGCATCGTCGGTGGCGTGGTCACCCCTACGGAGGCGGCCGTCATCGCCGTCCTGTACGCCCTGCTGCTGGGCACTGTGGTCTACAAGGAGCTCACCCCAGCCCGGCTGCTGCAGGTGCTGGGAGACGCGGCTCTGACCACTGCCACCATCCTCTTCATCGTGGGATGCGCATCGCTGCTGGCCTGGATCCTTACCCGCGAGCAGGCCGGCCCCGCGATGGTGAAGGCCGTGACGTCCGTCAGCACCGACCCACGGATCGTGCTGCTTATGATCAACATCATCCTGCTGATCCTGGGCTGCTTCATGGAGAGCCTCTCCATCATGATGCTGCTGGTGCCGGTGCTCATGCCGCTGATCAAGACCGTCGGCATCGACCCGGTACACTTCGGCGTGGTGCTCACCCTCAACTTGATGATCGGTCTGATCACCCCACCGGTGGGGATGTCGATGTTTATCGGCTGTGCCATCGCCAAGATCAAGATCTCGGACTTCGCCAAGGAGGTTCCTCTCATGATCGTGGCGCTAATTGCCGTGCTGCTGATGATCTCCTACATCCCCGAACTTGTGTTGTTCCTGCCCAACCTCATCATGGGCAAGGGATGACTCTAAATGGGAGTTGTGGAATGCTGATCGACGAACAGGCCTGAACTGGATGCGGAGGGTGTGTGGCCTACAGTATGGTTCAGGAGAGGGGGTAGATAGAGTAACAGTGTAAGTCTGTAGCGTCGGGGACGAGCCCCGACGCTACAACTGCCACCCATGTCGTGAGCCATGCCTGCCCTACTGCACTGTGGGTGCCATCGCCCTCGGTGACGCAGCTGCCCGGGGCGTCAAGCCACCACACACAAATCCGCAGTCAACACAAAGATACACCCCGAACAGCTGGGTTCCCCCTCGGAGTTCGGGGTGTATCTTTGTGGCTACACCGAGGCACAGGGCAGAATGCTACATGAATGCGTAGGATAGCCAGCCGCCGTCCACCGGCAGGATCTGACCGGTGACGAAGGCCGATTCGTCGGAAGCCAGGAAGATGGCGGGGCCGACCACATCCTCCGGGGTGCCCATCCGCCTGAGCGGGGTCCGGCTGATCAGCTTCTCCGGATCCAGGGCGCCCCTATCTATGACACTCTGAAGCAGGTCGGTCAGAATCCATCCCGGGGCCAGGGCATTGACTCTGATGCCTCGGGGGGCCCACTCTGAGGAGAGGGTCCGAGTGAGCCCCAATAGGGCCGACTTGGTCGCGCTGTAGGCCAAGCGTCCGGGAAAGCCGAGGAAGGAGGTAAGGGAGGCAATGTTGATGATGCAGCCGGATCCCTGGCGCAGCATCACCCGGCCGGCGGCCTGGGCGCACAGAAAGCTCCCAGTCAGGTTCGTATCAAGGGTCCGTTGCCAGGATGCCAGGTCCAACTCCTCACTGGGGGCCACCATGGGCATCCCGGCATTGTTCACCAGGACGTCCACCCGCCCGAAGCTCTCATCGACGCGGGCTACCATCCGCTCCACATCCTCGGGTCTGGAAACGTCCACCTCAAGGGGCAGAACTCTGACGCCAAGCTGTGACAATTCTTCCACGAATCCAGTAAGGGAGGCCACAGTCCGGCTGGTCAATACGACGTGTGCACCCTCACGAGCGTACCCGCGGGCAATGGCCAAACCCATTCCTCGACTACTGCCGGTGATAACTGCAACCCTGCCGGCCAAGCGGTTCATCCTACTCCTCCTCATCAGCACCAGCTACTGAACAGCACCCAAAAAGTAATCTCGAGCAGCGAGAGGCGATCGACCATTCCCTATGGATAGTCGACATCGGAGAGAAACCCTTTCGCTATTGGCCGCAGAGACAGGCCATGGTCCAGCCGATGGAAATGGACAGAATGGGATCCCCACGGACCGAGATAACCGGCAGGTGAGCCTCGCATCTTGACGGGCAGTATATCGTATTTGTTCCCAGCCTTTCTCGTCGAGCATTGGCTCAGCGCTAGCTGTTCTGATGATCTGATGACATCGGAGGTAGGAGACATCCATTCTCCCCCTTTCATTTATAATGTAGGTTGCCTGTGTTACAATCCCCAACCGCCCTCCCGGGGTGTTGGAGCAGAGAGTGGAAGAGCCGACGGGTTGGGGCAGCGATCCTTTTGGACGCTTCCGGTGGGAGGTGGCAACGGTGGATCCGAAGGCGTTCTGGGTAGGTCTCAGCCTGGTGCCGGGGATAGGTCCTGCCCGCTTCCGCCGGTTGGTGGAGAGCCTCGGGAGCCCTGAAGCCGCGTGGAAAGCTAAGCCCGCGCTTCTGGTGGAGGCGGGGTTAGACAGGCGGGCCATCGAGTCTCTTGTGGCAACCCGCTCAAGGGTGGAACTTGACCGGGAGATGGAACGGCTTCATCAGCAGGGGGTTCAGCTGCTGACGCTTGGAGACGCGGACTACCCGCACTCCCTGCGAGACATCGCCGATCCACCGCCGGTGCTCTACCTCAAGGGTGAACTGAGATCCGGAGACGACCTTGCCGTGGCGATCGTAGGCACTCGCCGGCCCACCATCTACGGCCGGCAGGCCGCGGAGCTGTTTGCCCGCGGCCTCGCCCAGAACGGCGTGGTGGTGGTGAGCGGCCTGGCCAAGGGGGTGGACACCTTCGCCCACCGGGCCACGCTGGACAGCGGGGGGCGCACACTAGCCGTTTTGGGCAGCGGGATTGATATAATCTATCCTAGCGAAAATCGGAAGCTGGCGACGGAGATAATCGAGAGGGGGGCGCTGATCAGCGAGTTTCCTCTGGGCACACAGCCCGACGGCGTCAACTTCCCCCGCCGAAATCGTATAATCGCCGGCCTGTCGCTTGCCTGTTTGGTTGTGGAGGCTGGGGAAACCAGCGGGGCGCTGATAACCGCGGAGTTCGCCCTGGAGCAGGGTCGCGAGGTATTCGCCGTGCCGGGCAACATATTTAGCCCGGCGAGCCGGGGGCCGAACAGGCTGATTGCGGACGGCGCCAAGCCCGTCTGCGAGATGGCAGACCTTCTTGACGAGCTGAAGCTGGAAGTAGCAGTGGAGCAGAGGGTAGCCAGGGGTGCCGTACCGGAGTCCGAGTCTGAGGCTTCGGTGTTGCGCTGCCTGAGCCATGAGCCGCTCCACATCGATGAGATCAGACGCTCGGTGTGTTTACCCATGTCTGTGGTGTCCAGCACCCTGACGATGCTGGAGCTGAAAGGGCTGGCCCGTCAGGCCGGCGGAATGAACTACGTCAGAGGATAAGGCTACGTGGCAAAGAAACTTGTAATAGTAGAGTCCCCCGCAAAGGCCAGGACGATACAGAAATTCCTCGGGAAGGAGTTCTTTGTCGACGCCAGTATGGGGCATGTCCGCGACCTGCCGAAGAGCACCCTGGGTGTCGACCTGGAACACGACTTCGCTCCCAAGTATGTGATCCCCCGGGACAAGAGCAAGTTGGTTAAGGCGTTGAAAGACCGGGCCAAAGAGGCCCAGTTGATCTACCTCGCCACCGACCCCGATCGGGAAGGGGAGGCGATAGCCTGGCATCTGGCCACCGCCATCGGGGCAGACTCCAAGCCCATGCGGCGCATTGAGTTCCACGAGATCACCAAGGAGGCCATCCTGCGGGCGTTGAAGTCCCCGCGAGACATAGACATGAAGCGGGTAGATGCCCAGCAGGCGCGCCGCATCCTGGACCGGTTGGTCGGCTACAACCTCAGTCCGCTGCTCTGGAAGAAAGTTCGGAGGGGTCTTTCTGCCGGCAGAGTCCAGTCTGTGGCCGTCCGGCTCGTGGTAGATCGGGAGCGAGAGATAGAGCGCTTCGACGAGGTGGAGTTTTGGACCCTCGAGGCGGAACTGGCCAAGAAGGTTGCCAAGATCACCCGCGGGAAACCGCCGATCTTCAAGGCCGCTCTCGTCCAGGTCCAGGGCAAGAAGCCTAAACTCGCCAACCAGGAGGATGCTCAGGGGGTCGAAACCGACCTGAAGGGCGCGGCCTACCAAGTCGCGGACGTACGGATCAAGGAGCAGACCCGGACACCGTCGCCCCCCTTCACGACGAGCACACTGCAGCAGGAAGCCGGCCGCAAGCTCGGCTTCACCGCCAAGCGGACCATGGCGGTGGCCCAGCAGCTGTACGAGGGGCTGGACGTCGGACCCGAGGGCAGCGTGGGGCTGATCACCTACATGCGAACCGACTCCACGCAGGTGTCGGAGTCGGCTATTCACGAGGTGAGAAAGTTCATCGGGGAGCGGTTCGGGGAGCAGAATGTGCCGGAGTCGCCCAGGGTCTACCGCACCAAGTCCAAGGGGGCCCAGGAGGCCCACGAGGCGATCCGCCCCACCTCCGTCTTCCGAGAGTCCGCGCGCATGAAGCAGCAGCTGACGGGAGACCAGTTCAAGCTTTACGACCTGATATGGAAGCGCTTCGTGGCCTGCCAGATGGCCGCCGCGCGATACGAGGTCACGACCGTAGATGTGGATGCCTTCGGGGCCCAGACTCGAGGCAGCTACCTGTTCAGGGCAAACGGCTCGGTGGTGGTGTTCCCCGGATTCCTATCCCTCTACCGGGAGGGACGGGATGACGAGGAGCAGGATGAGGATGCCCGGAACCCGCTGCCAGATCTTGCAGCAGGCGAGGATCTCACCCTGATCAATCTGCTCAAGGAGCAGCACTTCACCCAGCCACCGCCGCGCTACTCCGAGGCCACCCTGGTGAAGATGCTGGAGGAGAAGGGGATCGGCAGGCCTAGCACCTACGCTCCCATCATGTCCACCATCCAGGATCGTGGCTACGTGGAGCGTGTGGAGAAGAGGCTGAGGCCAACAGAGCTGGGCTGCCTGGTGAACGACCTGCTGGTGGAGAACTTCCGGGACGTGATGGACGTCGACTTCACCGCCAATATGGAAGAGAAGCTGGACGAGGTGGCCTCAGGGGAACGGCCGTGGGTCCCGGTGATCGCGGAGTTCTACCATCCGTTCCACGAGGATCTGGAGAGGGCCGGAGTCAGCATTGAGCGGGTGAGGATCGAGCCCGAGCTCACCGACGAGGTGTGTGAGAAGTGCGGCAAGCCGATGGTCATCCGGACGGGCCGCTTCGGTAAGTTCCTGGGGTGCAGCGGCTTTCCTGAGTGTAGGAACGCCAAGCCAATTCTGAAGAAGATTGGGGTGGTCTGTCCCGAGTGCGGGGCCGACCTCGTGGAGCGTCAAACCAAGCAGCATCGGACCTTCTACGGCTGCAGCCAGTACCCGGAGTGCAAGTGGACCTCATGGCAGAAGCCGGTGGCGCAGCCCTGTCCCCAGTGTGGAGGGCTGATGGTGGAGGCGGGAAAGAGTGGACCTCGCTGCCTCAAGTGCAGCCCCTCGGAGGCGTCCAACGGCGAACTGGCCGGCGCGGGAGCCCGGAGCACCAAATCCAAGGCAACCCGCACCGCCAAACGGCGGACGGCATAGTACTGCAACCGCACCTGGTTGGCGACAATCGAAGAGGACGCAGAGGGCGCGGAGAACTCGGTTTGTTTCTCCGCGGGCTCTGCGCTCTCCCGGTGGGAAGTGGCCTGTTGGCCGGTAGGTGCTGCTGTAGTATCAGGCGACTATCGGGTGGGCATGAGGTGTGCCTCGCGCCCACGGAGGAAGAGATACTATGTCTGTGATGACCCGAATCAACAGGCTTCGCGAAGGTATGTCCGGACTCGGCCTGGGAGCCTTCCTCATCTCCCAGCCGGAGTCCAGGCGTTACCTCAGCGGTTTCACCGGACACGATCATCCCCCAATGGACTCGGCCGGCTATCTGCTGATCACCGAGACGAAGCTTCTGCTGCTCACGGATGGAAGAACCACCGAGCAGGCGGAAAACGAGGCCCCGGACCACGAGGTGATCCAGATCCTGGAGAAGCTGCCCGTCACCCTCTCAGAGATCCTGTCGAGCCTGAAGCCGTCCCGGGTCGCCTTCGAGGGCAACCACCTCTCGTTCCGCCTCCATGAGGAGGTCAGGGGCGCGCTGCGCAACAACTCCGTCCTGGTGCCCACCTACGATGTCGTGGACGCCATGCGGGCCGTGAAGGAACCAGAGGAGCTGGAGGCTATCGAGGCGGCCGCCATGCTGGCCGACAAGGCTTTCACCCATCTGCTGGGGATTATCACGCCGGGGATGACCGAGAGGGAGGCGGCATGGGAGATGGAAGCATTCATGCGCAAGCATGGTTCGGAGGGACTCGCCTTCGACACGATCATCGCCTCCGGGCCCAACTCGTCGAAGCCCCACCACACGCCGGGGGATAGACCCCTGCAGTCCGGCGAACCGATCATCGTGGATTGGGGCGCCCGGGTCAATGGCTACTGCTCCGACATCACCCGCACCATCGTGCTGGGCGAGGCCGACAAGAAGTTCAAGACCCTCTACCGCGTGGTGCTGGAGGCGCAGACCCGGGCCGAGGAGCGGATAAGAGCCGGCATCTTGGGATCCAAGGCCGACGGCCTTGCCCGCAAGGTGATCGAGGCGGTCGGATTCGGCGCGCAGTTCGCCCACGGCCTGGGACACGGCGTCGGGCTGGCAATCCACGAGAGCCCGCGGCTTGGAAAGAAGTCCGAGGACGTGCTGGAAGATGGCATGGTGTTCAGCGTGGAGCCGGGCGTGTACCTGCCTGGCTGGGGAGGCATCCGGATCGAAGATTTGGTAACCTTGCAGGGTGGCAGGGTATCTGTGTTATCGCGCGCACCGAAGCAGATAGAATCGATGGAGGTCTAGGATTGATCAACGCTGGTGAGATCAAGAAGGGCATAATCATCGAGCTGGAGAACCAGCTCTACAGCATAGTCGACTTCCAACACATCAAGATGGGTCGAGGCAGCGCCCAGGTGCGGCTGAAGCTGCGCAACGTGCGAAACGGCGCCATCGCGGACAAGTCCTTCCAGTCCGGTGAGAAGTTCTCCAGGGTGCGGCTGGAGCACCAGACCGTGCAGTTCCTCTACAAGGACGGCGACGACTACAACTTCATGGACACCGAGAGCTTCGACCAGATCGTGCTCAACCGTGCGGTCCTTGGGGATGCGGTGAACTACCTCAAGGAGAACACCAACCTGGAGCTGCTCAGCCACAACGAGGAGTCGATCGGAGTCGACATGCCGATCACCGTGGACCTCGAGATCGTCCAGACCGAGCCCGGCTTCAAGGGCGATACCGCGACCGGCGGCACAAAGCCCGCAACCGTGGAGACCGGACTGGTGGTCAACGTTCCCCTCTTTGTCCAACAGGGAGAGACCATCAAGGTTGATACTCGCACCGGGACCTACCTGGAGAGGGTCGGCTAATGGCTCCAGAGTTCGACCTCGGCGGCATCGACACCCGGGAGATCGGCAGGCTGATGGAACTGCTGGCAGGGAGCGATGTGGAGGAGTGCGAGATCGAGCAGGGGGAGTCCAGGTTGTCGTTGCGCCGCAGGGCACGGGGGCTTCCGGCTTCCGACTGCCCTTCCGGCGAGCCCGCGACTTCGCCGGCATTGGAAGATGAGGCCGGCGAAGGGGTGGTGGTCCAGGCGACGGCTGTGGGACTGTTCTACAGGTCCGAGAAGCGCTCTGGCCCGCCGAAGATCGAGGTCGGTGACCGAATTGCGGTTGGGGACGTCCTCGGCTACATCGAGGTGATGAGGCTCCCCCACAGCGTGCTCTCCACGGGCGAGGGCATAGTGGACGCCTTCTTGGTGGAGGAAGGCCAACCGGTGGAGTATGGCCAGCCGCTGGTTGCCCTGAGACCAGCCTGACAGCTGATAGACAACGGAGCGGAGCGAGCAGTGCAGGTCTTCGAAGTCGGACAGGTAACCAGCTACATCAAGCAGGTCATGGAGTACGATGAGCTGCTTGCCGACCTGTGGGTTCACGGGGAGGTCTCCAACTTCTCCAGATCGCCCGCCGGGCACGTATACTTCTCCCTGAAGGACAGGCAGTCCCAACTCAAGTGCGCCCTCTTCCGCAACTCGCAGCGCAGGAACAGCGTGGAGCTGTCCAACGGCCTCAGCGTCCTCGTCCACGGCAGGGTGTCCTTCTACGAGGCACAGGGAAGCTGCCAGTTCTATGCGGATGCGGTTCAACCGGAAGGGGTCGGACTCCTTTACCTGCAGTTTGAGGCGCTCCGGGCCAAGCTGGAGGCGGAGGGGCTGTTTGCTCCGGAGCGAAAGCGTGCCCTGCCGGCCTATCCCCAGCGGATTGGGCTCATCACATCGCCCACCGGTGCGGTGATCCACGACTTCATCACCGTGATCGAACGCCGCTACCCGCTGGTGGAGATCCTGGTAGCGCCATCCTCTGTACAGGGTGATTCCGCACCCTCCGAGGTGATATCGGCGCTGAGCCTGTTGAATGGCTACCACGAAACCCAGCGGCCGCTGGACCTGATAGTGATCGCGCGAGGCGGAGGGTCCATGGAGGATCTGGCGGCCTTCAACCACGAGGGGCTTGCCAGGGCGATCTTCGCCTCCGCGGTGCCCGTGGTCTCTGCCATAGGCCACGAGACGGACTTCACAATTGCCGACTACGTCGCGGACCTTCGGGCGCCGACCCCCTCCGCGGCTGCGGAACTGGTGACACCCAATGTGATAGACTGCCGCATGCAGTTGGCAGACATGCGCCGCACGCTCATGCGAGACATGCAGGATATCCTTCTCGCCTCGGCTACCGCATTGGATCAGGCACGGCGCCGGGTGGAGCGATATTCGCCCGCGAGTGAGATAGACACGCGGCGGCGAGATGTGGACGATCTTCTGTCGCGGGGGCACCGATCCATCGCCGGCAGGCTGCAGGCTTCGCGAGAGCAGGTGAACGGCTCGCTCCTGCAGCTCGATGCGCTCAACCCGCGTCAAATCCTGGCCCGAGGCTACTGCCTCTGCCACGACCGCACCACAGGAGTGCTGGTCAGCAGCTACCAGGTCGTGAAGCCAGGGGATCAACTGGAGATACGGGTGGCCGATGGCACCATCGAGTCGACGGCAACGGCAACGGCCACGGGTCAGACCACTCCGGGAAGAAACGGGGGTTAGCGGGTGAGTAGCGAAGGACTCCCTCTAGAGCAGCTTTCATTTGAACAGGCTTTCGAGCAGTTGCAGTCTGCCATCGAGGCGCTCGAGGATGGCGGGCTGACGCTGGAGGCGAGCATAGAGCAGTTCGAAATTGGGATGAAGCTGGCCAACCACTGTGCAGCCGCCCTCGATAGAGCGGAGTTGAAGGTCAGCCGCCTGCTGGGCAATGGAGAAGACGGAGCCGAGATCGCCCCCCTATCCCCCGAGAGCTTGAGATCCAACTGACCGGACCGTTCGATGCACCCCCCACAGGCCCGCGCATGATTCTATAGGTGGATTTCTTTATTGGAAGTACTGCAGAACCATATTCTGATCGTCTCGCTGGTCAGTTGGATCATTGCGCAGACTCTCAAGTTGGTTGTGGTTCTCCTTCAGGAGCGCAAGTTCGATCTGTGGCGGCTGGTGAGCGCGGGCGGAATGCCCAGTTCCCACTCCGCCCTTGTAAGCTCCTTGGCAACCGAGATAGGCATCAAGGATGGTGTGCAATCGAGCATCTTCGCCCTCGGGGTGGTGTTCGCTGCCGTGGTAATGTACGACGCCGCGGGCATTCGCCAGGCGGTCAGCATCCAGGCGCGAATATTGAACAAGATACTGGATGATTACTTCGCGCGGCAGCAGTGGAACGAGGAGAGGCTTCGCGAACTGCTTGGCCACACCCGAATCGAGGTGTTCGTGGGCGCCATGCTCGGTATTCTCATTGCGTTCCTCTGGCAGTAGCGATGCTGAAATGCGACCTGCACCTCCACAGCTTCATCTCCTCCGATGGCAATATGAGTCTGGACACCATAGTCCAGACGTGCCTTCGGAGGGGCATCAACTGTATTGCCCTCACCGACCACAACCAGTTCGGCAATGCCCTGGAGCTGCAGCGTCGCGCCCCCTTTACTGTTATCCCCGGGGAGGAGATCAAGACCACGGAGGGGGAGATCATCGGCCTCTTCCTTCAGAGAGAGATCCCCAGGGGCCTCACCCCAAGGGCAACGGTGGAGGAGATCCGGAGGCAGGGCGGGGTGGTGTACATTCCGCACCCCTTCGATCGGATCAGGAATAGCGTCCTCTCTCGCCGGGCGCTGATGGAAATCCTGGACGAGGTGGACGCCATCGAAGTGCTCAACTCACGCATATCCTTCAAGGAAGATGTGGAGGAGGCAAGGCAATTCGCCCGCGAGCACGGCAAGCTTCAGGGGGCGGGCAGCGATTCCCACGTGTGGTGGGAATTGGGCAACGCCTATGTGGAGATGCCGGAGTTCGAGAGCAGGGACGGCTTCCTGGCCTCTCTCGCCCAGGGGACGGTGCGGGGCAGGCTCAGCTCGCCGGCCGTCCACCTGGCCTCCAGCTTCAACAAACTCCGCAAGAAGTACTTCAAACGGTAGCCAACGGGGCTCACGGCGACACGGACTATCGAACCCCAAAGCCAAAAAGACTCGAGTCTTACGATGTCCTGAGCTTCATTGCAACTCCTTTCCCCAAACGTTGGGACGCGCGAGAAAAGCAGGGGTAGAATGCCAACCGGCACCTCTGTCCGTCATCAACTATAATGGCCTCTCACTGAAGGTACGCAGCCACGTAGCAGAACGGTGGAAGTTAACCGGAGAAAATGTTATCCTAGGCGCCGTCAGACCTCTCGGATCAACTTTCCAGGACAGCCCTTTCAGGTAGACCTCGCCCCAATACGCCGGCATCACCGTGCAACGCCTTTGCTGGAGGACTGGTATGCAACTGAGGAAGAGACCCGTAGTGCTCAACCCCATTAGCCTCATCGGGGGCGTTATCGCCGCCTTTTCCCTGGCCATCATCCTGGTGCTGCTGGTCCTGGGCGCCACCGGCATCATCGCCAACCCCTATACCGGCGTCCTCACCTTCCTGGTCGGTCCCATGGTCCTCGCCATTGGACTGATCCTGGTGCCGGTGGGCATATTGAGGGAGCGTCGCAGGCTCGCCAGGAAGGGAGTGGTCGCCGAGACCTTCCCGGTCCTGGACCTGAACAGGCCCGAACAGCGCAAGACGGTCACCCTATTTGGGGCCGTCACCGTGGGATTGCTTCTGCTGATGGCGGTCACCACCTACGGCGCCGCTCAGTTCATGGAGACCCGCGAGTTCTGCGGTGACGTCTGCCACCAGGTCATGGCGCCCGAGGCTACGGGCCACCAGGCTTCACCACACGCCAGGGTGAGCTGCGTCAGCTGCCACATAGGCCCCGGCGCCCCCTGGCTGGTGAAATCGAAGATCTCCGGCACTCGTCAGGTATTCAAAACCCTCACCGACAGCTACACCCGCCCCGTCGAGGTGCCGATTCAGGATCTGCGCCCCAGCCGCGACACCTGCGAGGAGTGCCACTGGCCCGAGCGGTTCTACGGCGACATGTATCGAAACGTCGTCCACTACGACCAGGACCAGATGAACAGCGCCCACGAGCAGCCGATGGTGTTCAGGGTAGGCGGCAGCGCCCTCGGCCAGGGCATCCACTGGCACACCACGGCCAAGTTGTCCTACCTGCCCCTCAACGATTCACGGAGCGAGATTGGTTGGCTGCGAGTGGAGAAGCCCGACGGATCGGTGGACGAGTACACGCTCCCCGGCCAGGAGTCCCAGGTCACGCCGGACCGGACAAAGAGCGACCAGCGATTCATGGATTGCATCGACTGTCACAACCGCGCGGCCCACGACTTTGCCTCGGTCGATAACGAGATCGACAACGCCATGACCCAGGGGCTGATCAGCACTAAGGTACCCTTCATCAAGCAGCAGGCGATGCAGGCAATCGGGACCGTTGGGGAGAAGGTGTCCAACCAGCAGTACCAGGATACGTTGAAGCGCATCGACGGCATTCTGGACTACTACCGAACCCAGCAAGCCGCCGCCTTCAGCCAAAACGGCCCGTGGATCACCCAGGCTGTGGCACAGATCAAGACGACGTACCAGGGCGCGGTCTTCCCCGGCATGGGGGTCACCCCATCAACCTACACCAATTGGCTGGGCCACGACGGCTGCTTCCGCTGCCATGGGAAGCTGGTGGGATCCTCTGGGTCAAACAAGGGCAAGACGGTGAGCGCGGACTGCCAGACCTGTCACTACACTCCGGCGCCGGCCCCGCCGGCACCTGCTGGGGCGGCTCAACCTGCTCCAGGAGCGGCGCCGGCCGCGGCGCCGACAGCACCTCCGGCGGG
>Ga0209638_1000260_pt1 | contig 35609 bp, 27 predicted proteins | sample BarGraNGADG00211_FD_184490 | JGI IMG/M metagenome (GOLD analysis project Ga0209638, IMG submission 184490) | Arctic peat soil microbial communities from Barrow, Alaska - Barrow Graham LP Ref core NGADG0002-211 (SPAdes) (version 2) | ecosystem: Environmental > Terrestrial > Soil > Wetlands > Peat...
CAAGCCGTGGCCATCCATTCACGGGCGCTCATGCCAATGGGCTCGTTGAAGACGAACTCGCCCTCGACTTCGTCAATCGCATCGGCCACCACCTCCGCGCCACCGGGTACGATACCGTGATCATACGGTCCGACGCCAAGCTCATCGCCCTGGCTACACGCGGAAAGAGAGCCATAGACGCCCATTGAGACCTGTTCGTGTCGCTCCACCTCAATGCTGGCACTGCCAGAGCGCACGGCGTCGAGGCTTACGTGGCAGAAGGCGACCACCGAAGCCGGCTGATCGCCCAGCGGCTGGTGAACGTGATATCAAAGCACGGCATGGCGAACCGAGGGGTCAAGTGGGACTCGCAGAGCCAGCACTCCGGGCTCCGAGTGCTGCGCGATACCTATCGACACATGCCGGCTGTGTTGCTCGAAATCGGGTTCCTTACGAACGCCGGTGACGCACGATTGCTGGCCGATAAGTACTTCCGGGAAGCTGTGGCATTGGAGATAGCCACAAATCTGGAAACGCCCGCGTAAGAACTCTCACCTTTTCAGCATCCAGCATTATGTAGAGGAATTCGGAAGCGCGGTTCGCAAACAGCAAGTACTGCTATGCAATCGACTGATGCACAACTCGTTCGGCTCAGCCAAGGAAACGACACAGCCGCCTTCGGCGAGCTGGTCCGGCGGTACCAGGGCTTGATCCATGGCCTGGCCTACCATCGCGTGGGCAGCTTCACCGACGCCCAGGATATTGCCCAGGAGTCGTTCGTCAAGGCATTCAGGCGGCTTGCTCAACTGGCTGAGCCCGAGCAGTTTGCTTACTGGCTCAAGGCGATTGCGGTCAACGAGTGCAAGATGTGGCTCAGAGCGAGCAGGACGGATGTGCCTTTGGATGAGGCCGAACTGCTTCCATCTTATACGGCGCTTGCAGCGGAGCACTGGCGGCGGGACCAGGGGCATGCCGAGGTCAGGAGAGCCGTGGACTCCCTGCCGGAGCGCAGTCGTCTCGTTGTGGCACTGCATTACCTGTCTGGGCAATCGCACCAGGAGATCGGCGAATTCCTCGGCGTGTCGGCAAATGCCGTCGCGCAGCACCTGCACAGGGCGCGCCGTCAGCTCAAGGAAATGCTGATGGCGGGAGTTGAGGAGGATTACACGATGAACAAGCTGACTGAGAGTTTCACCGAGGAAGTACTGGGGAGGATCGCGCTGCATCCGGTGAAGGAAGGCTACTTCATAACCGGTCAAGGAGAGGGAGGCGCGAGCAGCCTTACGCTTGCCGTCACGGGAATCGACCCTGGGAAGTCGTATATCACGTTCTGGACAAAGGGCGACGACCTAGGCGAGATCGTCGCTGGAACGCTTCCAGGAAGAACGGATGGAAATGGCAAAGGCCGGGCGCTCAATAGCTGCCTCGGTGTGCTCAGCGCATTCGGCATCGATCTGAAACGGGTGGTGCTCCGCCTGACGGAAGGAAGGAAGTGCCGGGCGGATGCTGAGTTCACGCAGGGCAAAAAGGGGTTGACCGTCGATATGCGGGCCAGCGATGCGATGGGGCTGGCCGTCCGAGTGGGTGCGCCAATCCTTGCCGAGGAAGCAGTCGTCAGGCGTGGGAACGTAGGCGAGGACGATGTGCCCACGCCCGATTGGGACAGGTGCCTTGCCGGCGATGCCGAGTTCGAGAAATGGCCTTTGCGAGATGTGATGACCCGCCAGGCGCTTGAAATGATGTCGCTAGATGATTGGGTGGATACCGCACGCTTCCGCAGGGATGAGGCCAACGGCGTGCTTCGCGTCTGGCTCGAAGCCGATCCGACGAAAGAGCTGGCTTTCGACCTTGCGGAGTACGGTCCGAGCGTAGACTCGCTCTTCGACCTGGCCCAACGCCGCTTGGATGGCGGCCTGATGCTGGGCGAACCCGGGCGCGGCTGGAAGGAACGCTACAAGTTTCTCTTCTCGATGCTGGGCGAGGACGCCCGAATGCGGGTCGTGCGCGAGGAGGACGAGCAGCAACCCGCCGACACCTGAGCAGCGGCTACCTCTCGTTTCTCTGTCCTACGTGCCATCCCACACAAGCCCTTGCGTCCCAGATAGTGGAAGGGATTACCGAGCGAGCGGCTAAGTTGTAGTGGAACAACACACGCGGATGGGTCGTAAACATATTAGTGAGAGAGCCAGCTGTAGTAGAAACGAAGAAGGATAGGCTGTTCGGCCTCAGTTTCCGCGCGTTCTGCGCGTGGGTACTGGGGATTCTGCTCGTGATCTGCGGGATCGCCGTGCGAGTCTCCCCTATGGACACACGCATCAGGGTGCTCTTGGCCGGGACGTTCTTGTTCACCATTTTTACGTGCTTCGTGTTCCTTCTCTCCCTGATCGGCAAGCGGCCCGTGTGGATATTCCCGACGATCTTCTTCCTGACGCTGTTCATCGTGTGGTCCGTACTCGGCAGCAAACCGCCGGATCAGGGGGAACTGGGAAAAGCTTACAACAAGCGGCTGCATGCGTTCGTTGGCGCGCCGTTTGCATGGGGAGGCGAAGCGGAGGCCGGGATTGACTGCTCGGGGCTTGCCCGCGCCAGCCTCTGGCAGGCGATGGTCAGACAGGGAGTGAAGGAGTTCAACCCCAGGTTGCTTGGCCCGTCGTTTTGGCACTTCTGGTGGCGCGATATGAGCGCGAGAGACATGGACGAGGGCAAGTACGGCTATACGAGGGTCATAGGCCATGCGAAGAAGCTCGCGGGATACGACAACTCCAATCTGAACGTCGGGGATATGGCCATCGGCGATAAGACACATGTTATGGTCTACTGCGGCGAGGGGGATTGGATCGAAGCCAGCCCGACCGACAGGAAAGTGGTCATTAACAAGGCCCCAGCGAGATCGAAGCGCGCGTGGTTCAACGAACCGGTCACGCTTGTCCGCTGGTGGATTCTGGACAGGAAATGATCCCCGAGTTTCCCGAGTCTCGCGAGGTAACCCTCGAAGACAAGCCGCTGTTCGACGCGCTCTTCACCGCTCATCCGCCGGAGATTTCCGCATACACTTTCACCAACATCTTCGCCTGGCGCCATGCGCACGGGACGACGATCTCCAAGCTTGACGACCACATTCTCGTGGTGCAGGACTATGGAGACCACATCGCCTGCCTCGAGCCACTCGGGGAAGGTCCGATTGCACCGGTCGTCGAGGAAGCTTTGCGCCGATCCGAACACGCATCAACATTCAAACGCATCTCCGCCGCGGCTGCGGCGGAGATGCAAAGCCTGCCTGTGGTCATCGAACCCGACCGAGACAACTGGGACTATCTCTATTCCGCGGAGGACCTGATCACGCTCGCGGGGCGCAAGTTCGACGGAAAGCGCAACATGATCGCGAGAGCCAAAGCCAGCATTGATTACGAATACGTAAGGCTGGACGGGCGCACGGCGATGGAATGCGAGGACTTCGCCGAATACTGGTGCAAGGACAGGCAGTGCGAGACCATCGAGGGACTGCGCCAAGAGAGATGCGCGATCTACGAGATGTTCGCCAACTTCGACAGCCTTGGTATCGTCGGCGGCGCGATTCGGGCGGATGGGGCGATAGTCGCCTTCTCACTCGGCGAGGCGCTTAACCCCGAGACCCTCGTTATCCACGTCGAGAAAGCCGACAATCGCATCCAGGGGCTCTATCAACTCATCAACAACGAGTTCTGCAAGGCCGAGGCGGCTAACTCCAAGTATGTGAACCGCGAGCAGGACCTCGGCATCCCCGGCCTCCGCAAGGCCAAGGAATCCTACCAGCCCGTCCGAATGATCGAGACCTTCCGCGTCCTCAGGGCCTAGAGCAAACCCTGTCATTCCGAGCCGGGTCACCGCAGCATCCTAGTCCTGAGCTTGTCGAAGGATCGAAGGGCGCTGCGGTCGCCCGCGCTAGGAATCTACTCTTCCCGTGCACCTACCCTCTAATTCAATCCCGCTTACTTGCCGACAATCCAGGGTACCTATGGAACATAGGGAGGTTTGTGAAGTGAGTTCCAGTTGGCTCGATGACATCAGCGACGATTCGCTGGAAGAAAGTACCAGCGAAGCATTCTACTGCCCGTATACCAATTCAGCCAAGTGCGCCCTGCTGACCAAAGGCTGGCAGCCGCAAGAGCTTTGTCTGGCGCTGGAATGCGAGCGGATGCAGATCGTTCGGCACAATCGCAACATGCGCAGGCGAAACAAGGCGGCGTAGAGGCGGCCAAAAACGATCAGCCCGGCACTCCGCCAAACTCGCGGCAGGCTTCATACAGGGCTTCGATGTTCTCCCACGGCACGTCGGGTTCGATCACATGCGTCGGGGCAACAAATAGCCCGCCGTCGCCGCCGCACTGGTCGATCATCTGTTTCACGGTCTCCCGTATGCTTTCTGGTGTCCCGAATGGCAGCGTCGTCTGCGTTCCGATTGTCCCCCACAGGCACAGGTCGCGCCCGTATTCACGCTTCACCCACACCGGATCCATGCACTCCGGCTGAACCGGGTTCAGGATCGTGACCCCGATCTCGATCAGATCCGGGATGATCGCTCTGCAATCGCCATCGGAGTGATACCATATTGCCATGTCCGGCTTCTTGCCGCGCGCGGCCGCGATCACGGCCGCCAGTCTCGGCTTGAGCCATCTGCGCCAGGCGTCAGGACTCATCATCATCCCGCGCTGCGTAGCCACATCGTCGCCGGTGAAGAGAACATCGATACCGCAATCGCCCAAGAAAGCCGCGTTCGACACCGCCATGGCTGTGATCCGGTCCAGGTGGTACTCCGCCAGCTCCGGGCTCACCATCATATCCGCGAGGAAGTTCTCCAGACCGCGCATATACCACGCCGACTCGAAGATTGTCCCGCCGAGGTGAGGAGTCGATGCTGTCACGGGCAGACCGGCCTGCTGCTGCTCCCGCACCCTCTCAGCCAGCCCCTCGCGCCGGTATTCGGCGTCCATGTCGGGATAGGGATATGCCTTGAACTCCTCGACGGTGGTCAGGGAGTGCATCGGATGGACCATGTCCGTGAAATGCAGCGTCGAACCCGGCACCCAGCCGACTCCCCACTCATCTACCCGGGTCTTATCGGGCGGCATCGGCAGCGTATAATAGGCGTGATAGGCGGAGAAATCGGTCTTGAGCGTAGTCGGTTTGAGGGCCACTTCTCCCAGCCGATCCATCTTGAAATAGGCCCGCGTATCGTCACCGCCCGTCTTCTGCTTGAACTGCACGATCTGAGCAGGTGTGAACGATCCCCCGCGCGGCACCCATGCCGGAGTCTTGTGGTTTATGCAAGCGAGCAAGTTCTCGCGTGGTGTCATGTAGCCGTACCTCCGCTGACTACTTCAGCGCGGCCTGCAATTCCCCCTCCAGTACCTACCCGAACCCTCCCCACATTGGGGGAGCAGAGACTTGTTCCCCCTCCAAGGTGGAGGGGGCTAGGGGGAGGTCCTTCTGCACGGCACCGCACGTTCCGACCCCACCCCAGCCCTCCCCACATTGGGGAGGGAGACATCTATTCCCCCTCCAACGTGGAGGGGGTTAGGGGGAGGTCCTTCCCGAAGGCGCTGCCCTTCCGACCCCACCTACGTTGGGGAGGGAGCCTCCCGTACAAAGCTCCGCCCGGCTTGCCGTGTTTTCCCGTATGACAAGCCGGGCTTGCGAGGACGGTATTCAGTTGTGGGAAACAGTGCTGCTGCTCACTTACAATTGCGGTCGGATCAACTTAGTGTTACGATCACCTCCCCGGGTTTTATTCCAAAGCGCTAATGCTGGTCACTCGGTCCAGCCAGATATCGTCTATGTCACCGACGAGACAGCCGCCATACATAGGCACGAAGGTCACGTCGTGAACGTGCGTGGTCTGGGTGTGCATCTCACCGTGGCGATCACGGAAAGTCACCGTGCAGTGTCGCCCCAGATAGTTTTTTGCCTCAGGAATCTGCATTGTCCTCGCCCCCCATTTCTTGCGAGCTAGTAATGCCAAAAAACCGAGCCACCAAGTCGAATTGCCGTTGATCAGAAACCATTAGTCCCTGGTCAAAGGCAACTCCTACTTCGGCGGCTCGGCTGACATACCGAGGCGGCTTTATAACGGGGCGTTATACTCCCTGGCCTGCCCGGCTTAGTCCCGATGGCTTTGCGCCCCCCGGTTTCCCGAGGTTTGCTCTTGTCGGTAGTTGCTTACATGTAGGTTATGCCATACGCGCGGGAATGCAGAACTGTGGCAAATACTGGTTTTGCGCGCCAATGACGCATCATGCCGCGATCAGCTTGTCCCCGTATGGCAGGAGCACCTCGACAGGCTGGGCCATCGCGTCGATCTCCAGACCCGGATCGGTGTTGGTAGTAAGGTCCACCACGTTCTCGTCCAGACGGATCGGATGCGCGCCGGTCACGACCCGGATCGTGGGCGTTCGCGGGTGCAGGTAATTGCCGCCCACGACCACGGCATAGTCGCCCTTCCTCAACCTGATCAATGACCCTACGGGATAGAGCCTTGCGCGGGAGGCGAACCTCGCCATTAGCTGCCTGTCAAACTGCTCCAGTCCCTCATACAGCATCCATGCGATCGCCTGCTGCGCGGTCCACCGCTCCCGATAGGGCCGATTCGTCGTCAGCGCGTCGTACGCATCCACTATTGCCACCAGTCTGCTCAGCAAGTGCGGCGTGTGGCCGGAGGGCAGCAGCGGATAGCCCGTTCCATCACAGCGCATGTGGTGTTCGAGGGCAATAGTCGAGGCCAACGCCGGCAGGTCAGGCAGACCAGCGAGCGCCCGGGCGCCCTCGGTCGGATGCCTGTGAATCTGCAGCCACTCCTCTTCGCTGAGCGTGCTGGGCTTCTTCACGATCTCACACGCCACGAAGACCTTGCCGATGTCGTGCAGCAGCGCGGAGATCCCCAATTCCAGGGAAGACGCCGAATCGAGACCAAGGTCCTTGCCCAGTACCATGGAGAGAATGCACACATTGACGCTGTGCTCGCAGAGATACCGATCATAGCTTCGGATTCCCGCCAGCGCCAGCAGCGCGCTATCGTCTTCGATCAAGCTCCGGAAAGAATCCGCGACTGCAGAGCGAATCTCAGGAACGGGTATCTGCAGGCCGAACTGGACTGCATTCATCGCCTCTTCAACAAGCTGCAGAGTGCCCTCGTAGATATCGGCCGGGTCTCGAGCCATGCAAGACTCCGGCGGGAGCACGCTGGAGCGGACTTGCACATGCACGGCTTCTCGCCTGCGCAGTTCGGAAACCATACCGCCTCGCGATACCATGTCCTCGGGGCTGAGCGAAAGTGTTTCGGCGAATGCCATGACCTCCTCATGCGTTATCCCCGCGGTCATTTTCATTTCCGAGACGCCGCGTTCGTGGAGAATCTTCGCCAAGCTGGCCAGACACCCGTTTGAGTCCCCTATCGGGAAGCTATCGAGCGCGAGATACGCGTCCGCCACAGCGACAACCAGGGACGGCTGGACGACGAGGAGCTCGGCCAGCGCCTGATGCGCGGTCTCGACCAGTTCCTCGACCAGTGGATGAGAGCCCCCGTACTGCCCCAGGCTTCTTGCGCACACACAGACTTTGGACAGAGCATCGACTATCCTGGCATGCATGTCCGCTGAGCCGGCCCGTGGCCCAACTGGGCCACTCCCCGAGGCTGGCGCAATAGCGCCAACGGCTTGCGCCGGTATTGTGTTCTGCTCGCGAGACTCCATAGTGTTCTCCTGGGGCATTATTCGCGTCCGCGGAATAATGCGAACTAGGCGGCATTCGCTTCCGGTTGCGCCTGCTGCTGGCTCATGTTAGCCAACGCGCGTTCAGCAGTCGCTCTGACAATCTCGTAGCGCTTCCTGTAAAGCAAGGGGTGCCGAGCAGCCGTTCTTTCCAGGAACTCCCTCGCTTCAGCGCAGTCGATGCGGCCGAGCGCTTCCAGAGCCGCGGTCTTCTCCGCGATATCACACTGGCTCAGACCGCGCCTGGAGGCCGCGCGTATGATCGCCGGCGCGCTCGCGGGAACCGCAAGCTCCCCAAGTGCCGCCAGAGCCGCGCACCTCACACCGCTCGAATGGGATGCGAGCAGCCCGATACTGGTCTCGACCACCTGCGGATTCCTTACGGAGGAAAGCCTGCTCAGCGCGCGTATGGCAAAAGCATCATCGGCTCCCGGAAGAGCCCGACCGATCTCTCGAATAGCTGCCGGAGAGTTGATCTCAATCAGCGCCTCTAGCGCCAGGTCCTTCGCGCGGTCGGCTCCTTCCGCCATAAGATTCCCAAGCGGTCCAACCGCCGCGGCGCCACAACTGGCGATCCCCCGCGTCAAGAAACCACCGAGGTCGCCAATCTCTCTGCTGCCAAGCAGTTCGACCATCTGAAGCGCCAGTCCGGGCACTACTTCCACCAGTTGGCAGGCAGTCTGCCTTGCCGCCATGTCTGCCGAGGCCGCACATGCCTGCACTACCTGCTTCAGCACGCCCATGTCCAGGCCCTGCAGGGCCGACCTGGCGTTCACGGCGCGCCAATCTTGCGGGTCACCGTGTTGGGTCTCGCGCATCAGGCTGTCGGCGATAGCACGCGCGGACCCAAAGTCCTTCATCTCAACCGCGCGTGGAAGCAAACCCGCTAGGGCGGCAGCTATTCGCTCGTGCTCTGATCCTCCCGTCTCCTGCACCAGAAGCGTCTCCAGCGTTCTCACGGAAGAGCCCAGTACCATTTCCGGCTGCAGTTCCTTGCGCCACGCAGATAGCAGCCCGCAGGGGCTTGCGCCGAACAGTGAGCTGAACGCATCGGGCGCCGGAAGAGCATTCCCTGAGTCAGAATCAAGCGTGTCGTCCAGCAGCTCGGCTACCTGGGCCTCTACCTCGAATATGTCAGCCGCATGCGAGCTGCCGATGCGGTTGTCCGCTTCCTCGGTAAAGCCGGCAATCTCGGGCCGCAAGCTCCTGGGAAGCTGCGATATCGCCTTCCTGATCTGCGGAGTAGCGCTGTCCCACTTGTCCGGATCGTCTGAAGCCAATTCCCTGAGGTAATGCACGACCTCACTCGCTATCTCGCCCCTGGTCTCCTGCCTTCGCGAGGCGTGAAGCTTCGTTACTGCTTCGCGTATGAGCTTGGCTGCCTCATCAGGACGCGACAGAATGTCCGCTATGGGCAGGCGCGGCGCTTCATCTTCACCCTCATCCTGCTTGAGCAGCCAGTGTACGACCGCTGCAAGCGCCCGGTCCATTTCCTCCGAATCCGAGTCCGCGAGCTGCGGCGAGTCGTCCTCATCATCGGCCTCGTCCGCACTCGTATACATGGCATCGGTGGCAACCAGCAGGCTGACTCCGCACTTGCGCAGGAACGCGCCTGCGCCTCCCTGGCTTCGCACGTCGTCCGGTTCGGCGTTGAGAAAGCCGAGAAACGCCGCAGCCTGGTCCGGCCCCGGCGGCGCAACGACCGTAACTGCCATCACTCCTCTTACCCGAAGCCTCTGGAGCAGTTCCTGACTCTCGGATGAAGCAGCGTAGCTGTGCTCGTTAACAAGCGCCGTCGTCTTCGTCAACACGAGAGTGGAACGACCGAAGGTGTCGATGAACTCCTTGCACGTATCCGACAACTCCCCCGCGCATTGCCCTGCGTTGGGGTGATCGGTCCCGTACAAGCTCATCTGCCTCCGACCGGCGTTGATCGCCGTAAGCAGGGTCACAAGCACGGCCGGCTGCCGTTCGAGTGGGACAGGGCCTGTTTTGTTGCTCTCATCACCATTCATCATGCAAGGACTACCTTCTGGCCCGGGCGAGTTACTACAAGCCCTTATTCCACAGTTCCGACTCAAATAGCAACGTGAACACAGCACTTCTACCTGCAGTGCGGGCTCGCGTTTTAACCGCAACCCCTTTGGGAAACCTGCTGTAGCAATGACTTTGGGGAGGTGACCCGAATGCCGGTTGATCCTGTCTGTGGCATGGTGGTGCCGGAGGAGCACGCCTCTGTCTGCACCGATTTCAAAGGCAAACATTTCTGTTTCTGCAGCGAGGAATGCAAGGAAGAGTTCGATATGGACCCGGAGATGTACTCCGCGGAAGGAGAAGTGACTCTGCAGGAAGAGGAAACGTTCTAACCCTTCCAGAGGGCACAGGATGTGCAAACGCCTCGATCCAGCGTAACCCGCGGACCGAGGCGTCTTTTCGTCCGCCCGTATTATGCATGAAGCGCATAATGCGGGTCATGTCGCCCGATAGACGGCAAACTTGTCCGGATTAAGCTCGCTCTGCACAAACAACACCCTCTCGGACGCGCTCGCATCGGAGAGCGCGAAGAGATATTGCCCGGTTGTCAGCCGGAGGCCGGTTGAAATGAGGTCGGCTTGGCTTGAAAGCACATACCGGCCGGTCGCCAACCACAGACGACCCTTATACTCGAAGCTCGGATAGAGCTCAGCTATCTGCCTGTAGGGGTGGCCGATCTTGGGCAAGTCCCGCGTGATATCCCCTACCGGGAACATGTCGCGCGAGGTGGTCTTCTTCGGTTTGGGCTTGGTCTGAGGTGAACACTTAGGCTGACCGGCCCGCGGCGTCATTGGCGTCACTACGACCGGAGCAGGAGCCGGAATCATGCCCACGAAAGGCGCGGGCGGCATTGGAGGTTCCGCCGGTACCCGGGCCGCGTAAGACCGATCGAAAGCCTCGTATGTCGGAACGTCCGCTCTGGTTGCCCGCTCGTCATCGCGCGGACTCTCCCGTGGAGAGGAAGCCATCCACACTCCGCCAAACACCAACACGAACATCGCCACCATCGCCACCCAGGCATATTTCGATATGGTGACTCGATTATCGTTCATGGCAGGATACTCCCGCGATAGTACGTTTCCTACTGGAAGGGTACCCCTGGGAGCTTAGGCACAAACGAACGCGCGGCTTGAGGCTGTTCAGTCTCGCGGGAGGGGATATCGCTAGCACTGAGAAGCACGCAAGCCCGGAGCATCCTGAGCTTGTCGAAGGGTGCTCCGGGCGCAGCGTGCGTATCCCTCGGACGACAGCGCCCGAAAGGGCGCGAGAGTCGAAGTGCGGCTTAGTGGTTAGGCTTGGAGTCTTTGTTGTCCTCCGAAATCACGAGCGAGATCTCGCCCGGCTTCACGAAGCCCTGCTTGCGGGCCTCTTGCGCGATTCCGTCAGGCGTCTGGAGGTAATGCAACTGGCGGCGCAGGTCCTGGTTCTGTCTCCTGAGCGCGAGGTAGTTGCTGACGACTGTCGCCCTCTTGCGCTTCTCGTCACCAACCAGCCTGATGGGCCGGAGAATCTTGCTCACTACCGAGCAGCCGATCACAAGCGCGACCGTGACGACGACGCCTGCAAGCAGCCATCGCGCCACCAGTGCCCTGGAGAACCAACGTCGCCGCCTGCGACGGGTCACGGTTCCTGCCCTGGTGCGAACTCTTGGGGAATGATAAACGCTCATCCCACCTCGACCTCCGTGTCTGATGATGCCCAAATGTTACGCCACTCTATGATGGGTTGTCAATCAAAAAACCGCATTCGGAGACATACCCGCAATTCGGCATCCATTCCCTTCACTATTGCCTATTGCCTGTTGCCTGCTTTCGGTGCTATACTGCCACCGAGCGACAAGCCCAGCTATTTGCTCGTCTCAGGGAGATCCGCCATGCTCAAGGGAATCGCGAAAGCCGGTGACGGAGATAGGCCCGAAGATCGCCACAAGACCGTGACGGCTCTGTCCAACCTTTCAAAGGTCCTGAGCGCAGCCGAATGCGGCGCCACATTTCCCGCCGTGGCCGAAGCCACCGCGATGCTCCTCCGCGTCCCGTCCGTCATCGTGTTCTTGAACCGCAAACCCGATGGCCTGTTTGCCGCCGGTGTCGCCGGAACTGCCGGCGAACCGGAATTTCTCGCGGCCGCGCGCCAGGTCGCGAATACCGCGTTTGAGGGCAGGGCTCCGTCGATTATCACGAATGTCTCCGTTGACCAGGACGCTGCCGCAAGGCAACTGGAGAAGGCGGGCGCGGCATCCATCGTCTGCATGCCGATGCGGGTGGGCAACACGAACGTAGGCGTAATCGTCGCCATATCAGACGTTCTACGGACATTCTCTCCGTCTGACAGGGAGCTTCTGCACGTCGTGGCAAGCCAGGCAGCTCTGGCCGCGTGGCGTGGCGTCGTCGATGAGCCGGAAGCCGAGACAAGCACCCAAGCCGAGCTAATCCAACTTGCCCAACGCAAGATTCAGGAATTGTCGCTGATCAACCAGGTAAGCGGCGCGGTCAACTCCACCCTGGATCTGGATGAACTGCTCGACATAGCGCTCGAACAAAGCATGCTGGCTGTCGGTGGGGACGCCGGATCGCTGATGCTGGTTAGCGAGGACACGAACCGGCTGGAGATCGTGGCTTCGCGCGGGCTCTCTGATAAGTGGATACAGAAGACCTCACAGGAAGTCGGCAAGAGCGTGGCTGGGTGGGTAGCCGAGAACGGCGAAAGCGTCCTTGTGACCAACGCGCACACCGACTCCAGATTCAGGATGCGGGTCTTCCGCGACAAGATCACCTCGGCCGCCTCGGTCCCGCTGAAGAGCAAGGGCGTTGTGACCGGGGTGCTCAATGTCAACACGACCCACCCCGAGCGAAAGTTTGATGAGCGCGATCTCGAACTCCTCGAAACCGTGGCCAATGAACTTGCGGTCGCGATCGAAAACGCCCGTCTCTATGCCCGCGTAAACCGACGAACCAAGCAGCTCGACAGCCTCCTGCAGATTTCCAAGACCATCACTTCCACGCTCAACATCGACGAGCTGATGCGGAGGCTCTCCAATGAGGTGACAGCGCTTTTCTCCCTCGATGCTTGCGTGCTGATGCTGCTGGACGAGGTGAGCGGACGCTTCAGGCTGGGCTACACGGCAGGCCTGAAAACTCGCCGGAAGCAGGCGCACTACGATCTCGCCCTACCTTTGGCGATGCAGGTAGGCAAGACCGGAAAGAAGTTCCTTGTCCGCGACGTAAGCTCCTCAAAACTTGTCGGCACGGAAGTCGCAAAGCAGGAAGGGTTCAAGTCAGTTATCTGCCTGCCAATGCGGGATGCGGGCAAGCTGGTCGGGGTCGCTATCGGATTCACGCGAGACATCCGAATGCTAAGGAGATCGCAGAAGGAGATCATGCGCCCGCTGGGAGACCTGGCCGGGGTGGCGATCCGAAACGCGAGGATGTACCGGCAGAAGTACCGAATGGCGGAGATTCTGACCCAGCGGCTGACTCCATCGAGCATTCCAGACATCAACGGAGTGGACATCGGACACAAGTACCTCCCAGCCCACGAGGTCGGCGGGGACCACTACGATCTGCTCTGGGTGGGCGACGGCAAACTCGGAATTGTCATGGCAGATGTTTCAGGCCACGATGTGGAGGCCGCGGAGTTTACCGCGATGGGCAAACATGTCCTCCGCGCCTACGCAAGAGAGCACCTGTCTCCAGCCAGGGTGCTGCGCAATACGAACGCGCTCATTTGCGAGGACACCCGAGCCGAGATATTCATCAGCGCCTTCTACGGCGTCCTGGACCTGGAACAAGGCAAGCTCCGTTACTGTAACGCCGGCTGCGAGAGACCCATCCACTACAGACCAGGGCAGAACGAAGCCTACACTCTCGATGGGGAGGGCATGCTGCTCGGCATCCGCGGCGACTCGAAGTATCAGGAGCGCGAGGTCGATCTGCAACACGGAGACGTGATCGCGTTCTTTACCGATGGGCTGACCGAAGCTGGCACTGGCAGGCTCAGGTTTGGCTCCGATCGCGTCACGGAGGCTATGAAGGCCAGCGCGAGCCTCAGCGCTCAGGGAATCGTGGACGCGATCTCCGATGCACTGTTCGAGTTCGTCCACGGCCGCGTCACCGACGACGTGGCCATAGTTGTGATCAAGGTCTTGTAGGAGGGCTCTCCCCTCGGGCGACAGCGTTCCGAACGGATCGCGATAGCCAGAGCCCGATTCACCCACCACCGCACAAACTTGCCCATCTGCCATGCAGCGCAAACGAATCCCCGCCGATAATGCGTAGTACTACAGGTAACAACGCCGCGCCTGTATCGGCGGCGCTACCCGGCGGCGCTACTGCGCCGGCCTTTGAGAGCGGCCCAGTAGGGCTGCGGTAGTTGAGCAGGGAGGCTCGCGAAGTTGAGGCAGGGCCAGGTAGTGGAGCTGGAAGTCCCCAGCGCGCCGGAGTACGTTTCGATCGTGCGCCAGGCTGTCGAGGGGATCGCTCGGCGGATGGAGTTTGACGAGGTCCAGATCGATGATCTGAAGCTCGCAGTCGGTGAGGCTTGCACGAACGCGGTCAGGCACGGCTGCGCGAAGGACGAACTCCAGCACATCGCCATACGCTGCAGCGTGATGAGCGACGGACTTGCTGTCGAGATCCGCAACAACATCACCGAATGCGAAGAGCCCCATGTCCCCACGCAGCCCGATGTCACCCGTGAAGGCGGATTCGGCCTCTACCTCATCCGCAAGCTGATGGATGAAGTAGACATCGTCTGGGACCACGAGACCGCAGTCGTCAAGATGCTCAAGCGCCTCAAAGCAAAAGCCGCCTGATCATCCCTTCTGTTTACTGTCTACTGTATACTGTTCACTTCCCTTCCCGCATGCTATGATTTACCCTATGAACACCACAGCCGTAGGCGCGCGCCCGCTGCTCCAAATGCAAGGGATATCCAAACGCTTTCCCGGAGTGCTGGCGCTCGATAATGTGGACCTTGACCTTCACGCGGGCGAGATTCTCGGCCTGATCGGCGAGAACGGGGCCGGGAAATCCACGCTGATGCGCATCCTCGGCGGCGACTATCCTGCCGACGAAGGCGAGATACTCGTCGATGGCAAGACAACCGCAATTTCGAACGTTCAGCACTCGATCTCGCTCGGCGTCTCGGTGATCTACCAGGAGCTCAACCTTGCTCCGAACCTGGATATCGCCTCCAACATCTTTCTGGGCCGCGAGCCCTGCGGCGTGTTGGGCATCGTCGATAGGGGCAGACTCTACAACAGCGCTCAAGAGCTTGCCCGTCGCGTCGGCATTCTAGCGACCATGACCACGCTCGTGGAGCAGCTTTCCCCCGGCGAGCAGCAGCTCGTGGAGATTGCGAAAGCGCTGTCGATGGACGCGCGGATACTCGTGCTCGACGAGCCCACGAGTTCCCTCTCACCGTCAGAAGCAGGTAAGCTTTTTGAGGTCATGCGAACGCTCAAGCAAGCCGGGGTCGCGATGATCTACATCTCCCACCGCCTCGCGGAGGTCGAAGAGATGTGCGACCGGGCGGTCGTGCTCAGAGATGGCCAGCGGGCGGGGGAGATCGACCGCGAGCATCTGCGCCCGGAAGAAATGGTCAAGCTGATGGTCGGTCGCGACATCACCCGCTTCTTCCCAGAGCATCACCAGACGAGCGAGACCGACACAGTAATGTCCGTTTCCGATCTCGTCTGCGTCGGCGGCAAAGCGCCAATCAGCTTCGACCTGAAAGCAGGCGAGATACTCGGCATCGCGGGCCTCGTCGGCGCCGGACGAACCGAAATGGTGCAGTCGCTGTTCGGAATCGAGCCCAAACTGAGCGGAACCGTGTCGATACGTGGCAAGAATGTCGAGATACGCACGCCGGCAGACGCAATCAGGGTCGGAATGGGGCTCGTCCCCGAGGACCGCAAAGCCTTAGGGGTCATCCTCGAAATGCCCGTCGTCGAGAACATATCGCTTTCCAGCATCGGCAGCTACAGACCGCCGTTTATGGACCGCGCGCGCGAGGCTCAAGTGGCGACCGAACTCGCGAAGAAGCTCGACATCAAGACCCCCAGCCTCGCGCAACTCGTGCAGTTCCTCTCGGGAGGCAATCAGCAGAAGGTCGCGCTGGCAAAATGGCTGGCTACAAACCCGAAGATTCTAATCCTCGATGAGCCCACGCGAGGAATCGATGTCGGCAGCAAGAGCGAGATCTACAAACTGATCCGCGGCCTGGCTGACGGCGGGATGGGCGTTATAATGGTGTCGTCGGAGATGGAGGAGATCATCGGCCTTGCCGACCGCGTGCTCGTGATGCACGAGGGTCGATGCACCGGCATCCTCGACCGGCACGAGATCAGCGAGGAGAGCATAATGCAGTTGGCGACCGGAGGCGTAAAGGCTTGAAAAAACTGCTCGGCATGACGCTGCTTCTGGCGGCATTGGTCATCGCGATATCCGCGTTCGAGGGGAAGGCGTTTCTGTCGTCAGGCAACCTCTGGAACCTGGCACAGCGCATCGGAATGCTCGGCATCTACGCTCTCGGAGCGGGAATCGTCATCCTCTCCGGCGGGATTGATCTCTCAATCGGCTCCGTCATCGGCCTTGTCGGCATCACGGTTGCGATGGCGACCGCGCGGGGATGCAACCCGTGGGTCGCGGCTGCCGTGGCGATCCCGATCTGCGGGCTGCTGGGCTTCTGGCATGCGTTCCTGATCGGCCGATTCAAGCTGCAGCCGTTCCTGGCCACGCTGACCTCGCTGCTGCTGCTTCGCGGCCTCGCGCGCGGAATATCCGGCGGGTCGAGCCAGACCCTCGAGGGCTGGGAGAAGTTCAAACTGCTGGGCAACGGTTCCTGGCTCGGACTGCCGATCCCGTTCTGGATACTCATCGGCATTGCGCTGATTCTCGCGTTCCTGATGAACTTCACCGTCTACGGACGCTATCTCTACGCTATTGGCCGCAACGAGGACGCGGTGCGCTACTCCGGCATCAAAGTGAATCGAATTCAGATACTCGCCTACGTCATCTGCGCTGTTCTGGCCGGTATCGCGGGCGTGGTCGAGTTCTCCTACAACGGCGAGGTGCAGCCCGCGCAGTCCGGCCTAATGTATGAAATGTGGGCGATTGCGGGCGCGGTTCTCGGCGGCTGCAGCCTGCGTGGAGGCGAGGGCAGCGTGCTTGGGGTCATCATTGGCGTATCGCTGATCATCGTCATGAAGAACGGACTCAACCTCTTGGAAGTGAACACGGAGTGGGAATGGGCGGTAATCGGAGTAGTGATCCTCGGTGGAGTCATAGCGGACGCCGCCTACAAACTCCGCGCGGCAAAGAGGGTCAAAGCGTAGGTCGGATGTCCCGGACATGCCGGCATGGTATAATGTGCGGGACGGAGGAAGAAGACATGGCTGAAGAGATCATATTCACCGTCGAGGAGGCGCCTGAAGGAGGCTACACGGCCCGCGCCCTTGGCGAGTCCATATTCACTGAAGCAGACGACCTGCCTTCGCTTCACGAGATGGTCCGAGACGCAGTGCAGTGCCACTTCGACGAGGGCAAACGTCCCCAGATCATCCGACTTCATTTCGTGCGAGAGGAAGTCATAGCGGCATGAAGCTGCCTCGTGATTTGTCCGGCGACGAGCTGGTACGCGCTCTATGTCGTCTCGGCTATTCGGCGGTTCGGCAAACCGGCAGCCACATCAGACTTGTCACTCACGAGCGCGGTGAGCACTACGTCACCGTCCCACGCCACTCGCCCCTCAGAATCGGCACCCTCGCGGGCATCATCGGCGATGTCGCGGCACATCTGGGCGTCAGCAGAGAAGTGCTTATCGACCGGCTGTCGGGCTAAGCTCGGCCGATTTCGTGTACAATGACCAGTACCGGGACGGCGACCGGGAGAAGTGCCGCTACCGTCTGGACATCTGACATTTGGGGGGAATCGAATGATGTGTCTGTGCAAATGCCTGCTCGCAGTGCTCATGCTTGCCTGCCTCTGTGCTCCTGCGATGGCGCGAGGCTTGACGCCGGTGAAAGAGGAGTTCGCTCTCGCCGACCGATGGATCGCCGAGCACTTCGCTCCCGCTAAGCCGATCAGCGCGTCTCTGAAACCTCGACCAGGGGCGCCATCGGCAGCGCTTACCGTCGTCTACAACCACGGCGATGTGCAGCGCAATGCCAGGGGCGCAGAGCCGCTCAAGATCGGCGAAGCTACCTACAAGGGCGGGCTCTACTGCCATGCCCCAAGCAAAGTGATTGTCAGGCTGCCAGGCCCTGCCAAGAGTCTCTCCGCGCAGATCGGGGTCGATTCCCGCGCGGGCGGCGGCAGCGTGGTGTTCTCCGTAACTGCGGCCACCAAAGAACTCTTCCGCTCGAAGATCATGCACGGCGGAGAAGCAGCAACCGCGGTCAACGTCGATCTCAACGGCGAACGCGAGTTCACGCTCGAAGTCGGCGACGCCGGCGATGGCATATCCTGCGATCAAGCTAACTGGGCCGATGCGAAGGTGACTCTGGCTGATGGCCGGGAGGTCTTGCTGGGTGACTTGCCCATCGCCGGACCGGAGCTCCCCCACCGCTCTTCCTGGTCGCTTCCATTCTCGTTCCGGTACGGCGAGAAGACTTCCGACGAGCTGCTCGGCACATGGAAATTCAGCCAGACAACGCGAAAGCTGGACGCAACCCGCACCCAAACCACCCAGACCTACACCGACCCCAAAACCGGGCTTCAGATGAAGTGCGTCATGGTGAAATACTTAGACTTCCCGACCGTCGAGTGGACGGTCTATTTCAAGAACACCGGCAAGACCGACACGCCAATCCTATCCAGCATCCTCCCGCTCGACACGCGACTTACGAGGACCAAGGCGGGCGAGTTCGTGCTGCACCGGATCAAGGGCGACTCCTGCACGCCGGACAGCTACCAACCCATCAATGAAACTCTCGGGCCGAATACAACCCGGCGCCTCGCGCCCTCCGGCGGTCGGCCTACGTCAGGCGAGTTCCCCTACTTCAACATAGAGCAATCCGGCGGCGGGGTGATAGCCGTCATAAGCTGGGCCGGACAGTGGGCCGCCGACTTCGTCAGGGACGACAAGACCGGCTTGCGCATCGCCGCCGGACAGGAACTTACCCACCTAAAGCTCCATCCCGGCGAGCAGATACGCACGCCGATGACCGTAATGCAGTTCTACAAAGGCGATACGCTGCGCGCCCAGAACATCTGGCGGCGCTGGATGACCGACCACAACACACCGAGAGTTGGCGGCAAGCCTGCGAAGCCGTTCAGCTCGACATGCATTGGCGGCTTCTTCCCGGGGATCAGGTGCAGCGAAGCCGACGCCGTGCAGTTCTGCGACCGCTATCGCAAGGAGGGGTTCACGGTCGATTATTGGTGGACTGACGCTGGTTGGTACCCTTGCGATCCAAAGATCGGCTGGCCTCAAACCGGCACCTGGGAGCCAGACCCCGTGCGCTATCCCAACGGGCTGCGCGCCCTCAGCGACTACGTCCACCGCTTCGGCATGAAGCACATCGTGTGGTTCGAGCCGGAGCGCGTTCAGCCGGGCACATGGCTCACGGAGACGCACCCGGAGTGGGTCCACGGCGGCAAAGCAGGCGGACTGCTCAGGCTCGACAACTCCGACTGCCTCGCGTGGGCCATCGAGCATTTCGACAAGCTGCTGACCGAGCAGCATATCGATCTCTACCGCCAGGATTTCAACATAGATCCGCTTTCCTACTGGCGCACCGGCGAGCCCGACGACCGGCAGGGGATCACCGAGAACCACCACGTCACAGCGTACTTCACATACTGGGATGAGCTTCGGCGCAGGCACCCTGGCATGCTCATCGACTCCTGCGCCAGCGGTGGCCGCAGAAACGACCTGGAGACGCTCAGGCGGGCAGTGCCGCTGCTGCGGAGCGACTATCAATGCGAACCCGTCGGCAACCAGGCGCACACCTACGGGCTTTCGTTCTGGCTGCCCTACTACGGCACTGGGGTATATCACGACAGCCTCTACAACCACCACAGCAGCCTCGCGCCCGCCTACGGAATCTGCGCGGACATCCGCAAGCCCGATATAGACTACGCCTTGCTTCGCAAGACCAAGAGCGACTGGCGCGCGGTCGCTGATCTCATGCTGGGCGACTACTATCCGCTCACCGATTGGACCCTCGACAAGACCAAATGGATCGGCTTCCAGTTCGATAGAACAGACCTCGGCAAGGGAATGCTGCAGGCGTTCCGCAGGCAGGATAACCCCAGCGCTACACTGCTCGTCAAACTCAGCGGACTTGACCCTAAGGGCCTCTATAAGCTCAAAGACCTCAGCTCCAACTGGACCGGTGAGTATACGGGCCGGAAGCTGATGGAGGAAGGCCTCTCGATTAGCGTGCCGAAAGCTCCGGGGGACGCCCTGATCATCTACACGAGGGAACAAGAGATAGCTCAGCATTAGATAACCGTTAGTGCTGAGTAGGCCGGGTCTGTCGGCCGTATCGAAGCACGGTGGCATGAAGGAATAGGATATTCATGAGAGGTGCATTTCTGTTGACTATCATACTGATGGCTGCCATCTGCGGCGTTTCCGATGCTCGCCCGGTGCGAGTCTGCTTCGGCAAATCGAACGACCCCCAGGAGCGCCTCGCGCAGGCGGAATTTCGGAGGTATTTCGCCCGGATGTTCACCGACACGCTCGATGAGAGCGAGGCCAAGGGCTACAACCTCATCATCGGCACACCCGCATCCTGCCCGGAGATAAAGTGGGCGACCGATCCCGAAAGAAGCCTGGAGATACACTCCGCCGACGCCCAGACGCAGGCGGTGCTCCAGAATCGAGCCGCCGCCACCATCGAGACGATCCCGCTTCCAGAAGGCCCGAACGCCGACCAGGGCTACACGATCCGAAGCGCGGCGGGGTCGATCTACGTGGTCGCGCACACGGGTCAGGGTGTGCTCTACGGAGTATACGCGCTCCTGGAGCAGTATGGCGCGTATTTCCAGATCAGCGGGGAAAGGCTGCCCGAGCGGAAGCCGTTCGAGCATAGGCAGTTCGACATCCGGCAGGCCCCGGTCTTCAAGTATCGCGGGCTGCTGCCGTGGGACAACTTCGCGTGCGGGATGTCCGGTTATAGCATCGAAGACTACAAGGAGCTCATCGACCGCGCCGTGCGAATGAAGTTCAACATGCTCCAGTTCCACTTCTATCCCGGCTATGCGTTCTTCACGGAGACTTGGAACGGCAAAGCAGTCGATCCGAAGTGCATTGGCGAGCCCGTGAACATATTCCCGACCAAGGGATCAATTGGGGAATCGGCATTCAAGGGGAAGGCCGTCTTCGGCGCGAAGCCCTACGTGGATAACGTGGGCAACCCTCGCGCGCAGGCAGAGGCGGTGCAAGCGATGATGCGGCAGGTGATCGACTACGCGCACATCCACGGCATGAAGACCTGTGTCGGGTTCGAACTGATGCATCCCGTCGGCTCGGACGCCACATATACGGACAAGCCGCAGGACAACAGAGGCGGCGCGAACCTGCTCAATCCGCTCGATCCTCACAACGTTGATCTCTCCGTGGAACGCTATCGGGCTCTAGTCAAGACATATCCCAATTCCGACTTCTACTGGATGTGGCAGTCCGAGGCGCGCGGGTATCTCTCGCGCAATGTCGGGCGCGAGCCAGGCGCGGCTGAAATGCGAGCGAAATACGCGCATTGGACAGGGAGCACCGACAAGGTAGGCGACATCGACTACGCGTATCTGTTCAGAGAGGTAGCGAACCGCCTCACTCCCGAAGAGCGCTCCCGACTCGCCACCGGCGGCTGGGGCATAGAACACATCTTCCCCGGTGCGGCCCCGGATTTCCCGAAGGAGATTACCTTCGCATCGCTCAACAGCTTTCAGCCCGCCGAGGCCCAGAGATCGCAGGTCCAGAGCTACCGGGTTGCCAAGACCGGTCGTCCGGCCTGGATGATCGAATGGTGGGAGTTCGACGGCGAACAGTGGTTCCCGCAGTTCCGCGCCGGTTGGCAGGAGAGCATGTACCAGCATTGCGTGGAATACGGCGTCGAGAGCGTGACGCTGCTGGGATGGAAACTCTCAGCCATAGAGCACAACGTCCGGTATCTCTCCGAGTTCTGCTGGAACCCGAAGCTGACCGCGGCCGATTTCTATGCTGAGTACTCGCGGTTGCTCTACGGGCCGGGCGGCGAGAAGCTCGCGGATTTCTACGCGGCTTATGACAAGCTCGCGACCGAGACGCCTCCGATAGCCCCTGGCGCGCCAAAGATGTACCTGTCGCCCGGCTGGGAGCCTATGGCCCCGCCCTCCTGGCCCGCTTCGACCGAGGCGCTAAATAGCCCCGCCTGGAAGTCCCGCGTTGACGCTACGCCCGCGCACATCCAATCGCTTGAGAAGATGATAGCGATGGATCGGAAGTCCACAAAGGTGTTTGAGGCGACACTCCCCAAACTCGACGCGCAGGGCCACGCATGGGCCGAGTTGATGTCCAACAGGCTGCAATGCCGGGTGCTATATGCTCAGTCGCTGATCCAACTGGACGAAGCCGTCCTAACGTTTGACGGTGCAGCCAAGGCGAAGGACCTCAAAGCGGCCAGAGAAGCCGCTGTAAAGCCCGCAAAGGCCGCGCTCGCTCTTGCCCGCCGCATGATCGAGACCTACGCCCAGGTCATCCGCAACACGGGAGACCAGGGAGTTGTCGCACAGCTCAACGACCAGTTCTATCGAGTCATCAAAGGCTCCGTTATGGTGTTGGGCGAAGTCAACACGTCGCTCGCGAAGATCGACTCCTCGCGCAGCCGCTTCAAGGCACTACTGCCAATCGATTTCAGCACTTGGACCCCTCGTGATGGCGTCGTCAAAATGACCTCGTTCGAAGATAGCGGCAAACCAGCCCTGCGCCTCGAAATCGGTGACTCCAGGACGCAGTTCAACTCCGTATTCGCGCGGATGGACTCGATTGATCTCGACAAGACTCCCATCCTCGACTTCAAGGTGCGCGTAACGAGCAGCCAGCCAATCGCGCTTATGTTCCAAACAAGCGCCAGCGCGAACTGGTATGCCCTCAACCTGGTGGGGAGCCAATCGGGCTATCTCAACCTGGCGGCTTTGCCGCCGGGCCGCATCGACGATGGCAAGTGGCACCGCGTGACCTGGAACTTGCGCCGACTTGTTACAGAGCGCATCGCACCCGGAAACACACAGATCCAAAGCCTGATCTTCGGCAACTGGGAGAAACCGCCACAGACCGGGACGGTGGAGGTCAAGGACTTCGCCTTCGGAACAGAGCAGTAGCAGCCAGCGGATAAAGTGTTGTAGGAGGGTTCTCCAGAACCCGAAGGCACTGACCTCACGCTCGCGTATCGGCGTCTGGAGACGCCTCCTACAACCGGAAGTTTATCCGCAGGCTGCTAGCGCAGCAAGCTGCTTGGTGGTCCGCATGAGCATGGGAACCAGAAAGACAGAAACCCGGAAAAGGAATTCAGAATCCCTTTCTCCGTTTCTGACTTTCGGGATTTCGCGTCAAAGAACAGCTTCCAATGTTGCTCGCAGCCTTGCATGTGGGATGCAAAGGGGGTTGACCTCTTTGGCCAATAGTCTTATATTAGATACTTAAGGAGGGCCAGCCAATGTGCTTCTACTACGAACTCTGCTTAGCTTTGATCTTATTATGCTTCGCCGTAACGGCAAGTGCCGCCACAATCCCGATGGACAAGAGCTTCATCTCGTCACTCGACGGAACGTGGCGGTTCAAGCTCGAACAGGCCAAATTGCCGGCCGCGTCCCTCGTCGAAGGGCAGACGCCGCACCCGGTCGAGATTACCGAGACCTTCGAGCAGTTCTACAAGACCGACTACAAGGAAAACTCCAACTGGCACGATATGAACGTGCCGAGCAATTGGGAGATGGCTGGCTACTCCCCCGCTACCTACTGGAACCCTGACACCGCCTCCGCTGAGTTCCGGCGCTTGTTCACCGTGCCGGCAAGTTGGAAAGGCCGAGTTGTAAAGATCAACTTCGACGGCGTGCAAAACGGCGCTGAGATTTGGGTGAATGGTCAGCCCGTAAGCGTTACCGAGCCAAGCTGGGGCCGCGACAACTACCACGAAAGCGGCTGGACCGCCTGGCAGGCCGACCTGACGCCCGTCGTCAAGTTTGGCGAGACCAATCTGCTCGCAATCCGCGTGACCAAGAACACTAAGTCGTCGAACCTGGATTCCGGTGATTACTATTTCCTCGGCGGTCTCTATCGGCCCGTTACACTTTTTTCCGTTCCCGCAACCCACGTCTCCGATCTCACGATCACGACCCATCTGCTGCCCGACAACAAAGCGCAGGTGAAAATCGTCGCGGCTGTAGCGGGAAGCGATCCCTCGCGCGTCTCCATCAAGCTCGAAGGGCACGATCCGATTACCGCCGAGGTCAAAGATGGCAAAGTCGAGCTGACCCAAATCGTCTCGAAGCCGAAGCTGTGGTCTGCCGAGTATCCTAACCTCTACAACCTCGATGTGACCCTCAAGGACGCCGGAGGCAAGGCCGTCGAAAGCGTCACCCGCCGCGTTGGGATTCGCGAGGTCACCATCAAGGACGGGATTTTCTACGTCAACGGCAAGATCGTCAAGCTGGCCGGAATCTGCCGCCACGACCTTTCCGCCAACGAAGGATGCGCGGTCGGGCCGGATCTCTGGCACAAAGACCTCACGCTTATGAAAGCCGCCAACATCAACTCCATTCGCACGTCACATTACCCTTACGGCACGGGGTTCTACGATATGTGCGACGAGATGGGGTTCTACGTTATCGACGAGCTGCCTTACTGCTGGTGCCCGACCGATACGGACGAACTCACCCCCGCCTACGCGCAGCGCGCGAGGGAAACCATTATCAGAGACAAGAACCACGCCTGCGTGATCATCTGGGGGATCGGCAATGAGAACAAGCCCGGCAGGAACCTCCAGGTCGTTGCTGACATTGTGAAAAGCCTCGACACCACGCGACCCAGGCTCGTCTCGGAGCAACCGGCCGATCGCTATGGAGTCGAACTCGATGACGCGCACTACACGCCGCCCGGCAACGTGCAGAAGGCTGCAAATGACAAGGCGCGCCGCGCGCTTTGGCCCAAGGTCTACACAGAGAACCCGAACGTGTGGGATGTGCGGTTCGGCGCGGACTACGGCTGCCTCGACATCTGGGGCGAGGTGATCAAACGGACGTGGGACGTAATATGGAAGTCCGACGGCATCCCCGGAACGTATCTGTGGGAGTGGCAGGATCGTGCTGTCGCCGACAAATGCCCCACTAAGCTCTACCAATTCGATCCCGCGACGGGCATCAACTATGTCAAAGTCAAGGGGCTCGTGGATAGCCACCGCAACGTCAGGCCCGATTACTATCAACTCAAGATGGCGACTTCGCCTGTTCAGGTTGCCAACAAGATCGACCTCAAGTCGCAGCCCGGCAAGGCCGTACTCGATATCACCAACCATTACTCCTTCACCGATCTTTCCGAGCTCAAGGCCAACTGGCGGCTCACCAAAGACGGCAAGCTCGTCAAATCCGGCACGGCCAAGCTCAAGCTCGCGCCTCGTTCGAGCGGCAGAGTAGCTCTTGCGCTGCCCGAGGGCCTGGCATCAAAAGCCGACACCCTCAGGATCGACTTCGACCATCCGCAGGGCTGGAACGTAGTCACCTATCAGTTCGCTCTGCGGTCGAAGACCGCCAAGTCAGCGCTCGATTCGCATCTTCCCGATGGTCTCGGGTTCCCTCGGCTCAATCTCGTGTCAAAGGTTACCGCCCACGATCCGGCGACCTGGATCAGGATCTACCGCACCCGGTATCAGCTTGCCAACGTAAAGACCGACCCCGTCGGTCCGGCGGCGCTGACTGAGACGCTGCTCGCCAACGTGCGCTCGATGGACGCGGACATCGTTTGCGGGGACGCGTCGATGCTCCCGGAGAATCCGACTCCTGGCGATGCTCAGAAAGCCAAGGTCACGCTCCCAACAGCCGGCCAAGTCGTCGGGCGCGTGCACGCCGAGTATGCCGCCGGCAAGTTCAGCTATAAAATAGAGTGGACGGGGGAGAAGGCGGAGATAGAGGAACTGGGCTGGGTTTTCGATATGCCTAAGGCCTTCGATCACTTCTCATGGGACCGAAAGGCTATGTGGTCCTATTATCCTGAGAAGCACATAGGCCGGCCTACGGGCACAGCCCTGCCGGACACTATGAACGTCCACCTGACCAATATCACGCGTCCCGATGCCTTCGACTTCAACTCGACGAAGTATAACTGCAACTGGGCCTCGCTGACCGATGCCAAGGGCCAGGGTCTGCGGCTCCAGTTCGCGGCCAAGGAGCGCCAGCAGGTGCGGGGCGGCTTAGGGCTCGATGGAGGCTACTCGTTGATCGTCAACAAGCAGTGCAGCCCTCCGCGCGATATCAGCACCAACTGCGTCCCCGATCTCTATCTCGAACTCAAGCCCGGCGATGTAATAGAGGGCTCCTTCAAGTTGGGGTCGAATAAGACAAAGTAGTGCGCGGTCTCCGTGCCGCGTCGATCGTCCAGGACATGTTGTCCTGGATGCATCTTCGCGGACTTGTAGTCCGCAACAACACAGAAGGCTAGTATGAAAACTGCTCAAATGCTGGCCCTGGCGATGCTGCTGGGGTCAGTACCTTTTGGATATATCGCAGTCTACCTGCGCAATCCGGGGGTCGCGCGCGACTCTGGAGGCACCTTGGCTAGCATCCGCCGAGCGGTCGGCCTGCCCGGACTTGTTCTTGTGATCGCGCTGAACGTAGCCAAAGGCTTCCTTCCCACCTATCTAGCCAAAGGAACGGCGGGGATGGTCGTTGCATTGATCGTTGGCGTCATAGCCGTGCTTTCACACTGCTTTCCGTACTGGTTTATGTTCAAGAGATCGGGCTGGGGCGGCAGCGTCGCCATTGGTGCGTTGCTGGGATTGCTGATTCCGCACTAGGAGCCAACAGCCAGCAATATCGCGCAAGGCCAGGAGAAATGGGTGCAATGACGGAGGCTCAGTCAAAATCCGAAGCGATCGCGCGGGTCATGCTCGACCGATATGTGGAACGTGCCACAGCTGACCTCGGAGAGTCGGTCAGCGCCATATTACTCGTGGGCAGTTTGGCTACGGGCAGCTATATCCCCGGGCCTGGAGATATAGATCAGATCACCATACTCGGGGACTCGGCGTCCGAGAATGCCGAGGTCCGAGTCGCGCAACACATCAACAGGATCATGGTCGATTTCGGGCGAGCGATCAACATGGCGACGGTGGTCTACCGTCGGCGCGATCTAGAACGACCGTGGATCACAGAATGGGACCTGCGGCCTGAAACCAAGCATCTGGTCACAATACCAGAAGAGCTGCTACGCATCCATGATCACGCTCTGATACTGCTATCGCACGGGTTCGATCCGTTGACGCTTCCAGTTCCCACTATGGATGAGATGATGGATTACGCCGGACGCTGGAGAATGTGGAATCAAGCCTGCCTACAGCGCCTCAAACCACCCGATCCCATGCCTGTCCGGCTTATGGTTCAGACAGTCTTGTCCCGCGCGATCTGGCACTACTACTTCGCTACGGGGCGAACTTGTTTCAACAAACATGAGATAGCGGGTCGGTTGAATGCGGAGGTCGCGGGCTACCAATTCCAGTCAGGGCTGGACGCAGCAACTAAGATCCGTCTCTCAGCTTTCGCGGGTACGTCGGATGGCTTAATAGAGGCTGTGACTGATTGCTATGAGGAGATGATGGCGTGGATCAGCGCACACCCGGCCGGCGCGGTGCCTGTCTCCGACAGTCTGCGCTAATGCACAAGTCTCCATTTCATCTGGGTGAAGAGAACTCATGCCTCTTGGCAGCCGCGATTCATTGGAAGGGGAAGTAAATGAGGCTAATCATGAAAGCCGTGATATGCTGCTTCGCCTGCGCGTCGACGGCACTCGGGGCGACTCATATGACGACAGCAAAGCTAGCATCAGCCGGCAAGACCGATTGGCACATCCAACTCTCACCGCACGCCGGTCCGGTAGAGCAATTCGCCGCCGAGGAACTGTGCAGATACTTCCACAAGATCACCGGCGCGGAGCTATCCATGACACAGGGCGGCAAGAAGATCATTTTGCTCGGACTGCGCAAGGACCTCCCAGCCGAGGCTCTGCCGACACCCAAGAAGGGTGCCGACGGCTACACTCTGAGCGTATCACCCGATAAGATCATCATCGCAGGTGACAACCCACGCGGGGTGCTCTACGGCGTCTACGATCTCCTGGAACGAATGGGATGCCGCTGGTACGTGCCCAAACTCGATCCAAAGGACCCCGAAGTTGTCCCAAACAGTCCAAACCTGTCCGTTCCGGTCGGAAACTGGTCCGAAGCAAGCCCGTTTGAGGACCGAATTTACTGGTTGAGCGGCCTTGCATTCGAGGTCCGGCAGAAGCAGGCGCTGGCGCAGATCGACTGGGCGGCCAAGAATCGCTTCAACATTCTGAGCTGGCAGTGCGTGCCGGAGAAGATCGACAGCGATCTCGCCGAGATGCAGTCCAAGGGCATTTTCGCGGCGATGGAGAAGCGCGGGCTTGTCCTCCACGGCCCCGGGCACTCGTTTCCCTACTTCCTATCGACCGAAAAGTACTTCAAGGACCACCCGGAGTGGTTCGGGATGCGCGATGGCAAGCGCCAGCCGCACGGCGGGGTCTGGCCCGCGACCAACTTCTGCATGAGCAACCAGGCAGCCGTGGACCAGTTCATGGCCAACGTCGAGGAGTTCGTAAAGAAGTACCCGCAGATCAAGCGGCTCGATCTCCTCCCAATCGATGGCGGCCTGCCCTGCCAGTGCGCGGAATGCTCCAAGAACACCCCGACGGACCTGGCTATCTCGCTCTACAACAAGGTAACCGAGCGCGTCGCGAAGGTCGCTCCTGATGTGGTCGTGGACTGCGTGCCGGGCTATTCCGTGCTCGAAAAACCGCCGGTGAAGGTTCGCCCGGATGATAGGCTCTCGGCCTGCTACGCTCACTGGGGCCGAGATCATCGCACCAGCTACGGCGACGCCGAATACGAACGCAAAGACGAACTCCTGCAGTGGATGTCGGTCTTCAAGCGATTCTGGATATGCTCCTACTACGCCGCCAACTCGCATCAGCCGTGGACCGGGCCTCCGTATCTCCACGCTCTGCAAGGCGACACGGAGTTCATGCTCAAGCATCACGTGACCGGCGCGTTTGTGCTCGAATTCCCGCCCGGATTCTGGTGGAACAACTCGTTCAACATTCGCATGGCGGGCATCTACCCGTACTACTATCCCGCGCGCGACCCGGGCTCGGAACTCCGCGACTACGCGTTCCGCTACTACGGCCCCAAGGCCGGGCCGCTTGTCTACGAGTATCTGCTTACCACGGGCAGCAACAAGCACCTGGAAAGCTCATATCGCGCCAGCCGCGGAGACGCGACTCCCGAGGACATGGCCTTCCTCGGCGAAATGCAGGCGCTGCTCAAGCGAGCCGCCGATCTGGCCCATGCCGATTCCACCTACGCCTACCGGGTAGGCAAGCTCGGCGTGGGAATGGAACTGCTGATGCATTTCGGCCCCGGCCGCCGCGTCAAAGTCAGGGAGGCCGAACAGACGGTTGACGCCTGCCTCTCAGGCAAGGCGACCCCCGAAGAGGCTCGAAAGAAGATAGCCGAAGCGCGAGCATTCGCTGATGAGGTAATCGCCCACGCCAGGAAGCTCGCCGCGGCCAACCCCGACAACGGCACCATGGACGCCGACTGGGTCAAAGGCTGGGCAATAGGCTTCGGCTTCGAATGCGCCCTCGCCGCCGCGGAGAAGAAGCTCTAGTAGATAGGGATGCCTCCCCTCTAGTCAGCGTTCCCAGCCCAGTCTGGTCGGTAGTAGTGCCCGTGTAGTGCCCGCTGACTGGAGTGAACACATAGCCGACTTTGCTGGGTGCCACATCGCCGGTCCAGTTGTCTGGCACGAACAGCTCATAGTGCCCTGAGCTGTCAGTTACCTGCGAGCCGCCGCCGTTGTTCGATTGCACCATTACCCCCTGCACGGGGGGTGAGGTTCGCCATTCCTACGTAGCCCGAGGTCCTGTGGTCATCGGGGGCAGCGGAGAACCTGAACCGGTATCCCGCGTATTGGCCCCAGGCGGATCCCGGTCCCACTAGAGATGGCGTTCCTAACTGCCGATAATCCAAGTGGAAGGTGAACTCAAGTTGAGTATGGGGAATGTGGGAGACGGCGCTTGGGACAGGAAACCTGTGAGTCTGACGCGGAGCCGAGTAGGCTTTCGCGGCAGGCGCGGCGTCGCGTTGATTGAGGTCATCCTTGCGGTATTCATCACGGCGGTTGGCGCTGCCGCGACGCTCAGCCTCCTGAATGTGTCTTCAGAGGCGTGTCGCTCTAACCAATACTACACCATAGCTCTCAGGATTGCATCAACTGAGATCGAGACCGTCCGTGCAACCAAGGCATGCTTGCTGGCCAATCGCACTGGCGGAGCCCTGCTCAGCTCTCCGTCAAACGTCAATGAGCTTCCCCAAGGCTCGGCGACCCTTGACGTTGCCGACTCCGCTCTGATCACGGGAGCAAAGGACGTGACTGCTGCTGTTCGCTGGAATGATCCCATCACTGGCCGGACGAGATCGGTCGTGCTGAAAACAATGGTGAGTCCTAGTGGCCCAACCTCTTAGAAAGACAGGCGAAGTCGGAGTATTCCGACTGGGCAATCGCGGCATCACGCTCGTGGAGATCGTTATCTCAGCGAGCATCTTTGTGCTCGTCCTGGCGACGGCTCTCGGCGTGTATAACGTCAGTCTTCGGCACTACCAAAAGGATATGGCGCGAAATGTGGCAAATGGCCAGGCGCAGACCGGCGCTCAGTACATAGAGCGCGATATCAGGAACAGCTACGCCGTTTTGGCGAGCTATGGATCCTACACGACAGGCGCGCACTCAATCGTTCTGTCCGCGCCGTCGTACAACTCGGGCGGCGTGATCGACTCGGCTTTCGATACTATCGTCTATAGTGTCAACTCCTCAAATGTACTTGTCCGCACCACGGCTGCAAACGCCCTGAGCCTGCGGGCAAACGGAACCAACAGAACCCTGGCGCGAGGAGTCACATCTCTCAACCTGACCTATAAGGTGCACGATTTCTTCATCGGCGACGGCTCAAAGTCGAGTTTTACGCTAAATGCGCCCTGGTCCTCGACGCCGACTTGCCGGCTGAACGGCGCGACGACGGCTGCCAGCTATAACGCCACGAACCATACGGCCAGCTTCACGTCGGCGCCGGCTTCAGGCGACAAAATCGAGTTTGCCTACACGATTGACCCTGCCGTGAGCAGCAGCCTGGCGTTCGTGAGTGAAGTGTCCGTCCCGATACAGACTACCTCCACAGACAGCGTGGCATCATGCCAGGTTGTTTCCTCTGCGAGGCTGAGAAACTGATGAGCATACCGGCCGACAACACAGGTGGGCATCGACACGACGGAGGCTTCATTGCGCTGGTGTGCCTGCTGATCGTTTTCATAAGCGCAATGATTGTGGCCTCGGTTGCGTCACTGACGGTTGTGCAACTCAACGCCACGCGGAAGAACGTGGATCATGCCAAAGCGATGGCGATAGCAGAGGCCGGCACAGACTATGGCGCGGGCAAGCTGGTCAGCGACGCGAGCTACACAGGCACATCAGCGCCTGTCACCTACGGGGAAGGGACTTTCTCTGTGACAGTTGCGACAAACTCCGGGCATGCGACCATAACCAGCACTGGCGCACTGCCTAACGGGACCACGGCAACAATTGTCGTAAAAGCGGATGTGGCGATGGGCGCGTTGAACGCCGCCATAATGGGTAACGGGAAAGTGACGTTATCGGGCGGGGCCGGCACGGTGAGTAGCCCGGCCAATTCCCATATTGCCCACGTGTATGCGAACGGCAACATTGGTAACGGCGGCACCATTGACGGCAAGTGCTGGGCTCATGGGTCAGTCAGCGGGATGACCTGTGCCGATACTGCCTATCCCAACGGCAGATCAGGCGCCCCACTGATAACATTCCCCACTAGCTCAGAGATCACGACTTGGCAGAACGGTCTCATCAGTCAGGCGCAGGCGGGCGGGACCATCTCGGGGTTTAGTACTTCCGGCACTGCGACGATAGCATCGCCTCGCTACGTCAACGGCAACATTACTGTTAACGGGGGTACCCTCAACGTTACCGGCTCGGGAGTCGTCTACGTGAACGGTAGTGTCACGATCTCCAGCAGCACGGCCGTCATGAACAACAGTGCAATCTTCGCGGCATCGGGCGCAATCACCTTCTCGGGCAGCGCTCAATACCGCACAGGGTCTGGAGCGACTAACTCCGAGCTCGTGAGCTTCTCGACGCTCGCAGGATCACCACAGAATAACAATGCCATAGTGCTCAGTGGAGGCAGCGAGGCGTATACGCAGGGCGTTGTTTATGCTCCCTACGGCGGAGTTACAGTGAGCGGTGGAGGATATCTATCGGGCGCAATAGTCGGGGGAGGCTCCTCTGCACTCGTATCCGTGAGCGGAGGCTCACAGGTATGCTTACCGGCCAGTATGAACGTCGCCGGACTCTCGTTCCCCACCAACTTCCCTCTCTGCACGAATGGTGGGGGATCCGGCGGGGCGCTTACCATAAAGTCTTGGCTGGAGCCGTAGCGGCCGTTTCGGTTCGCCTGGGAAAGAGGACGCATCCCATTCTGACAGCTCTGAGATCTTCGTCCTGATATACCCTATGGTCTCTTTGAGCCCATCCTCCAGCGATACCGTCGGCTCCCAATCGAGCACGCAATATCAGCTTATCTGGCATAGAGGACCTTCCCTTCGTGCAATGCCGGATACAGGACGGTGCTTGCCAGCTTACCGCGCGTTTCTAGTTCTTCAGGAGTCGTGACAACTATCTCCTTGCCGACAGGTAGATCCGCAAGTAGCTTCATGATGGAGATCGTAGCAGCTCTGCGGTTGTCGCAAACAGGCAGAACAACAAGAAGATCGACATCACTGTCTGAACGGGCGTCACCTCGGGTTCGCGACCCAAAGAGGATTATCCGATCCGGGCTGAAGCGACCTGCTATCCGTTCGACCATGATCTTTATGGCTTCGTCTGCTGTCATTCTATGTGCCATGAGCCTTTGCCTAACCGGTCTTTCCGAAAGCATTATACCGCAGTCCTGCTACCAAGTCACCGTGACCTCAGACCGGCCCCGCATTACCTGCACGAGCGGCAACGGACCATGGACGCGGACTGGGTCAAGGGCTGGGCGATGCGAACTGACGGCTGACAGCTACTCCTCGACCAGTACCCCATCGCCCGCCTTCACGGCATACCTGCGCTCCAAATCCCCAGAGATTTCCACGCTCGTCCGCGTCACCTGCACTCGGAGCTTCTTGCCGTGCCACGAGAGCGAATCCACTTCGGCGTAGTCAAGTCCCTTGGGCAGATTCGGCGTGATGCGGAGCCCCTCGGGGGTCGGCTCGATGCCGATGATCCCATAGAGGAAGTAGCACGGCACGAGTGCGCTTTCGGGGAACGGCAGGTCCACCCCCACGGCCCCGGCGTTCTCCTGCTGAGAGATTTCCCCGCGGTACAGCGGCGAGCCCCCGCAGAGCCGATCCGGCATCCGATAGCGTTCCATGATCTCGCCGAACCGCGCCCAAGCGTTCTGAGTCCCGCGATACTTCACCCGATCCATCAGGTCATAGAACGATGTGTATAGGATACCACCGCCGTCCTGGCACTGGTCGCCGAACGGTGTCCCGGGCCACCAGAAGACGTGCCACGGCTTGGTGGGGACCTTCTTCTCTCTCGCGGGGGCGTTGTCGCCCCACATCGGGTTATGAATGGTCGTCGCGCGCGGTGCGAAAATCCACTTGGAGTAAGTATCCGCCACACCGGAGGAGGTCGGCTCGGTCTCCATCCAGCCATAGATGCGCCGCGCCCTCTGGAAATCACCCAGCCCGTAGTAGAGCGCTTCCAGGTTGACGAAAGTAAAGCCGAGATCGTGCCGCACGCCGTCAATGTCCACGCAGCCGATATACCGGCCGGCCTTCTCGTCCCAGAAGACCTCGTCGTATCGCTTGTGCGCGAGCTTCTTCAGAGCGTGGTAATCGGTCAGACTGTCTCCACCGAGAATGTCCTCGATCTGCTCCATCGCCACAATCGAGCCGTAGAAGTAGGCATTTGCGTAGGCGTCCAGATGGCCGAACGGCAGAATATCCCAGTAGTTATCGCTGACGCCCTTGTGTCGCCCGGTCTTCTTCGCGGGGGTGACGATCAGCCCGTCCTTGCCGCCTAGCACTTCGAGCTGATAGCGCATGGCGCTTCGAAGCCGATCCGCCTGCCCGCGCAGGAAGTCCAAATCGCCCGTCCACAGATAGTGCCGCCTGCACGCCAGGATGAACCGGGCGTTGGTATCGTAGTGCCGGTTGTCGTAGCTGTCGTCGTTTACAAGCGGCCAGCAGAGGCTGTCGCGCGAGGTATAGACGTACCCCTCTGGCGTGATCGGGTAGTCCAAGAGAAGCTTCTTCTCCGCCTCACCAAACCAGCCGGGAATCCACGCGCGCGTTAGCGCCGACCACTCCATCCATTCCGCGCTCGGAACCGCAGGCGAACCGTAGGTGAAGTTGCGCTCCCAGAAGAACCGGTTCACGTCCGCTTCCAGCTTCTTGTCGGAGCAGCCGAATCGGGGAAACTCGGCGGGGATGGAATCTTCTCGCGGGAGAATCGTCAGGCTGAACTCGGAGGTATAGACATCGCCCTTTCGTTGGAGCGGCGAATCGAACCGCAGATGCATCTCCTTCGGCTGAAGCTCCCAGTGGAGGTGAAGGGCTTCGGCGGCCAGCCGCAGATCGGCGTCTCTCGTTCCGTCCATCTCGATCCACTTGCAGCCGTCAAACGCGTGGGTGCCGGTCTTGCGCCGCTTGAGCTGCTCGACCGGCATGTAGCGCAGATTGTCCGAGAAGAAACGCGAGAAGACCACGCCCGCCTTCGGAGTACAGTCGTATCCCGATTGGGTCCATGTCGTTCGCCAGCGCCAGGGGAGCGTCTTGAGCTTCATCTCGCCCCGCGGGCGAAGCTCGGCCTTTACGGTCAGCCTGTTGCGGTCCAGGGTGAGATCCAGGCTCCCGGTCCCGATCACCCGGCGCGCGTCCACCTGAAGCGATCGGCTCTTCTCGCCGCTCCACCAGCCGATCTGCCCGACGGGATCGGAAAGCTCGATTGTGTACTGCCCCGCCCCCAGCGGCTCCTTGAAGGTCAGCGCAGGCCATGAGTTGTCCATGACGTTCTTCAGCCGCTTGGAGAGGACCAACTCCTTCCCTCGATAGAGGCTCAGCGTCGCGCAGGAGTTCTTCGATTGCCAGGTGGGAATCTTGATGGAGACGGAGCCGAACTTCGTATCGGGTCCGATGGCAAACGTCTGCGCGAGCGTCTTGCCGGATTCCAGCATCACCGGCTGGTCTCCACCGATCCCAATCGGCTCGTACCACCAGACCTGCAGCGGCGAGACCGTCGCCCGCTCCCCGCTGATCTCGACGCGCGTGTCGGGGGTCTCCTGCCAGAACTCGGCGTCAAGCCCTTTGATGAAGCTCTGCCCGGCCGGGCTCTTGCCGGCGGGGTCGGTCAGCATTTCGACGATGCTCCCGCCGCGAAGCGTGAGCTTCACAAAGCCATTGCTCAGCACCGAATTCCCCGTCCCCGCTTGGGCCGAGCCCGCCCCCACCGCCGCGAGAACAAGGGTCGAGAACACAGCGATCAATCTCCAATCCAGCACGACAATCCC